>WNFD01007576.1_pt1 | contig 22128 bp, 17 predicted proteins | sample 5400491 | NCBI WGS metagenome assembly WNFD01 (sample SAMN13153343, study PRJNA577476) | soil metagenome | isolation source: 120 cm saprolite under Douglas fir tree site 2 hole 2 replicate 2 | place: USA:California | collected 2015-04-18
ACGCCACTAGCTAGCCAGACCGCCGCAACCGCTAAGGCGACGGAGCGAGGACCACGAATGAATGAGGATCTGACCTGTACCGGCATCGGCTTATCTCGTGTCCAGCGGTTCGTCGAGCGACCGCGCTCCGTTCGACGCATGTAAACCACGACAGGTAGCGGTTTTTAGCGCCGAGTCGCAACAACTTTATCTTTCATCTCGATCATCGAATATCGCCAACGATTTTAGCGAAACCCGACGGTGAACGCGGAGATCAATCCTAGAGATTCCGCGCCCTTATGGAGGGCAGTCCTCAAAAGTAGAATATCTTGGACAATAAGCCTGCAGTCCTCCCAGGCAGGATATGTATCGGGAACTCTTTACACATCTAAAACCTGCCGAACGGACGCGGGAAATCACGAGCTTCATTCGAAGCCGGCCTTACGTAGGCCATCAACGAGGTGGTCGGCCGCCGCCGAGTCCTTGAACAGCCGTCGCACGAGGCCTTCCCAGCTCGCCAGGTCGATACGGCGGAGCTCCTTGTAAATGGTCAACGCAGCCCGCGCCTCCGCCATACGGCCGAGTTGCGCAAAGCCGGCCACGACATAGGTTAAACCGGTCGGCCAGTTGCGATTGAGCGTCCATGACCGTCGGCCAATCTCCACCGCCTGCTCATAATGCCGAAGCTGGTAGTGAGCGCAGGCCAGAGCCGGAAGTGTAATGAACAGGCGCGGGTCAGCGGGGCTCAGACGTATCGCTTTTTCGACGACCGGGATCGCTTCTTCGGGTCGGCCGGCATAGGCGAGAAGGTGTCCGAGAGTGGCGTACGCAGCGGCAAAGCTCGGATTGAGCTCGATCGCCTGATGCATCTCGGCTACCGCCCGATCCGAGCGGTGCGTGTACATGCAGGCGGCGCCTAAAGCCCAGTGCCCCGTCGGATAGCGGGTGTCGAGGCCGACCGCCCGTTGAGCCAGGTCGAACGATTCCTCGTAATTGCGTTCGGCATTGTCGACCCAGTTGAGAAAGCCCGCGTTTAAGACCGCGATCGCCAACGACGCCGTCGCTTGCGGATAGCGCGGATCGACAATGAGCGCACGCTTGAAAAAAGCCTGTGCCTCAATATTGTCGGTCTTGTTGTGTCGGTAATGATGCCACATCCCGAGCTGATAGAACTCGTAGGCGTCCTCGCTGTGTTGCGGCCGATCCGCGATGCGATCGCGCTCGAATCTGAGCAGCTCGGGCTCGATGGCCCCGGCGATGGCGCTGACAATCTCATCCTGCAGCTCAAAGAGGTCGGTCAGGTCGCGGTCATATCTCTCGGCGATTATGTGATGACCGGTATCGGCCTGGATTAACTGCGCTGTGATCCGTACCCGGTGGCCCGATTTGCGCACACTGCCCTCGAGAACGTAGCGCACGCCCAATTCTTGTCCGACCTCCTTAATATCGACGGTCCTGCCCTTGTACGTGAACGTCGAGTTGCGGGCGATCACCGGGAAGGCGCGCCAGCCGGCGAGCATCGAGATGATGTCCTCGGTGATGCCGTCTGCGAAGAACTCCTGCTCTGGGTCGCCGCTGAAATTGGCGAACGGCAACACCGCAATGGCGCGGCGGTCATCGAACCGCGGCAGGCTTGCTCCGGCCGCGGCGTCTGCCGTGCCCGGCCGATCGGTCGTCGCGCCGCCCATCCGGTAGACGTGGATCGGTCTCCTGATGTTCTTGAGCTCCTTCGGGCCGAGGTCCTCGAAATCGAACTTGACCCGGTCCGCGACCTGGTCGTGGACGATCCCCGACACGTAGATGCTGCCTGGTTCGGCAAGCGCCTCCAGCCGTGCCGCGATGTTGACGCCGTCGCCAAAGACATCGCCGCCCTCGAGGATGATATCGCCGAGATTGATCCCGATGCGCATGGCGATGCGCCGTTCGCTCGGCAGCATTTGGTTCATTCGCAAGGCCGCATCGCGCAACGCGGCGGCGCAGCGCGCGGCTTCGACGACGCTCTCGAACTCGATCAGCACCAACTCGCCGGCGCGTTTGAAGATGTTTCCGCGGAATTCGGGGATCAGCGGCTCGATGACCTCGTTCAGAAACGAGGTCAGCCCGGCGAAGCGATCGGCCTCGTCGCCGGGGAACAGCCGGCTATAGCCGGCTACCAGGATTGCCGCGAGTCGGCGCCTGACGCGCGCTCTCGCATCCTCTGACATGATGCTTTGCACCTAGGCAAGGTGCGGCAAAGTTGCTCCGCGTTTCATCGTCCATATGTGAACCAGTTCACATATGGACGACATTTCCGCTGAAGTTAGCAGACGCGTCAGCCAGGAGAAAGGCGGATCGGGCCGGGCTTGATCTTCGCCCATAAGCCTGCATCGGACAGTTATCCCCGCCCTCCGATGCTTTCGGTCATCCCGGCGGGAGCGCGGGCATATCTCTCCTTGACGATCTTGGACGCCGAAGCCGCCGACCCCTTGTGCCGGCCGGGCCTGTACCCACATAAGGGTATCGTGTCAAAATAGCGATTATGAAATGAGTTTTCATGATATATACACAAGCAAGAGTCCGTGTGTCGAATTCCCCTGCCAATTCCCTGCCGACCTCCGAAAATTCCGCTGCCGGCCACCTCGGACAAATCGTACCCAAGCCGCTGATCTGCCGTAGATTTTCGACGATGAGAGGGTGCTTTTGGAGGCTGAAAAGGTGTTTTTTCCCTGCCGGCAGGGAAATGCGACGGAGCGAGCCATGGCCCGACCTCCGGCGGTCACTCGGGCAGGCGAGCCCCTCGCAGCAGATCAAGGTCGGATTGAAGGCGCGCGGCGTCCGCGAAGCGGATCTTGCGCAAGGTGCCGATGCGAAAGCCCGGCGCGGCGCCGATCAGCCGGCGGACCGCTTCCGCCGCCTCTTCGCGACGACCAAGTCGGGCGCAGCCGAGGGCCAGGACACAATAAGCAAAGGCAAAGTTGCGGTTGCCCTCGATCGCCCTGCGCGCGTGCGCGGCGGCCTCCTCGAACCGGCCGGTCAAGAGACAAGCCAGGGCAAGGGCAAACGCCGCATGGTAAACGAGGGGCTCCAACGGGCTGAGGCGCATCGCCTTCTCGGCATGCTCGATGGCCTTGTCATAGGCTCCGCACAGGCACCTCGTCAGCGCATCGAAGCCGAGGACAATGGCCGCATTGGGGTTGATCATGACGGCGCGATCGGCCGCCGCGAGGGCCAGATCGTGGTCGCGCGTCAAGGCGGCACGCACCGCCGCCGCTACCACGAGCGCCAGCGGAACATCGGCGCCGCCGCGGATCGCCACCCGCGCCAGGCGCTTGGCCGCTTCCCGGTCCTCGTCCTGCGCCGCCGGCCATCCCATCAGATGGCGCTGCTGCCGGCACCACGCGGCAAGGGCGTTGGCGGTGGGGTAATCGGGATCCATTTCCAGCGCCTGGCCCAACAGCCGCAGCGCCTCTTCATTGTCTTGCGCCGCCTCGGCAAAAGCGGATGGTATCGCGCGACAAGTCAGATCGTAGACGTCCTGACTCGCTTCCGGCTTGCGCCGGGCGCGCTCGATCTCGGCACTGCGCAAGACTGGGGCGATCGAGCCGACGACGCTTTCGGTGATCCTGTCCTGCAGGTCGAAAGAATCTTCGAGGGTGCCGTCGAAGCGCTCGGCCCACAAATGCTGTCCGCTCGCCGCCTCGACCACTTGGCAGCTGATGCGAACCCGGTTGCCCGCCTTGCGCAGGCTGCCCTCGACCACGTAGCGGACCCCGAGCTCGCCGGCGAGCTGCTTCGAATCGGCTCCCTTGCCCTTGTAGCTGAAGCTGGTGTTGCGAGCCACGACGGAGAACCACCGGGCCCGCGCCAGCTCGGTGATCAGGTCCTCGGCGACGCTGTCGAGGAAGAACTCGGCCTCGGCGTCACCACCAAGGTTCTGAAACGGCAGAACAGCGACCGCGGGTTTTTCCGGTGGTGCCGCGGCTCTCTTGCGGACAGCGGCCGCCGGCGGGGCCGCCGGCCTGTCCAATACAATCCTGAAGGCGCGGACCGGGCGCGGGACGTTCTTTACCTCGTGTTCGCCCAAATCTTGGAAGGCGATCGGCAGCCGATCGCGGACCTGGTCGCGCACCGCTCGGCTGACGTTGATGCCACCAGGCTCGGCCAAGCTTTCCATTCGCGAGGCTATGTCGACAGCCTGGCCGTAAATCAGGTCGCCATCCGTAACCACGTCACCCATGGCGATCGCGAGGCGAAACCGGATCCTCCGATCGGTCGGCATCCCGTCGGTGTGTCCCGACATTTCGCTCTGCGCTTTGACCGCGCAGCGCACCGCATCGACGACGCTGTTGAACTCGACCAAGAGCCCATCGCCCATGCTTCGTACAATGCGGCCCTTGTGCGTAGCAATCGTCGGGTCGATGAGATTGCGCCGAACGGCATTCAGCGCCGCCAGCGTCCCCTCCTCGTCGATCCCCATCAGGCGGGAATAGCCGACGACATCCGCGCACATGACGACTGCAAACCGATGCTCTGCCCTCGAACCGCTCACCTCGCCGCTCTCTCCCTTCGCCAAGAAAATCGGTCCGGCACATCTTACCAGCGCCGAGCGGGATATCGGGCTAGGAAACTTCCCCAGCGGGCGTTACGCCATTTCCCGGACGCACGCGGAGAGGAGATATGCCGCACGAACCTCAAACAGTGACCGTGATGCCGTCGAATTTGGTGATCGTGAACCCCTCGAATTTCTCCCCAGGGTAGTTGTTGTTCTGGTCGCGGAGCAGGCTGATGGCCGCGGCCTCGCCGAGCCGCATCCCCCACTCGGCGTCCGACCGCCAATGAATGCCCGCGAAGTCGCGTCCCTGACCGATGTTCGAGGCGAGCTTGTTAATTTCGCCGTTGACCGTGAAGTCGCCTGGATCCAAATGGGTGTCCTTCAGCGACAGCCCGTCTTCGCTCGCCACAACGATGGTGGGGTCAACAAGGTTGTCGAGGGTGGTGGTTCCGTCAAAGGCGGCCTTGAGGATCGTGGCGCACGCACCCGCCATCGTCGCGTGGCCGCTTGGGTAGGATGGGTGCTGCGGGCCTGCTTCGGGATAAGCTTGAGGAAGGAAATAGGTGCCTTTGTTTGCAAATACGTTCGCCAACGCCGTGGAATTCAGTATGTCGGAGTGGAGGGGGTAGCCCCCCTTCTTCTGCCTGGTCTTGGTCCAGTGGACCAGGCCGCCATACTGGTCGGGTCTCAAGGCGCGATGTACGAACCACTTGGCATACCAGGCGGCTTTGAAAGCGCGCGTCGCGGCTTCGCCGATCAAACCCAAAAAGAACGGCACGCCAAAGGTTCCGAATGGGGATTGCTTGGTGTAGCCGCCACCGGCTGCCCGGTAGGGGTTGCCGGGGTTGAGCGGAGCGCCGTTTTCAAAGAGAAAAATTCCGGCATTATAGAACGACATGAACAGGCCGGCGTTCGGGTCGGTGTGAACATAGGTTGCCAGGTCGCGACCGTTGCGGATGGCGCGGGGTTTTTGGTCGATCTGGTTAACCTCAGATGGGGGCTGTCCGCTCTGGTTGGCAAGCCATTTCGCCTCGGTGGTGAGGTAATCGTCGCCCGGGAGAGCGACGCTGATCAATCCATTCATGGCATAGGGACCATAACTGAACTTCTTGAGCAAGAACTGCGAGACATAAGGCCCGATCAGATCATCGGCCGTAAATCCCCTGAACAATGTCTGCGCCGTTACGGAGCCGTTAGACCGCGGTCCCTTGAACTCCTTTAATGAAGATAATTCCGCGGCTGCGTCTTGTGCCGTCGAATGGGTTTCGTATTGGGTAAAATTCACATCGCGGCACAGCGCCATCCAGTACAGCTCGACCGCCTGGTCGGCGAGGTCTTGGCTTGCTAACTTCGGAAACGGGGGAACTTTCAATTGGTGCGAGTCGGTTCCTTCGAGGTCGAATGCGAGTCCCGCCAGACAGTTCACGAGCTTGGTGCTACCGCCGAGCATGACCTTCTTTTCGAGCGCCGCCGCCGTACCCTCATCGAGGGCATTCAAGAGGTCGCGGTATGCATTCGGGATGACCTCGCCGAACAAATTATGCTTCAGGCCTTTGGAGAAATTTCCGATATAATTCTGACTCTGATATCTTTGCTCGTCCCCATTGGTTATTTGGTTCGGTATGGGAACCTCGGTTTCTGACCGCGCCGCCTGCTCGCGAACCTCATATGAAGCCAGAGCTCGTTCGCTTCCTACACTGCCAGGATCATCGTCCCGACCCTCACCCGCCTTTGCCGACGACCGGAAAGAAACCGCGCTCGATGCCAGGGCCACTCCCGCCCCGCCCGGTATTCGAGCGAGAAATTCCCTCCGCGTAGCCGAATTTTCGCCCGAGCGAGCGACCGGTTTTGCGTGAGAAGCTGAGTTGCTCATCTTCCCTTCATTTATAATTGGTGAATTTGTTGGTCACGGTTCAACGTAGGCGCACTGGATCTGCAAAATCAACCCCTTCCGGGCGCGACATTAACGGGCCCGCTCCCTCGCGTTTTTGCTCTGTTGCTGCGCTGCGGGCGTCTGCGTGTTATGACTGCAATTATTCTCGCTGGAGACTCGCGCTTCCCGGTGCTATACAACCAGTGCGTGATCGGGTTTCTGCCGCCAGTAACTCAGCATGTCGTCGATCGTCTGATCGAGGGAGATTGCCTGTTCCCAGCCCGTCGCCCCCTTCAGTTTGGTGCAGTCGGCCCAGATCACCGGTTCGTCGGTGGGCCGGAGAAGCCGCGGGTCGATCTCGGCGACAATGTCGCGTCGCGTCGCGCGTTGCAGAACTTGCGACAGCACCGCGCTCATCGCATGAGCAGTGGCGCCGCCGAGATTGTATGCCTCGCCGCTCTTGCCACGGTCGAGGAGGAGGATCAAGCCACGGTTGAGGTCGCGGACATCGACGATGGTTCGCCGCGTCTCGAGGTTGCCCACGCGGATCACATTTGTCTCGCGATGGCGTTCCAGCCAGACTGCGCGGCGTACGAAGTCGGATAGCGCGTCGCCGACTTTGCGCGGACCGGTGCAGTTGAAAATACGGACGCGCACCGCATCGAGCCCGAAGCCGGCCCAATATTGGTATGCTAGCAAGTCGGTCGCCACCTTGGAGACGCCGTAGGGGTGCAAGGGCAGCAGCGGGGCGCTCTCGGAAATCGGCACGCGCTGCGGATCGACCGCGCCGTACTCGGCAGACGATCCGGCGACTACCACGCGAACCTTCCAGCCGAGCCGGCGCACTGCTTCCAGAACATTGGCTGTTCCGATCACGTTGGTCTCCAAGGTCTCGATCGGACGCTGCCATGACACCGCCGGGTAGCTCTGTGCCGCCAGATGAAATACCGCATCGGGCCGGAAGCGCATCAGCGAATCGTACACCGAACACCAGTCACGGATGTCGACCTCTTCAAGCGGGAGGTCGGCGAGGTCGGCGGGGTCCACCGTCGGCTTGTAGTAGCCGGCCAACACCTCATGGCCCGCTGCTGCAAGTGCACTACAAAGGTGCGACCCCATCATCCCGCCGCCGCCGCTGATCCAAATCCGCATCTGCTGCAATCCCCGTCAAGCGCTTTCCAGAAAAACCGACGTCGGACGCTCCGACGAAAGACCGGCAATGACCCGATCGAGATCGGCCATTTGCGCGTCCCACCGGTAATTTGCTTCGGCGGCGGCACGTGCCTTACGCGCCATTTCGACACGAAATCCTTCCTCCCGTAACAGCCGCAAACAGTGGTCGGCAAATTCCTTCGGCTCGTCTGCCGCCAGAATCCCGTCGCCGTTCGGAACAACCGTGCCGCTCGACGCGATAGTGGAGGCGACGCAGGGCAGCCCCATGGCCAAGGCCTCGAGCAGTTTGTTCTGGATGCCGCGGCCCATTCGCAGCGGCGCCACAAATACTTCCGCCCCATCGAGATAGGGTCGCGTGTCCGGAACCCATCCGGTGACAGTGACCCGCTGCCGCTTCGCCAGCCGGCGCACGGCCGGCGCAGGCCGGCTTCCGCAGATGACAAAACCCGTCTCGGGCATTTGCGCCTGGATGAGTGGCAAGACTTCGTCGCAGAACCATACGACCGCATCGATGTTCGGGAGATAATCCATCACCCCGGTGAAGACGATCGATCCAGGCCGCTTTGGATGGCCCGTCGAACGAAAGAAGTCGAGGTCCACTCCGTTGCCGACGAGACTGACCGGCACTCCAGGGATCAGCCGCTCGAAATCGCGCCGCTCGACGGCCGTACAGACCAGCGCGTGCGAAAAGCTTCGCGCTATGTGACGTTCATAATCGAAGAACCGGCGTTGCTCGATCGCGTATATCCACCGCAACGGGATACCCGACCGCTCCGCGTACTGCCCCCATCTCGACGAGTCGAGCTCGGCAAACTGCATGATCCGCGGCACCTGCGGGAAATGCTCGGCATATTGCGCGACATTGCAGCTGTAGACCATGACCAGATCGGGTTTAAGTTCGATGAATTTGCGCTTGATCACGGCATGCAGCTCCGCCTCGGCGAAGGCCGCCACCGAAAGCGGTCGCCCGACAACAAGCGCCTTGAGCACCCGTAGCTTGCTCGTCAATCCATTCAGGACTACGGCGGTCACGCTTTGCGCATAATCGCGCAGGCCAGGAATATTATCGAGATCGCGGTTGCCGTCACCGAGGCAGAAGACGTGCACCTCGTGCCTTGCCGAGAGGTGACGGATCTCGTTGAAGGTGGTGATCTTATCCCCCCGGTTCGGCGGGAACGGGACGCGCCGGCAGACAAAGAAAATTCGCATCGATGAACTCCTGCGGATCCATCCTTCCCGAACATTCTAGGCTCGACTACTGCCTCCGCCGTCGCTCGAACGCGCGATTCGCGCGGCCAGCCAACGCTCTGACAGGTGCCAATCCATTCCAGCCCGCGGCCAGTTAACATATAATTAGGCGGCTGAGCGGGTCATGCATCCATGATACAACCGCTCGACCACGTTATCTGGCTAGGACTCGCACCCGGTGCCGCGACGCATCCAGATCTCTTCGAATCCGACCGCCATTCGGGCGACCGTCCCAGGACGCCGCAATCTGCGGAGATAGTCGATCCGAATAATGCGGATCCTTCACATTCTCGACCATTCGCTGCCGTTGCAGAGCGGCTATGTGTTTCGCACACTTGGTATCGTCAACCAGCAGCGAGCGCTGGGCTGGGAACCGGTACTGCTGACGAGCGGCAAGCATTACGCGCCCGGACCGGCGCGCGAGCGGATCGGCGACTGGGAATTCTTACGCACGCCGATGCCGACCGGTGTTGTCGCCAGACTGCCATGGCTGCGCGAGCTGAAGATCGTCACCGATCTGGGCCGACGGCTCGACGACGTAGTCGGCGAGGTGCGGCCGGAAATTCTGCATGCCCACTCGCCTGTCCTCAACGCACTGTCGGCGATCCGTGCCGGTCGCCGACACGGGGTGCCGGTCGTCTACGAAGTGCGCGGCCTCTGGGAAGATGCGGCCCGGAACCAAGGCATCCACGGCAGAACCGGGTTGCGCTATCGAGCAACGCAGCTCCTCGAGACCTATGCTCTCCATCGTGCCGATGCGGTGACAACGATCTGCCAAGGCTTGCGCGGCGATGTCGTCGCCCGCGGCATCCCGACAGAGAAGGTCACCGTCATTCCCAATGCGGTCGATCGCAACGTCTTCAAGGGACCAGGCGTTCCGGACCGCGCTCTTGCCGCGCGCCTGGGTTTGTTGGGAAAAACCGTCCTCGCCTTCTTCGGCTCGTTCTATTCTTACGAAGGGTTACACCTGCTGCTGCAGGCACTCCCGGCGCTACGGGAGCGCCGGCCGGATATCGCCCTGCTGCTCGTCGGTGGCGGCCCGGAAGAGCGCAGTCTGCTCGCGCTGTCCGGCGAACTCCACCTAGGCGACAGCGTGGTCTTTACCGGACGGGTCATGCATGAGGAGATGCAGCAATACTACGATTTGGCGGACCTCTTCGTCTTCCCGCGCGTGTCGATGCGCCTCACGGAGCTGGTAACACCGCTGAAGCCGCTGGAGGCCATGGCGCAGGAGCGGATCGTCGTCGCCTCGAGCGTGGGCGGCCATCGCGAGCTGGTGCGCGACCACGAGACGGGATACCTCTTCCCCCCGGACGCACCGCGTCACCTTGCCGAAGGCGTGTTCGCAGCGCTCGCAGATCAGGGTTCTTGGCCGCGCATTCGGGCGCAGGCGGCCGAGTTCATCGACAAGGAGCGTTCGTGGGCGCACAGCGTCGCCCGGTACGCCGAGGTCTACGGCCGCCTCTTGCGGCGCTAGGCCTGCGAGCCGTCCGCGCCGAAGGTCGCCATGCATGTGGCCGGCACCCGCCCTGGCTTGCGCTTGACCGCGAGCAGCCCGATGGGTAGAAGTGAACCGCACGCGGCCCGAAATCGGCCGCGTGCGTCGTTCCGAGTTTGGGGTTGGGTCGAGGTCGCCATGGCGCGGAGATGCGCGGTTACCGGGAAGGGTGTCCAGGTCGGTCACAATGTCAGTCATGCCAACAACAAGACGAAGCGACGCTTCCTACCCAATCTGCAACAGACATCGGTCCTCTCGGACGTGCTCGGCGTGGTACGGCTGCGCATCACCGCTGCGGGGATCCGTACAATCGAGCACAAGGGCGGCATTGACGTGTTTCTGCGCGATACGCCCGATCGGAAGCTATCACCGGAGATCCGCCGGCTGAAGCGCCGGGTCGCGGCGGCAGCAGCGCGCAAGAGCGGATAGGCGCGTTCCGCGTTTTGCCCGCCGTTTCCCTTAGGGGGACGGCATGCGCGTTCGACAACTGTTGCTGGTAGTCGCGCTGAGCACAGCGCTGGTCCCCGGACCGACTGCCCACGCCGATCTAAATTACCGGGCCGAAATTACCGGCGTCGGAGATAGTGAGCTCGCCGACCTGTTGGATAACGTCTCCGAACTGAAGTCGCTCGAAGATAAGCCGCCGGCTTCCGAGGAGGCGTTGCGCCGGCGCGCCGACCGCGATCTCGGTCGGCTCGCCGATGCCGCGCACAGCCTCGGCTATTGGGACGCGGAGTTCTCTTACGACGTCGATACAGCGTCCGACCCGGCAAGGGTTACGGTGACGGTCATGCCGGGGCCGCTTTACCATGTCGCCTCGGTCAAGGTGCTGGGGCCCGACGGGCAGCCGCTGTCGATCCCCCAAGACGAAAAGAAGCTGCCGCTCAAACCCGGCGAACCAGCGCGCACGGCCCCGGTGGTGGCAGCCGAGACGGAGCTCCTGGCGGTACTCGGGGACAGCGGCCATCCCTTTGCCAAGGTGGAGAACCGCCGGGTCGAGATCGACAACGGCATGCAGACGATGGATCTGACCTGCACGGGCCGGTCATGCGTTTCGGGCCGCTTGCGATCGACGGGCTCGAGCGGCTCGATCCCGCCTATGTCGCGGAGCGCCTCCGCTGGCAGTCCGGCCAGATCTACGACGCCAGCAAGGTCGAAGAAACGCGCAGGGCGCTGATCGAGAGCGGGCTCTTCAGCATGGTGCAGATCACTGCTTTCGAGGTCGAGAAGGCGAACGTCGTCCAGCTCGCGAATGTCAATTCGATCACTGCCGCGCAGCGCACCCAGCATTACGAACTGGTGGGCGTGCCGGCCTACGTAAAGCTCGACACGACCGATAATCTTCTGAACCCGACAACCGCCTATCGCGCCCAGCTCGCCGTCACGCGGTCCCACGCCGAGCGGCTTGGCGATAACGGCGAGAACGCTGCACAGAGCCTTGGGTTGAGCCGAGCATGACACTTTGCGGAAGCAAAAGGACGCGATCAACCGTTATTGGCTATTCAGACTGAGGAGGAACGACCATGAAGATCAGCTTTATCGCGCTCTCCGCGCTTCTGCTCACATGCGCATTCCCTCAGGCGCCCCTCTACGCTCAAGCCCCACCCCCAGGGCAGCCCTACATTCAAGTTCCGATCCCGGGCATACCCGGAGTTGTCCCGGAGCGCCGGGAGGAGGCTACGATCGGGAGCACTGCGAGGGCCTTAGGGACAGAGAACATGACCTTCGCGACCGCCTGGCCTACGCGCGCCCGGGCGAAGAGCGAGGAAGGCTGGAGTATCGGCTTCGCGAGGTCCATGACGAGCGTGAGCGGTGTCGGGATCGCTGAGGACCCTGGCCGAGAGGTTGCAATCCGGAGAGGAACCGCACCAGTCCGGGCCATTCAGGGCCGTCATCCCCGATCTGGCACCTATCGCGGACGCCTCCCGCCTCGGTCGTGACACGCCCAGGACGGCATCCGTCCGAGGGTGTCAATGTAGCAACCGCACCGAGCGGGGAACAATTTTTGGACCGCGGTGTTTCGTTCGTATGCGCCGCTTATCCTACTATCATGCGCAAGCCGACCACGCCCGGCGATTGGCGGACAAAACGCCCCAGCAGAACCTGGAACGGGAATTGCGCCGCGTTGCGGAAGAATTTGATCACCTCGCGGAGGATATCGCGACCGCCGAAGCCGATTTCCGCGATCCGGAGATATTGACGGAGCGCACCCGATAGCTGATCCGCCTTCGCCAGACGAGATCTCACCCCTATCCGCCGGGCGTGGCGCGAGCGCGCGGTGAGAGGCCGGTAGGTTCCCTCGTGGGGGCCAATCGCCTCGCGGCGGGGAGACGAAGGTGCTAGACGTGACGACGGTTCCTACGAGCTGGTGCCTCGCGGTGACCCTTTGGAGTCCGGCCGCCTGTGGCCCATGACACTCCTGCCGGAGCCCGGCTTCGCTCTTCGCGATCACCCTCTTCCGGTTGAACCGCGCACCGCCGCAGCCTTCGCCCGCAGTGCTTTTTGGCCGCTCCACGTCGACACGATCCGCCGCAGCGCGTGCAGGCGCGCACCTGGCGGGTAGTGGCGAGTTGGTGCTCGACACACTCTACCCTGCCACTCGATGCTACGCGGGTGCCGCGGCACCCGCGTAGCATCGGGAGCCAGCTCGATACCCGCAGGTAGGCGGCGCCGGGGCCGGGCCGGGTTCTCCCTAGGTGACGAGGCGCGAACGCGCGCGAAGGACCTGTTCGCGAAGCGAGGACGCTCCTTAGGCCGCGTTAGGATGGAAGGCGGGCGAAATGCAGAAACGCTCGGCCCGGCGTACAGGACTGATCCTGATGCGGATTCTTCCGATGTCCATTCAAGAATGGGTTAGCTTGGGCAAGAAAACCGTTTACAGCTGGCTCGACGACCGTGCCCCGACCATGGGTGCGGCGATCGCCTACTACACGGTATTCTCGCTTGCGCCGATGCTGGTGATGGTCATTGCGGTTGCGGGGCTCGCCTTCGGTCAGAAGGCGGCTGAAGGTGCCCTATTCGGCGAGCTCGCCGACCTCGTTGGTCCGGAGAGCGCCGGAGCCGTGCAGGCTATGTTGAGGAGTGCCAGCAGCGCCCGGTCGGGGATCATCGCCACGGCGGTCGGGATCGGCACCTTGATCATTGCCGCCACCGCAGTATTCGGTGAATTGCAGTCGGCGCTGAATGTGATCTGGAAAGCTCCGGCGACCACGAGCCCTGGCGTCTGGTATCTCGTCAAGTCCCGCCTGCTCAGCCTCTCCGTCATCCTCGTGATCGGCTTCCTGCTGCTGGTGTCGCTCGTGATTAGCGCAGCTTTGGCGGCGTTCAGCGACTATCTCGATCGGATCCTGCCAGGCCTCCCAGTCATCCTCCGCATCGTACATCTGACACTCTCATTCGGGTTCACGACCGTGTTCTTCGCGATGATGTTCAAGATACTTCCGAACAAGCCGGTGGAATGGCAGGACGTCTGGCTTGGGGCGGCTGTAACGGCGGTGCTGTTTACGGTTGGCAAGTATCTGATCAGCCTGTACATTGGAAGCAGCAACATGGCGTCGACCTACGGCGCTGCGGGCGCGCTCATCATCGTCTTCGTGTGGGTCTATTACTCGGCCCAGATCCTTCTGCTCGGCGCCGAGTTCGCGAAAGCTTACGGTGATCAAAGGCGGGCACACCGGTAATTCGTCTGCTGCGATGGCTGGAACGCCTTACCCAAGCCGGCCGTACTCGCTCCCTCTGCTCCCACCCTTGGTTCCCTCGTGTCAGCGCCAACCCTCGCGCGCTTTCCGCTTCAAAACCTTGACAGGTGAGCAGAGCGAGCAGCCCCGGAAGTCACGCAATTGGCAGTACCGCCGCGGCATCCGCGATCTCGGCCGGCTCGCGGATGCCGCTAACAGCCTCGGCTAATGGGATGCAGAGTTTTCCTACGGGGGCCGCTCTACCAGAAAGACTGGAGTCTCAACTTCGCGAAGTGCATGACGAGCGTGAGCGGTGCGCGGATCGCTGACGGGTCGCAACCCGCCTATGACATTAGTACGTCAACCGGAGAGGGGTGAACAATCTCCGGACGGCAGCATGCGCCGCTCATCCTACTACTACGCAGAGGCGGACGATGCCCGGCGACTGGCGGAAATGGACCATCCACCGGGTCGCGGAAGAATTGGATCGCCTCGCAGACGAGATCGCGGCGGGCGAAGCCGATTTCCGCGATGCCAAAATGCTGGAACGCTCGTGAGTCGTTCGGCGTTACCTCGGTATTGGAAAGCTTCGTCACCGATGAAGCTTGCTATCGGTCGGGAGATAGACCATGGAACACGATGTTGTGTTGACGCGTAAGGATGGTTCTGCGAAGCATTTTCGGATTTACGGTCGGCCCACACCGAACGTCGGTGACATAGTCACTCTGCCGATCGACGGACAGCTGATTAAAGCGCGCATAGGCGAAATCCACGGTGTGGCCTCATCGAGAGCAGAGATAGTTCAATCAGTCGATCATATCGACACCGCTGAGTTCGAGGGGTTCTAGCCGACAATGCCCAGGTGGAATCGGGCGGTATCTTCTCTCTCGACAGCCTGAGCGGGGCGTTTCGAAGAGAACACCGCTGCAGGCGAAGGCAGCAAATGTCTCACAGCGCCCGCGATGGCAGAGCGGATAAACGGAGCGGCCTCGGGAATAACATGTTTTAATTGCCGTTTCCGTTTGGGGGCGGGATGCGGCTTCGCTGGTTCTTTATGACGATCGCATTGGCCACGGCGCTGGTCCCCGGACCAGCTGCCGACGCAGATCTGAGTTACCGCGCCAAGATTGCCGGTTCCGATGATAGCGAGCTCGCCGATCTTTTGGACAGCGTCTCCGAGCTGACGGCGCTCGAGGACAAGCCACCGGCATCCGAAGAGGCGTTGCGTCGGCGCGCCGACCGCGATCTCCGCGGGCTCGCCGATGCCGCGCACAGCCTCGGCTACTGGGATGCGGAATTCTCTTACGAGGTCGACACAGCAGCCGACCCGGCAAAGGTTACGGTTACGGTCACGGTCAAGCCGGGACCGCTTTACCATGTCGCCTCGGTCAAGGTGCTGGGGCCCGAGGGGCAGCCGCTGTCGATCCCCCAAGACGAAAAAAAGCTGCCGCTCAAACCCGGCGACCCGGCCCGCACGGCCCCGGTGGTGGCAGCCGAGACGGCGCTCCTGGCGGCGCTCGGGGATAGCGGCCATCCCTTTGCCAAGGTGGAGAACCGCCGGGTCGAGATCGACAACGGCACGCAGACGATGGATGTGACCTACACACTCGATCCCGGGCCGGTCATGCGTTTCGGGCCGCTTGCGATCGAGGGGCTCGAGCGGCTCGATCCCGCCTATGTCGAAGGCCGTCTCCGCTGGCAGACCAACCAGATCTATGACGCCAGCAAGGTCGAAGAAACGCGCAGGGCGCTGATCGAGACCGGCCTGTTCAGCACGGTGCAGATCACACCGACCGCCAATCCCGGCAATCCAGAGGATGTGCGGATGACGATCGCGGCGACCGAGCGGCTGCACCGCACGATCGGCGTCGGGCTCGCCTACAACACCAGCCAAGGTGCCGCAGCCCGCGCCTTTTGGGAAAACCGCAACCTGTTCGGCAATGCCGAATACCTGAGGCTCTCCGCCGAGGTCGGCCAGCAGATCGACGCCTTCAGGGCGAATTTCCGCCGCCCCGATTTTTTGGCCATCGATCAGGATTTCCTGGCGACCGCCGAGATCGCCAACGACACGCCGGTCGCCTATCACAGCCGGCGCGCGCTCGCCACGGCCGGGTTCGAGCGCCGTTTCGGCCGCCTGCTGACCGGGGGCGTCGCGTTCGAGGTCGAAAAGGCGAATGTTACCCAGCTCGCTAATGTCAGTTCGATCACTGCCGCGCAGCGCACCCAGCACTACGAGCTGGTGGGCATCCCGGCCTACGTAAAACTCGACACGACCGATAATCTGCTGAACCCGGCAACCGGCTATCGCGCGCAGCTCGCCCTCACACCGGCCCACACTTTCTCTGGCTCGAATTTGACCTTCGTTTCGAGCCTGATCTCGGGCAGCACTTATTGGGGGCTGGGTTCTGACGAGCGGGTGATCCTCGCCGGCAAGCTGGCGCTCGCCTCGCTCGACGGTGCTCCGCTGTTCCAGCTGCCGGCCGACCAGCGGATTTATGCCGGCGGCGGCGGATCGATCCGCCCCTATGGCTATCAATTGGCAGGACCGCTCGATGCCGGCAATAAGCCCATCGGCGGAAAATCGAGTTTTGTGCTCAACTTGGAAGCCCGGATCAAGGTCACCGAAAACATCGGCATCGTCCCGTTCGTCGATGCCGGCAGTTATTACGAGAGTCCCGTGCCGCAGCTCGGCCGTACCCTTCTTTATGGAGTCGGCCTAGGCCTGCGCTATTATACAGCATTCGGGCCGCTGCGACTCGATCTGGCGACCCCGCTGCACAAGCGCGGCGCCGACTCGCCGATCCAGGTCTATATCAGCCTCGGCCAGGCTTTCTAATGCGCGGCGCAGCAAGAGTGTTTCGCTGGCTCGGCGCCGCGTTTGGGCTGCTGGTCGTGGTTCTCCTCGCGGTTTTCGTGCTGTTGCAGACACAAGCCGGACTCGCGTGGCTGGCAAGAGCCATCGCACAGGCCGTCAGCAGTCCGGATTTCTCTGTCTCAATAGAACGGCTTAGCGGAACCGTGCCGTTCCGCATGACGGCCGAACGGATCGAGATCGGCGACCGCGACGGCACATATCTCACTCTGCACGATGTTGGGCTCGATATCTCGTCAGCCGCATTGCTGGCCGGGCGGGCGCATATCCGATCGTTGAGCGTCGCCGAGATCGACATGACGCGATCGTCTACGGCGCCGTCAACAACGCCCCTCACCGAATATTTCAGGGTTCCGCATCTTCCCGTCGGCGTCGTTCTCGACCGGCTTTCGATCGGCCGGCTCGCGCTCGCTCCCCCGGTCTTGGGTGAGAGTTTGGTCGCAACGGTGGAGGGGAGCGCCGAGCTTGCGGGCGAGACGGCGCACGTCGCGCTCGACATGCACCGCACGGACGGCTCTGCCGGGAAACTCCTATTGGCGATGGAGCTTGCCGGAGCCACCCCGATCTTGAAGCTCCAGCTCGAGGCGAGCGAACCTACCGGCATCCTGCTCGACAGTCTGCTGGGGCGCACGGACCGCCTACCGCTGGCGCTTTCAGTGAACGGCGCCGGACCGCTGGCTGATTGGCACGGCCGACTCAGCGCCTCAGCCGGCGCAGGTGCCCATTTCGACTCGGATTTGACGCTCGCCGTCGCCGCTGAGACCGCTCTCGGGCTATCGGCTGCAGCGGCAGTGGCGCCTTTGCTCCCGGCGGAGATAGCCCCGATCGTCGGTGACCGGATCATCCTCTCGTTGCACGCGACACTTGGCGATCGGATCTCGGTTGAACGGCTATCCATCGAGATCGCAGCAGGCTCGTTGACAGGCGATGCCGCCTTTGGTGGGCCAGATAAACTGGTCGCGTCGCATTTGCGCGCCGATATCTCCGACATCTCACCTCTGGCAGACCTGCTCGGGCAACCACTTCATGGTTCGGCAACCCTCAAGGCGGCGGTCAGCGGCACCCAGATTCGCCCCGCTTTCGCGCTCAATTTGTCCGGGAGTGGAATCCGTGTCGGTTCTTCGGGGGCAGAGCACGTCGACGCGGATGTTTCGGCAATCCCGACCGGCGCTATCGACAACCCGGACGCGCGGATCGAATTCGCGGCGAAAGGCCGGTTCGAAGGCCTCATCACGCCCGCGGGGGTAGCGGTGCCGCCCGAGCTCGGCCGTGACGTCGATTGGTCGCTCGCTGCCACCGCCGCTCGGGACGGCAGCGCTGTCGACCTGATGCGCCTGTCCCTCGGAGGCACCGGCGTCGCGCTCGGCGCATCCGGGCAACTGGCAGGGGGTGCGATCGAGGGCCGGTTGAGTTTGTCGGTCGCCGACCTCCGCCCCTTCTCGGGCCTCGTCGGCCCCGCGCTCGCCGGATCGATCGAGCTCGAGGCGAACGCCGCGCGGGAGGGCCCTGCCGGGTTCAAGGCAAAACTCAACGGCCGGGCGAGGGGCTTGCGGAGCGGTATCGCGGCCGGCGACGCGCTGCTCGGCGACTCGGCAACGATCACCGGCTCCTTACAACGCGACCCCGCAGGTGTGCTGATCGTGGATCAGCTCGCGCTCGCTGGCGCAGCAGTGAACCTATCGGGGCACGCGCGGTTTGATCCCTCTTCGAGCCGGCTCGCCGCGGCGCTCGCGCTCGACCTGCCCCGGTTGAAGCCAGTCGGCGTCGCGCTCGGCACCGAGATGTCGGGTACTATCTCGGCCCGCATCAATGTTGAGGGAGCCCTAGATCGCCTTCGGCTGAGCGGCGAAATCGCCGGCGGCGATATCGCCGCCGGCGGGGCGAAGATCGACCGCCTGCGGCTCGCCGCGACCCTCGCCGACCTCTCTGCGCCAAAGGCGGCGCTAGACGGCAGTCTTCGCGCTTACGGGCTCGACGGAACATTGGCGCTCCTAGCCGAACCGAGCGGGAGTTCCGAGCTGGTCCTCCCGCGTTTCCGCCTGACGGCGGCGGATAGCGCGGTGGAGGGCAGCCTGCGTATCGCCCTCGACACCGGTCTGATCCGAGGCTCGATCACCGGGCGAGCCCCCGATCTTGCGCGCTGGTCCAAGCTCGCCGGCACACCACTCGGCGGCAATCTCGAGTTCGGAGCCGGGCTCGACGCGCATGGCGGTCAACTTCTCGATCTTTCTCTAACCGGAACCCGGCTCGCTGCGGGCACCGGGTCCTCGCGCATCGCGGTTGGCCGTATTGCCGTGACAACGCGGTTCGCCGACATCTTGCGAGCCCCATCGGGAACGGGGCGTCTTTCGCTGGCCTCGGCGAACTTCGGCGCAGGCGAACTTACGTCTGCAACATTGGTGCTCGATGCGCCGCGACCCGGCCGCTTTACGTTTCAGGGTGATGCCAAGGGCAAGCCATTGACGATGGCGCTGGCGGGCGATGCACGGCTCGATCCTGGCTGGCTCGAGCTGCGTCTGACCCGGCTTACCGGGACGCTCGACAGCGATCGGATACTTCTCGAGCAGCCGCTGACGCTGTCAAAGCGCGGAGCCGACCTCGCCTTCTCCGGTCTCGCTCTGGATTTCGGGACCGGCCGGATTACCGGCAGGGGCGGCCTGCGGGGCGATGCCTTATCGCTCGCGTTGAATGCGGCAAATTTGCCGATTGCGTCGGCCGGCCGGCTTCTGGGCTATCCCAAAGCGCGAGGCAGCCTAACCATCGCCGCGACGCTCGGCGGAACTCTGCGCGCGCCGCAAGGTCATATATCGGTGAACGCGCGCGACCTCACCCTCGCTTCCTCGAAACGTTCCCAACTGCCGAGCCTGGGGTTCGGCGTCGACGGCAATTGGAACGGGCGAAATATCGATTTGAAAGGGCAGGTAACGGGCCTCAAGGGAGACACGATCAGCTTCGCCGGCTCAGCGCCCCTGTTGCTGACGCCATCACCGCTCGGGATTTCGGTTCCGCCCGCAGGCCGGCTGACCCTGCAGCTTCAGGGTGCCGGGCAGCTCGAACACCTCGCCGATCTACTGCCGCTCGGCGAGGACCGGGTCAGCGGTCGGTTTGCCGCCGACATTAATGTCGGCGGCACGGTTGCCTCTCCAGCCGCAAATGGTCGCCTGAGGCTCTCCGACGCTCGCTACGAGAATCTCGCGACGGGAGCAGTTCTGACCAAGATGCAAGCCGATGTCGTCGGCGATCGCGACCGCTTCACCTTAGCCTCGTTTTCGGCCGGGGACAGCGCGAGCGGCAGCCTAAAAGCGCAAGGCAATGTCGTATTGAGGGGCGCCTCCGGCCCGACCGCCGAACTCTCTGCAACGTTAGCCAATTTCCGTGTCGCGGCGCGCGACGAAGCGGTCGCCACGGCGACCGGGAACGTGTCGATCGTCGGTCCCCTCGCAGCGCCAAAGGTCACAGCACCACTCACCATCAATCGCGCCGATATCACCCTCGCGGAAAGCCTCCCGCCCAATGTCGTCGTGCTCAAGGTTGTCGAGACCAGGAGCAAGACCGCGAAACAGCCGCCGCCCGCTGCCGCGGACCAACCACCGGCGCTTCCGGCGACGCTCGACATCAAGATCGACATGCCGGGCAACATCTTTGTGCGCGGCCATGGGCTCGAAAGCGAATGGCGCGGCAAACTGGTAATCACCGGCACCAGCGCCGCGCCGGCGATCAACGGCTCGCTCGAGCAGATCCACGGGAGCGTCGATCTGCTCGGCAAGACCTTCACCCTGACCCGCGGTGCGATCACCTTTGACGGCAGCGCAAAGCTCGACCCGGTTCTGGACATCGTCGCAGAGGTGAGCGCCGCCGACATCACAGCACAAGTCAATATCGGCGGTTTTGCCTCGGCGCCAACGGTCGCTTTGAGTTCGACGCCGGTGGTGCCGCAAGACGAGATCCTCTCGCGCGTGCTGTTCAACCGCGGGGTCGGCCAGATGACCGCCGGCGAAGGGCTGCAGCTAACCCCAGGGCGGCGAGCGGCAGCGCGGCGAGCGGCACTGCGCTCAGCGCCGGGAAGTACATCGCCCCGGGGGTTTCCGTCGGGGTCAGCCAGGGGGTCTCGCCGCCAACGAGCAAGGTCACCGTGGAGATCGAGGTGCGCCCGCATCTGACGGTCGGCGGGGAGGTCGGGCTCAACTACAACTACGATTACTGATCGGTCGGCCGAAGCTCGAGGTAAGCGGAGATCGCTATGCGAAGCCTTTGGACGTCGATCGTTCTTCTCGCCGGGCCGGCTGTGGCGATTACCGCATCGGCCGATCCGCTTCTGCGGAACGTCACCGGGTTCGATCCAGGCTTGCTGGCCGGCAAGACCTGTCAGGGGGTGTTCAATACCGGCAGAAGGCGCGAGGGCAGCCAGGGCGCGTTGCAGATCCGCTTTGCGGTCGCTGGGGATTTTCTCACCGCCCATTTGTGGCGGCGGCTGGGGAAGCCGGCGTACGACCGGGCGGCTTACGCGATCACCCAGCCGGGACAAATCCTCGATGCGACGGGGCTCGACGATTTGGGCGAAGTCCGCGGCATGACGGTCACCGGCAACACGATCCGGTATGTCGATCCGACCGGGGGAAGGGTCGAGTTGACCTACGACAGCGGCCGCCTCTTGGGGCGGAGCGATCCGAGAGGCGGCACCGACTGGCGGATGACGCGGGTGGCCAATCTCAGGATGGTCTGCCGCTGATCGAGTCTTTCATGCGCCAAGACCGAGCCCCGCAAGCGGAGACGACAGTATCCGCTGAGCCTCCGGAACTCGGCACTCGCCCAAACGTTTTGTGATGGGCGATTGCGTGACATTAACCGGAGGGCGAGGCATGGCGCTTAAAGATCTTCTGGTCTGTATCGATCGAACCGTTGCCGGCGACGCCCGGCTGAGGCGCGAGCCAATGGGGCATATCTCGCCGGGGCTTACGCCCTGCCGGAAGTGCCGGCTGCACCGGCTGCGCCGATGGGTTTCGGGGTCGCTCCCCCTGCCGGCATGACCGGGCTCGCCGACGACGGGCTGAGCATGGGCGGAGCGGTCTCCGAGGGCTTCCGCGAGGCCGAAATCGCCGAAACCGTCGCGCAGCGCTTCAAGAGCGAGCTGCGGCTGCATGGTATCGAGGGCGAGTGGCACCTCTTGCCCGATGACGACTCGGCGGCGCTGATCGAGCTGGCGAAAACAGTCGACCTGACGATCACCGGCCAGCGTCCCCCGAATTCCCACACGAACGGCGCGGCACGGTTTCGGCC
>WNFD01001776.1_pt1 | contig 22127 bp, 20 predicted proteins | sample 5400491 | NCBI WGS metagenome assembly WNFD01 (sample SAMN13153343, study PRJNA577476) | soil metagenome | isolation source: 120 cm saprolite under Douglas fir tree site 2 hole 2 replicate 2 | place: USA:California | collected 2015-04-18
GCCCAGCCTGACCCGGCTGCGGCCCTGCGGACCTTGCTCGGTTTCTAAAATTTGTTTCGCAAATCCCACAGGTGTAGATTGATTCACGCTTCAGGGGCTAAAGCCCGGTTTTTATTGGATTGTGATGTCGCGGCTGAAGCCGCGACCCACAAAGCCGATTCATGAGACGGCTTATAGTTGTTGAAGCGAGTAGCCCCGCGAATCGGCAAATGTAGGCCTTGTGGGTCGGAGCTTTAGCTCCGACATTAGACTTTGAGGAGAGAAAGGGCTTTAGCCCCTGAAGCTTCAGGGCTTGAAAGCCCCGTACATCTGGAGGGTTTTTGTCGGACCTAAAGGTCCGACCCACAAAGCTCGTTGCGAACAGGCCATTTTTTTCAGGCGAACTCAAACACGGAACACTAAGTTTCCATGCCATCCAACCCACGCATCGGCTCACGCACCGGGCGGGAGACTGCTGGCGGAGCCGGCGCCACGATGCCGGGGCCGCGGCCCGCGACTCGTGTTAAAATTTGCGGGATTACTTCCTGGGACGATGCGCGCTTGTCGGTTGACCTGGGGGGCCCGCGTGCCATCAGCCCCGCGGACGCGTGGAACATCATTCGGCGTCTTCCGCCATTTGTCGAAGCGGTGGGCGTGTTCGTGAATTGGCCGCCGCTGGTGGTGGCAGCGCTGGCGCGAGCGTTGCGCTTGCATACGGTGCAACTCCACGGCGGGGAATCGCCCGGAGAAGTGGCAGCGCTGGCGCGCACGCATCGCGTGATTAAGGCCGTGCAGGTGGGGCGAGGATTTCGCGCGGCAGGTCTTGCGCGCTTCCATCGTGCCGATGCGATTCTGCTCGACGGATTTGCGCGGGGGCTGCACGGCGGCACGGGCCGCACGCTCGATTGGAATCTGGCGCGGGCGGCGTGGCGTTATGGCCGAATCATTCTGGCGGGCGGTCTCTCGCCAGAGAATGTCGCCGAGGCTATCCGAGTTGCCGAGCCTTATGCCGTGGACGTCGCGAGCGGCGTTGAAGCGCGTCCCGGACGGAAAGATCCCGCGCGTTTGCGCGCGTTGTTTGCTGCCGTGGAAAGCGCGCGCGGATAACCTTGTAGCGCCACCCTTCAGGGTGGCATCTGGATTCCAGCACATGCCCACCTAAAGGTGGGCGCTACATGGCGTGAATTAGTTGATTCGGAAGGTGAATCAGTGACCACCGCAATACAAACCTGGCCGGACACGAAAGGACGTTTCGGCCCTTACGGAGGGCGTTACGTTCCTGAGACGCTCGTTGCTCCGCTCGAGGAGCTTGAGCGCGCCTACGAGTTAGCGCGTAAGGATCCGAAGTTCCAGACCGAGCTGGATTCCTTGCTCAAGAATTTTGCCGGACGCCCCACGCCGCTGCAATTTGCTTCGCGGCTGACCGAGCATCTGGGCCGCCCGCGCATCTACATCAAGCGCGAAGATCTGCTGCACACCGGCGCGCACAAGATCAATAACTGCCTCGGCCAGGGTTTGCTGGCCGTGCGGATGGGAAAGCGCCGCGTCATCGCGGAGACCGGCGCGGGGCAGCACGGCGTAGCCACGGCAACGGTAGCGGCGCGGCTTGGCCTGGAATGCGTCGTTTACATGGGCACGGAGGACATGGAGCGCCAGCGGCTGAACGTATTCCGCATGCGACTGCTCGGCGCCGAAGTCGTCGGCGTAAATTCCGGCACGCGCACGCTGAAGGACGCCATCAACGAAGCAATGCGCGATTGGGTCACGAACGTTCGGACGACGCACTATTTGCTCGGATCGGTCCTGGGAGCGCACCCGTATCCCGGCATGGTGCGCGATTTTCATCGCGTCATTGGTCTGGAGGCTCGCGCGCAAATACTCGAGATCGAGGGCCGTCTGCCGGATTTGCTCGTCGCCTGCGTGGGTGGCGGCTCGAACGCGATCGGTTTGTTCCACGCATTTCTGGACGATCCCAGCGTTAAGCTGCTCGGCGTCGAGGCCGGAGGACGCGGCACCGCGCTCGGCGAACACGCTGCGCGCATGGCTACGGCGGCGGGCTACTCCGGGGCGCGCCCCGGCGTGTTGCAAGGGACGTACTCTTATGTCCTGCAAACCCCCGACGGCCAGATCGCGACCACTCATTCGGTCTCGGCGGGCCTCGACTACCCTGCGATTGGTCCCGAGCACGCCTGGCTGGCCGACCGGCGCCGCGCCGAATACACGGCCGTGAGCGACGACGCCGCCGTCGCCGCCGCGCGCACGCTGGCGCGGATGGAGGGCATCATTCCGGCGCTGGAGTCGGCCCACGCGCTGGCCGAATTGATTTCGCGTGCGCCAAAGATGCCGCGCGATTCGGTGGTCATTCTGAATCTTTCGGGCCGTGGCGATAAGGACATGGAAATTCTCGCCAAGTATCTGTAGGGTGCCGTGGCTCACGTTGCGACAACCATGACGAATCCATTCCGCATTTCGCGCCGGTTTGCCGATCTGCGCCGGACCGGCGAAATGGGCCTGGTCGCGTATCTCACCGCGGGTGATCCATCGCTCGCCGCGACCGAGATGTTCGTGCTCGCCCTGGCGAATGCGGGCGCAGATGTGATCGAGCTGGGCGTGCCCTTTAGCGACCCCGTGGCCGATGGCCCGGTGATCCAACGCGCCAGCGAGCGCGCGCTTCGTAGCGGGACGACCCTGGCGGGCGTAATTTCACTCGTGAAGTCGCTGCGAGCAAAAACGGAAGTCCCCCTCGTCCTATTCAGCTATTTCAATCCCGTCCTGCAGATGGGGCTGGAGAAATTCGGCGACGCGGCAAAAGCCGCTGGCGCCGACGGCGTGCTGATCACGGACCTTACGCCTGAAGAGGGTGATGAATATCGTGTTGCGATGTATTCGCGGGGCCTCGATACGATTTTCCTGGCTGCGCCGACGTCCACCGACGAGCGCCTGGCGCTTATCGCAAAATCGTCAAGCGGATTCCTGTACTTGATCTCGCGCACCGGCGTGACGGGCGCGAAAGATCAGCTGGCGGAGGAATTGCCGGCCCTGGCGCGCCGCGTGCGCCGCGTCACCGACCTTCCCATCGCCATCGGATTCGGCATTTCGCTGCCGGGGCATGTGTCGGTGCTCGGGGGATTGGCCGACGCCGCGGTGGTGGGCTCGGCGCTGGTCGAAGAGATCGAGCGTGCCGGGACGGTCGAAGCAGCCGCCGAAGCGCTGGCGGCGCGCGTCAAATTGCTGAAGGGCGCCGCAGTGGCCGGTATGAGCCGGCGGGAGCCGCTCGCATGAGCATCGAGGATTGGCGGCGCAAAATCGATGAAATCGACCGGCGGCTCGTGGAGCTATTGAACGAGCGCTCGCACTGCGTGGTTGAGATCGGACGCATCAAGCAATCAACCGGTGAGCCGCTTTATCAGCCGGAGCGCGAAAATGAAGTTCTCGACGCGGCGGTGGGGGCCAATCCCGGACCGCTTCCCGACGCGGCGATTCGGCGCCTGTTCGAGCGCATCCTGGATGAAGCGCGCTCGGTGGAACGCACGGTGATGAAAGACGGCGATAGGAAAAAAGAAAGGTAGAGCGTGCTAGCAGTGACGTATTGTTTGTTCTGCTCTGAAGTTTGCTTACAAATTTGCCGCTTCGGAAAAGATTTGTGGGTCGGACCTTCAGGTCCGACAATTAAGGTGAGCCTTGAGAAGGGCTTTTAAGCCCTGACCTTCAGGGGCTAAAGCCCTCAGCGTTGCAGGAAGTCAATGTCGGAGCTAAAGCTCCGACCCACAACCCGAATGAGCCGGTTGTTGAAGGATCGCGACAGGGCATTAGAGAGGGAAAGGACTTCAGATGGTTGTCGTAATGCAGGAAGGCGCGAAGGAAGAACAGATCCAGCATGTGATCGACCGCCTGGTGTCGATGGGATTCGATATACATCGCTCGACGGGCGCGTCACAGACGGTCCTGGGCGCTGTGGGGGTCCCTGCGGACTTCGATCCGCGGGACATCGAAGTCATCGACGGCGTGCGCGAGGTCGTGCGCATCACGCAGCCCTACAAGCTGGCCAGCCGCGCGTTTCGGCCCCGGGGAACCGTTGTCGAGCTGCCGCGCGGCGTTCGGATTGGCGGCAACGAAGTCGCCGTCGTGGCGGGCCCTTGCTCGGTTGAGACTCCCGAGCAGATTGGCGTGATCGCCGATCGCGTTGCGAAAGCCGGGGCCAAGATTCTGCGCGGCGGCGCCTTCAAGCCGCGCAGTTCGCCCTACAGCTTCCAGGGACACGGCGAAAAAGCGCTCAAGATGATGCGCGCGGCAGCCGACAAGAGCGGCTTGCTTGTCTGCAGCGAGGTGATGGACGCGTCGCAGATCCAGATGATGCTGCCCTACGTGGATATTCTGCAGGTCGGCGCGCGCAACATGCAGAACTACTATTTGCTTCGCGCGCTGGGAACCGTGCAAAAACCTGTACTCCTTAAACGCGGCATGTCCGCGACGATCGAAGAGCTCCTGTTGAGCGCCGAGTACATCATGGCCGGCGGCAACCACAACGTGATCCTATGCGAGCGCGGCATTCGCACATTTGAGACCGCGACGCGCAACACGCTCGATATCGCCGCGATCCCCGTCATCAAGAAGCTTTCGCACCTCCCTATCGTGGCCGACCCGTCGCATGGAACGGGGATTCGCGACAAGGTTCCTCCGATGGCTCGGGCGTCGCTCGCCGCCGGCGCCGATGGGCTGCTCATCGAAGTGCATAACGATCCGGAGCATGCGCTTTCCGACGGCGCACAGTCGCTCTTCTTTGAGCAGTTCGAGAAACTCATGGCCGAATTGCGCATCATTGCCCCAGCAGTCAGCCGGACGATCGCGTAAACCATGAACGCCCCCTTCCGACGTGTCGCAATTCTTGGCACTGGATTGATCGGCGGCTCGTTTGCTTTGGCGCTGAGGAAGCACGCGCCGGATACGGTCGTGATCGGCTGGGACAAAGGGCATGTCCTCCGCCACGCACTCGAACGGGGCGCGATCCACGAAGGCTTCGGGGAGCTTTCGCTCGCGGTTGCCGGGGCGGATTTGATCTACATGGCGCTTCCGGTGGGACACACCATCGAATTGCTGCCGGAAGTAGCAAGACTGGCGTCATCCCAGGCGCTGGTTACGGATGCTTCGAGCACCAAGCGATCCGTCTGCATTGCGGCGGCAGAATGTTTCCTTGCGAATGGCGCGGGTTTTCTCGGCGGACATCCCATGGCGGGGAAAGAAATCTCAGGGATTGCCGCGGCCGACGCGGAGTTATTTCGCGGCTCGAAATACGCGCTGATCCGCAAGTCCAGAGAAAATAACGCGGGAGAGCCGCGCGATCCGCGAGTCGCGGAATTTGTAGCGCTGGTCGAGAAATTGGGCGCGGAACCAGTTTGGCTGGACGCCGAGGCGCACGACCGCGCCGCGGCAATTGTCTCGCATCTTCCCCAACTTCTCGCTGTGGCGCTGGCAGGCGTTGTGCGCGATCAGACCGACGAGACCGGACTACCCGTGACGCTCGCAGGCCGCGGCTTGCGTGACGCGCTTCGACTGGCGGGAAGTCCCTACTCCGTCTGGCGTGATATTATTCTCACGAACAGCGACAATTTGGACCGAGGGCTGGGCCAGTTGATCCAGTCGCTCGAGCAGCTTCGCAGCGACCTGCGAACGCGCGCGCTCGAAGAGGAATTTGCCGCTGCCGGTGAACTGTACAAGATTCTTCGCGACTTGCAGTAAACTTGCCGCGCAATTTTTTGAAAGATTTCATGCGACGGGGAGCCCGAATCGATGGATAAGCGCGTAGCCAACGCCGACGTGGCAATTGCGAAACTGTTTGATGGCGCCACCATTCTGGTCGGCGGATTCGGGACCAGCGGTATTCCGGAGAACCTCATCGCCGCCGTGCACCGCAGGGGCACGAAGAATCTTACGTGCGCGTCAAACAACGCTGGCACGGTGGATGCCGGGCTCGGGATGCTTCTCCAGTCGCATCAGATCAAGAAAATGATCGCCAGCTACGTCGGGGAGAACAAGCTGTTCGAACAGCAGTTTTTAAACGGAGAGATCGAGGTCGAGCTCAACCCACAGGGAACTCTTGCCGAGCGAATGCGCGCTGCCGGCGCGGGAATTCCGGCGTTTTACACGCCCACCGGCGTGGGCACGATGATCGCTGAAGGAAAAGAAACACGGGAGTTCAACGGACGCAAATATATTCTCGAGCGCAGCCTGCGGGGCGATTTCGCGTTCATCAAAGCGTGGAAAGGCGACCGCTGGGGAAACCTCGTCTACCGCAAGACCGCGAGGAATTTCAATCCCATGATGGCGACCGCGGCGGATTATGTGATCGCGGAAGTGGAAGAGCTCGTCGAACTGGGAAGCCTGCCTCCCGACGGCGTGCACACACCGGGAATTTTCGTGGATGCCATTTTTCAGGGAACCTGTTACAAGAAGCCGATCGAAAAGAGAACCGTTCGAAAGCGCGCGTGACGCGGCCTTGAGTAGCACCGGCTTCAGCCTGTGTTCTGCCGTTGGGCTGCAAATCAAGCCACACAGGCTAAAGCCTGTGCTACTGGACCGCGCCGGGAAAAAGGGGATGATGATGGCACAGTCTGAAGAAGGGAAGCGGGAGTTCATCGCCCGACGCGTTGCGCGGGAACTACGCGATGGCTACTACGTGAATCTCGGCATCGGTACGCCGACCCTCGTGGCCAATTATATTCCTGCGGGGATGGAGGTCGTCATGCACTCGGAAAACGGGATGCTCGGCGTCGGCCCGTTCCCCTTCGAAGGTGAAGAAGACGCGGACTTGATCAACGCGGGGAAGGAAACGGTCACCGAGATCCCCGGAACGAGCTATTTTTCGAGCGCCGATTCGTTCGGCATGATCCGAGGCGGCCATGTGAACATGACGGTGTTGGGCGCGCTACAGGTGGATGAGAAGGGCAACCTGGCGAATTGGGCGATTCCTGGCAAGATGCTGAAGGGCATGGGCGGCGCGATGGACCTGGTCGCCAGCTCGCCGCGCGTCATTGTCGCCATGGAACACGCCACGAAGGACGGACAGCCGAAAATCCTGCGCAAGTGCACTCTGCCGCTAACCGGTCTCGAAGTGGTGGACATGATCGTCACGGAGCTTGCCGTGATCGAAGTCACGCCGGAAGGCCTGGTGCTGCGCGAGGTGGCGCCCGGCGTTACCCCGGAGACGGTGCAGAAAGTCACCGAGCCGAAATTGCGCATCGCTGAGAACCTGAAGACCATTTCAGTGTAAGCTCCGAGGCGCGGGCACCCCGGACGGAGGGGCTAACGCATGGTGTACGGGGAATCACCCGGCGCCGGTACGTGGCGCAGGTTCAGATAGAATCGTCTCGTCATCCAAGTTCCTTTCGAGAATGAGACAAGGACATCGTTGGAGCCAAACTCAATCATCATTCTGAGCCTGCATACGCCCAAGGAGAAATTGTGGGGTGCGCTCACGTCCATAAATTCGGCCGGGGTCACCGTGCGCGGCATCGATTTGAATTCCTTCGACGATTTCATCCGGCAGGTGATGGATCCGGAAGGGGAGCGCATCGGGCTGCCAACGTTGTTTTTTCCCATGCAGAGGGTCGAGCGAATCGCGCTTGATGAGCCGCACGGCTCGATCCCGTCGATGGCCGAACGATTTGAGCAGAGGGTGGGCCGATCCTTGCGGGATTATCTCGCTCTATTTGTCTGAGCACCGGGTGAATCCAAAAAATGGCGTCTCGTATCTTTACCGTCCCGAATCAGCTCACGTTTCTCCGCCTCGGATTCCTGCCGTTTTTCATCATCTCGATTCATTATCGCCGTTATGACATCGCGCTTGCCGTTCTGATCATTGCTGCTCTTACGGACGGGCTCGACGGCTTGCTAGCGCGCTCGCTCGACCAGAAGACCGCGCTCGGTGCCTATCTCGATCCTATCGCGGATAAACTTCTGCTTTCTTCTTCATTTGTTGTGCTGGCTCTCAACCGGAAGATTAGCTGGTGGCTGACGATCCTGGTGCTGGGCCGCGATATCCTGCTTCTTACCTCGGCCGCGGTTATACTTGTGGTTGCAGGGTACCGGAGGTTCCCGCCAAGCATCTACGGCAAACTCACGACGGCGGTGCAAATCCTGCTCGTGTTTGCCGTGGTGCTGCTCGCCGTGGCGGACTGGCCCTGGCTGCAGTTCGTCAGAACGATTCTCGAATATCTCGTTGCCGGCTTCACGGTGTTCTCAGGCTTTCACTACAGTATTGTCGTAGCCCGGCGGCTGAGCGATCAACAGGGGCGCGCAAAAGAATCCGTGTAGAAGTCCAACGAACGGGCGAGTCTGTGGCGCCGGCGCCACGATGAGACAGAGTTTCGCAGGAATACAAGCGGTCCTCCCTCTACTACCGAATTTGCCGCGAGAAATGCGGATTCAGATTCAGGCATGCTGCAGGTAGTTCCAGACCATGAAACCGAAGCTGGCGAAGACGGCGATGCCCGCTAGCCATCCGAGCAGATTGGCGCGATTGCGTTCGCTGACGTCCGCCGGCTGCCGGTCCGTCATCACTCGCCCAAGCAGGTATCCCGCTGCAAGCCCGCCGAAGTGAGCGTAGTTGTCCGTACCACGCATGATAAAACCCAAGACTGCAATATAGATCAGCCAGCGAATCAAGGCGCTGCGCAAGGATTGCGCCGCCGGGCTCTTCCTGCCTGAAGTTGTTGCGAGCAAGACTCCGACTAGTCCCAGCAAAGATCCTGAAGCGCCGACACTGGGATGTCCAGCAAACGAGCTGACCAAATAGCCCGCAGCGCCGGTCACTGTGTAGAGGAACAAATACCGCGCGGACCCGTACAATTCCTCAACCATGGGGCCGATGTCCATCAGGACCCACATATTGAAAACGATGTGCAATATCCCGCCGTGCAGAAAAATTGCAGTAACGAGGCGCCAGGGTTCATCAATATCGCGGGGCCATGGGAGAGAGGCGCCCAAGCGGTCGAGGACCTGGCCGGAAATCCCGCCGAGGCTCATCAACATGCCAAGAGGGCTTCCGCCGGGCGCAGCGAAACCCTGCACCCGCGCCGTGATGATCATTGACAGACCAAACATCACGCAGCAGATCGTCAGCATGGAGTACGTGACCGGGGAAGTCTGCGGCATCCATCGTCCGAGGGACTTGCTCGCCGCGGCAAAGGAAAACCTCATGCTCGCGCCGCACTGGTGGCATTTCGTTGCTGTCGCGCCCACCAGCGTGCCGCACGCGGGGCAAAGCTGCGGTCGCATCTGTTTCGGATCAGACCGGAACATTCCGGCAAGCTGGCCGCGCCAGCGGTCGAGTTTATATCGCCATCGAATTGAAAGCGGCAATTCGTCTCCTTGCTGGATAATTTTCGCGTGCCTATAATAGCTGGAATTCAGTGCGGACGCGAAATTCGCATCGTCCGGAGGATTGAAGGGGATTCAACTTGCAACGGGTTGAAGGAATCATACGCCGGTTGAGCTTCGAGCGGATAAGGGGTTTGGCCGGCGGCGAATGGTGTATGCGGTGATTGCTCGATCGGTTGGCGCTTCCATAGCGCGTGCCCGATCGGCCTGGTTTTCGGCTTTGTTGCTTGCGACGCTTGCTGCTGTAGGAGGGTGTGCAAGCCGCCGCCCCGTAACAAGCTCTTCTCCTCCCGTGCTCGCTCCAGGGCCGGAATCTGCTCCCGAGCCAGTTCCAACGCAGCCACCTGCTGCGCCGGGTACCGCGCAGCCGCCCACAAGAAGCGCACCTTCCGTACCGGGTACTTACGTCGAGCAGGGAACTGCGTCATGGTACGGCGTGCCATTTCACGGCCGCCGCGCCGCAAATGGCGAAATCTTCGACATGAATACGCTGGTGGCTGCTCACCGCACACTGCCGTTCGGTAGTATCCTGCGCGTCACCAACTTGAACAACGGCCGTCAGATTGAAGTTCGCGTCATCGACCGCGGCCCCTTCGTCGGGGACCGGGTGTTGGATCTCGCGCGGGCGGCGGCGGTCGGGCTCGATATGATCGGCACTGGCACAGCACCCGTGCGCATCGAGTTGCTTTCCGGCCCGAGCCCCGTGGTCGGAGATTTCACTGTGCAGGTGGGAGCGTTTTCCGATCGCACCAATGCCGAGCGCCTCCGCGAGCGCTTGCTCGCGCGCTACCAGCCCGTCTTCATTCAGGATTTTGATGCGCCCAACGGACATTTTTACCGTGTGCGCGTAGGCCGTGTTGCAAATCCCGACGCCGCGCAACAGCTTGCCGCGCAATTGCGGAATGCCGATGGATTCGAAACCTTTGTCATGCGCCTTGACCAGACCAGCGATCTCGGCGACAAATAAGATGAATTGAAAAACTTTCGACTCTAAACTCTCGACTATCAACTCTATACTCCGAGGAGTCACGATGGACGATTGCCTATTTTGTAAAATCAGCCGAAAAGAAATTCCGGCGAAATTGGTGCACGAAGACGAAGAAACGTTCGCGTTTGAAGACATTCAGCCACAAGCGCCGACGCACATTCTGATCTGCCCGAGGAAGCATCTGGTTTCGCTCACGGAGGCCGCGGCGGATGACGCGGCAATGCTTGGACGCCTGCAACTGATCGCCGCAAAACTCGCCGTCGAACGTAAGCTGACCGACGGCTACCGCACGGTCATCAATAACGGACGTGGCGCAGGGCAGTCCGTGTTTCACCTTCACCTCCATTTGCTTGGCGGCCGCGCGTTCCGCTGGCCCCCGGGGTAGCGAGCGCTTAGTGACTTTTCTTCTGAAACAGTGATACGTTGCAACGCGAAGATGATGTCTATTTGCGCGGGATTCGCTTCGGCGTTCCTCGCTTGGGCGTCTCTAGGGGCGGCACATTGCGAATCGTTCGGGGCGCTCCAGATGAGAATCATTTGAACAGCGTTGCCAGCTAGCGAGAAGGATTACAATGTTTCCCGTTTTCAAAATCAAAAAGGAAATACTGTTCGGATGCGGACCGTGCGCAATGGTCAAGAAAGGATGAGTCGCCATGGTTTCCAAAAAGCGCTCCAATGAGTCACAGGAGACGACCGGAACTCCTGACGCGCGCACAGAATCGAACGAGAAGTCCCGGCGGCGCTTCTTAAAGGGAGGAATTGGATTGGTCGCGGGCGTTGCCGCCACCCAGATACTTCCTCGTCCAGCGGCGGCGACCCCGCAAGATGCTGGAAATCCCGGCCTGATTGAGCGTTTGAGGAACCCGAATGGACGCCCCATCTTGCTCAAGGATGGCATCATCCTGAGCATGGACCCCCAAGTCGGCGATTTCGAAAAAGGGGATGTGCTGTTGCAGGGCAAGAAGATCGTGTCCGTCGGGCCGAACGTCGAGGTGCCAAAGTCTGCAGTGGTGGTCAATGCCGCGGGTTTGATCGTGATGCCAGGAATGATCGATACCCATCACCACCAGTACGAGGCGATTCTACGGAGTATCCTCGCCGACGGTGTGATTCCGGTCGGCGTGCCGGGTCCCAAGGATAATTACACGTCAGTGATTCAGGGCACATTTACTCCCGTGTATTTGCCGGAAGACGCGCATATCGCAGAACTGCTGGCCTCGCTGAGCCAAATCAATGATGGCGTCACGACAGCGGTTGACACATCGCAGGTGCAGCTTACGCCAGAGCATACCGACGCCTGCATTGCGGGCCTGAAGGAATCCGGTCGCCGCGCTTTGTTTGCTTACGGCGCGGGCGGCGAAGATGCTGCCAGAAAATTTCCCATGGAGCTGGCGCGGTTGCGCAAGCAGTACTTTTCGTCCTCCGACCAGCTACTGACACTGGCAACGCATGTTGGGACAAATGCGGAGCAATGGAAAATAGCCCGCTCGGCTGGCACCCCGATCGTGACTCACATCGTGGGGTCGGTGAATTCCGACCTGGATTCCATGGGGAAGGCAGGCCTGATGGGCCCCGACAACGAGTATATCCATTGCACGCGGCTTAGCGACTCCACGTGGAAGACGATCGCGGATACTGGCGGAAAGGTTTCGATCGCTGTGGCCATCGAGATGCAAATGCAGCATGGCTATCCACCGTTCCAGCAGGCGCTCGACCATGGAATTCGGCCAAGCCTTAGCGTGGACGTCGAATGCAACATGACCGCGGATCTGTTCTCGGTCATGCGCGCGGCATTCACCATGCAGCGCGTGCTGGCCAATCAACGCATCATCGCGAGGGAAGAGAACGCACCCGCCTTGATCACTTGCCGCGACGTCATCGAGTTTGCGACGATCGACGGCGCGCGCGTCGCCCATTTGGATAGCAAGGTCGGCTCCCTGACCCCAGGCAAGGAAGCGGATATCGTCATGCTGGCAACGGACCGGCTCAACACCTTCCCGTTGAACAATGTGCCGGGCGCCATCGTGACGCTGATGGACACCAGCAACGTCGAGAACGTGTTCATCGCCGGCAAGGTTGTGAAGTGGCAGGGCAAGCTCGTGGGTGTGGACCTGAGCCGAATCAAGGCGCAGGCTGAGAAGTCGCGCGACGGGCTTCTTGCGCGGTCCAAGTTTCCCCGCAATCTATTCGGGTCGTGCTGTATCACGTAGGGAGTGTTGCACAGGCTGATTTTCCCTTGTTACTTGTGGGTCATCACGTAGACGCCGTCCCAGTCCTGCTCGGGGCCCGCGACGTTATATTCGCGGCAGCGATTTACGTACATTTGCGCCGGACCGTCATCTGGCCAGCGCTCCAGAATTTGTTCAAAGACAATCTGCGCGTCCTGCCAGCGCCGCTTCCGGTAGCAAGCGCGGCCCAGCGCGAAAAGTTCAAGATGGTCCTCCAGCCCCGGCGCGTCGCCTTCCGGGGCGCTGCGAGAACCCATCAATTCATAGAGCGTGACTGGTTGCAGCTTGCCTTTGACGCGAATCAAATCCAGTTCGCGGAAAATCAGGAGCGGATCTTCCACTTCCTCGTAGGTCGTTTCGCTCAACAAGATGTGCGAGCCATATTCTTTGTTCAGCCCTTCGAGGCGGGCGGACAGATTCACGGTATCGCCCAACGCGGTGTAGCCATAGCGCAGCGCCGAACCCATGTTGCCCACGGAAGCGACGCCTGTGCTGAGTCCCACGCCAATGTCCAGCACAGGTCTTCCCTCGGACCTCCACTTGTTCTGCATTTCCTTCAGCCGAGCGATCATCTCGAGAGCGGCGTGGCATCCATTCGTTGCGTGCCCCGGTTGCTCAAACGGCGCGCCCCAGAACGCCATTACCGCATCGCCGATGTACTTGTCGAGCGTCCCGTTGTGGCGAAAGACGATCTGCGTCATGTCGGTTAGATATTCGTTCAGCAAGGCGGCGAGTTCTTGCGCGTCGAGCTTTTCCGAGATGGTCGTGAATCCCCGAACGTCGCTGAACATCACCGTGATTTTTGTTTTCCGCGGCTTGACCAAGTCGGGACTTTCCAGCAACCGCCGGATCACCTCCGGGCTCAGATATTGCTGGAACGCGCCGCGCACTTTGCGTTTTTCTTTTTCCTCGACTAGGGCGCGGTACATCGCTACAAAGCCAACGTTGGCGACGAGCGTTCCGGAAGGCACGATGAAGTTGAGCCACCAGCCGTGCAGGAACGCATACCACGATCCGAAACCGAACGGAACCAGGAGCAGCAAACCATACAGCATCGACCGCGGCTGCGCGAGCGCCAGCCACATTCCCAGCGGCACACCGAACAGGAGAACCAGCAATAGGTCCACAGCGACCTGGTCCGCGCCACGAAGCAAAAAATGGCGATTCAGGATGTTGTCAATCACATTGGCGTGTATCTCGACTCCGGGAAAGTTGATCCCCGCGTAAGGCGTGGAGCGCAGGTCCCCGATTCCCGTGGCGGACGCCCCCACCAGCACAATTTTCCCGCGGAATGTTCCCGGTGCAAATTTGCGATTCACAACGTCGGCGATGGAGACGTACGGATACGTGTTCACGTCTCCTTCGTAATTGATCATCATTCGCCCGATCGCATCGGGATGGACGACCAGGGACGGTCCGAACTCGAGCGCCGTAACGCCGGTCTCGCTGAAATCGAGCACCGTCTGCTGATCGGGCAAGCCCTGAAACAACCGCACTGCCTGCACGTCGAGTGACCCATAGAGGTCCCAATCGTTGAAGTCCTGCGAACGCCCGTACGGAAGCACGAGAAGTGAATGGCGCACGACGCCGTCGGGATCGGATTCCACGTTGAAGAAACCCGTGGCCCCGTGCGCCTTGCGCAGCGCGTCGCTCAGGACTTCGATATTCGCCTGTGTGCCCTTGTACAGCAGCCCGTATGGGTTGCCGAAGCTCTGCATGAGATTGGACAGATCGCGCTTTCCGGTTTGGGGATTCGCCGCCCACACTTTCGGGAGTGGAAAATCAGCAAGAATGTTGGCGTAGCGGTCGAGCGTCTTGGCGTCCACGCCCTTCAGGTCGGATTCGGAATTCAGAAAAAAGTTTCCGAGGACCACATTCCCGAAGCGCTCAATCGCGCGCGCGAATTGTTCGTCGCCATCGTACTCTTTCGCCAGCCGGTCGAGGTCCGCCATCACGCGGGGATCCATCTGGCCGCCCTGTTTTAGGCGCTCGGTTACAGTCCGTCTCAGCTCGCGGATCGGCGCGGCCGTTTCATCGGGCTTGCTGAATGTGATGTCGAAGGCCGCGACTTTCGCGCCGTCCTCGCGCAGAGCATCAAGCATGTGCGCGAAGTGCGTGCGCGAGAACGGCCACCGCCCCAGGACCTCCTGCGAGCGCTGGTCGATGTCCACGATGATGATGCGCGGGTCGGAATGTTTGTAGCGGTCCGGGCGGGTGCGGAAGCGGAAATCAAGCGCATCGAGTTCCAGGCGGTTGATGAAGGAAAATACGGCCGTCGGCCGGTCGCCGACGAACGTGTAGGAGTAGATGAACAGCGCGAAGGCGGTGAGACCCAGACTGATTAGGAATGGGACGCGGCGGCGCCACCAGGCTCGAAGCAACGCGCTCAGGGCGCGGAAAGTGCGGCGCGATTTACCCTCGGTGGGAATTCCGGGCATGATCCTGCATTTTTCCCTGGGTTTTCGGCGGCGGCTTAATCGCGAAACAGGAAACTCAGCCGCACGCGGCCCACTTCGATCAGATCACCGTCATTGAGCTTGGTCAGGCCGCTGATTTCGATTCCATTGATCTTCGGCACGTCGTCCCCACGGCCCAGGTAGTAGCCGTCCTCATGCTTGTTGATTTGCGCGGCGATGTTTGGCGTGAACCAGCCACGGAGCCGGACGGTCGCCATCTTCGAGCGGCCGATCACGGTCAGCTTCCCGGCGAGCCGGTATTCTTTTTGGTCCGTGCGCCCGTGGAGAACGCTAAGCGTCGGAACGCGCAAACGATCCGGAGCGAGCTGAGAGCGCTCGCCGGCTGCCGCTGCTTGTTCGAACATCTCCCGCCGCTGGCGAGTATCGAGCACCATCGTTTCATTTACGCGCGGGGCCGGAGCCTTGTGCCACGTATCCGTGACCAGGGCGACGTCGTGCGCCTGGTCCACGAAAATATGATGCTTGCCGATCAGGATGGCGTCGCCGTCCTTGAGCATGGCGCGCTCGATGCGTATGTCGTTCAGGAACGATCCATTCAGGCTGTTCAGGTCCTCGACCACCAACGATCCGGCTTCGACATATACGCGCGCGTGGTAATTCGAGACGGCAAGATTGTCGATCGGGATGTCGTTGTCCGGCGCGCGGCCGATGGTCATCGGCTGGGTCCCGAGCGGGACCTCCTTCAATACCGCGCCCTCAAATTTCAGGACGAGTCTCGACATCTTTTTTTACCCTCCTCCAACCGAAGCCGAACGAACCTTACCCGGAGTTCCGCTTCCAGATCTTCAGGCGATCGAGCACCCCTTCCGATTTCGGAAGAATGCGCAGAACGATCACACTGACGTTGTCGACGCCGCCGTATTCGTTGGCCAGATCGACGAGCCGGTCCGCTGCGTTCTGGGCCGACGTGCTTGTCAGGATCGTGCTCGCGATTTCAGGGTCGGTCACCATGCGCGACAATCCGTCCGAGCACAGCAAGAGGGAGTCGCCAACCAGCAACATCTGTTCGTCAGCATCCACTCCGACGTTCTCATTGGTTCCCACAGCTCGCGTCAGCACGCTCTGCAACTCACTGGCGTCGGCTTCTTGCGGCGTCAGGATGCCGATGCGCACTTTTTCGGCCACCAGGGAGTGGTCGGCCGTAAGCTGGTCGAGAGACCCGGCCCGCAGAAGGTACGCGCGGCTGTCACCCACATGCGCAAGGGAGAGCCTTTGTCCATCGATCCACGCGGCAACGATCGTTGCCCCCATGCCTTTATGGCCGGGATTGGCGCTCGCCGTTTCGAAAACTTTGCGGTTGGCCAGGTGAATCGCGCTCGCCAGGCGATTCGTGCGTTCTGAAACATCCGGCTGCGGCTCTCCGAAGGTCGGCGTCGCGTGGCTGTTTTCGGCCTGCTGACAATGGGCCACGATTGTTTGCACCGCGAGCTTGCTTGCCACCTCGCCGTGCGCTTCGCCACCCATACCGTCCGACAGAACGTACAAGTTCACAGCGGGCTCAATTAGGTAGCAGTCTTCGTTGTTCTTTCGAACGCGCCCGAGGTCGGTGCGCGCCCCGGCTTCTATACGCAAAGGGGCCTCATGCGATTAGCCAAACGTTTTACGCGCCTCGAATTCTACAGGCGGCCACACTGACGCACCTGTCCCAACCCGCGGACTACCCCACTAAAAATCAGGCTAACAAACCGGTGCTGCGCATGCAATACCCTGTGAGGCAAATGGTTACGTCCGTCCACTGCCAAGCGCCCCGGGCTCCGCTAGGCGGCAGCGCCTGATTCCGGTATACTTCCACCCTGCGGGAGCGCAGAAAGCCCACCGCTGCCGATCCTGCACCCTCTCTCATGGCGCACAGTGGACAAATTTGGTACTTCGAACGGTCCGTGGCCGCTCCACTGGTACGTCCGCTCAGCCGGCGGTACGAGCTCCGCGCGCTGCCTCGTCCATCTCGTGGCAGGCACGCGATCCTGCCGAGCTCCGGCGAAGCCCGTGTTGTGTGCCTTGCGGACCTGGGCGGCAACGATCTTCCCCTCTTGCGGCGTCTGGCGCGCCGGGAACCCCGCATTCGCCTGATTGGCATATCACGAAACGGCGCGGTTGGCGAGCACACAGCCGGATGCTTCGCGACGTTGCCTCGCAAGGCGGCTTCCGCCCTGGTTCGCAAGACAGTCGCTGCGGCGTTCGACAATATCGAACTGGCCCAGCGCGAACGCAGCACCCGCGCGGAACTCAAGCGTACCGAGCGCGAGATGGAGGAACTGAACCGCATCGGCGTGGCCCTGTCGGAGACTCGCGACGTCAGCGCGCTGCTCGACATGATTCTGGCGAAAGCCCGCCAGATCACGAGGGCCGACGCGGGCTCCCTCTACCTGGTCGAGGAGACACGCCCCGACGCGCTCCAAGTGGGCCCAGCGGAGCGCCATCTTCGGTTCATGCTCACGCAGAACGACAGCGTTCAGTTTCCCTTCGAGGAATTTGTGCTCCCGCTGCGCGAAGATTCCCTGGCGGGCTGTTCGGCGATTCGTGGGGAAGTCATCAATCTCGCCGATGCTTATCGCATTCCGCGTGGCCGTCCATACCGGTTCAACGAGCATTACGACGAGGAGACTGGGTACCGCACCCGCTCCTTGCTCACTCTTCCGATGAAGAATGGGCGTGGCGAGGTCATCGGAATTCTGCAACTGATTAACTGCAAGACCCATTCCGCCGCGCGGCTGACCAGACCGGAGTCCGTGATGCGGGAAGTGCGGCCATTTTCCGAACGCGCTGTCCGGCTAGCGCTGTCGCTTGCATCGCAGGCCGCCGTCGCCTACGAAAACAGCCGTCTGTATCAGGACATCGGGGCATTGTTCGAGGGTTTTGTGCAGGCCGCTGTGACCGCGATCGAGCAACGCGATCCCACCACCTCAGGCCATTCCCAGCGCGTTTCCAGGATGACCGTGGGACTTGCGGAGACCGTGGACCGCACTGAAACAGGAAGCTATGCCGGGACTCGCTTCACGCCCGAGCAAATGAACGAAATTCGTTACGCCGCGTTACTGCATGATTTCGGGAAAGTCGGCGTGCGTGAAGAAGTACTGATCAAGGCCAAGAAACTTTATCCGCTTCAAATGGATATCGTCGCGCACCGCTTCGATTACCTCTACAAGGATCTTGAGGCGCGCTTGGAACATGAAAAGTTCAAGGCGTTGCTCGAGTTTGAGCGAGCCGAGGCGCTTTCCCGCGTAAGAACACTCGAAGAGGAATACCGCATGCGCCGGGTGGAGCTCGAGGACTCCTTCCGGGCCATCGTCAGCTCGAACGAGCCGACGCTGCTGCCCTCCGGGCAATTCCACCGCCTGTTCGAAATCGCTCGCCAAACCTATCGCGACCCGCGCGGCGTTGAACGTCCGGTCTTGACGCAGGAAGAAGTGCGCTTCCTCTCGATCCCGAAAGGGAGTCTCGATGCCGACGAGCGGGTTCAGATCGAATCGCATGTCGTTCACAGTTTCAATTTTCTCCTGCAGATTCCCTGGACCAAGGAATTCCGCGAGATTCCGCGCATTGCCCGCGCACACCACGAAAAATTGAACGGCACGGGCTATCCCTACAAATTGAGGTCCGACGAAATACCCGTCCAGGCGAAGATGATGACCATCTGTGACATGTTTGATGCCCTGTCCGCCTCTGACCGGCCCTACAAGAAGGCCGTGCCGGCGGAGCGCGCGCTGGACATTCTGGATATGTCCGTTAAACAGCACGAACTCGATCCTGAGTTATACAGGCTTTTCCTCGAAGCGAAAGTATTCGATCCTACGGACAAGCACTGATTCATTTTCGGAGAAAAGGCTTCCATAGGCCTGACCAGACCCCGCGAGGTGTCTATTTCCTAGCCGGGCACCCTTCGCGGTAGAATCCAACCCCCGTGTCGCTCCGTCTCATTTGCGGCAGACAGTATCTTACGCGCGGCATTTTGCTTCTTGTGGCCACATTTCCGGTCCTTGCAGGGGCCCAGGAGGCTCCCAGGGTACAGGCCGCTGCGCCGCGCACAATTGTCCTCCCGCAGAAAATGGTTGCCGGCGTGCCAGCCACGCTTGCCGTGCTCGATGCTGCCGGCCGCATGTTGCCCAATGTTGTCGTGGAACTCTCGGGCGGACAGAAAGTCACCACGGACGCCACGGGCCGGGCGTTATTCGCCGCACCCAGTGAACCAGGAGCGCTGACCGCCCAGATCCCCGGCCAGGACGTCTCCGCATCCGCACCCGTCGTGAAATCGGCTGACCCTGACCCGCGAACTTCAGCCGAGAGCCCATCCACAGCCATGCGCGTGCTGGCGTATCCCCATTTTATATCGCTTCACGATAGATTCACGATGGCAGGCTCCGGTTTTCGCGGCGATGCGGATGCCAATCGCGTTTTTCTGGCCGGCCAGGCGTGCCTGGTGCTTGCGTCGTCTCCGGTTTCGCTTGTGGTTCTTCCCGGACTGCACATTCCGATCGGAACGATAACCCTCCGAGTAACTGTCGCGGGACATGACGCGGGATCTAATCCCGTCGTGATGGTCCTATTGGAATTCAGCGGTCCGGCGGAGGCTCCCCGTGCGGGCGCGCAGGGCAAACTCACCGTCCGCGCGCTCGGCACCAGGGAACGCCTGGCCGTCGAAGTCCGCAATGCGTCGCCGGAAATTATCCAGCTTCCGCGCGGGAACGTCGAGCGCGTGACCACGTCCGGGGGCGAGCGGAATGCAGCGGAAATCGAAACGAAATTTCTCGCCTCCGGCGACTATATGGTGACGGCGCGGCTCATCCCTACCGTTTCCGGCCTGCCCGATCTCCAGGCGGCGCGTCAGAAACTGGTTGCCGCTCGCGCGCTTGCGACCGGAAGTTGGGCTTCGCGAGCCGACCGAGTGATCCGTCGAATCGACAGGGCGCCCGAGGACATCGCGCAAATTCGCGCGGAACTCGAACGGATGCTCGACGACAAACCCTCCGGTGAGTTTGCATTTCTGCTGGAGTCGGCCTGGCAGGAGTTCCAGAGAAACAATTGAGGGCTATTCCTTTGGCGCTTCGAGCGCCTTCGCGGGAGCTTCGGGCAGAGCGCCCTGGGCCATCTGATCGAGAGCGTCTCGCGCGCGCTCCAGTTTGCGATCGGCGTCGCCGTAGCTCTGCTGGGCGTTGCGCAGATGGGTTCCCAGCTTTTCATACACGGCGGCGAAATTGTCCCACTGCGTCTTGAGCCCGGAGAGGCTGGAATGCAAGCGCCGGGCATTTTCTTCGATCTGCAGCCCCTTCAAGCCCATCAGGATCACACTCAGGTGCGCGTAGAGCGAGTTGGGCGAAACCGGAATTACGTTCTTCTGCCTGCAGTAAGCGTCCAGCGGCACGCCTTTTGAATCGGCGGACATCAGGAGCTCGTAGTAGACACCTTCCGAAGGCACAAACATCAGCGCGAAATCCAGCGTATTTTCTCCGGGCACGATATATTTCTTGGCGATTGCGTCGGCATGAGTGCGCACGGCTGCTCCAAAGCCCTTGCGGGCTTCTTCTCCCTCTTCTTCCATGCGGCGAAAGTCATCCAGTGGAAATTTTGAGTCGATGGGAACCAATTTTCCGTTGAAGTGCACGGCCGCGTCCACGATTTCACCGTTCGAAAAGCGGTGTTGCATTTCATAAGCGCTGGCCGGGAGCGTGTCCGCGAGCATGCGCTCGAGCACAACTTCACCAAGCAGGCCGCGTGTTTTCGCGCCGCCAAGCACAGTTTCAATGGCCTTCGCGGCATCTGAAAGATCGCGCCCAGATTGTTCTACTTTTCCAAGCTGCTGTTGCAGCGTGCCCATGATCGTCGTCGCGGATTGCAATTGCACGGACACGGCGCGCTGCGCGTCCGAAACCAACGTTCCCGTGGACGCCATGCCGTTCTGGACCTGCTGCGAGACTTGCCCAAGTTGGTGCGTGACCGCCTGGCTCAGTTGGCCGAGCTGGGCCGTGAGACCCTGCGCCTGTGTTGCCAGGAGACTCTGGATTTCCTGCCGCAGACCGGAGGTCTCTCTTTCCGCACGCCGTTCCGCCCACCGGGCTGCCGACCAAGCTGCGATGCCTGCGGCCACCACGGCGATTACGATGATGACGCCCCAATTCATCCTGCCCTCGCGATCTCCTTAAATCCCCTGGTGACTTTTCTGCGAAGCCACTTTAACGCGTTTCGGCCTACGTGGCTACGCGCCGGGATTGCACATATGCAAGGTAACGGAATATTGTGGGCGATTTATTAGGGGGAAAGTCCGAGCGGAAAATTATTGAAGGAATTGCGCCACAAGGCGTCTCAGCCGTTCGCGGTCTTCGTGTTTCATGTGCACGAATTCCACCCCGGTTCCGCTGGGTGTGACGTTGCGTACGACCGCGGTAAATTGAATTCGCCGCAGTCCGGCGCGCATCTCGACGCGCAACGACTCACCCACGGCGAGCCGACGGTCGGATTCCAGGAACGCCCCGCCCAGACTGATGATTCGCACCCGGGCTGCGCCGCCGTGCGTTCCCACGATGGTCGCCGAAAGAGGCGTCGGGAGGTGCGCGCGGAGATATCGGCGTGGGCGCGCGTGCGCCACGCCGGATTTGGGGAGAGCCTTTTCCGCCGTCCGCATTCGTGTGGGCGATGGCTTGTCTTCGAGCAGCCCGAGGGCTTCTTCGGCAGCTGCGCGCAGTGCGGCGGGCTCGCTGCGTGCCAGGCCGTTGCGTTCCCTGACGATGCGCAGAAGAAGCGGAGCAGCTTCGGCGACGCGCATTCTGCCGAGTGCTTCGACCGCCTTGATGCGAAAATAAATGTCACGCAACCCCAGACATTCGCCCGTGGCCACCTTCAACAACAACGGTATGGCGGATGTCTCGTTCGCGGACCCGAGATGATCGATCATGCAGGGAACGACCATGGCGTGCGCCTCGACAAGCGTAGTCAGAAACGCCTTTGACGAGGCCGCGACCACTGGCGGATTCGTCCAACGCGCGAGTTCGCTGACAGCAAGATCTTGCAAACTCCATTCCCAGCTTGGCAGTGCGCGCGGCAAAGCTCCTGCCAGACGCTTCGGATCGGCCGATGCGAGCAGGTAAA
>WNFD01002809.1_pt1 | contig 22122 bp, 21 predicted proteins | sample 5400491 | NCBI WGS metagenome assembly WNFD01 (sample SAMN13153343, study PRJNA577476) | soil metagenome | isolation source: 120 cm saprolite under Douglas fir tree site 2 hole 2 replicate 2 | place: USA:California | collected 2015-04-18
TCCGAGGTGGCGCATAGTGCGAAGGGGTGCCGCTCGCGCATCGTCAGAAGCCCGGCAACTGCGTCAACATCACCGCCGGTGAGGACAACTCCCGCAATCGGCGAGGAGCGCAGCCCCTGTCGGGGCCGCAAGCATTCAGTCGCGCCGATCTGGGCGCGCAAGTCGGGTGAGGCGTTCAGCAGGAACCAGTTTTCCAGATCGACGGAAACCGCCAGCGACGCCTGAGTTCGCGGCTTCGCTGCGGCGTCGCCACTCCACGCCCGCCGACACGCGGGCGTATTGGAGTTCCACTGCGGAAAACCACCGCCGGCCGCGGAGCCGAGCACGACGACACGCAAGGTCGCCTCACCCGGTATCCGCGACGGCAGAAAGTCCTGCTATTTCACGCTTGCACAAGCGTATGAGTTGATCTCGGTGCCGACTGCGATCTCGACAATTCTCGGCTTCTTCCAGGGCATGGCTTCCTCCGAAGATCTCATCGCGACGGAGCATACTATAGGTCTCGATTCAGCGAATTGCGAGTCGATCCGACGAGTTTCGAGTGTGTTTCCGGTGCGCCGATCCTACGACTTGAGTACTATTTCGCTGCCGGCGCATTTCTGGCAGTAGCACGGGTAGCCTGAGCGACCTCGCTCGGATTGTGTTCAGCCGCCCAAGAGGGAGACTGTCCATTGGAGTATGTCGCCTATCTACGCGCCGAAGCCGCCAAATACCGGGAATGGGCCGAGAGACAGGACGAGCCGGATGCCGCGAAAGAGCTCGACGAGCTTGCGGCGGTATGCGAGCGGGCGGCCGGGGAAGTCGAGGATCGTTTGACGGCCGGGTGACATTGAGGCGGCGAAGCTGCCGCTCCGGTCAACGTGACTTGGCAGGTGCTTCGATGGGCCTCTATCCTCAGGCGCTAATTCCTAGCGCATCGAGATCGGCCGGGCCCTGGAGTCGATCTTGCTGATGCGCGAGCAAGAAATCTTGACCCGCTCGTCATCGCGCAGCTGACGGCCGATTTCGGTCTGCGCGAGCAGGGCTTGCCCATGCATTAGGCAACTGGCTGGGCTCGCAAACTCCTCGGCAGCGCGCATGACGTCCAGGGCATTGGCCTGATCGCATGCCGCAAGATCAGGTGTAACTGCGAGAGAACATACGAGAACAAGGGCGGTAAGCATGATGTACTTTCGATCCCCTCTATCGCCTTAATCACTTCGGGTGAGACCATCTCCCCCGATGAGTGCTCTTTTCGGAGCAAAGAACATGCCACCTCGTCTCGCTGTGCAGGATCGGAGCCCTCTGCCTTCGGCCACCCTCGTGATAGTTACCCAGGTCGCGGTAAATTTTTGGTGAACCAGCTCACGTCGATGTCCCGATTTCCCTCATTTCGGGTGCAAGTGGCCAAATCACCCCTTGTTTGTGGCAGACTCCGGGTCCGAACCCACATCCCGACAAGCCGATGACAGGTGAAGGCGTGTCAATGTTATGGGTACCTCCGTCCGTTTGGCTGCTGATCCTCGCCATCTCTGCGCCAGTTCGGGGTGCCGATTTCAGCATTGAAGAAGTGCGTGCGGCGCTCGCGGCAACCGCGGGACAGCCGATAGATTTCTCAGGGAAGTCGTTGGAGGGGCTCGACCTCAGCGGCCTCGACCTGCGGCGGTTCAATCTCGCGGGTGCCAATCTTTACGGCGCCAAGCTTGTCGGCGCCGATCTCTCGGGTGCCAATCTCGCCGGAGCGAAACTCGATCTCGCCTGGATCATGCGCGCCAATTTCACGGGCGCTGACCTTTCAGAAGCGAGCCTGCAAGGGATGGTCGTGTCCTACGGCCTCGAGATCAAACTTGCCGATGCGCCGATTTTCAAGGGAGCGAATTTTGCCGCGGCGAGGATCCTCGCGCGCTTCAGTCAACTCGATCTCAGCGGAGTCAATTTCGCCAGGGCACTGATGGGCGCCGACATGAGGAATCAGTCGATGGGGTTGATGCGCACCGATCTGTCGGGCGCCAATCTCGCAAATGCGAACTTTGCGTCGGCCGATCTCGGTCGTGCCTCGCTGCGTTTCGCCAATCTTGCAGGTGCCAATTTCGCGGGTGCCAATCTAAGCGGTGCGGATTTGTCGGGTGCCGACCTGACCGGTGCCGATTTGTCGAATATCGACGCGACAGATGCCGATTTCGATAACGCCGTGGTAAAGGACGTAAAGGGCCTCGACACTGCCAAGGGACTGAAGCTACCGCGCCCGGGCGACTGAGTTGAGAGGGCGACGGTTTGCGGCCACAGGGGTTATGGCCGGACGACGATGCCCCAGGGCTGTTCGCCGACCGCAATCGACTTGATGACGCGCTGGGCGGCGACATCGATGACCGAGATATCGTTGCTGATCCCGTTGGTGGTGAAGACGCGGCTCTGGTTCTTGTTGAAGGCGAGATTCCAGACGCGCTGCCCAACGAGGAGATAGCGCTTCACCTCGTAGCTCTGTGCGTCGATGAGGGCGACCCGGTTCGCCGGTCCGAGTGCGACGAAGGCCCATTTGCGATCCCGCGTCAGCAGGATACCGACTGGCTGGATTGCCTCATTGGGAACACCGGGGATGCCGAAGGTGATCTTGTGGATGACCTCGCGCTTGGCGGCATCGATGATGCTGACGGTGCCGCCCACCTCGGCGGACACCCAGACCTCGGCACCGTCGGCCGTCCATTCGGCGTGGCGAGGACGGCTGTCGACGAGAACGTTGGCAACGATTTTGTGGGTTTCGTTGTCGATGAAATGCGCCATGCTGGTCGTTTCCGAGGTGTTGACGATCCAGCGTCCATCCGGGCTGATGCCTATCCCTTCGGGCTCGACGCCGACTGCGATCTCGCCGACAACCCTGCGCTCCTTGATATTCACGATCGAGACGAGGCTGTCGTCCTCGTTCGAAACGTAAAGGTGCAACCCGTCGGGATGGAGCGCGAAGGTCTCGGGATCAGGGCCGCTCGGCAGCGGTTCCTTCAGCGTATAATCGTCGAGGTCGAGGACGTCGATGGTGTCGTCGTCGCTCGCGCAGATGAACAGCAACCTGTTGTCACGCGAGAGAATGATGCCGCGCGGGCGCTGTCCGACCGGGACGGTCTTGAGCACCGCAAGGCTTTCGCCATCGAGTACGGTGATCGAGTTCCCTTTTTCGTTTGAGACCAGGATTGTCTCGGCATGCGAGCCAGCGGTAAGCAACGCGATTGCCAAGATCGACGGAGCCAAGAGAAGCGGACGCATCATCGTCACGGTTTGGTGCTGCAATTCGTTAATTGCTTATCCGAGATCGAGAATGCGTAAGGCCGACCGGTGACGATCTCGACGTTGGCGACGGTGCACATCCGCCCCTTCTTGTCGACCAGTCTTACGTCGTACTTACCCGGCGTGACGCCGGTGATCGTCAACCGCTCATCGGGATCGACAACACCGTCGGCGTCGTTCTTACATTGATTGACGCTCCATTGCGTCGTTCCCGCCGGTGCCAAATAGAGTTCCTTGATCGTTGTCGTGGTAAGATTCCAGAAGCGCATCCGCTCGGCGCCCGATGCAACATCCGCAATGATGAAGAGCAGCGCACAGACGGCGATCGCGCGATGAACGACCATGACGGTCCCTCCCGTTCTTCCTCTCGTTGCCGCCAGCATAGCCGAGCTCGTGCCGAGCGGCGAGGGCTCCTTCCCCTGTCGTTCTGCCTGCCTATTGCGGCTGCGGCGATGATGCCGTGCCGCCCGCTCTCTCTGTCCGCGGTGACATCGGACAGTCCGGGCGAGGTTTGCTGCCGCGCCGATCAAGCGGCACATGACAATTGTTGACGCGCTGCTCGTCCGACGCTTTGTCGCCGAGACGTTCTTTGAGGCTCCTCGTTTCCGTTTTCGCCCGACCTGTTGTTGCCTCCTGCCCGGTCGCGTCCGCGGCAGCCGCCAGCCCGAGGTGGAAGGCAATCGCAACCGCCGTCAGCGCTTTGGCGGAAAGGGATCTGCGGATCTTCTTCACCGACGACTCTCCAACTCGCGGCGCAGGATAGGCCCCGCCGGTAACAGCGTAAATTCAAGAAAGTGGGCATTGCGATGGGCGCGTTAGCGTCCAGGATGACTCTGCTCTACGACGAAAGAACTATTGCGCCCGAGATCGCCAGAAGGCAGCGGTGTAGAGCCGGTTCGGGAGAAAGTCATGGCGTCCAAAGTGATGTTCGTTGCCGCCGCGGTGTTGCTTGCCTTGGCGCCTCTTGCCAGGGCAGAGGGCGACCCGCAAACGGGTGAGGCGGTCTTCAAGAAGAATTGCGCGGTTTGCCATACGACCGAGGACGGCAAGAACAAGATCGGTCCCAGCCTGCACGGAATTGTCGGCCGGCACTCGGCGTCGTTGCCAAGCTTCCAGTATTCCGATGCCATGAAATCGGCGGATAAGACCTGGGATCCGCAGAGTCTCGACAGCTATCTTGCCAACCCGCGGGGCCTCGTCGCCGGCACCAAGATGGTGTTTGTCGGCTTGAAGAGCGAGCAGGACCGACAAAACGTCATCGCCTACCTTGCCACGCAGAAGTGATCGGCGCGGCCGCGCCGGAATTTCGCATCGCTACGACGCAGCGGCAAGACTCTGCTGGGGTGCGATCTCTGCGCAAATCGCATCGATGGCGGCACGATCGTTGCGGCGATCGCGCGGCAGTGCCACGGCGACGTCCGCAATGAGCCGCCCGGGCGCGGCTGAGAACAGCAGAATCCTGTCGGCAAGCTCGACCGCTTCGCGCAGATCGTGAGTGACGAGGAGAATGCCGCACGGCATTTTGCGCCAAAGCCTCAAAAGCAAGGCGCGTAAGCGGCGCGCCGTCGCGTCGTCGAGTGAGACGAACGGCTCGTCCAACAGCATCAACTCCGGCTCGACGACAAGCGCCCGCGCCAGCGCGACGCGGCGTGCCATGCCGAGCGAGAGGCGCGACGGGTAGGTCGCACCAACATCCGCCAGCCCGAGCTCGGCGAGAAGTCGCGTTATCACCGACTGGTCGGCACCGCGCGGGAGAACGAGTGCGATATTCTCGAAGACGGTGCGCCATGGCAGAAGGCGCGGCTCCTGAAAGACGAAGCCAATCGGTGCCGCCGCAAGTGGCCTGCCGCCCAGCTGCACCGATCCGGTGAAGCGCTGGTCGAGACCGGCGATAATGTTGAGGAGCGTTGTCTTGCCGGCGCCCGATGGACCGACAATTGCGACGAATTCGCTGAGCTCCAAACGAAAAGCGACGTCGCGGAGGACGATGCGTGACCCGCCATCCGGTCGAATGAAGGATTTCTCCTCGATTGCCACCGTAAGCTCGCGCGTCACCGGCGCCATGCTCCGGCCCGGCGCTCGAGTGGTTGCAGCAATCCCCATTCGATCAGTTGGACAATAGCGGCGAAGGCGAGGGCGTAGGCAAGGATGTGGGGCACGTCGAAGAGCTGAAAATAGAGCTGCAGCTTGAAGCCGACGCCATCGCTGCGACCGAGAAGCTCGACGACGAGAACGATCTTCCAGATCAGCGAAAGACCGGACCGCGCGGAGACGAGAAAGAACGGCAGCAGCTGAGGCGTGGTGACATGACGGAAGCGTCGCCAACGGCTTAGGCGAAAGGCTCTTGCCATCTCGGCGAGCTCGCGCGCCAGAGAGCGGCCGCCTTCCCGCATCGTCATCGCGACGAGCGGCAATTTATTGATCACGACGGCGCCGATTGCCGCCGCCTCGGTCAGGCCGAACCAGACATAGGCCAGCACCGCGATGACCAGGGCCGGAAGGTTGAGCAGCAAGACGACCCAGCCATCGAGTACGAGATCGAAGGCACGCCAGCGTGCCATGGCGAGGCCGAGAGCACTGCCGAAAGCCATCGCGAGGGTGAAGGCGGCGAAGACGCGACCGAGGGTCACCGCGAGATGGTGGAGAAGCTCGCCGCGTGCCAGCTCGTCGAGCAGAGCAGCCGCGACGGCCTCGATCGTCGGCAGTGTCTTCGATCCGGCCGAGCGCGCTGCTATCTCCCAGATAGCCAGCAACAGCACGAATGAAGCGGCGCGCAGAAGAATGCCGACGCCAAGAGATGCCGCCCGCGGCATCGGCGCCGTAGAACGATCAAGATCCGACGCCGTCAAGGAACGTTCCCTGGGGCAAACTGCGGCCCGGTCCGACAAGTGCCTCGCCGCCGATCCCTGCCAGGAGATCGTATAGATTTGCCGCGGCGCTGCGCATCGAAGTTTCGTCGCCGCGCGGCACGCCATCGCGGAAGGCGTTGCGCAGGCGTTCGAGCTCCTGCGGATCGGCGGCGCCGGTCAGCGGCGCGATCGCGTGCCACTCGTCATCGGACCGCAGCAAAACTTCCTCGGCGCGCCGGCAGACTCGAAAGAAGGCGGCGCACGCGGCTTCATGGTCTCGCGCCCAGGCAGCGGAAAGCACGTAGCCGACGAGTGGTACCGGCTCGGCGATACCGAGTTGCTTTATCGCGTCGCCCATGCCAAGCAGCCGGCGCGCGCCCTGCGCCTCGAGGCGGGCGGCGAATTGCCAATAGGTGAGCAATGCATCGAGCCTCCCGGCGGCTAATTGTTCGGCGAGCAGCGGCGGCGCGCCGAACGATTTTTCGACCGCTTCATCGAGATCGAGGCCATTCTGCCGCTGCGCGAGGAGACGCAGGATGAGCCAGCTCTTGTCGAGCGGCGTACCGGCGATGCCAAGCCGGCGCCCCGGCAGGTCGCCTAGTGAACGGATCGGCGAGGCGGCCGGCACCTCGACGGCGCCAAGGGCGGTCGAATAGGGGCGGAAGGCCCAGTCGGCGCCGCCGGCGCGCTGGCGCGCCACCCAGAGAAGATCGGAAACGATGACATCGACGGCGCCGGCCTGAAGGGCGACGAGCGTTGCCTGGTTCGATGCCAGGATGACGGGGTCGATGCGGACGCCTTCGACCTCCGCCAACCGGTGACGGCGGATGGTCTCGAGCTGCCAGGCAACGCTGCCGAACTGCAGAACCGCGATGCGGACGGCTGGAATTCCTTGCGCGCGGGCATGCCTCGGGATCACCGCGCCGCTAAGAGCGGCGGCACCAAGCGCCCGGAGCATGCGGCGGCGATTCATCCCTCGACGGCCTCCCGCTTGGCATGCGGCTTCTGGCAAAACGATTGTTTCATCGCATACTTCGCCTATTTGACATTGGCAGCGTCGCTTGCTCAAGCAATTATGAAGGCAAGTGCGATAGGCAGCGGGAGGAGGGCCGAAGATCAATGAGCTCGGCGCTCGAAGACGATCGCCAGGACGGCGCGGCTCGGCCAATGCGGGAGCACCATGCAGCCGTGCTGCCGGCCTTGGAAATTGCCGGGCTCAGCCATTCCTATGGCGCCCATCTGGCGCTCCGCGACGTCACTCTCGCGCTCTATCCCGGCGATTTCGTCGTCCTGCTCGGTCTCAATGGCGCAGGAAAGAGCACGCTTTTTTCGCTGGTGACGCGGCTCTATGCGCATCGCAGCGGCTCGATTTCGATTTTCGGGGCCGCGATCGACGGAGATCCGGCGACCGCGCTCGCGAGCATGGGGGTCGTCTTCCAGCAGTCGACGCTCGATCTCGATCTCACGGTCGAGCAGAACCTGCGCTATCACGCGGCGCTGCACGGCTTGTCGCGGCGACGTGCCGAGGCACGGATCGCTGCCGAGCTCGACCGTCTCGATATTGCCAACCGACGGCGCGACAAGGTGCGACAACTCAGCGGCGGCCTACGCCGGCGTGTCGAGATCGCGCGGGCGCTGCTGCACGATCCGAGGCTTCTGCTGCTCGACGAGCCCACGGTCGGGCTCGACATCGAAGGCCGCCAGTTCCTCCTCGATCATGTGCGCACCCTCTGTCGCGAGCAACGCATCGGCGTGCTCTGGGCGACACATCTCATCGATGAGGTCGGCCCTGACTCCCGCCTCGTCGTCCTCCATCAGGGACGCGTCATCGCAGCAGGGACGGTGCCGGAGATCTTGGCAAGCTCGGAAGCCGCATCGATCCGCGAAGCGTTCGATCGGATGACGCGGGGCGGGCGGCGGCAGCCATGACGCGACTGACCGTTGCCCAGGCGGTTCGGCTGCCGGGCGCCATGCAGCGGCTGCGCCTCTCGCCGACGCACTATGTCCGCGCGCTCGCGGGCATCGTTTGGCGCGAATGGCTGCGTTTCCTCGGCCAGCGCGGGCGATTCTTCTCGGCGCTCGTGCGGCCACTCGTCTGGCTCGGCATCTTCGCGGCAGGATTCCGCTTCACCCTTGGCGTTTCGATCATCCCGCCCTACGAAACCTACATTCCCTACGAGGTCTATGTTGCGCCGGGTCTGGCCGCGATGATCCAGCTCTTCAACGCCATGCAGAGCTCGCTTTCGATGGTCTACGATCGCGAGATGGGGAGCATGCGCGTCCTGCTGACCAGCCCGCTGCCGCGCTGGTATCTCCTCGCGGCAAAGCTGCTCGCCGGCGTCGTCGTCTCGGTGCTGCAGGTCTATGCCTTCCTCGCCATCGCGCTCCTCTGGGAGGTCGAGCCGCCGCTCTTCGGGTATCTCACGGTGCTGCCGGCCCTGATCCTCTCCGGCATGATGCTGGGCGCCCTCGGCCTTCTCCTGTCCTCGACGATCCGCCAGCTCGAGAATTTCGCCGGCGTGATGAATTTCGTCATCTTCCCAATGTTCTTCGCCTCTTCGGCGCTCTACCCGCTGTGGCGGGTCCAGGAGGCGAATCCCTGGCTCTGGTATGTCTGCGAGATCAATCCTTTCACCCATGCTGTCGAGCTCATCCGGTTCGCGCTCTACGGCGAGGTCGCCTGGACAGCGCTGGCGATCGTCGCCGGTTGCCTGATGCTCTTCATGGCTCTCGCCGTCCTCGGGTACGATCCGGCGCGCGGCATGATCGGCCGCCGCGGCGGGGCCGACTGATGCGCGGCCTGCGAGCAGCACTGACGGCGTGCGCGGCGCTCGCCCTGGCTGGCGGCGCCGCGGCCGAGGACGCCCCTACTGCCGCTGCGCGGGCCAGCACGACGACGATCCGCATCGCTTATCTCGGGCAGCACATCGCGCAGAAGCTGCCGAGCTCGTTCATGGAGACGCCGCCGCAGGACGACGGCGTGGCCGGCGCGCGCGTCGGCGTCGCAGACGACAATACGACGGGACGGTTCACGGCGCAGAATTTCGTTCTCGACGAGCAGCTCATCCAAGGCGAGGGCGACGTCGCAGCCACGTTTCGCAAGCTCGTCGAAGAGGATCACCGCCTCATCGTGGCAGATCTTCCGGCCGCCGCCTTGCTCGCAATCGCCGAGTTGCCCGAGGCAAAATCAGCACTACTGCTCAACGTCGCGGCGAAGGACGACGCGCTGCGTGGCGAGACCTGCCGGGCCAACATCCTGCATCTCATGCCAAGTCGGGCGATGCTCGCCGATGCGCTTGTCCAGTACCTCGTGCTGAAACGCTGGCGGAACGTCCTTCTCGTGCCGGGACTGACCGATGCCGACAAGGCCTATGCCGAAGCCGTCGAGCGGTCGATCAAGAAATTCGGCGCGAAGCTCGTCGCGACGAAGCCATGGACCTTTGACCGTGGTGCCCGGCGTACAGATACCGGGCACTACGCGATCGCAGCCGAAGTAGCGCGCTTCACGCAAGGGCTTTCCTACGACGTGCTCGTCGTCGCCGACGAAGGCGGTACTTTTGGCAGTGAGCTCCCGTTCCGCACGACCGATCCGCGCCCGGTGGTCGGAACGCAGGGGATGATGGCGACTGCTTGGGCGCGGCCGTTCGAGCAGTGGGGTGCGACGCAGCTGCAGAACCGCTTTCGCCGCGAGGTGGGACGCTGGATGAGCGAGCGCGACTACGCCGCCTGGATGGCGGTTCGCGCGATCGGGGAAGCCGCGACGCGGGCGCGCTCAGGCAACGCCGATGCCATACTCGGCTTCATTCGCAGTGACAAGTTCGACCTTGCCGCCTTCAAAGGGGTCAAGCTGAGCTTCCGCCCCTGGGATGGCCAGCTGCGCCAGCCGATCCTGCTGGCCGATGCCGATTCACTCGTCTCCGTCTCGCCCCAACCGGGCTTTCTCCATCAATTCTCTGAGCTCGATACGCTCGGCATCGACCGTCCGGAGACGCGATGCGCGTTGGCGAAATGAGCCGCCGTTCTTGGCGCTTTGCAGGTCTTTTCGCGATGGGCGCCCTGCTCGCCGTCGAAGCGACGAGCCGCGCCGCGCCCGCGCCGCGCCGCGGCGACGATGCCGATTGGCCGTGCCAGCAGCGATTGATGCCTTCGCTTGGCGGTGGCGCTTTGTGGTCCGGTCCACCGCTCGACGGTGCCGGCGACTGGCACGGCGAGGCGGCTGTGGCGGAGCTCGTCAACCGCATCGCGCCGCGCAGCGTCTCCGCCGAAACCGGGGTGGCGGCAATAGCTACTTTCGCCGAGCAACTGCCCCTGGACGCCGACAAGCCGCGGCTGCTGACTCTCGTCTTTGCTGGCCTGCTCGAGGAGACAAACCGCGAGCGTTCGCAGGTCATTGCGCGATTAAAGGAACTTGGCCGGCGTCAGCACGAGCTTGCTGACATTGCCTCGAAAGCCGGCGAGGAGCTGCGCCAAATTCCGGTGGACGCCACTGGGGACGAGGCGGCTCGCCGCACCGACCTCGAGCAGCGCTTCGCCTTCGTGACGCAGGCCTTCGAGAGCACACAGCGGACAATGCGATATGCCTGCGAGACTCCGGTTCGGCTGGAGGCGCGATTGGGCCGTCTCGCTCAGGCGGTGAAGGACCTCTTATGAGGTGCCGGCGGTGATTTACGGCGGCGCGTCGTTCGGCGCCTGTGCCTCGGCGAGCGGTAGCGCCGCCGCGTTCCAGCCATCGGTGCCGTCGCGATACCAAAGGGCACCGCGATAGCCCCACTCCAGCGCCCGCTTCGTCGCGTTCCAGCTCATCCAGCAATCGGCTCGGCAATAGAAGACGAGCGGCGCGTTGGGCTTCACCGCGACGAGTCGTGCGAGGCTCGCGCGGAGCCATGCCTCCCACTCCGCGTTGAGCGCACCTCGGCCGCTGTCGGGCAGCCACAAGCTGCCCGGAATGTCGAGATGCGGCGTCGGCGACCAGATGGCGCCGGACGGCAGCGAAGCCGGACGGCGCACAGGCGCGACGACATCGATGAAGATCGCGGCATCCGCCTCCCACAAGCGGCGCGCCTCATCCGTGCCGATCGCCGGGTTTCCCGCGACGGTGAGCGGCGTAGGGGCATGATAGGCGTCGAAACGATAACCCTCCGGTTCCGGCGGCGTCTCGGCGGCGCTAGCCGTGATCGCGAGCCGAAGCACCGCCGCCAGGGCAACGATGGTCCGCGCCATCATCTTGCCGCCCTCACGGCGGACCGATTAGCCGCCCTTGCTCGTCGAGGAGCGGCACGCCGTAATCGCGCAAGATTGCGGTGATCTCCAACTGGCGCTTCTGAATCGCCGCGTTGATTTGACGACGCCAGTCCGGCTCGTTGGCGCGGACGCCCATGGCGATATGGTAGTCCATTCGTGGCGCCCCGGGCTCGTTGGGGATCGCCGTCAGCTTCAGCCGCAATGCATCGCGCTTGATGTAGTAGCCGGCGACAGGCCCCCAGAGAAGGGCAAGGTCGATCTTACCGCTGACGAGATCCTCGACCAGGTCGTGAGTCGGCGATTCATAGCGCGTGTCGACCGTCAGCGCATAGGGCTTGGCACGGGCCATCAGCTCGTGGCGGACAAGGAGGTCAGAGGGCGGTGTCGCGCTGATGATGCCGATGCGCATCGATTTGAGGCGCGGATCGTCGAACCCCTTGAACTCGAAGTCCTTATCGACCGGCCAGGCGGCAACGTAGACAGAATAGTAGTAGGGTGTCGTGGTTTGCACCACGTCGTCGCCGGCCACTGTCCCCATGATGAGATCGCAGCTGCGCGTGCGCAGCGTGTTCCGCACGAAGCCGATCACCTGCGGAAAGTAGACGAACCGGACCGGTAGCTTCAGTTCCTCGCCGATGAGTGCGGCGGTCTTGTTCTCGTAGCCCTCGCTCTTGTCGTTCGAGAAGGGCAAATCGTTCGGGTCGGCGCAAACACGCAACTCATTGCGCGAGAGGATCTCTCCGGACATTTGCGCCAGTGCCCGCGGCAGCGCTATGGCAATCCCTAGAGCGGTCGCGAGGGCGGCCAAAACGATTGCGCGCCCCGGCCACGACTGCTGTGCATTGGACGGCAGCGAGCGAGGCAGGGTGAGGGCAGCGGTCATTCGTCCATCCGCTCCGGCCGGCCGCGGCCGATGGCGCCGTCGGCCCGCCCCTTAAGGTAGGCATAGATGTCATCGAGATAGAGCATGACGTCCTCGACTTCGCCGAAAGGAGGCATGATGTTCTCGTTGGCAGTGTTGACGTTCTTGCGTCCGTTGACGACGATCTCCTTGAATTCGTCCTCCGGCATCTGCTTCAGCGAATCGGTGAGGCTCGGCGCGTAGGAACTGCCGGCGCCATCTGGACCGTGGCAGCGGAGGCACGATTCGGTGTAGCGGCGCCAGCCATTGTAAGTAGTCTTGTCGACCTTGCCCTCCTTCACCGTATAGGGCTTCTGATCCTGTGCTCGGCTGTCGCGGGCCGCGAATGGCACCGCCCCGAGCAACCAAGCGGCGGCGGCAGCGGCCGCCATCAGAGAACCGGCGAAATTGGTACTGGTGAAGCCGCGCGCGAAGCGGCGATCCTCCGGTCGCATGTTTTCCTCCATCGTCGGCAACGCGGTTCGGGCGACCACACTGGACGGCTGCCCGCCGACAAAAAATTGCCGGCACCCTGGTAGATCAGGGTGCCGGCCTCGATCCCCTCAGGGAGGGGCCATCAATTAGGGGAGGGCGAACACCGTCATTACGCCGCCGAGCTGCGTGTAGTTGGAGAGCGCCCTATAGGCACCCACCGCACCCAACCCGTCAGTGTCCTTGGTGAGACCCGCCGCCATGCCGATGCCCGCCCAGCCGCCGACGCCGGACAGCACCGCAATGTACTGCTTGCCGCCGTGCTGGTACGTCATCACGTTGCCGATAATTCCCGACGGCGTCTTGAAGCGATAGAGCTCCTTGCCGGTCGCCGGGTCGACGGCCTTCAGATAACCCTCGAGCGTGCCGTAGAAGACGATATCGCCGGCCGTCGCGAGGGCGCCCGACCACACGGAGAAGGGCTCCGGATCCGACCACAGGATCTTGCCCTGCCCGGCGTCCCAGGCGATGAAGTTGCCGAGGTTCTGTTCGCCTTGCGGTGGATACATGTTCAAGGTCGCGCCGACATAGGGCTGACCGGCCTGGTAGGAAACTTTGAACGGCTCGTAGTCCATGCAGACGTGGTTGGTCGGCACGTAGAAGATGCCGGTCTTCGGCGAGAAGGCAGCCGGCTGCTGATCCTTCGTGCCCAGCGCCGCCGGGCAAATGCCCTTGGAATTGTGGTCTTCGCCACCGGCCTGCGTGCTGAACTCCTTCACTACCTCTGGCCGGCCCGTTTGCATGTCGACATGGGTTGCCCAATTGACCTTCGGATCGAACTTCTCGGCGACCAGCAGCTGACCGTTCTCGCGGTTCAGCGTGTAGCCGAAGCCGTTGCGGTCGAAGTGGACGAGCGCCTTCGTCGGCTGGCCCTTTACCGGGATGTCGGCGAGGATCATCTCGTTGATGCCGTCGTAATCCCATTCGTCATGCGGCGTCATCTGATAGACCCACTTCGCCATTCCGGTATCCGGATCGCGCGCGAAGATCGTCATCGACCACTTGTTGTCGCCGGGGCGCTGGCTTGGGTTCCACGTGCTCGGGTTGCCCGAGCCGTAGTAGACCAGGTTCAACTGCGGATCGTAGGAGTACCAGCCCCAGGTGGCACCGCCGCCGATTTTCCACTGGTCGCCCTGCCAGGTCTTGATCGACGAGTCCTTGCCGACGGGCTTGCCCATCGCCAGGGTCTTTTCAGGATCGAACTTGATCTGGTCGTCGGGCCCGACTGAGGCGGCGTTCCACACCATCTTGCCGTCGGCAAGATTGTAGGCGGTGACGCGGCCTTGCACGCCGAACTCGCCGCCGCTGATGCCGACGATCACCTTGTCTTTAACGACCATCGGGGCCGAGGTCATTGTCTCGCCCTTCTTCGGATCGCCGTTGGCGATGCGCCAGATCTCCTTGCCGGTCTTGGCGTCGAGCGCCACGACATGGGCATCGGCCTGATTGAGGATGATCTTGCCGTCGGCATAAGCGACGCCGCGATTGACCGTGTCGCAGCACATCACGGGAATGACCGACGGATCCTGCTTCGGTTCGTATTTCCAGATGATCCGCCCGCTATTGTTGAGATCGAGCGCGTAGACGTAGTTCGGGAACGGCGCGTGGACATACATCACGTCGCCGATCACCAAAGGCGCGCCTTCGTGACCGCGCAGAACGCCGGTCGAGAAGGTCCAGGCCGGCCGCAAATCCTTCACATTGTCCTTGGTGATCTGGTTGAGGGTGCTGTAACGGTGATTGGCATAGTCACCCGTCGGCATGACCCATTGGTTGGCGTCCTTCTCGAGCTTCAGCAGTTCATCATTGGCCGATGCAATCGAGGTCATACCGCCGACAACAATTGCTGCAAGTACGCATATACTCGCTCTCATAGGCTCCTCCCTTTGCTACCGTGACGCTCATCGCCGACGACGCGCAGCCGAGCTGCCGCGCCTCGAGGCGCCTTACGAGCCGGTCCAACATCGGATGCCGCCTCAACGCTAAGTCTAGGCCCAGAAAGCGCTTTCCTGCTCTAGTACGAAAGTTGTAGAGATGGCGGAAGCGCTTATCTTTTAGGCTTTGTTTCGGTTCTTGTCGGGCCAGGAACCGGTCGCGGGACCACACACCGGAGCGGGAGGATTACAATGGCGAAAATCACCAAAGTCTGTGTCGGCGAAGCATTGGTCGGCGACGGCAATGAAGTCGCGCACGTCGATCTCATTATCGGGCCGCGCGGCTCGCCTGCCGAAGTTACGTTCTGCCGCACGCTGACGAGCCAGCGCGAAGGCGTGAACGGGCTGCTCGCGCTGGTCGCCCCCAACCTGCAATGCAAGCCGAACACCGTGATGTTCAACAAGGTGACGATCAAGAGTGCGAAGCAGGCCGTGCAGATGTTCGGCCCCGCGCAATACGCGGTCGGCAAGGCGGTGATGGACTGCGTCAAGGACGGCACCATCCCGGCCGCTGAGGCGGACGATCTCTTCGTTTCGGTCGGCGTCTTCATCCACTGGCAGGCGGAGGACGACAAGAAGATTCAGCAATTCAACTACGAGGCGACGAAGCTCGCGCTCACGCGGGCGATTGCCGGCGAGCCGACCGCGCTCCAAGCCCTCGAGCAGTACGAGAAGGCCTCGCACCCCTTCGCCGCTCACTGATCGCGCGGTAACCGGTGGGGCCGCTTCGCAGACGCGAAGCGGCCCCGTTCGTTTCTTCCGTGGAGCATGCTGCCGCAAGTGCAGGAGCGCACTGCGCTTGCGGCCACCCTGCGGGCATGAGGCAAGGTTTTGCTGACGCGGCGACGCGCGCGACCATCGGGGCGCACGCGACTGCGGTGCTCAACTGAGAGCGCCGTCCACGCAAGCCAAAGCTACGGCGGACTATCGGTCAGTCGACCGCCGTAAATTCCGCCAGCTCAGACGATCCTTGCGCAGGCGTAGCTGTTGATCTCCGTGCCTACAGCAAACTCAACAATTTTCGGTTTCGTCCAACGCATGGCACGCCTCCCTCATCGCGATATTCTCGCCGGCCAGAGACCACTGGCGCTACCAACTTGGCGCCGATCACCGTCTCCGCCAATAATTCTTTGGTAGTAGAGAGCAGCGACCGCTCCGTCGAATGCGCTTGTATCCGCCGCCAAACTCGTTCACCGTTTGCCAAGAGGGGGAGCACTGGAAGAGGTCGCGAGATGGAGACGATTCTCATCGCCGACGACCACCCTCTCGTACGTGGCGCGCTGGCGCTCGCCGTAGAGGCGGCATTCGGCAGGGCGGAAATCCTCGAGAGCGCCAGCCTCGCAGAGCTCACCGGACAGCTCGAGAAGCTCGGCGCCGCCGATCTCGTGCTGCTCGATTTGCGGATGCCGGGCGTCGACGGATTCAGTGGCCTCTTGCGGTTGCGCTCGAATTTTCCCGAGACGCCGGTGGTGGTGATTTCGGCGCTGGAGGAAAGACGCCTGGTCGAGCAGGCGATCGCGCTTGGTGCCGCCGGGTTCATTCCGAAATCGACGCCGCGCCACGAGATCGTCAACGCCCTGCATCGCATAGCCGCTGGTGAGGTCTATGTCCCGCCCGATACCGAGATGCCTGCCGCGGCGACAAGCTCCTCGCCCGGCGTGGAACTCGTCATCGCGCAACGGCTCGCAACCCTGACGGCACAGCAGCTGCGGGTGCTTCAACTCCTCGGTACCGGCAAGCTCAACAAGGAGATCGCCTACGAGCTCGACATCGCGGAGCCGACGGTGAAGGTCCATGTCTCGGCCATTCTGCAAAAGCTCAAGGTCTACAGCCGCACGCAAGCCGTCGTGCTCGCGAGCCGTTTACTCTCGAGTGACCGCCTGCGCGAAACGGAAGCGCGAGACCGACTGGAGCACAGCGTTGAGCGCCATGAGCGGCAAGTGAATTGATCGCTGCCGGTCCGCTCGGTCAGACCTCGGCTGATTGAACTGTGCCCCTCAAAAGCTGGACCATCAATGATCTCAACTGCGCCGGTTTCACCGGCTTATTGAGGACGCGGCAGCCGTACTGGCGCGCGATCTCCTGGACCTGCTTCGAGCGGTTGGCAGTCAGGATGATGCACGGTAGATCCTTGCCGCACGCATGCGAGATACGCCCGAGTTCGCTGACGCCGAGAACACCGTCGTCGAGGTGGTAATCGGCGATGACGAGATCCGGCGGGTTGGGCAGCGAGGATAGGAGCCTCAATGCCTGCTCGCCCGAGGTTGCAACACAGGTCCGGCAATTCCAGGCGCCGAGCAGCGCCGCCATCCCGGCGAGAATGCTGGGCTCGTTGTCGATGACCAGCACGAGCGTTTCGGATAGACGCTGTTCGAGCGTCGAGCGTGCCGAGATGCGCGGAAGGGTTGGCGCGGCGGCATAGCCGTAGGGCACTGTCACGAAGAACACCGAGCCCCGTCCCGGCGTCGAGCGGACACCGACCGAAATGTCCAGTGTCTTGGCGATGCGCTTGGCGATGGCAAGGCCAAGTCCGATACCTCGATCCTGCCGCGCCGAGGCGTCGTGCAGCTGGCGGAACTCCTCGAAGATCTCGTCGAGCTTCTCGGCTGGAATCCCGCTGCCGGTGTCCCACACCTCGATGCGCAGCCCGCTGCGCGTTCGCCGGCAGCCGAGCAGCACCCGGCCGCTCGGTGTGTAGCGGATCGCATTTGCAAGGAAATTCTGGACGATGCGGCGCAGCAGTCGCAGGTCGCTGCGGACGATGCAACTGGGAGGTAGCGAGCGAAACCGCAGGCCGCGCTCGCTGGCCAGGACGGTGTACTCGGTGGTAATCTGGAAATCCATGATCTCCGGTGAGACGGCACCGGCATCCAGTTTCGAGATGTCGAGCAACGCGCCGAGCAGATCCTCGACCGCGCCGAGCGACTCGTCGACATTGTCGATCATCGTTCGGTTGGCCGCATCCTGGTCGCGTTCGCTCAACGCCGAGACGAAGAGCCGCGCGGCATTGAGCGGCTGGAGCAGATCGTGGCTGGCGGCGGCGAGGAATTTCGTCTTGCCGAGATTGGCCTGTTCGGCCTCGCTCTTGGCGACCTGCAGCGCGGCCAGGATCTCGCGCCGCTCGGCGATCTCCTGCTGCAGCTTCTCGTTTACCACCGTGAGGGCGGCGGTGCGCTCCTCGACCCGACGCTCCAGCGTTTCCTTTGCTTCCTTGAGCGCGGCCTCGATGCGACGGCGCTCGGTGATATCCTGCATCAGCGTGAAGAAGCCGAGGATGGCACGATCGTCGCCGATATGGGGAACGAAGGTCGCCAGACCGTATGCGGGGACTGGCGCACCGGACGGCGTCAACTCGACCTCGAAGGTCACCGTCTCACCCGACAGCGCCCGCGTGATATAACTCTTCCGCCGCTCGTAGTACTCCGGCGTCAGCACCTCCGCCATGCGCCGGCCGATGATGTTATCCTCGCTCTGGCCGACCCAGCGGCGATAGGGTTCGTTGACGAAGCGGTAGACCTCGCCGGCATCGACATATGAGATGAGTGCCGGCATCGCGTCGGTGATTAGGCGGATGCGCCGCTCGCCGTCGCGCAGCGCCTCCTCGATGCGCTTGCGCCGGGTGATATCATAGAACGTCAGAACGAAGCCGCCGTCCGGCATCGGATTGCGCTGCGCCTCGAGAATGCGGCCGTCGAGCCAGGCGATCTCGAACTTGAGTGGCGTACGGTCGGGCGGAGCGAGGCGCTCGGCGAGGAGCCCGCCGACATAGTCGATGAAGTCGCCGAAGCATGCCGCGCCGCACGCGACCCGATTGGGCAGATTGAAGAGGCGGACGAACTCGTTGTTCCAGGTGACCAGCCCTAGATTGCAGTCATAGACAGCGACGCCCTCGAAGATGTTATCGAGGGTCGCCTGCAGGATGCTGCTCTTCTCGGCAAGCTCCGTCTCGCGCTGCAGCGTCTCTCGCCGCTTCAGATCCGAGATGTCGGTGTAGATGCTGACGATACCGCCATCGCTCGTCGGTTTCTCGTTGACCTGCATCCAGCGTCCGTCGCTCAGCGCGTGAACCGACGGACCTTGCGGATCGGCGTGCTGCTGCAGACGCCGGCGGACCCATTCATCGGGCTCGTGATAGGCGTCGACCACCGCCTTATGCTCCGCGGCCAGCCTGACGATCTCGCGGAACGGAATGCCAGCATGGATGCGGTTCGAAATGCCCGGCCAAAAGGTCAAATAGCGCGGGTTGAACAGCACAAGCCGATCCTGCGGATCGAACAGGGCGAAACCCTCGCTCACGGCCTCGATCGCCGCCATCAGCCGTGTTTGCGCGATCTCGAACTGTTCCTTCGCCGCAGCGACCTCATCGTAGGATCGCTCGAGCTTGGAGAGCGTCTGCTCGAGCTCCGTCGTCCGCTCGCGCACTTTCGTTTCGAGGACGATCGCGGTCTGAAAAAGCGAGAAGGCGGAGCCCTGCGCGTCCATGCTGCGTTCGACCCGGTCCATCAGCGCAGCGTTTATTTTGCGCAGCTTCGCAGCTTCGCGCTCGAGCGCTGCGATGCGCTCCTCCAGCGCGAGTGTCGAGCCGATGTCGAGAGCGGTCGTCATCCGCCACCGATGGCGACGCCGGTGAAGGTCTGGTTGACGTGCATTGAGCCGAACTGTTCGCCATAGGTGCAAAAGCCGATGACGCCGTTGCGCACGAAGAGCTCGGAAACCACCCGCTTCAACTGCCGCTCCTCGATCTCGATGTTGCGCAGCACGCAATCGCAGCCGATGATCAGGTCAGGCTCGCCGAGCTCGGCATTGATGCGGGCGAAAAGCTCCTCGAGATCGTGCACGACATCGACACTCTTGGCGATGGTAAGCACCAGCCCCTCGTCGATCGCGCAAAAGAAGGTCAGGCTGTTGTCGGGATTGACCTTCTGGATCGACCGCACATGGTACAACCCGCCGACCCTGACCATCAGCGGATGGGCCGCGAAGACCCGCGGCGACAGCGCGTCGCCGGCGAGGCCGACGATGCGCGCATATTCGAAGGCCGCCGGCTCTGCATTGAGCTCGGTGACAATGCGCGCGCGCGGATTGGCGCCGGTGACCACCACCTTGCGATCGGTATTGAGGAAATGCTCGGTCTTGAAGACCGAGACACGGCGCCGCGTGGCGATCAGCAGTAGCGCCGCCGCGTTCGTGACGAAACGCCCCTCGAAAAGGATCCAGGTGCAGCGGAAATTGAGATCGTCGCCGGCCGAGCCGCCGACCAGCGGCGTGTCGCCGAGCGTCGTCGCGACCGCGCTGACGACCTGTTCCTCGCGCACCGAGAGGCCATCGATCAGCAACAGGGCAAAGCCCTTGGACGACGCCGGGCAGTCGGGGAACGCGGTGGCGGCGAGGCGGTCGCGCTCTGACGAAGCGGCGCGCGCGCGCTCGATCGTCGAGGCCAGCGCGAAATTGTCGAGATCCTCGATCAGCGTCGCCGCCACGACAAAATCCTCGCGCGGGAAGCCGATGCCGCAGAGCCCACCATTGATGTAGCCGAATGGCCCGATCTCGCCGGCAGTTGTGCAGCCGAAGACCGGCATCGCCCCGAAATGCGCACGCACCGCGGCGGCGATCGCGTCGATGTCGTATTGCGGTGAGCAGAAGAGGACGGCGAACGCGATGTCGGGACCGCCGATCAGGCGATGAAGCTCCGCGACCGCTTGGTACGCATCCGGCGCCTGCGATCCTCCGCGCAACGGTTGGCGTCTAGGCATCGGTCGACTCGCCCTCGTCCAGATCCGCCGGGGCAGCGCTGTCTCGGCGGAACCCAATTTGAGCGATCGCGATCGAGCAATGTCAACTATCTATGAGAAGGTCAACAACGAGCCGGCCGGCGACGCCTTCGCCGCCTATGCCTATGACGGCTGGCTGATTTTTGCCGATTCGGCGAAACGCGCCCTCGCCAGCGGCGCCAAACCCGGCACGCCGGAATTTCGCAAGGCATTGCGCGACGCCATGGTGACGACGAAAGACGTCGTCGGAACCCATGCCGTCTAAACTTTCAAGCCGGGCGAGCGCTACGGCGTCGACGAGCGCTCGCGCGTCATGGTGAAGCTCGAGAAGGGAACGTGGAAGCTGCTGCCGTAAGAGGGCGCTACGGCGTCACCGTCACCGTCGCCATCGGGTAGTGCGAATTGCCGCCGGTGAAGGGCGGAAATTCTCGGAAGTCCGCGCGCATCTCGTGGCGCACCGGCGAGTTGAGCGCCGCCGTCAGCGCCGCCGCATCGTCGAACACGACCTTGTTCCGCTGCATGTAGTCGACCCGTCGCCAGGGCAGGGAACCGCACCAATCGAGCCGGGTGTAGATCTCGATCTCGCGAATGTCCGGGAAGCGCGCCATGATCGGCGGATGGTGCGTGATGTAATGGCTGAGCCAGAGTTGCAGATCCTCCGCCATCCCCTCATAGGCGACGAGGTAGGTGCAGGGCAGCTCTCCCGGCGCGGTGCGGAATTGCGGGTCGGGCACCGCGAAGCGTCGCGTCACCATCGCCTGCTGCGTGACGTCGCGTTCGAGGAGGTCAGGAAAATCGCGCCGCGAGGTCAATGCCTGCAAATGGCCGGTCGGCGCCAGCGCCGCTTCCAGCGCTGCGATGTCGGCGAAGTAGAGCTGGGCGGCGAAGAGGGGCACCTCGTCCTTGAGGTAGGGGTCGTGCGCGCTCGCCGGGGTGAAGAGCAGCGCCTTCTCTAGCTTGGGCGTCGCCCGCACGATCTCGGCAAAGCACGTCGCCTCGGCCGCGTTGACCCGCGCGCCGGGATCGGTCCGGTGACGAAAGGTGAGGAAATAGGCGATCATTTCTTCGTCATCGTGGCGGGCAGGACCCAGCCATTGCCATAGGCGGTGAAGCCGACATTGTCGCGATAGACCACCGTGCTGACGCCTTGCAAGAGCGGCATGGCGTAGCCCTTCTCGACGACCAACACATTGAGGTCGCGATAGCCTTTGATCCGCTTCTCGTAGTTGGTCTCGCCGAACAGCTTGGCGATGGGCTCGGCGATATCGTCGCTCTTCCACGCCGAGAAGCGCAGCTTGGGATTGAGGATGTAGCCGGTATAGATCTCCGGATCACCGGTGTCGTTGCCCCAGCGATAGAGCGTCGCCTCAGGCATCTTGCCGGCGTGGTTGAGCTCGTAATATTTGGCGAGCTCGATGACCTCGATATCGGCGTCGATGCCGATTTTCTTCCACATCGCGGCGATCGCGCGCGCCATCTCGAAATCGTTGGGGAAGGCGCCGTTAGTGGTGAAGAAATGGATCTTCGCCGGCTTGTCCGGCCCGAAGCCCGCTTTGGCGAGGTACTCCTTGGCCTTGTCGGGGCTGTAAGGGAAGGCGAAACCATCGACGAAGCCGGGGGAGCCGGGCACGGCAAGCACCGGCAGCGGCGTCGCGGCGCCGTTGAAGAACGCCTTC
>WNFD01007351.1_pt1 | contig 22122 bp, 22 predicted proteins | sample 5400491 | NCBI WGS metagenome assembly WNFD01 (sample SAMN13153343, study PRJNA577476) | soil metagenome | isolation source: 120 cm saprolite under Douglas fir tree site 2 hole 2 replicate 2 | place: USA:California | collected 2015-04-18
ACACCCTCTGCAACGCGGCGCGCACCGGCCTGCCATCATTCACGGGCTGCGACCGAACAATGGGGCGGCAACTTGCCTGGAACGTTGCAAACGCGCTGGCGTGATCGTCACCACTCCAGCCGTCGAGCTCACCCCAGCCGGTCGGCTCGAGCGCCGCATCCGGGATGCGCAAGGGCTCGGGCGCCGAACGGGACCGGCCACGGCTTGCGGAGGCAACCAGCGGCTCGGCCACCTGACGTGCGCCGGGCTTCGGGTGTGCCTTGTCGCCGGGTATCTTCTCGCCGAGCTTTGTCGCCGCTTGCGTCGCGGCAGGCTTGTCAGACGGCTGCGACGGGCTCTGACGGGCATCAACAGCACCTGTTGTCGCGACTATGATCGATGCGATGGCGGCCGCAGAGAAACGTAATCGAGAGAAACCTAATCGAAACAACAGCGTGCACATGGGACGCGCCGCTAATCAGGTGCCGCCTTCGGTGGCGACGAGATTCCAGTTTGGATCGCGGGACGTCACCTCTCTGGCAAAAGTCCAAACGTCCGTGACCCTGGTGACCGCATCCGCACTCCCATCGATCACATTGCCGTTACGATTACGAGTGGCCGACACCAGCTGCGAGACAAAGCGGAGAGTGAGATGCGCCATTTTGCCACGCAACTCCGCGTTGGTGATCTCGGTTGCGTCGATTGATATAAATCGGGTTTCAACGGTTTCGCCTCGCGCTTCGCGCTCGCGAATCACGGATTCGAACCCGTCATAGACCTCACGCGCCAATAAATTCTTCAAGGACCGGCGGTCACCGACCGCGTAGGCCGTCACGATCATCTCGTAGGCTGCTCTTGCGCCAGCGATGAATTGCTTGACGTCGAAATCTTTGTCGGTCGCCACAATGGCGTCGAGTCCTCGGGCCACCACCGAGCCGGGCGTCGCGAACCCGGCGAAGCGGTCAGGGAGTTCGGCCGACTCCGCCGGTCGGGCAGGCTCGCTAGGGCGTTGCGGGAGTGCCACAACTTTCTCGCCGGGCGAATTGCGCACCGGATCCGCCGCTGAATAGGGATCGTAAGGCGGCCGTTCGCGACCGGTTCGTTGACCGAGCACGCTGCGCAGCTTCAGGAAAATCACTACTGCGACCGCCAGTAAGAAGAGTATGGTGGTTGTGTCGGACACGTCTCATGCTTTCGTGGACAGCTGCACCAAGCGGTGCCGGTGCTCGTGAGTTGGAATTTTTTCCTACTACTCTTCCTTGCTGCCTGATACGACTATATTGGGGAATCGGCGATATGATTCCAGGTCTGAATTTTTGCCAGCCCAACCGGGCTTTTGTATGCAAATGAGCTTAGACCATCGAGACGTGCACGCCAACACAATGTCCCGGCATTGCCGAACCGCGAAATTGGCAACTGCGTGAAATCGGGGCCGCGATCGAAGGAATTCGGAGCGATGCGTCTTATCAAGTTGATCGCCATAGGGTTACTCGCGTGGCCCGCGGTGGAAATTGTGGCATTCGTGTGCGTCTCGGCCGCGGTGGGTTTTGCGAATGCGGTCTTCTTGCTGTTGCTAATGTCCTTCGCTGGACTGTTTGTTCTGCGGCATTTTAGCGGGGATGTGACCCGGTTTCGGGCTGCCGGGATCGCCGCTGCCCCATTGGACCGCCCCAGGATGGCTCCGGGTCTTGGTGGAATTCTTCTTTTGATTCCTGGCTTTGTTACCAGCGTGCTAGGCGTTGTCATGTTGTTCCCGGTGTCTCGCCGTTGGCTGCTGGCCGGGTGCCGGCGCGTCTTTGCGGCGGGCCGCGGGCCAGCCCACCCGGACATCATTGATCTTGCGCCAAACGAGTGGCGACCACTGCCTAGCCCGCGATTGCCGCAACGAGCGGCGCACTCAAAAAATGATGCGCCGCACTGCTGTGCCCCCTCCTTTCCCCCCTCCGCACGCGGGGGAGGGTAGGAAGGGAACGTCCAAAACGTTGGAATGTCTTAAGGCACGCCCGCTCCGATTTTTTGATGAAATTGATGATCGCAGCGTCCTTGTTCAGGTTTAGCGCTTGTGATAGCCACACGCGCGAGCGTTTCAGCAGGGTTGCGGTAGTAGTCCGCGGAGAGACATCATGACAACGACGAATGGCGGTGGCGATCCGGCCCCGGCAACGGCCGAGATGCCTAGTCTCAGCATCCTGGTGCAATACTCTAAGGACTTTTCATTTGAGAATCCGCATGCGCCGCAATCGCTGATGCAGCAGCAACAGCAGCCGCAGATCGGCATCCAGATCAACGTCAATCCCCGCCAGATGTCGAATACGGATTTCGAGGTAGAGCTGAAGCTGGAGGGAAAAGCCGAGCACAGTGGAAACGTATTGTTCGCATTCGACCTTAACTATGCGGGCGTGTTTCGGCTGACGAACATCCCGCAAGAAAATCTCGGCCCGCTGCTGATGATCGAGTGCCCGCGACTCTTGTTCCCGTTTGCGCGGGAGATCATTTCAAGCGCCATTTCCAACGGCGGATTCCCGCCGTTGATGCTGAACCCGGTCGATTTCGTCGGGCTCTATCAGCGTAAGCTGGCGGAAATGCAGGCCGCGCAACCGGAAACCCAAGCCGGATGACATGAATTGAGGGCTATTCGCATGTCGTTTTCAATGTCAATGTCAACGTCATCCATTCCGACTTTTGAGATCGGCCTTTCCGGATTGTCGGCGGTCCTAGACAAGGCTGCGGCGTATGCAGCAGCAAAGAAGATCGACCCTTCGGTATTGCTTCAGTCACGGTTGTCTCCCGATATGTTCCCCCTGGTCAGACAGGTGCAGATCGCATCGGATCAGGCCAAGAACGGCATCTCACGCCTCGCCGGTGTGGAGCCACCGCGCCATGAGGACAACGAAACCACAATCGACCAGTTAAAGGATCGCTTGGCGAGGACGCTGTCCTATCTGAAATCAATCGATCAAAAGAAAGTCGACGGGTCTGCTGATCACGACATCACGTTTCCGCTCGGCCCGACCAACAAAGGCCACATGAAGGGCGCCGACTACCTCAACCATTTTGTGTTGCCGAATTTCTATTTCCACATGACCGCAGCCTATGCGATCCTGCGTCACTGCGGCGTCGATCTCGGCAAGCGTGACTTTCTTGGCGCGATCCCGATGAAGATGACCTGAAAGCGCCCGCTATCCGTTAAGCAGAGACGTAGTCGTTCCAAATTGCCTTTGCGCCAAGTTCCGCAATGAACGCGCCGTGTGCGGCACGGTCCGCATCGGTTATGCGCGGACGCAAGGGCACTGGACGGACTTTCGCGGAACTCGCAATATTGCTCACCATGATCTGAGACGCCGGCACGGCAACCAATCCAAGCTGCGCCTGTCGGGCATCGACAAGCTCGACGTAAACTTCCGCCAGCAACTCAGCATCGAGCAGCGCGCCGTGCTTGGTACGTTGGCTGTTATCAATTCCAAAACGGGCGCAAAGATCGTCCAAACGGTTCGAGCCGCCAGGATATTTGCGCCGCGCCAGGAGCAAGGTGTCGACCAGCCGATCGCGCGGGATGGGCGCCTGCTTCACGCGCTCCAGCTCGGCGTTGAGAAAGCCCAAATCGAACGCCGCATTGTGCGCGATCAATGCGGCGTCGCTGATAAAGGCGAGAAGATCGACCGCAATGTTTGCAAAGACCGGTTTGGACTTAAGGACATCGTGTGAAAGACCGTGGATCGCGAATGCCTCTGGCGGTACGTCCCGCTCGGGATTTAGGTAGCGGTGGAACGTCTGGCCGGTGGGAAATCGGTTGACCAGCTCGATGCAGCCGACCTCGACCAGGCGGTGGCCTTGATAGGGATCAAGACCAGTCGTCTCGGTATCGAACACGACCTCGCGCATTCCACTCGCTCTCGCCCTCGACCGCTATGATCGGTCACGCCGAATCGGCTGAGTCGACGCGGCCTGCAGGATGGCATGAACCTGCTCACGGGCGAAATCGAAGCCTTTGGAGGTATCCACTACAAAATCGGCGCGGCACCGTTTTTCCGCGTCGGGCATCTGTTTGGCGAGCAGGGCCTGGAATTTCTCCTCGGTCATGCCGGTCCGTCTGAAGGCCCGGGCGCGCTGTATCTCCGCCGGCGCAGTTACGACCACGACCGTGTCGACACGACGGTCGGCCCCGGTTTCAAATAGCAACGGAATATCGAGGACCGCGATCGGCGCGCCCGCACGCTCAGCCTCGTCAAGAAACCGTGCTTCCTCGCGTCTGACCAGCGGGTGAATGATTCCTTCGAGACGCCTTAACGCCTCAGGGTCACTGAGCACGCGTTTCGCCAGCTTATCGCGGTCAATTCCTTGTGCACCGCTAACTCCAGGGAATTCCGCTTCGATGACCGGAGCGGCGGCGCCGGCGTAGAGCCGATGCACGGCCGAATCAGCGTCGTGAACGGGCACGCCGGCCTGCTCAAAAAATCGCGCCGTGGTGGATTTGCCCATGCCGATGGATCCGGTGAGACCGATGACCACCACGTTGTTGCCTCCACCCCCCCTATCGTCCCCCGCAAGCGGGGAGGGTAGGGAGGGGGTTACGCAGCCAAGCTGCCGCTTCGCCTGAGAAAAACCAAGAGCTTGAGCAGTGGCAGCCCCAGGATCGTAAAATGATCTCCCTCGATCCGGTCGAACAGATGAATCCCGATCTTTTCAAGTTGATAGGCTCCGACGCACTCCAGCACGGCGCCACCTACCGTATCAAGATACCGATCAAGAAATGATCCCGACAGATTGCGAAGCGTGAGGCTTGCAGTGTCGGTCGCATCGAACAGAACATTTCCGTCTCGCGCCACTGCGACGGCGGAATGCAAATAATGAGTCTTCCCGGCCAGCGCCATGAGCTGCTCGCGGGCACCGGCGCGATCGCGAGGTTTGTCGAAACGCCGGTCTTCGAGCGCAAGCGTCTGGTCCGCACCGATTACAATGCGCTGTGGCATAAAGCGGGCTACCGCTTTTGCTTTTTCGCGGGCCAATAGCGCGGCCGCTTCGGCGGGGCGGCAGATTCCGGCAGCAGCTTCAACGGCACGTTCATCCAAATCCGGAATGCACACTTCAATCGGAATGCCTGCTGCTTCCAGCATGGCGCGGCGGGATGGGCTGCGGGAAGCAAGCACAAGGGCCTGATCGCTTTGCCACAGCGACATCATCCCTCCGCCTGCAGGCGGCGTCGCTCGGCAAGCAGCGCCATTATGGCGGCCGCGGTTTCCTCGATTGATCGCCTCGTGACGTCAATCAGTTGCCAATTGTGCCTGGCGCAAAGACGCCGGGAGAACGCAATCTCCTCAGCAACCGCCTGTCGGTCGACGTACTGATCATTGTCGAGATGAACTCTCAGACCCAACAGACGATTTTCCCGGATTTGCACGATGCGTTCGGGACTGGCGAAGAGTCCGATGACAAGCGGATGTCTTATCGATTCGAGTTGCGGCGGGATCGGTACACCGAGGACCAACGGAATATTGGCGGTCTTCACGCCGCGATTGGCAAGATAGATCGACGTCGGGGTTTTAGACGTCCGTGAGACGCCGAGGAGCACCACGTCTGCCGCCTCGAGCTCGTCGGCATGCTGCCCGTCGTCGTGCATCATGGTGTAGTTAAGGGCATCGATGCGCTTGAAATATTCGGCGTTCAGAATGTGCTGAGCACCCACCCTATAGGTCGATTCGGCCCCCAAATAGGCTTGGAACAGCCGCAACACCGGCCCCAGGATCGACAAGCACGGCAACCCGAGGTCCCGACACTTGTCTTCAAGCCGGCCGATCAGCATCTGATCGAGCAAGGTATAAAGAACGACACCCGGCGCTTCCTCGATCTCGCTCAACACACGATCAAGCTGCTTGTTGGTGCGCACGGCCGGATAGACATGCTCGACCGGCGACGCGTTGTTGTACTGGGCGGACGCAGCGCGTGCGACCGTAATCAACGTTTCGCCGGTGGAATCCGAGACGAGGTGAAGATGAAAGAAGCTTGAATCGCGCGGCGACATCGACTTAGAATTCATTGAACTTCTGTGGATTGCCGGGGACAAAGCCACGTCTTGAGCCCAACGGCAAGAGCCAGACCGCCTGGGTGCTGCTCTTCTTTCCACATAGCCACAGCTCCGCACGACTCGAAGCCTGCCTGTTCTTGCGCGGCTGAAATATACGCGCGTAAACCAAAGTGGACTCTGGTCTGTTCCAATAACCCATTGCAGTTCCAGGAAATTGTCTTCATAACGCGCGATGCCTGACAACGCTTCAAAAGCCAAAGTCGATGTGGACAACCTCCGCACAGAACCCGAAGATCGATTCGTGAGTCTAATCCACTGCCAATCAAATAAAAAAAGTTAAACAAGTCTTAAGATTCGATTGAGAAGGATGCAATCGAAGATGACCCTTCCGCACGGGTACTCTGGCATGCTGGATGTGCTTGCCAACAAGAAGGCGACACAAACACCGATCTGGCTCATGCGGCAGGCTGGCCGATATCTGCCGGAGTATCGTGAGGTCCGCGCAAAGGCCGGATCGTTTCTTGACTTATGCTTCAACCCGGTACTCGCAGCGGAAGTAACGCTGCAACCAGTGCGACGGTTTGGCTTCGATGCGGCAATCCTGTTCTCCGATATTCTGGTCGTTCCCCACGCACTCGGACAAAAGTTGACGTTCGAAGCCGGCGAAGGTCCGCGCTTGTCACCCGCGATCATCTCGGCTACCGCCCTGGACAAGCTGGCTACCGATTTAGATATGAATGCGTTGGCGCCCGTGCTCGAAACGATCGCAAGGGTGCGGGCGGAACTGCCGCGCCAAGTGGCGCTGCTTGGCTTTTGCGGTGCGCCATGGACGGTTGCAACGTACATGGTGGCCGGCTTCGGGACCCCGGATCAAGCGCCCGCACGGTTGTTCGCCTATCGCGATCCGGACGAGTTTGGGAGATTGATCGATGTCTTGATAAGGGCGTCGATCGACTACCTCGCGGCACAATTCCAGGCGGGCGTGGACGCGGTTCAGCTGTTCGATACCTGGGCCGGAGTGCTTGGACCGGAGGAGTTCGATCGTTGGTGCACGAAGCCCGCCGCAAAGATCGTTGCTGGTCTGCGACAAAGGATACCGGGAGCGCGAATAATCGGGTTTCCGCGAGGCGCCAGCACATCCCTGCTGAGCTACGTGGATGGCGTGCCGTTCGATGCGATCGGGCTGGATTGGATGATCAATCGGAAGTTCGCACGTGACGAAATTCAGTCTCGCAGACCAGTGCAGGGAAATTTGGATCCGATGGCGCTGCTCGCCGGAGGAGCGGCGTTGGATCGGGAAGTGGACGCGGTGCTGGCATCGTTTTGCGAACGGCCCTTCATTTTCAATCTCGGCCACGGCATCCTGCCCGAAACGCCGATAGCACACGTGGAGCGGATGGTTGCGCGTGTCCGAAAGTCACGCCCATAGCTGGGTCGTCGCGGAGCAGTGAAGCGAATGCTGGCAAGCGTCAAGAAACGATGGATTCGCGCGATCCTTGGCGTCACCACAATGGCTGCTTTGGTGATCGCGCTGGTGATTTGGCACCCCTCCGGCCTCTATCCGTGGTTTAAGGCGTTTCACGTTATGGCGGTGATCTCCTGGATGGCCGGCATGCTCTACCTTCCCCGGCTATTCGTCTACCACTCTGGTGCGGAGAAAGGCTCGCGCCAGTCCGAAACGTTCAAGGTGATGGAGCGGCGGCTGTTGAGAGGGATTCTCAATCCCGCCATGGTGGCCAGCTGGGCGCTTGGGTTGTGGATAGTCTACGATGGCGGCTGGATTTCGGCGCACTGGCTGCATGTGAAGTTGTTGCTGGTTGTAGCTTTGTCGGCCGTCCACGGCATGTTGGCGCGTTGGACCGTCGACTTTGCGGCTGATCGAAACCGCCACAGCGAGCGGTTTTACCGCATCGTGAACGAGGTTCCAGCGGTGCTCATGGTCGGGATCGTCATCATGGCGGTGATCAAGCCGTTTTGATTGCCTAAAGTAGCCTACCGCGCGTCTGGAACCCTTGCGCTAGGTCAGAACTTTTCTTATTATCTACGCATCTCACCAAAGGCAGGTTGATACTGTCGACCGCGGCCCGCGAAGGGACCACCGCTGTATCTGGCCGCCAGTACTGTATCTGGCCAGCAGCGTCGGCTTCAGGCAACGATCTGCGATTTCTCCCCGTCATAACGTCGATCGGCATTTGTGGTCGGTCGCGCATAGGAACACCCGCATGCGGGAAATGAAACTCCAAGACCTCAAATCCAAATCTCCGGTGGAATTGCTCGGCTTTGCGGAAGAACACAGTGTCGAGAACGCGTCAACGATGCGCAAGCAGGAGTTGATGTTCGCGATCCTCAAACAACTCGCCTCAAAAGAAATCGACATCATCGGCGAAGGCGTCGTCGAGGTGCTGCAGGACGGCTTTGGCTTCTTGCGGTCGCCAGAGGCGAATTATTTGCCCGGTCCCGACGACATCTACGTTTCGCCCTCGCAGATCCGCCGATTCGGATTACGGACCGGCGACACCATCGAGGGCGAAATTCGAAGCCCCAAGGAAGGCGAACGGTATTTCGCGCTGCTCAAGGTCAATACGATAAATTTCGAGGATCCGGAAAAGACCCGGCACAAGATCAATTTCGACAATTTGACGCCGCTCTACCCGGATGAACGGCTGCGCATGGAACACGAGGATCCGACCAAGAAGGATCTTTCGCCGCGGGTGATCGACATCGTCGCTCCGATCGGAAAGGGGCAGCGTGCGCTGATCGTATCGCCGCCCCGTACTGGTAAGACGGTGCTGCTTCAGAACATCGCCCACGCCGTCACGGCCAACCACCCGGAATGCTACCTGATCGTGCTTTTGATCGATGAGCGGCCGGAGGAAGTCACCGACATGCAGCGGTCCGTCAAGGGAGAGGTCATTTCCTCGACCTTCGACGAGCCTGCGCAGCGCCACGTCCAGGTCGCCGAAATGGTGATCGAGAAAGCCAAACGACTGGTGGAACATGGTCGAGATGTGGTGATCCTGCTTGATTCGATTACCCGACTCGGGCGGGCGTACAACACGGTGGTGCCGTCGTCCGGTAAAGTCCTGACGGGTGGCGTCGATGCCAATGCGTTGCAACGCCCAAAGCGCTTCTTCGGTCCAGCGCGTAACATTGAAGAGGGCGGGTCGCTGACCATTATCGCCACCGCGCTGATCGATACCGGCAGCCGCATGGACGAAGTGATCTTCGAGGAATTCAAAGGGACCGGCAACTCGGAGTTGATCCTCGATCGTAAGGTTGCCGATAAGCGGACGTTTCCGGCGATCGACATCACGCGTTCTGGCACCCGCAAGGAAGAGCTGCTCACGCCGCCCGACGTGCTCAAGAAAATGTATGTGTTGCGTCGTATCCTCAACCCGATGGGGACGATGGACGCGATCGACTTCCTGCTCGACAAGTTACGAAACACCAAGAGCAACGCCGAGTTCTTCGAGTCGATGAATACGTAAGAGGGGCAAAACTGGTGGCAGCCTTGTAGCCCGGATGGAGCGCAGCGTAATCCGGGACCCCGCCTTGGGGTTTGCTTCGCGTCTTCGATCTTCCTGAAGGACCAGCCACTATTGTAGAGTTGGCCGCATCCGGTGGCCCCGGTGTTCGGCCGCTCCGGAAGCACGGGTCTCGCGCGTCACGCGTGACCAAAAAGTCGCGGAGGAAACGATGATGAGGGATTTCGTTGCAATAGCCGCTGCATGTGCTGTCGTTGGCATGTCCATGACCGCCGCGGATGCGCAGCAAAACGACTTTCCAATGGCAGCGCCTGCCGGCGTGGACAGCAAGGCGAGGGAAGTAGCGCCCGCCGGCGCGGTCAACCAAGGTCCGTTCAATATGAACACCTGGAAGTACGGCAACGCTTTTATGCCGCCGCCCGGGACCAAGATATGGAATCCAGCCAAGATCAAGCTGCTGTCCGGCGGCAAACTGGTGGGCGGCACCGTGTCGTCCGGCATCGATCCGACCACCTATTGCGCCATGGCGAACGCCGGGTACGACTTTATCTGGACCGAGATGCAGCACGCCAACAACACCTGGGACCAGGTCGGCAAGGCGTGGCGGACCTGCCCAAATGCCAAAGCGGTGCCGGGAGCGCGCGTGCCTTATGCGGATGAGTTTCAGATTCAACATGCTCTCGATGCAGGGGCACTGGTCGTCGTCGTCCCAACCATAGACACCGTGGAAGAGGCGATTGCGGCGCGCGACTGGACCTATTTTCCACCGCTGGGTAAGCGCAGTCTCGGCGGCGGGTTTGCCTTCGATCCGAACGTGTGGGGTAACGTCCCGGGCGGCTATCGGAATACCATCAACGACAACGTCGTTCTGATCCTGATGATCGAGACGCTCGAAGGCCTCAAGAACGCCGACGAGATCGCCAAGGTTCCAGGGGTGCACGCGATTTTTGCCGCGAGCAGCGATCTCGGGAATTTCGCTGGCTACAAGCAAGGCGATCCGGACTACGAGCGCGAGATCAACATCGTGCATGACGCCGCCATCAAGGCCGGCGTAAAACTCTGTGGCCCCTGGGCGTGGAGGAACCGGCCGGATTTCACCTGCTTCCAGGCCGGTAACGAAATGGCCGCCATCGCGCGAGGTGTGAAGATCGAACTCGGCGAGTTCGCGGACACGCAGGCAAAGCCCGAAATAGGGCCGTTCGCGGCCGCAAGAACACGGTGAGGCGTCGATCCAGTTTCGCGCCAACCTGAGGAATGTAGGGGCGATCCTTGTGGTCGCCCTGTTGCCGGCGGACGCGGTTGGCCAAGCCGGGCGACCACAAGGGTCGCCCCCATAGGCGTTAGGTTAAGGGCTGGACGCCAGGAATCCCAATGTGATTCAAGATTGGGATGGTGATTCGTGACGAGCTTTTGAACATCTGGGAGCAAGTGCGGGCGCACCTGCCGCCGCTGGCCATCAGGTAACGAAAGGGCCTGCCCCGAATGCGCGGCAGGCAGATCTTCTGGTCTTGCGGCCCGCATCACCACCCGTTCGAGGAAAGGTAATTCCAAGGCAACAGCCGCGAATTGGTCGGCTTGGGGACCAATGGCGGTGACTTCGATGGAGCGCAGACGCAGGTCGAGAGCGTTTGCCAAGCTCGCATGGAGATACATGCTTTGTGCTGCGGTCGGCAGCATGCGATCGAACAGAACATCGGCCTGCTGGCGCCAAGTTTCGTCGCCGGTCAGGACGGCAAGGCGGATAAGGTTTTGCGCCGCGATCCCATTGGGATTGGGTGTGGCTTCGTCAATTGTCGAATCGGGGCGCACGATCAAGCCTTCGGCGTCATCCGCAGTCAGATAGTAGCCGCCGCTGTCTGGGCGAATGTAGTGGCGATCGAGAGCCCGTTGCCATTGGGATGCACGGGCGAGATATTCCGGCGCTCCCGTGGCCTCGTGCAGCGCCAAAGCAGCTTTCACCATCGCGGCGTGATCGGAGGCGAGGCCCGGATAGAGGAGCCTTCCATCCCGCCAGGAGTGGCCGAGGCGGTCGCCTCGCGTCATGTGACGTTCGACGAAGGCGAACGCCTCTTGAGCTTTGGCAAGCCACGGGGGTTGGTGGAGCATAGCGCCCGCATTTGCCAAAGCCGCGATCATCAATCCATTCCAGTCAGCAAGCCCCTTATTGTCCAAACCCGGTCGGATGCGCTGCTCACGCGCCGCCAGGAGTTTATGCCGCAGTGCAGCAAGGCGGGTTTCGTCGGCCGCGGCACCGTGACGCAGAAGACCAGCTCCGAGTTCGTTCGTGTCTCGGCCGGAACGGCCTAAACGATTGAGTCTGTTGAGAATATTTTCTCCCTCAAAATTTCCATTGCGGGTGACGTCATAGCAATCGGCGAAATATTCGCCGTCTCGCGGACCAAGAACAGCGTCGATCTCGGCGCGCGACCAGACATAGAATTTACCTTCCTTGCCCTCGGAATCGGCGTCGAGCGAGGCACAAAATGCGCCTTCCGGCGTGGACATCTCGCGGATCAGCCAATCGAAGGTCTCTTGGGCACGTTGCAAAAACAGCTTCTTGCCAGTGCGCCGGTAGGCGAGGGCGAGCAGTTCCAGAATTTGGGCGTTGTCGTAGAGCATTTTCTCAAAATGCGGGACCAGCCATTTTTCATCGACGGAGTAACGTGAGAAACCTCCGCCCAGGTGGTCATAGATGCCGCCCTCGCACATGTGCTCCAGCGTCAGCTCCACGAGTTCAAAGAATCGCGGCTCGCGCCTGCGCATGCCGGCGCGCCAAAGCAGTTCCAGCATGGCGCACTGCGGAAATTTCGGCGCCTGGCCGAGTCCGCCGTTAGTCTGATCGAATGCACGGGCGATGGCGACCGCGGCGGCATCCAGTTCAGCGGCGCCGACCGCGACTTGACCGGTCGGCCGGGACTTGGCCGCTAATGCGGCCATCAGCGCGGCGCGATTATGTTCGATGCGCTGGGGTTCGTCGCGAAACAGGCGAGCGACTTCTCGCAGCACGTCCACAAAGCCTGGTCGACCGTAGCGCGCGGTCTTGGGGAAGTAAGTGCCGCCCCAGACCGGCTCGCCATCGCTGTTGAGAAACATGGTCAACGGCCAGCCGCCGTGTTCGCCAAGATGGTGCAGGGCCGCCATGTAGATTTGGTCGATGTCGGGCCGCTCCTCGCGGTCGACTTTGATGTTGACGAACAACTCATTCATGACGGCGGCGACCTGTTGGTCTTCGAAGCTTTCGTGGGCCATGACATGGCACCAGTGGCAGGCTGCGTAGCCTATCGAGAGCAGGATCGGCTTGTTGCTTTGCTTGGCTTGCCGGAGCGCGTCCGGACCCCAAGGCCACCAGTCGACCGGATTGGTCTTGTGCTGCAGCAGATATGGGCTCGTCTCACGGGCGAGGCGGTTTTGGCGCAGATGGGAAGCGACTGCAGTCATGGGTTCCATTAGGTGGCGGCATCTACCGATTGGAATGTCGGTGCTCATTGGGCTAAGTGCAAACGGAAATCGGCGATGTCCAACTGGCGCGATACTATTTTTGCACTCTCATCCGGACGGCCGCCGGCCGCGATTGCGGTCGTGCGCGTCAGTGGTCCGGCGGCGAGTGACGCCCTCATGGCGCTTGCCGGACGCGTGCCGCAGCCGCGGCAGGCGACTCTGCTGCGGCTTAAGATTCCATACAGCGATGGGGGCGGCCCGCATTTGAATTCGGCGGTCGAACCGATCGATGACGCCCTGGTCTTATGGTTTCCGGGCCCGCGAAGCGAAACCGGCGAGGACACCGCGGAATTCCAGCTTCACGGGGGGTATGCCGTCGTCGCGGCGGTGCTCTCAGCCCTCGGCACCGTCGAAGGGCTTCGCCCAGCCGGGCCCGGCGAGTTCACGCGGCGGGCTTTCGAGAATGGCAAGCTTGACCTGACCAGGGTGGAGGGCCTGGCGGATCTGATAGGGGCGGAAACGGAAGCGCAGCGACGCCAAGCATTTCACCAGCTCCAAGGGCTGTTGGGTGATCGGGCTGAGCGGTGGCGGCGGCGATTGACAGAGGCGCTGGCTCTCGTCGAGGCGTCGATCGATTTCCCGGACGAAGACGTCGTGTCGGAGAAAGTGATCCAGCCAGCATTAGCCATGGCGAAGGAATTGGAGCAGGAGATTCGCGATCTGTTGGCGGATTCCCATCGTGGCGAGCGGTTGCGGGAGGGTCTGATAATTGCAGTTGCTGGTCCGGTGAACGTCGGAAAGTCGAGCATCGTGAACCGGCTGGCAAAGAGGTCGGCGGCGATTGTATCGCCGCATGCCGGGACCACGCGGGACATCATCGAGGTTCATCTCGATCTTGGCGGGTTTCCGGTCACGATCCTCGATACCGCAGGGATGCGCGAAACCCACGACGCGGTGGAGGAGGAGGGGGTGCGCCGTGCCCGCGCGCGCGCTGAAGCTTCGGACCTCGTGCTCTGGGTGACGGATGCGACGCTCAGGGATTCGTTGGCCGCGCCGGCGCACCTGACGAAGCCAGGCGGCCCGGCAGTCTGGGTGCTGTCGAACAAGAGCGATTTAGTCCAAGGGAAAGACCCGGCGACGGCCTCGGACGGACATTCAGCAAGAGGCAATGGCGTACCGTGCTATCGTATCTCGGCACTGACCGGGGCGTCATTTGACGACCTCGTAGGCGGCCTTGCCGAATATGCGAGGCGATTCTTTTCCGGGGGAGGAGAATCGGCGCTGGTGACGCGGCAAAGGCATCGGACCGCATTGGCAGACTGTGCAGAGGCCCTGCGGAGAGCCTGCGCAGACGATGCGTCGGGCCGCGAGGACATTATCGCAGAAGAGCTACGCCTCGCTGCTCGAGCGTTGGGGCGATTGGTAGGACGGGTGGATGTAGAGAATGTCCTTGACGTGATCTTCCGGGACTTCTGTATCGGCAAGTAGGATGTTTCACGTGAAACACTGTAAGGATTACCTGGGATCGGATTTATCGGGGCAGTCATGCGGTACGATGTGATCGTCATAGGGGGCGGCCATGCGGGCTGCGAAGCTGCGTCGGCCGCTGCCCGCATGGGGGCAGACACGGCGCTGATCACCCATCGGTTCGATACGATCGGGGCGATGTCGTGCAATCCGGCCATCGGCGGCCTTGGAAAGGGGCATCTGGTCCGCGAGATCGACGCCCTCGACGGCTTGATGGGCCGGGTCGCGGATCTCGGAGGGATCCAGTTTCGCGTGCTTAATCGCCGGAAGGGCCCCGCGGTTCGCGGCCCCCGGGCCCAGGCGGATCGGCGTCTGTACGCGGCCGCCATGCAAGAGGCGATTCGACATCATCCCAATCTGACCGTGATCGTCGGCGGGGCGGACGATGTCTTGGCCGGGGAGGGGAGGGTCACGGGCGTCGCTCTCGGGGACGGTCGCGTTTACGAAACCCGGGCGGTCATTCTGACGACCGGAACATTCCTGCGCGGACTCATCCACATCGGGGATCAATCCACGCCCGCGGGGCGGGTCGGCGAGGCACCGGCGGTGGGTTTGTCCAAGACGTTGGAGCGGATCGGCTTCGAGCTCGGAAGGCTCAAGACGGGCACGCCGCCGCGGCTCGACGGCCGCACGATCGACTGGGCGCAGTTGGAAATGCAGCCCGGAGACGATCCGCCCGAACCTTTTTCGGTCCTGACAGGCCGAATCGGTAATCCCCAAATCCAATGCGGCATCACCCGCACGACCGAAGCCACCCACGCCATTATCCGTGCCAACGTGCACCGCTCGCCGATGTATTCGGGACAAATCCAAAGTCGTGGACCGCGGTATTGTCCGTCCATTGAGGACAAGATCGTGCGGTTTGGAGAGCGCGATGGACACCAGATATTTCTGGAACCGGAGGGCCTCGATGACCCGATCGTCTATCCCAATGGCATCTCCACATCGCTGCCCGTCGAAGTACAGCAGGCCTTCGTGGCCACCATTCCGGGACTGGAACGGGCCAGGATCACGCGACCTGGTTATGCGATCGAATACGATCATGTAGACCCGCGGGAATTGCATCCCACCCTTGAGACCAAGCGCCTTCGGGGCCTGTTCCTCGCCGGTCAGATCAATGGCACGACCGGATACGAGGAGGCCGCTGGACAAGGGTTGGTCGCTGGCCTTAATGCGGCGGCCCGGGTCCGCGGGTCCGCGGAGATCGTATTCGACCGGTCTCAATCCTATCTGGGAGTGATGATCGATGACCTCGTCGGCCGCGGCGTGACGGAGCCGTACCGGATGTTCACGTCGCGGGCGGAGTTTCGTCTGTCGTTGCGAGCCGATAACGCGGATCAGCGCCTGACAGGTATCGGAATCGAGATTGGCTGCGTCGGCCAGGTCCGTTGCGATCTCCACCGCGAGAAGATGGCTGCCCTCACGGGGTTAAGGGAAATGGCCCGGCGCCTGACAGTGACCCCAAGCGAAGCGGAGCCATTCGGCTTCGCGCTGAACCGGGACGGTCAACGACGAACGGCGTTTGAGCTTCTCTCATATCCGGATGTCGGCGTTGCCGACGTTGCGCGGATCTGGCCAGAATTTCTCGACGTCCCGAGCAGCCTGGGCGCTCAGCTTGAAATCGACGCTAAATATGCAGTGTATTTGGACCGCCAAGCTGCCGAGGTCGCGGCATTCAAGCGCGACGAGGCCTTCGCGATCCCCGACGCGATCGACTATGCGGCTGTGCCCGGGCTTTCCAATGAGGTCCGGCAAAAGCTGTCAGCGTCGCGACCGCGTACGATTGGCCAAGCGAGTCGTCTCGACGGGATTACGCCGGCAGCTTTGGTATTGCTGGCGGCTTTCGTGCGGCGGGGCCAGCTTCGCAGAGTAGCCTCCGAGAGATGAGCCCAGAGATGTCCCGATGAACTTAATCCGCCCTTGGCCCGTCACCCGCGGGCTTGACCCGCGGGTCCATCTTTCATTCGCATGAAGATGGATTGCCGGGTCAAGCCCGGCAATGACGCCGGATGAATGTCGGCGAGGACGCGGTCCAGGTCAGCTGGCTTTGCCCCGCGGGGATTCTCTGGCAATGAGCCGGACGCCCGCCACCATTGTCGACCTGAGTGCAGATCGCCAAAACGCCCTGGCGATGTTCGATGTTTCACGTGAAACGATCACGCGCCTCGACCGCTTTGTCGACCTGCTTCTGGCTTGGCAGCGTCGAATAAATCTCATCTCGCCTTCGACAATTCCGTCGCTCTGGACGCGGCACGTCGCAGACTCGTTGCAACTTCTCCAGCTCGCCGAGACTTCTCCGCCCCACCCTCCGCCGCATGCCGGGGAGGGTAGGACGGGGGGCTTTTGGCTTGACCTTGGTTCCGGAGGTGGGTTTCCGGGAATTGTGATTGCCTGCGCGCTTGCGGACGTCCCGGGCACCCAGATTCATCTGATCGAAAGTAATATGAAGAAGGCTTCCTTTTTGCGGGAGGTGGTCCGCGAAACGCAAGTTCCAGGAATTGTGCACGCCGCTCGAATCGAGACGCTGGTCCCAGTGCTTGGCGCGGCGGCAGACTACGTGACGGCCCGAGCGTTGGCGCCGCTGCCGGATTTGTTCGAAATGGTCGCACCGTTCCTAAAAAAAGGTGCAAAAGCCTTTTTGCTGAAGGGACAAGATTTAGATATTGAATTGACCGAGGCCACTAAACGTTGGAGTATTGAAGCTGAAAGCGTACCCAGCAAAACAAGCAAAACTGGGCGAATCTTGATCGTCCACGCCCTGTCAAGGCGCACCCCCACCCTACCCTCCCCCGCTAGCGGGGGAGGGTAGGGTGGGGGCCGGCACCACGAAGAGGATAGGAATTATGTCCGAACCGGCCAGCTTGGCTTCTGCCGAACCCTCGCCTGACGTTCGCCGTAGGCCGCGCGTCTTGGCGATTGCCAATCAGAAAGGCGGGGTTGGAAAGACCACTACGGCGATCAATCTTGGCACCGCACTCGCAGCGGTTGGGGAGAACGTGCTGATCGTGGATCTCGATCCGCAAGGCAACGCCTCCACTGGCCTTGGCATCGATCGCGCCAACCGGCGCTTCTCGACCTATGATGTGCTGATCGGCGAGACACCGCTCCGGTCGGCCATCATGCCGACTTCGGTTCCGCGTCTGTCCATTGCCTCCTCCACGCTCGATTTGTCGGGCTTCGAATTGGAGGTCGGGCATACGCGAGACCGCGCGTTTCGGCTGCGGAATGCACTGGCGGCGTTTGCCTCGCAGCACCCGGACGAGCCCGGCTTCAGTTACATTCTGGTCGACTGCCCGCCGTCATTGAATCTGCTGACCGTCAACGCCATGGCCGCCGCGAATGCCATTCTGGTGCCGCTCCAATGCGAGTTCTTTGCACTCGAAGGATTGTCGCAGCTCTTGAAAACAGTGGAACAGGTCAAGCAGACACTCAATCCGGGACTGACCATCCACGGCATCGTTCTGACCATGTTTGATGCGCGCAACAACCTCTCAGGACAAGTGGTGGCAGACGTACGCGAGTTTATGGGCAAGAAAGTCTACGACACCGTCATCCCGCGTAACGTGCGCATATCGGAGGCGCCGTCTTACGGCAAGCCGGTGTTGGTCTATGACCTCAAATGCGTGGGCAGCGAGGCCTATCTGCGACTCGCCACGGAGATCATCAAGCGCGAGCGGGAATTGACGGCCGCTTCACCGAACTGATTCGATCAGAGCATATCCTGATGAGGTTGATCCACCCCCTTCGCGCCGTCACCCGCGGGCTTGACCCGCGGGTCCATTTCCTCGCGCAAAGATGGATTGCCGGGTCAAGCCCGGCAATGACTCTGGATGAACGTCAACTGGACACGGTAGCCGTAAAACGCCACAGCAATTTGAAGTGATGAGACGGACGACGTGAACGATTTCTCGGGAGAATCCGCCATGGCGGAAGAGTCGACGCGGTCGCGCCTGGGGCGCGGCCTGGCATCCCTGATCGGCGATATGGGGGCGGAGACCGACAACACTGCCGCCTCCGAGCGTGTGCGCAGCCAGCGACGGGTGCCAATCGAGTTTCTTCGCCCCAATCCGCGCAATCCGCGCCGCGATTTTTCCGGCGCGCAGCTCGATGAGCTCGCCAGTTCAATCAAGGAACGCGGCATCATTCAGCCCATTGCCGTTCGACCCGTGCGCGGCGCCAGCGATGCTTATGAAATCATAGCCGGCGAGCGGCGGTGGCAGGCCGCGCAGCGCGCAGGTTTACATGATGTGCCGGTGGTTGTTCTCGACGTCAGCGACGTCGAGGCGCTCGAGCTCGCCATCGTGGAAAACGTGCAGCGCGAGGACCTCAATCCGCTGGAAGAGGCCGCAGGCTACCAATCGCTCATCGACGAGTTCAAATACCATCAAGACGAGATTGCGAAGGTCGTCGGCAAGAGCCGCAGTCACGTCGCCAACACGTTGCGGCTGCTGAAGCTTCCCGAGTTCGTCAAGTCCGCGATCCGCTCGGGACAGTTTTCCGCAGGTCACGCGAGGGCGCTGATCGGACACCCCGAACCGGAACGGATCGCCCGCCAGATCATCGAGCGCGGGCTGAATGTGCGCCAGGTGGAGGCGCTGGCTCGCCATCACGGAAAGACCGAGGAACGCCAGCCGCGCAAGAAGGAAGCCGACACGATCGCGATGGAAAAACACGTGTCGGATGCGCTTGGTCTCGCCGTCACGGTCGATCATCGCAACAGCGGCGGGATCATCGCAACAGCGGCGGTGCGGTTCACATCAAGTATCGCAACCTCGATCAGCTCCGCGACATCGTGCGAAGGCTGGTGCGGGCGCCGTAGGCACTTGTCTCGTTGAAGTCGATCCTGCCCTTTGCTCGTCACCCGCGGGCTTGACCCGCGGGTCCATCTTCTTCGCAAGAAGATGGATTGCCGGGTCAAGCCCGGCAATGACCCCGGACGGGATGTAGTTAGAATCGGGCTCCGGTCACTCCCTGCGCCGCGCCGCCATCGCCGTCGCTATGAGCGCCCGCTGTATGATCGCGTAGGCCAACTTTGAATTCTTGCGGACCTCCAGCGACGTTTCGCCGAGTTGTGTGATCAATCGCTCAAGCCGGCTGGAGGTCCAGGTCTCCAGGGCTGCTCGCACCGCCTTCACGCGACTGAAATGTATCGCCGGCGTCGTGCGCCGCAAGAGGTCGTCGATCGAAGTGCCGGATTCAACCGCGAGCCGGAGCATATGAAGTGCCGACGTTTGTCGAACAAATGCTGCCGCGATCGTGCTTGCCGAAATGCCACTTGATTGGACTTTGCCGAAATTGATCTCGACGTCGCCCGCCCAACCGGCGAACGCCGCATCGATGAGGCTGTCCACAGCCGGAACAGTGGCGTCTGCCACCACCGCCATCACATCCGGCACGTCGATACTGTTCCGGCCCAGAGCATAGAGTGTGAGCTTTTCGATCTCCGAACGAGAGGCACGACGGTCACCGCCGATCAGCGACGCCAACAAAGCCCGCGCATTCGGGGTTATCGCCATTCCGGCACGGCGCATTTCTTCATCGATCAGGCGGCCAAGATCGCGAGCGGAGTCCGCGTAACATGGCAACGCTGCAACAATCGGTGCGCGCTCGCAGAGCGTGCGTAACGGCGCGCCCCGCTTCAGATCACCTGCCTCGATGATGATTCGACAATCGATCCCCGGCGGCGCCGCGACGACGCGCTCCACCGCAGCGGAGAAATTGCGCGAGCCGGCCTTGACCAAAATCGCCCGCCGGCCGCCCAACAACGGAATCGTGTGGGCTTCCTCCACTAGCCTTTCGGGCATTTCCGCGAGAGTGTCGCCCTCCAGAATCGCAAACCCGAACGGATCGCTCGGATCATCCACGTAAGAGCGAACAAGCGCGGCTGCACGTTCGCTCACCAAGCCCGCGTCCGGTCCAAAAACCAAGACGATAGGCTTGTCGGAATCGGGCCGCGCCATGAAGCTTTCGACTTCCGCGGCCTTGAACGCGACCATGGCTGTGGTTTTGGGCGCTTGCCGCGGCTCAGGTCCCGGCGACAAAATAGGACGCAAGTCGCGCCTTGACGTTGTCGGCGATCAACTTGGCAGCACGATTTTCCGCATCGCGAAGTCCGCGCGCCCGGGCGAACCGTTGAGCTTGTCCGGGAATGTCATAGGACACCCGGGCAAAGGTGTTGCCGGTGATGACGGGCTTGCCGGTCTTGATGTCCGTCAGGGTGTAGTTGACGTTGAGGCCATAATCCTCGACGTCCGGCCGGCCGCTGGTGATGTCCACGATGACCGACATGCGGTTCGATGACATCCTGACTGCGAGCCGGTGTGTCGGAGGCGGGGGCGCCGCGCCGCCGGTCAGGTCGAATAGCAATTGATTTCGAACCTCAACCGCAACCCGCGCTTCCGACGAGCCGCTAGCCGCAGGTATTTGGGAAACGTCCACTCCTGCCAGTGCGGGACCGATCGCCGGTCCATTCGTGAATGAGTGCTCGCCGTAAAGCGGCTGGAAACAACCTGCTGCCAAGCCGCCAAGGCAAGCGACGCCAGCCAGTCGAAACGCAAAGCGGCGAATCCGATCTTGTTCAAGCCACCACATTGACGATCCTTTGCGGAACAATGATCACTTTCCTCACCACCTTGCCGTCCAGCGCCCGCTTGACCGGATCGAGGGCCAGGACGGAAGCCTCAATATCGACGTTCGCGGCGTCGCGCGCAACGGTGACGTCTGCGCGTTTCTTGCCGTTCACCTGCACCGGAAGCGTGATGGTGTCCTCCACGAGGAGATCGGTTTCCAGCGCCGGCCAGTCTTGAGTCGCCAGCAGGGCCTTGTGACCCAGCGCCGCCCAGCACTCCTCGGCCAAGTGCGGCATCATCGGATGGAATAGCTGCACCATGATTTCTGCCGCCTCGCGTACGGCAAATTTAAGATCGGGTGTAGGCGGTTCGGGGGAATCGGTCACAACCGCCCCCAGCGACCTCGCAAATTCGTAGATGTGAGCTACGCAGACGTTGAAACGCAATCTTTCGACGTCGTCAGACACCCTCGACAGCGCCCGGTGCGCAGTTTTGCGGATTTGCAGAGCCGTCTGCGAAAATGCCGGTGGCCGGACCGTCGGCGCGTCATGCGAATACTGAGCCGCCTCGTTAACGAGCCGCCACAGTCTCTGAACAAAACGCCACGCACCTTGAACCCCTTCTTCGGTCCAGATCACGTCACGTTCCGGCGGCGAGTCGGAAAGCATGAACCATCGCGCCGTGTCGGCGCCAAATGTGCCGATGATGTCGTCCGGGTCGACGGTATTGCGTCTTGATTTCGACATCTTCTCGATGGGACCGATCTCAACCGGCTCGCCCGTTTCCGCCAGTGTCGCTCGACGCGCGTCGCCTGCGCCCTCGATTTTCACCTCAGCGGGCGCCGCGAGGGCGCCACTTACGGTACGGTAGGTTTCGTGCACCACCATGCCTTGGGTGAACAGGCCCGCGAACGGTTCATCAATTCCCGCGTGGCCGGTCGCATGCATGGCGCGCGCGAAAAAGCGGCTGTACAGCAAATGGAGAATCGCATGCTCGATGCCGCCGATATATTGGTCGACCGGCAACCACGCATCGACCACGCTGCGGTCGGTCGGTCGCGATTCAAGCCAAGGATCGGTGAATCGAGCAAAATACCAGGACG
>WNFD01003329.1_pt1 | contig 22113 bp, 24 predicted proteins | sample 5400491 | NCBI WGS metagenome assembly WNFD01 (sample SAMN13153343, study PRJNA577476) | soil metagenome | isolation source: 120 cm saprolite under Douglas fir tree site 2 hole 2 replicate 2 | place: USA:California | collected 2015-04-18
CTTTATGGCAACTGCGATGGCCTGGTCGCGGACGGCGCGCAGATCGGTGGTGATTTCGTCGGCCAGCATTTCCTTGATGCCCAGGCCAAAAAGGTGTGGAGCGTCGCGGCTGTCGGGACGAGTTACGACGTCGCCGCCAGCGCCTGCCGAGCCGCGAGGACGTCCATGACAGAGCGCGCAGCTATCGGCTAAGCCGGCGCCAATGCCCAAGTCGGTATTGATGGTGCTGCCGCCGGAGGCTACTCCGTCCTGCTCGTTCGGACCCTGTCCTTGCAAACGCGTGAATTTTCGCTGAAAAAGCTGGCGGCCGCGCCGAACGGACCGAAACGGATCGCGCTGGATGATGAAGATAGACGAATCCGGCGTCATCGCGTTTCCACGCCCTGCACCGATTTCGGCCGGCAATGATTTGTTGATTCCCGCCTTGAGCGTAGGCTCCGCCTGAGTGTTGTCAATCATCTGCGCAGACATGACCGCGGCAGAAAGCAGCGGGACCAGTGAGAAAGCAATAAATCTTGCACTGAACTGCATACTGGTCCCCCAAAAATCGTAGCGCGTTGTCAACCGGCTCCATCGAAGGCGGCTCGTGGTCTGGTGGGGCATCCTTGAGGTGAGATTGAATAGTCTTCCAAGGCAAGCAGAGAACATCATGGCGGGCTCCCGGCCCCACATCGCTGGACTTACTGAAAATTGACCGGCTGGGCTGGAACACTAGTGGTAAAATGGCCGCCAATCCTGTGTTCCGGCTCCCCCGCGGGAACGAAAGCTACGCCGTATGCTCCACCGATGTCCTAAAACCAGCGCTCAATATTTCTCAAAGTTTCTCAAAGCGGAGTTATGCCCAGCCTGACCAACAGCTTGTACGAGTTCGGCGAGTTTCGCCTGGACACGCAAAACCGGGTCCTGCGGCTGGGCGAGGAGCCAATTGCGCTCACCCCGAAAGCTTTTGAAGTCCTACTGTTGCTGATCCAGCACAGTGGTCAAACTGTGAGCAAAGACGAACTGATGCGGGTTGTCTGGGCTGACAGTTTCGTGGAAGAGTCCAATCTGACCCAGACGGTCTTCATGCTGCGCAAGGCCCTGGGAGAGACTCCTGATCAGCGCAACATCTTGACCCTGCCCGGGCGAGGGTATCGCTTTGTCGCCGATGTGAGTGAAGTCCCGGGGAACGGACGCGCAGGAGGGGACGGCCAAGCCGCGGAAGGTGCAGGAGTGGACCCTTCGGCTTCGCTCAGGACAGGCTCTTCGGCAAGCTCAGGGCAGGCCCTCGTCCGCCCACGCCGGAAGGGGGCGTCCGGGGCTACACAATCGCGGCAAATGAAGCCCCTGTTCCCTTTCGCACTGGGCATCGTTCTGATCGCTGGAGCCATCGCCTACTTCCGCTGGTTCAGTCCGCGGACTCAGCCTCCAGTGCAACCCGGGCGAATGATGCTGGCGGTCCTTCCTTTTCAGAATCTAACCGGAGACGCCGCGCAGGAGTACTTTAGCGATGGGATGACCGAAGAGATGATCACGCGACTGGGGAACCTCGATCCGCAGCACCTCGGTATAATCGCGCGCACCTCAGTCATGCATTACAAGAACAACCAGCCAGCCCTCAACCAGGTTGGGCGGGAATTGGGAGTGCAATACGTGCTCGAGGGCAGCGTCCGGCGCGATTCAGACAAAGTGCGAATCACGGCCCAGCTGATTCAAGTGAAAGACCAGACCCATATCTGGGCGCGGCAGTACGACCGCGATCTCAGCGATCTGCTGGCGCTTCAAGGTGAGATCGCGCAAGAAATTTCCGACGAAATTCAGCTCACCCTCGGGGACCACAAGCAGATCATCTCGCCCAGCCAACCCTCTTTATCTCCTCAGAGCTACGACGCTTATGATCTCTACCTCAAGGGCCGGTACTTCTGGAACCAGAGGACGAGTGACGGATTCCATCACGCCATTGATTATTTTCAACAGGCTGTTGCCAAGGACCCGTCTTATGCCCGGGCCTATGCCGGGTTAGCAGACTCCTATGCCCTGCTGAGTGGTTACAGTACGGCTCCGCAAACCGAGTTCATGCCGAAGGCACGTGCAGCCGCGCTCAAAGCCCTCGAACTCGACGAAAATCTGGCAGAAGCCCATACTTCCCTGGCTTTGATTACCGAAATTTACGATTGGGACTGGCAAACCGCTGAGAAGGAGTACCGCCGAGCCATCGAATTGAATCCCAACTACGCGACTGCCCACCATTGGTTCGCGGAATGCCTGACCTGGCAGGGTCGTTTCGACGAGGCACTCCGCGAGAGCGAGCGCGCCCGTCAACTGGATCCCCTCTCACTGATCATTGCGGCCGACAATGGCGCAATCCTCTACTACTCGCGCCAGTACGACCGCGCGATAGAGCAGTTCAAGGCAGTGCGTGAACTGGATCCAAACTTCTCGCGCGCCGGCCTTATCAGGTGGGCCTATGACCAAAAGGGAATGTTCAAGGATGCGTTGGCCGACACCGAATTTTATCGCCGGGTTTACGGCGATCAGCCCTGGGCGTGGTCGTCGCTGGCCTACGTCTATGGTCGCTCAGGCCAGCCGGTGCAGGCCCAGCATGCGCTGGCAAAATTGCAAGAGTTGAATCGGCGGCGGCCAATGGATCCGGCAGTTATCGCTTGGGCTCACGTCGGGATGGGCAACAAAGACCAGGCCTTGGTCTGGCTGGAAAAGGCCTACGCCCAGCATTCCAACGTAATGGTCACTCTGAAAGTGGAGCCGGCTTTTGATCCTCTGCGCAGCGACCCGCGATTTCAGGATCTAATGCACCGCGTGGGGTTCGCACAGTAGGACTGTTCAAACGATCGCCTTCCCTGTTGAAATCTTTACCAACCGCGCTCCAGCCTTTCTGCATCTTCATAATTGCAAAAATAAATAATCCGTGGAGGCGCAGAATGAAACTACGTAGAGAGAAAGTCCTATGGAACGTGCTATTGGGAACGAGTGTGTACCTGCTGGATTCTCTCAGGAGCCGGTTGAGTGAAGGCATCGACGACCTAAGCGACCGCGCGCGCGACACTTACGGCGAGGCGTCGCGGCGGGCGGGCCGGGCGGTGGAGGTGGTCCGCGGGGAAGACCATCGCGGCATGAACAGTGCGGCAGCTCTGCTGGTCGGCGTGGGGGTGGGAGTCGGCGTGGCTATGCTGCTCGCCCCGGCCAGCGGCAAAGAAACCCGCAGCGCGATCTCGAACCGGGTCCAAGAATTCGGCGACCGGGTACGCGACAAGTTCTCGAGCGAGAAGCGCGAGCCGGGAACGGGAACATACGGTTCGTAAGCTGGACTAGTCGAGTTGGAGTTCAGCAACCGCAATTGGGACATTCCTGTCCCGAAAGCGGGTCTCCGAACCGCACAGCTTCTCTCATCTTTTACGGCTCTGATACATTTCTAACTGATTGAGCCTCCCCTACTTCAACCTCCCGAATGCTGTCTTATTGTTTTTCGCAGCGGTGCTCGGCGGTGCCCTCAATGCCGTCGCCGGGGGTGGTAGTTTCATCGCGTTCCCTGCACTGCTTTTTAGCGGAGTCCCTGCCATCCCAGCGAACGCCACCAACGCGGTCGCGCTGTGGACAGGGCTGACATTCAGCGGCGGGGCGTTTCGGCATCATCTGAAGGTCTCGCGGGCTGTTCTCGTATCTCTGGTAAGCGTCTCGATCGCGGGAGGAGTTGTGGGATCTGTGCTCCTGCTCCGAACTCCAGCGCACACGTTCCTGCGGATTCTGCCCTGGCTCATGCTGTCCGCCACTCTGCTGTTTATTTTGGGCGGGAACCTTGCTCGAACCAGCGCTGGCCCAGTCAGCCAAGATTTGGGCGCACACGATCCGAGTACTCAGGCGATCATCGCGGCGTCCTTCTTCCAGTTCGTGGTCGCGGTTTACGGCGGCTACTTCGGCGGAGGCATGGGATTCGTCGTCCTGGCCATGCTCACTGCTTTCGGGATGGCCGACATTCACGAGATGAATGCGCTTAAGACTGTTCTGAGCAGCGCTACGAATGGCATCGCTGTAGCGGTGTTCATCGTAAAGCACGCTGTGTACTGGCCACCGGCGCTGATTATGATTTGCGGCGCGGTGCTGGGCGGCTATTTCGGCGCGCACTATTCCCTGCGGCTACCGGGAGTATGGGTGAGATGGTTTGTGATTGCTGTGGGCGCGGGCATGACCGTGTATTTCTTTGTCCGCTTGCACTGATTTCGGGCATCACCGCAGTCCTCGATTTTTTGGTCACCTGGGTAACCCTTTGGCCTCTGCTAACTTCGGGGAATAGCTACTAACTGGTTGTGTTTGCAGCAACTTCGCAGCAAATAAACCCTTACGGTTCCGGCCTGGAGACTCCCCTTGTCCCAGCTGGGCCATGCGGCGTTACTTGGGTACCGTTTGCGCTGCGAAAGATTCCACGAATAATTCAGCTCAGGCCAGTCCATAAAGTTCGCTCGCCTAGGGGCAGGTGCCCTCACCTGCCCGCCCGAGTGGGGCCTTGCCCAGACGAGGGCGTCCGGGTCTGCTAAGCGGTGAAAGACAGCGGGCGAGGGCAGGGAGCTGGGTTCCTTGCCCTTGAGCTGTACCACGTGAGAACCCCGACCACGAGATTGCAAGCGAACTAGGAAGAGCAGCAACAATAGTCGCTCTCGGCCCCGTCGCAGGTCCCTGCCGAGACTAACGACAATGCCACGGACGTTCAGGTGGTAGACCGGCGCGTGCCTCCGCCAGGCCAAACCCTACCAGCAATAGCCGCTATCATGGAACTGGACTTCAAGGTCAGGGACACATCATTTTGAGAACTCGGGTCATCCTTTCTCCGTATGACTCCGGCCACTGCCGGAAGCGCATGGGTTGCGGTCCGGACCGGATTTTCGAGTCAGGACTGAAACCTTTGTTCAACCGGTTGGACGTTGAGTTTGACAGGGAAGAGGTCGCGCCCGACCATCCGTTTCCGGCTGAGATCAACTCTGCGTTTCAACTCGCCAGCAAAATCTCCGAGCGCGCACGGGCCTGCCGCGAAGCGGAGATCTTCCCCATTGTGCTGTCGGGGAATTGCAATGCTGCGGTTGGAACGGTAAGCGGTTGCGGCGCGGATAGTTCCGGGATCATCTGGTTCGACGGTCATGGCGAGGCGACAACACCCGAAACGACGAGATCCGGCTTCCTCGACGGCATGCCTATCAGCATTCTGGTGGGACGGGCCTGGCACACCCTGGCAAAGACTGTACCGGGATTCTCTCCGATTCCAGGCAAGCGAATTTTGCTTTTTGGTGCGCGCGATCTCGAGGCTGCCGAAATCACATTGCTTGAAGAAACCGGGGTGCAGCAGATGGCAACTGTTGAGCAACTAAAAAGGGGTCTGCTCACGTTGGCGAAAGAGATCAAGCGTCTCTATGTCCACGTCGACCTGGATGTGCTTGATCCGACCGTGGCGACGTCTAATCAATGGACCCCGCCGCATGGAATCAGCCTGGAAACGCTTATCCAAGGGATCCAGGAAATCAAGGATCAGGCCAGAATTTCGGCAGTGCAGATAGCCGCTCTGGGCATCGCCTCATACGATCCGGAAGTGGATCGCGGTGGACGAGCCTTGGCAGCCGCGGTGGCCGTGACCCAAGCCGTGCTCGCGGAATGAAGCCGCCGGTTTGACCATCTTCTCCTCAGCACGTTAAAATAGTTGAGTTTGCCTGTACTTGCGGCCCTGTTCTGGGGCTGTCCGCAATTGTTGGCAGGAGCCGACGCGGGAAACAGCAAGCACAAGATTAGAAGATGTCCTAAGGTTGGCGGGCGAGGGTGCCCGCTCCACACAGAGCCGCACATGGATATGTGCGGCCGGGACACGACGGAGGCAGGAATATGTACGCGGTCATCCGCGCTGGTGGAAAGCAGTACCGAGTGGCGCCCGGAGATGTGGTACGCCTGGAGACTCAGGCGGGGAACAAAGACGGCAAGGTCGAGTTTGGGGACGTACTGGCGGTGTCGGCCAGCGCGGGAGAGATTGTGCGTCCCGAGTCGGGCGCACTGGTGACTGGGCACATACTAGGGGACGACCGCGCCAAGAAAATCTTAGTCTTCCACTACAAGAAGAAAAAGCAATACAAGAAGATCGCCGGGCATCGCCAGCCGTTTAGCTCGGTGCGGATCACGGAGATCGCCTTCAACGGACAGAAGTTCGCTGCGCCCGAGTTGCCGAAGAAAGAAGTGAAGCCCAAAAAGCAGGTTGCGGCTCCGGAAGAGCCGAAGGCGGAAGCCAAGGCGGCGAAGCCGGCGGCTAAGAAGAAAGCGGCTGCTCCCAAGAAGAGCGCGGCAAAGAAGAGCGCGGGTAAGAAAAAGTAAAGCAGGTTCCTCGACTGACTGATCTGTTCGTAAACTCACAGACCAGTTTCGCTCGGAATGACAGAGTTTTTGAGATTTTGAGGTTGAGATTTTGCTGCGAGCTGACCGCTAACAGCAAGGAGCTTTTTTCCATGGCCCATAAAAAAGGATTAGGCAGTTCACGCAACGGACGCGACTCTAACGCGCAGCGGCTGGGATTCAAAGCATTCGGCGGACAGGTTGTCCCCGGCGGCACCATCATAGTGCGCCAGCGCGGCACGCGAGTGAAACCCGGGCTGAACGTCGGTCGCGGCAAAGACGACACCCTCTTCGCCAAGATAAGCGGCCGCATCGTGTTCAAGGACCGCGGTTCGATGGGCAAGTTTGTCTTGATTGAGCCGCTCGAAGCGAAATAGCTGAAAGCGATCGGCCGCCAGTTCTCAGCTTCGCTTTGGCCACGAAAATGGCGGGCGGGGCGCCCGCCCCACACCTCCTCCATCTCCGCTCGGTAGTGTCTTAAACACTGTAAGACAGTGCCCCTCGCTTACTCCTTCCGGACAGCATCGTCCAACCCTAAGTATGCTGCCGAGTCACGTGGTCCCCACATCAAATTATGCTCGACGTAGCCTGCTCACAGATGCAGTCGTTGCGCTGCTGGTGATCTTGTTCCTGGAACTTGCGCTTTCCATCCGGCGTGAAACCCAGACCTGGGACGAGGCCAGTCACATCTTCGCCGGATACGGCTATTGGACGCGCGGCGATTTCGGCATGAATCCCGAACATCCGCCGCTGGTCAAATTTTAATCATCTGGATGAGGCGTTGTTGGAAACGGAAATCGCGGTGAAACTCGCGCCGAATTCGCTGCAGACCCAGGCCCAACTGGGTTTCATCCTAATGCAACTGAAACGTTGGGAGGAAGCTCGCGCCGCCCTTCAGCGCGCGCTAAACGTTGGCGCAAACGGTGCATCCAGAATTCCACGAGGGATGGGTACAAGGGTTGAGGAGCGCGCTGGGAGAGCGCTGACAATCGCCGCCCGCCAAGAGTAAAGCTGAGCGTGACTCACCTGCAAACGGTTCTTTTGCCCCCGTTGTAAGATCATTCTTGCGGTTATGTTTATTGATGAGGCCACAATTCGGGTAAAGGCCGGAGACGGCGGCAACGGCTGCCTCGCCTTCCGCCGGGAGAAGTTCGTTCCCCGCGGAGGGCCGTCCGGCGGCGACGGCGGCGAGGGCGGCGACGTCATCATGGAATCCAGCGAGCAGCATAATACGCTGGTCCATTTCCGCTTCAATCCCGAATATAAAGCCCAGCGCGGGCGGCACGGGGAGGGATCGAACAAGACCGGGCGCGAAGGCGAAGACGTTCTGCTCAAAGTTCCGGTCGGGACGATTGTTTACGACGCGGACTCCGGCGAAATTGTGCATGATTTCTCGCGTCCGGATGACCGGATTGTGATTGCGAGCGGCGGCCGTGGCGGGCGCGGTAATGCGCGGTTTGCGACTTCTGTTCACCAAGCGCCGCGCGAGCATGAAGACGGACGTCCCGGAGAAGAGCGTGCGCTGCGGCTAGAATTGAAGCTGCTGGCTGACATCGGGCTCGTCGGCTATCCGAATGCGGGCAAGTCCACGCTGATTGCGCGCATTTCTGCCGCGCGTCCGAAGATTGCGGACTATCCTTTTACGACGCTCGAACCGAACCTGGGCGTAGTCGCCGTGGGCGATGCGCTGCAGGGCAGAAGCTTTGTGGTCGCGGATATTCCCGGCCTGATCGAGGGTGCGCATCTGGGCGCCGGCCTGGGCACACAGTTTCTGCGTCACATCGAGCGTACTCGGCTGTTGGTGCAATTAGTGGATGTGTCCGACGCGAGCGGTCGTCCTGATCCGGTAAAAGATTTCGAGGTCATCATGGACGAACTCAAGAACTTCGGGGCCGGCCTCGAGACCAAACCTCTGATTCTGGCCGCGTCCAAGTGCGATATAGCCAACAAGACGAAGCTGGCCAAGCTGAAAAAATACGCCAAGGCCCATGACCTGGGGTTGTTTGTGATTTCTGCAGTCACCGGCGAGGGAATTGAAAAGCTGAAATACGCCATGGCGGACCGGGTGGAGCAAGTTCGGCGCGAGGCAGTCGAAGCCAGCGTGTAGCGATCGCCTGACATATTTCTGAAGATGAATATCGGACTGTTCGGCGGCACTTTCGATCCCATCCACAAAGGGCACATCGCCCTGGCGCTGGCGGCGCGGGAGCGATGGGGATTGGGGCGGGTTTATTTTGTGCCCACTAATGTGCCCCCGCATAAGACTGCGCAGCCGGTCGCGTCTTACTTCCATCGTTACGCGATGACGGTGCTGGCAACGCAGAGTGAAAAGACATTCCTGCCATCGCTGCTGGAGGCGCCGGGAGAATTCATTCTGCACGACAAGAAAAGCGCGCGCGGATCGGTGGCTTCCGCTCCCAACTACAGCATAGATACCATTCGCCGGCTGAAGCAGTCGCTTAAGAAAAGCGACCGCCTGTTTTTCCTGATCGGAGTGGACGCGTTCAAGGACATCGCAAAATGGCACGAAGCGGCGTTGCTGTTTGCGGAATGCGAGTTCATTGTAGCCAGCCGTCCCGGATTCTCACTCGCCGACGTTGCGACCGCGTTGCCGGAGAAGCTGCGCCCCCGGGCCGAAGCCACCAAACCGTTCGCCAGGCAACCAGCGAAAGGAGATCTTGTCCTGCCCGGAGTTACCTTGCGCTTGCTGGATGACGTAAACCAGAAAATCTCCGCCACCGAAATCCGCGACGCGGTGCGCACCAAACGCCCCATCAGGAAATTCGTGCCGGAGAGTGTGGAAGAATACATACGGAAGGAAGGGCTGTATGCTTGAATAGCCATGGCGGGACTCCCGAGTGGACGGCGAGTACGCCCGTCGCTCCAAAATCTGCTCTGACGACCAACAAGGCCGAATGAAAAAGAACAATCTCAAGAAACAAGTCTCTGAAGCCATCCACGCCTGTCAGGAAAAGAAAGCAGAACAGATCACGGTGCTCGAACTGGAGCAGGGGTCTGGGGCTTTCACCGATTATTTCGTGGTCTGCAGTGGGACCAATCCGCGGCAGATTCAGGCCATTTCTGATGAGGTTGAACTACAGTTGAAGCGCGCCGGCCAATATCCAAACAGTATCGAGGGCTACAAACAGGCGGAGTGGGTGCTGATCGATTACGTGGATTTTGTGGTCCACATTTTTTCGGAAACAGCGCGCAAATATTACGATCTGGAACGGCTCTGGAAGTCAGCAAAAAAACTGGAGCCGGCGGAATTGGTTGCGAAGCCGCGCAAACGGGCCGTCGCGAAAAAGGCAGTACGGAAAAGAGCTTGAATCTGACGGCGAAAAGCCTTTAACCGCAAAGGTCGCCGAGAAAACGCGGTGGGCGCAAAGAAAAGCTTAACGACCTTCTTTGCGAACTCTGCGGTTTCTTAGCGATCTTTGCGGTTAAAATCTTTTTGCTTGAACCATCCCGCGAACCCACATACGTGAAACTCACCATTGCATGGATCGGCAAGACGAAGAATTCCGCGATCCAGCCCCTTACCGATGAATACCTGAAGCGGCTACAACAGTTCGCCAAAGCCGAAGGCGTTGCCCTTAAGGACGAAGCCGTCCTTCTGAAGCTGTGCGGACACGAGGGCAAGAGCACAAGACGCAGGCTGGTGCTGTTGGACTCGCGAGGCAAACAGCTTTCATCCGAAGAGCTGGCCGGCTTTCTGCGTGAGCATCAGGACCACAATCCCGCGCCGCTGGTATTTGCCATCGGGCCAGCGGACGGATTCAGCGAGGAACTGCGGCGGAAGGCGGATTTTGTGCTTTCTTTCGGAAAAATGACGCTGGCGCATGAACTGGCCCGGGTGGTCCTGCTGGAGCAGGTGTATCGGGCGTTCACTATCCTGAAAGGGCATCCGTACCATCTCGAGCACTGAATTCAGGCCTGTACTTCTGTGACGTTTCCCCCGCCGCGGGCGCCCCGTAAAGTGGTTGCAGGCTTCGATCCGCCGAGGAGAGCCATGAAGGACCCAACCGAAGTGCTTCGCCGAAAAGAAGCCGAATTGCAACAACTGCAGGAAGAAGTGGAGGCCTTGCGCATGGTCGGCAAACTCCTCTCCGGAGACAAGAGCGACCTCGAAAAGCAGGGGAATCGCGGCAAAATCCTGCAAATGCCGGGCGTTCCCGTCAACCTCGCCTGAAACCGCACTTTTTTTTAGCCTGCTCCGTACAAATGTGGGGACTGCCGCCCTCGGCTGTCCCCACTTGTAGGAGTCGGTTTTCTGCAGCCTGCCGCTCCGGTAAACTCCAGACGTGGCATTCACCGATCAGCTCGGATTCAGCTTCAAAGCTCCGGACCGCCGTATCTGGGTAGTGCGCGAGCTGGTGGCTGTTCTGCGTACCAGCCTGGAGCGCGATTACAGCGATATCTGGGTGGAAGGGGAAATTTCTAATTTCCGCGCGCACGACTCTTCCGGCCACCTGTATTTCACCTTGAAAGATGGCGATTCGCAAATTCGCGCGGTGATGTTTCGTTCGCAGGCGCGGCTGCTGCGCTTTCGGCCCGAAGACGGTATGCAGGTGGTGCTGCGGGGACGCGCAACCATTTATGAAACTCGCGGCGAGTTGCAGCTTTCCGCCGACTACCTGGAGCCGAAGGGCGCCGGTGCCTTGCAGGTCGCGTTTGAGCAGCTCAAGGCGAAACTGGAAGCCGAGGGCCTGTTCGACTCCGCCCGCAAGAAGCCGATTCCCGCCCTGCCGCGCTGCATCGGCATTGTGACCTCGCCCCAGGCTGCCGCCCTAAGGGACATTCTGAACATCCTGCGCCGAAGGCATCACTCGGCGAACCTGCTCATCTATCCCGCGCAGGTACAGGGTGAGAGCGCCGCGACGGAAGTGAGTACTGGTATCAGATACTTCAACCGGGCGAAAAACGTGGACGTGATCATTGTGGCGCGGGGCGGCGGATCGGCCGAAGACCTCGCCGCCTTCAATCAGGAAGGCCTGGCCCGAACCGTCGCCGGATCAGAAATTCCCATCATTTCGGCTGTCGGTCACGAGACCGATGTGACCATCATTGACTTCGTCGCCGACCTGCGCGCGCCCACGCCGTCGGCCGCCGCCGAACTTGTGATCCGCTCACGGCAGGAAATTGAAGAGCAGGCCGAGTCGCTGCAGTTGCGGCTGGCACGGGCCGTCCGTTACCGGCTACTGATGGCGAAACAGGCGCTGACCGAGGCTGCGCAGCAAGCCGCTTTCGCGCGCATGATGGACGGGATCAACCAGCGGCAGCAAAAACTCGATGACCTGATCTTCCGCCTGGAGAAATCGGAACGCAGACTGATCGAGCAGCATCGCCGGCGCTGGGAGCGCGCCTCCGCCGCCGTCCGTCATTACGATGCCCGGCGCATGCTGGCTGGAATCCGCAAAGACCTCGCTACCCACACCTCCACGATGGCAGCGGCAATGCGCGCTGCCTTGCTGCGCCAAAAATCGCGGCTCGACCAGGTTCAGCGCCAGTTGAAAGCTCTGTCTCCGATAGCGATTCTCGAGCGCGGATATGCCCTGGTCTTCGACTCCGCAGGAAGGCTAGTGAAGAACTCATTCCAGGTCGAGCCCGGAGACGAGGTTTCCACGAGGCTCGCCCACGGGACATTCACTGCCAGGGTTGAGAAAAAGAGCGAGTAAACCCGACCAACGCGGTGCTTCGGCTCAGACGGTCGGCGATACGACGCACGAACTACTTGCCCACAGCAACCTGATACAATTTTGCCAATTACGGCACTTCTTTACCGCGAACCCCCTCCGCGGAGTTGCGTTTTTCTGACCGTCGCATGTCGAGCCTTTTGAAAGCCCGTGCCGCATTTACCATCGCCATCGGTTTGCTGCTGGCGTGCGCGCTCACGGTCTATGGCACCCTATTCAACTTCACGGTGAGTGAGCGCCTGGTCCACCGCACACAACAAGTGCAGGTCTTGCTGGGGGACACCGAATCCGCGATTGCTTCCGCCGCGCGTGCCCGGCTGACCTACGTCTTCAGCGGGGACGACCAGTCGCTGGCCCAATATCAACGTGCGGCTTCGCGTATCCCGCTTGTGCTGGCGGAACTGCGCAAAAGCACCGCGGATAATCCTGTGCAGCAAAGCAATTGCGATCGCCTGGAACGTCTGGTCGCGGACCGCACAGCGCTGTGGGAAAAATCCATAGCCCTGAAGCAGAGCGGGGCGCCGGCGCCGCTGGGACAGCCCGACATGACCCGGCAGAGCGTCGCTTTTGCCGACGAGATCATTTCCGTGACTCAGGACATGCGGGCAGAAGAAGCACGCCTGTTCCAGGGCAGGATCGTTTCCGCCGGGGTTACCTTCTTTTTCGTGATCGTGATCCTAGTTACCAGTTTCCTGGCGGCGGTGCTGCTGCTGTTCTGGCATTACCGGCTGTTGCGTGAAGAATTGCTGGCCCGCGAGCAAGCCGAACAGGCAACCAGCGATGCCGCCCGCGCCGCCACCCAAGCTGAACACAAGGCGCGCCAATCCGAGGGCGTTGCCATTGCCAGCAGCGAGGCGACCCGCCGTCTAAGCGCCCACCTTATGCATTTGCAGGATGAGGAACGACGGAAGTTTGCGCGTGAATTGCACGACAGCACCGGGCAGCAACTGGCCGCGGCCAAGATGGTCCTTGCCTCCCTCGCCGTTGAACATGAGAACGACCGCAGGTACTCCGACTGCATCAATCTTCTAGACCAGTCTCTCAAGGAAATTCGCACCATTTCTCATTTGTTGCATCCCTCTGGCCTGGACGAGGGAGGACTCTCTGCGGCCGCAAAATGGTACGCGGAGGAATTCGCCAAGCGAAGCGGGATCCAAATCAAACTTGACATTTCGGAGCCGGTTGAGCGATTGCCGCGCGAAATTGAGATTGCGCTTTTTCGCGTGCTGCAGGAGAGCCTGACCAACATCCATCGCCATTCGAAGAGCGGTTCGGCAGAAGTTATTTTTCAGCCAGGCTCGCAGCAAGCAAGCCTCACCATCAAAGATCAAGGGGTTGGTATTTCCCGGGAACTGCTGGAGCGCTTCCACTCTTCCGGCACTTCAGGCGTAGGTCTGGCCGGGATGCGCGAAAGGGTCCGCGAGCTGGGCGGCAGCTTTGAAGTCACGTCCGGCAACGATGGCACTTCCGTGCGCGTGACCGTGCCCGTGCCGGGACAGCGGGCCCGGGCCGCAGGCGGTTCCAGTCAGACCGCTCAGAATGGCGCGTAAATCGAGGCGTGAATCTCGCGTCCGCCCAATTTTCCTGTGATTTGCGCTTCGGCATCCGCTGTCCGGCTATTCCACAAGAGCGTGAGATCGCCCTTCTCGCCGGAGGATGTCTTTATTTTCAAATGCGCTTTGACCATTCCCGGGAAGTCGTAGTCCCAGTCTGCATTTCCTGAGACTTCGACGTCCTCGGTCCAACGCAGTTTCTTGAACTTGTAGAGAGAATGACTGCCAGAGGTCTTGTAAACGAAACTCCCGCCGCGCAGGCCAACTCCCTTTCCGCCGCTGTTCACCCACCAACGCGCCAGCGCGTCTCCCAGAGTCTGTTCGGCGGCCGCGGCAATATGTAGATCTTCCGGTGTGCCTACGTTCCCGGATTTAGCGGTTGCGGGATCCAACTCCGCCGCTCGTCGCGCAAATTTCGGCACCAGATGAACTTCAGCCACTTTGTTCGCGCAAGTGGTGTCCCCGGGATCGAGATGCTGCATGAAGTTGCGCACGATTTCCGAGCCACAGTTGTCCTCGTCTGAAAGCGCCAGCACATGTGTAGAGTTTTCGACAAGTACATATCGCGCATTGGGGAACAGCTTGGCCGCAGCCTGGCCCTGGGGCCATGGCGTGAGGGGGTCGAAATCACCAGAAAGCACCAGCACCGGCAGGTTGGGGTAGGCGGCTCCTGGCGCAATGGGATGGCCGGGATCGATTGACGCCGGAGCCGGTGGCCAATTCAGGCACATGCCCAGCACACTGACATCCAGGGGGACGGCGTTGAATTCGTCCACCGTGAAGGGCGCGTACACTCCGGGGTCTGCGCGCTGCTTGTCGGCAAGCGCGCGTTGCATTTGCGCGACTCGGTCAGCGACCGGGGCTTTCATGTCGTAGATTTGCGGGTAATCGGTACAGCTCGCCGAGAGATAGATAGCCGAGCTGTAATAAGACAACGCGACGTCATTCCCTCCGGACTGTCCAGAGACCTGATTCTCAGCCAGCAACCGCAAAAGAGGCAGGCGGTCTTGTTGTTCAAGAAAGGCGCGGGCTGCGGCATCCAGTTCGCGATACACGACCAACGTCAGCGCATTGGAGAACATAAGATAGGCGAGACTGGATGGATTCGCAGTGACGTCCTGCAATTTGCCATCGCCATCTAGTGCGCGTCCTGAAAAGGGATTCTGCCGCAATTGTGTGCCTAGTGCTTCAATCCTGTGTGGCGAATCACCGGGCAGAGCGCGACATGTGCGCGACCGTTCACAAGCCAAACGGAAAGCATCGCGGATAGTCGGCGCAATCTCCGGATACCAGGGTGACAGTCCGACCACGGGAAAGGCGCTGTCCAACACCAAAGCCCGCAGCTTGTCGGGATGCCTGCTGGCAAAAATCTGGCTGAAGTAGGTGCCGTAAGAATCACCGTATAGGTCAACCCGATTAATCGCCAACACGTCCAAAATCGCCGCCAGGTCATCTGCGGCGAGCGCTCCGCCGTATAGATACGCGGCCTTTCCCATTTGCGCCCCACAGGCCGCGATTCCCTCCGGCCGCGGATTCGGTTCATTCTGCAGCAAATGGCAATCAACGACACGGGATATTCCAGTGCCCCGATCGTCCATCAGGAGCAGATCATGCTGCTCCATTAACGGGTGGAATAGCTTGATGTAGCTGTGACGTGTTCCAGTGGTCGAATAACCGGGCCCGCCCTCGGTAGCCACAATCGTTTCGAGAGGGGGCGCGCTAAGGTCGGTATGGGGATAGAACTGGAAGCCAACCTCGATCGTGCCTGCAATGGCGTCGGCAGGATCGAGAGGGCGCGAAAGAATGCCACAATAGGCGGCGGCATCTTTGCAGCGATGCAGGCGCACGGAACCAACCTGTAGTTCAGCTTTCGCAGGCTTTGGCACTAGCTCGGGCGCGGGCTTCAACCGCTTTGCAGCGGCCGGGGCGATGCACCAGAGAGCGAGTAACAGAACAAGTCCAACCCGCGGTTGAGCCGTGAGCGTCAAGAAAGGATCCTTTGGACAATCGTGCTTATGGTCGCAGCAGATTTCTAGCAACAAATAAGACGTTCGCCGGCCGCTCCGCCAGGCGCCGCATCAGATAGGGATACCATTCCGTCCCAAACGGAACATAGACGCGCATCCGCCATCCGTCGCGCACCAGGGACTGCTGCAAGTCGCGCCGGATGCCGTACAGCATTTGAAATTCGAATGCATCGCGCGCAATGTTTTCTCTCGTCGCGAAAGCCTTGGCTTCACGGATGATCTTTTCATCGTGGGTGGCAAGTCCATGATAAATTCCGCTTTTCAGCAGAATCTTGGTGAGCTTGATGTAGTTTGCATCCACTTCCGGTTTGGCCTGGTATGCGATCTCGGCCGGCTCCTTGTAGGCCCCTTTGCATAGGCGGATTCTGATTCCGTCCTGGAGCAGCCGCGCAACATCGTCTTCTGAGCGCCGCATGTAACTCTGGATCACCGCGCCCACGACTCCCTGATTTTCTGGAACCCGATGCAGCTGATGCACAAAATCCAGCGTGCGCTGGGTGGGTCAACATCGAGACCCATGTGAGTGAGCTTCACGCTCACGTTGGCGCTGAGGCCGCGGGCCGAAATTTCCGACAGTAGCCGGCGGTAAAGGTCCGCGCTGTGCAGGGCTTCCTCGGACGTAGTGACGTTCTCGCCGAGATTGTCAATGGACACGCCGAGCCCTGCCTTATTCAGCGCCTTCGCGACCCTAAGGGCATCTTCCACCTCCGTGCCAGCGACGAACCGACCGGAGATGCGCTTTCCCACAGAAGATCGTTCGGCAACCGCGCGCAGCCAACGGCTCTCGGAAAGAGAAATGAGGAGCGCTCTCAGCACGTTTCCCCGGGGCAGGAGAAGCTACCGGCGCCTCGGCCCAACTTGGAGATCACAGGAATTTGTATCATAAAGCGCACGGTCCAAGGGAGTGACCACAACCGTGGCACGCAGATTGGCAGGTTACGGGGCGAAGTGAAATTCTACTTGTTCGGTGGTGTCGTGGTCACCCTTCTCCCACTTCCAGGAGTGGACTGCGGCCTGCGCCGATTGCGCGAGCAGCGGATTGCCGCCTTTCACTTGAGCAGACTTGACGCTTCCGCTGGCCTGTACCAGCACTTCCAGTTTGACGGTCCCGCTCAGATTCATGCTGCGAGCCATTTGTGGGTACATGGGCACAACTTTGTTGACCACTTTGCGTACGCTGGCGCTCGGTACGTCTTGTCTGTCTTGGGCAAAAGAAGTCTGTGGTTGGAAACTCGCCAGCACAGCGAGCGCGATTAGGATGAAGAACGGGGAGCGCTTCATAGTGTCTAAACACTAAGGGAAGCGGCTAAAACGGGAAAGAGTACCGAGGCGATACAGGGGGAGGTACCAAAGTAACTTCGCTTCTGGGAAGGTATGCGATCAGTGCCCTTGTTCTTCCAGAAATTTTTCGACCTCCAGCGCCGCCATGCAACCCGATCCGGCAGCGGTTATGGCCTGGCGATATCGCCGGTCCTGCACGTCGCCACAGGCGTACACGCCGGGCACCTTGGTGAATACGTTATTCGTGGTTTTCAAATATCCATCCGCGTCGGTGTCGAGCTGGCCTTCGAAGATTTTGGCGTTGGGAATGTGGCCGATACCCAGAAACATTGCACTGAACGGATGGTCCCAGGCCTTGCCAGTGGCGGTGTCGCGCAGCTTCAGGGCGCTAACTTCTTTCTTAGAAGCGTCCAACACATCTTCGACCACGGTGTTGGTGAGGAAATGAATCTTGTCGTTCTTCTGGGCGCGCTCTAGCATGATCTTAGAAGCCCGAAACTGATCACGGCGGTGGATCAAGGTGACCTTGTTCGCGAAACGGGTCAGAAAAAGGGCTTCTTCCATGGCGGAATCGCCGCCGCCGATGACCGCGATCTCCTTGCCGGAGAAAAAGAAGCCATCGCAAGTCGCGCAGGAGGAAACTCCGTGCCCGATCAACGCCTTCTCGTTCGGGAGCCCCAGCCAGCGCGCCGAGGCGCCGCTGGCGATGATCACAGTGCGCGCCTGAATCGTCTCCTTGCCGACTTGCAGCGTAAACGGCCGCTTGGCAAGATCAGCCGCCGTCACGTGCGCCAGCCGGTACTCCGCCCCAAAGCGCTCCGCCTGGAGGCGCATATTAGCGATCAGTTCAGGCCCGAAGATCCCCTCGGGAAAGCCAGGGAAATTTTCCACCAGCGTGGTCAGCGAGAGCTGGCCTCCGGGCTCGTGCCCTTCGATAACCAGTGGTCGCAGGTTGGCCCGTGCGGTATAGAGCGCCGCAGTGTGTCCGGCACATCCTGATCCCACTATGACCACATCTCGTACGTTGTCCATAGAGTTGCTTAGATTACAAAAATGGAATTCGGTTTCAGGCGCAGGATTCGCAGCCTCACTTGTGACTTGTAGTGCCTGACTTCTTGGCCGGAGGCTTCGCCGCCGCATCCGGATTGCCGACTCTCGCCAGTTCTGCCGGAACCATCGCCTTCGCTCCCAGTACCCTGCGGTAGTCTGATAGCAGGGAGGACGCCGAGGCGAACAGCGGCTCGTACGCGCTCTGGTCGGGAGGCGGGCCTTCGCCCTCCCCAGTACAGCGCGCCAGCACCACCGACGGCTTTCCAAAACGCTCCAACCTGACGCGGCTGGCCGGCGTTCCCGCGCCCAGCATCACTGCAGCCGCGGTGACCGATGAGGCGCTGTCTTCGATCGCAAGTTGCAACAGGTCCTTCGGTTCCCGCACCCGAAACACCAGCGTCTCCACCATCTGTTTGCTGTCCCGGCTGAAGGAATATTGGACCGTGGAAAAAACGGACTGCCCCGTGAAGTCATGCCGGATGCGTACAAAGTCGGCGCTGGCCGTGTCGGAAGTCATGGGCGCGCTGTTCCCGCCCAGCAGAGGATTCGTGCCGGAATCGAGCACGGACCGGCCGCGGTCCACTTCGAAGTCGGGGGAGAAAGACGGCTTCGCCGGAACTCGCGCCAGCGCGGAAGCGATTTCTTGCTTCTCCTCCGGCGAAGGAGCGCACACATTCAGCATGTTCACTTTGACTTGAGGCTTGGGGGGCGTACTCGTTTCCTGCGCCGAACAGAGATACGCTCCGGCGAGGCCAAAAGCAACCACAAGAATTTTCCGGAACACAGCGAAATTGTAACAGCTGGCAGTTTAGTCGCGTCTGCCATAGCTTTAGATAGGATCCTTATCGCTGTCTGATCCCTTTGCTTCAACGTAGAGCAGCGAAAAAGCGGTTCCTGCTCCATTCGGTTCGATAGCGACGATATGTTGGGATTCTTCGGTTCCGGCCTTAAATTCAAGTTCGCCGGGCTTGGGCTTATCGTCGTCGTCGCAGACCAGGTCTTTGTTCTTCTTGCCATCAGAGGACTTCCCGGTCCCAGATGAACCTGATGAGTCAGGGCAGCTCAGGACCTTGCCATATTTCCCCAGCGCTTTGCGGTAGAACGCTGCCACCTTGCCGGGCAGGTCCTGCGATTCCATCTTCAGCATGACCAGCTTGAAATTAGTATTGCCGCCCCACAAGCCAAGTTGTGCTGCCGGAGTGTCATCCGACTTGTCTTTATGCGGCCGCGCTCCCGGATAGATCGGCAACCCGACGTCCTTGGCGCCCGCTTCGTCGCTGGCCATAACTCCAATACTGTGGCTCCCCTTCGTGGACTGGGTCGAGCCCTTGCTGTCCTGTGAGGTTGCAGGCTTCGTAACCAAAAGCACGGCTGCAAGTGCAGCCACTGCCGGCAACAGTGCGATCCCTCGTTTCTGCATATTTCGAGTATTCAAAATAAGCCTCCTGGCCTGTAGATAGATACGCGTCTAGAAACGATTCGGTTCCCTGCGCCCTCGCGGCACTGGCGGCACAGGAAGCTACAATAGACTCATGGCTAACCTCACGCTGGTTTACGGGCTACGGCTTCTGCCCTCGGAAGAAGTCACCGAAGTGACTGACGCAACCCTGAAGCTGAAAAACGGGCGCGAGGCGCACGTCACCATGCACGTACTCGAGGGCAGTAAAGATCAGATCGAGAAGCAGCTCAAGTCCAGTCTGGACGCCTTCTTCGATTTTTACCCCGAGATCTAAGACAGAGCGTCAACCAGTGAGAAGACTCGAGAAAATCTCGACCCTTTCGAGTACGGTCAAGGCAGGCTCTTTCTTTCCAAAAAACGGAAAGACATAGAGGACGGGCACCCACTCGTCTGGTCAAGACAGAAGTTCCATCTATAATTCAGACGGATTCGATGCGGCGTCGTCTTCTACAACTGCGCGTCTGGCTGGAGAGAAACGGCTTGTCCCCCAAGGGAAAGCTCGCCTTCATGACCTGGTACCTCCTCGCCCTGGACGTTCTTCTCCTCGTGGTTCAGAAAGCGGCAGATCTTTTTCGCAGTTCCTTCGCGAAATCGCTCGGCGGTTGGATTACTTTTCTCAGCCTCCTGGTAATTGTTTTCTTCGGCGCGCTGGCCGCGCGCTGGCTCTCCTTGAGGCTGCTGTGGCGCCTTCGGAACCGGCTGATCGTCACCTACGTCTTTATCGGCGTGATTCCGCTAGCGCTCCTGATCACGCTGGCTTTGGGTGGGTTCTATTTATCCGCCGGCCAGTTTGCCACGTACATCGTGACTTCGAGATTGGACTCGGAACTCAATAGCCTGGAGGCCAGCAATCTCGTCATCGCCCGCCGCCTCACCTCTGAACTCGAAACCGGAAGGCAGGCAGACACTCTTCGATACCGTAGTTCCAAGGCATGGGGTCAGTCGCATGTTTGTGCCTGGCTCGATAACAAACCTTTGTTCAACACCTCGGACGTACAGCTGGCCCCAGTCCCGCCCGGTCCTTCCGAGCAGTCCGCAAGAGTGGTGCGCGATCAAGGCAACTTTTTTCTGCGTTCGGCGGCAACCATTGCCACCAAGAAGGGCCAGCTGACCGTGGTTTCAAGCCGTCCGCTCGACCAGCGCAGGCTACTGGGCCTGGCAACTGATCTGGGTCAGGTCACTCTTTTCTCACGGGACCCAGGAGCGGGGACGCGCTATCCGATATACAGTGTCGGCGAAATTCCTCCTCCGGTACGTGCACTAGACCTCGACGTGTCCTTTCCCGCTGACATCTCCGTTATGAACTGGACCGACGGAAAGATTTCCAGTTCCGCGACGCTGAGCGTGGAGACTCGGCTCTCGAAACTTTACGACCATCTGTTTGGGGCGTTAGGGGAATTGGCAGCTTCGATCAAGTTCTGGCTGGTTGTGGGTATCGTTGTGCTGGCCATTTTCGTGGCGATAGCGATCTACATTGGCACCGGGCTTACGCGATCGGTCACCGGCGCGGTCGCCCAAATGTATCGGGCAACTACGCACGTAAATCGTGGAGACTTCAGCCATCGCATTTCAATCACTTCAAATGACCAGATCGCTGCACTGGCCAGTTCTTTCAACCTGATGACCGAGTCCATCGAGAAGCTGATTCTTGAACAGAAAGAAAAGCACCGCTTGGAAAACGAGATCACCATCGCGCAGGAAGTGCAGGCACAACTGTTCCCGCGCCACATTTCGCAACTGCCCAGCTTGGAGGTACACGGCTTCTGCCGTCCGGCACGTAGCGTGAGCGGCGACTACTACGATTTCCTTACCATCGGTTCGGAGAAGCTCATCCTTGCCGTAGGCGATGTAAGCGGCAAAGGGATTTCCGCTGCCCTGCTGATGGCGACTATTCACTCGGCGGTCCGTGCCTATTCGATGGAAGGAATTCCCATCCTACGCCAGGCGCAAGCGGTTGGCGCTGGCCCGAGGTTAGCTGCGAAATATGATCCAACCATGCCAGGCGCTGAAGTTTCACCCGGCACTCTACTGTCGCTGCTTAATCATCAGCTATACCACAGCACCCCGATGGAAAAGTATGCCACCTTGTTCCTGGCGGCTTATGATGGCGAAGATCGCAGGCTGACTTTCAGCAACGCCGGGCATCTGCCGCCAATGCTGCTCGGAGAAAATGGTTCCATCCGGCGGCTGGAAGACGGCGGCACCGTAGTCGGGCTGTTCGATGACATCAGCTACGACGAGGGCTCGGCGCAACTTCGTCCCGGCGATATTTTTCTCGCATACAGCGACGGCGTCACCGAACCGGAGAATGATTTCGGAGAATTCGGGGAGCCGCGGCTGATTGAACTGGTGCAGGAAAACCGCGACCTGCCGCTGGATCGCATCACCGAAATCGTGACCGCCGCAGTGGATGACTGGATCGGCTCAGCCGAACAACCCGACGACGTCACCCTGGTGCTCGCGCGCGCCCGATAGCTAACCCAGTTCACTTCTCTTTCGGCAGGATGGCAGCAGTTCCTACTACCTTTTGGCCCTTCGCCATCCCGCCGATCACCACCAGACCGTCCGAGGCCACAATCAGTCCGCGATGGTCCATGGTTGGCCTCGGATTGTTCTCCTGGATCGTTACCCAACCCTCATTTTTCAAGTTCAGCGCAAAGACCACGGGAGACGGCTCTGCCAGTTTGCCG
>WNFD01004598.1_pt1 | contig 22098 bp, 20 predicted proteins | sample 5400491 | NCBI WGS metagenome assembly WNFD01 (sample SAMN13153343, study PRJNA577476) | soil metagenome | isolation source: 120 cm saprolite under Douglas fir tree site 2 hole 2 replicate 2 | place: USA:California | collected 2015-04-18
CCGGCGGCATTCTCGGCATGTTCGACATGTTCTCGGGCGGCGCGCTCGGGCGGATGACGATCTTTGCCCTCAACATCATGCCGTACATCTCCGCTTCGATCATCATTCAGCTGCTGACCGCGGTCTCGCCGACCCTGGAGGCGCTGAAGAAGGAGGGCGAAAGCGGACGCAAGAAGCTCAACCAATACACCCGCTACGGCACCGTTCTGTTGGCCGCGGTTCAGGCCTACGGCATATCGGTCGGGCTCGAAGGGATGCGCTCCGGCGCCCAATCGGCGGTGATCGACCCGGGGATCTCGTTTCGGCTGGTAACGGTGATCACGCTGACCGGCGGAACCGTGTTCCTGATGTGGCTCGGCGAGCAGATCACCGCCCGCGGCGTCGGCAACGGCATCTCGCTCATCATCATGGCCGGCATCGTCGCCAACCTGCCGCATGCCCTCGTTGCAACCCTCGAGCTCGGCCGGACCGGCGCGCTGTCGACCGTCTTCATCATCCTTTTTCTGGTGATGTCGGTCGTCGTGGTCGCGGTCATCGTCTTCATGGAGCGGGCGCAGCGCCGCATCCTCGTGCAATACCCAAAACGCCAGCAGGGCAACCGCATGTTTGGCGGCGATGCGTCGCATCTGCCATTGAAGCTCAACACCTCGGGCGTGATCCCGCCGATTTTTGCCTCCTCGCTGTTGCTGCTGCCCGCCTCGATCGCGAGTTTCGAACAAGGCGGCCAGAGCTTTGGCTGGATCGGCACGATCACCGCCTATCTGGCGCATGGCACGCTGCTTTATATGGCGCTCTATATCGGGCTCATCGTGTTCTTCTGCTTCTTCTACACCGCGATCGTCTTCAACCCGGCCGAGACCGCAGACAATCTGCGCAAATATGGCGGCTTCATCCCCGGCATCCGGCCGGGCAAGAACACCGCCGACTACCTCGACTACGTGCTGACCCGGATTACGGTTTTCGGCGCGATCTACCTCTCGGCGGTGTGCATCCTGCCGGAGATCCTGATCTCGCAATATGCGGTGCCGTTCTATTTCGGCGGGACGAGCCTCTTGATCGTCGTCAGCGTCACGATGGACACCGTGGCGCAGATCCACTCGCATCTGCTCGCCCATCAATATGAGGGGCTGATCAAGAAGGCCAAGTTGCGAGGCCGGCGCTGATGAACCTGATCCTGCTCGGCCCGCCCGGCGCCGGCAAGGGGACGCAGGCAAAGCGCCTCCAGGAAACCCACGGCCTCGGCCAGCTCGCTACCGGCGACATGGTGCGGGCGGCGATCGCCTCGGGCAGCGAACTCGGCCAGCGGGTCAAAGCAATATACGATGCCGGTCGCCTCGTCCCGGACGACATCATCATCGATATGATCGCCGCCCGCATCGACGAGCCCGATTGCGCCGGCGGCTTCATCCTCGACGGCTTTCCGCGCACCGTGCCGCAGGCCGAGGCGCTCGACGCGATGCTCGCCGAGCGCGCCCGCAAGCTCGATCATGTGATCCTGATGGAGGTCGACGAGACGGAGCTGATCGCGCGGATTGTCGGGCGGTTCATCTGCCCGGTTTGCGGCGCGAGCTATCATGAGCACTTCAACCGGCCGCGGGTCGACGGGAAGTGCGACAATTGCGGCGGCGCCGACCTCGTGCACCGCGCCGATGATCGGCCGGAGGCGGTGGCGACCCGGTTCGAGGCCTATCGCAATCAGACCGCCCCGATACTACCTTATTACCGAGCCCGCGGGATCCTGCGCTCGGTCGACGGCATGGCGCCGATCGAGGAGGTGACGCGGCAGATCGAAGCGGTGCTGCGTCACGCCGAGGACTAACGCCGACTCGTCGGCGCAGTGTTGACGCGGCGTTAATGATCTGTATAATTGTTCGGTTAATCGGAGGCGTATCCGCCCCTTTCCCGACATTCAAGGAGATGCGCAAGTGGCGCGAATTGCCGGCGTCAACATCCCGAACCAGAAGCGGGTGCCGATCGGATTGACCTATATCCACGGCATCGGCCGGACCAAGGCGCTTGAGATCTGCAACCGATCTGCAACCGGGTCGGCATCCCGCTCGACCGTCGCTCGCACGAGATGACCGACGACGAGGTGCTGCGGGTACGCGAGCTGATCGACCGCGAATACACCGTCGAGGGCGATCTGCGGCGAACCGTCGCGATGAACATCAAGCGGCTGATGGACCTCGGCTGCTATCGCGGATTGCGCCACCGCCGGGGGCTGCCGGTTCGCGGCCAGCGGACCCATACCAATGCGCGCACGCGCAAGGGGCCGTCGCGTCCGATCGCGGGCAAGAAGAAATAGCGCGCTGGGCCAAGACCAAGCGCAATTGCGGAAGAGCTAAATGGCAAAAAGCACGGCAGCCCCGCGTCTGCGCCGACGCGAGCGCAAAAATATTACCTCGGGCACCGCGCATGTCAGCGCGAGCTTCAACAACACGATGATCACGATCACGGACGCCCAGGGCAACACGATCGCGTGGTCGTCATCGGGCAGCCAGGGCTTCAAAGGCTCGCGCAAATCGACGCCCTACGCTGCGCAGGTCGCCGCCGAGGATGCCGGTAAGAAGGCCATGGAGCATGGCATGCGCACTCTCGACATCGAGGTCAAGGGGCCGGGCTCGGGGCGTGAATCGGCATTGCGCGCGCTCCAGGCGGTCGGTTTCGCGATCACCTCGATCCGCGATGTGACGCCGATCCCGCATAACGGCTGCCGCCCGCCCAAGCGCCGCCGCGTTTGAGGCGCGGTCGCCGGATCCGCTGCCGGATCGTCGGCCGCGGCCGGCGCACGCCTATGGAATACCCCGCCGGTTTGGCCGCCGGCTTTCGTCGCGGACCCAATCCGCGCCTTATCGATTGAGGACATCGTGCTGCAGAAGAACTGGCAAACTCTGATTAAACCAAAGCAGCTTTCGGTCGAGCCGGGGGACGATGCAAAACGCGTCGCCACCGTCGTCGCCGAACCGCTCGAACGCGGTTTCGGACTGACGCTCGGTAATGCGCTGCGCCGCGTCCTCTTGTCCTCGCTGCAGGGGGCGGCGGTCACCTCGCTGCAGATCGAGGGCGTATTGCACGAATTCTCATCGTTGCCGGGCGTGCTTGAAGACGTCACCGACATCGTCCTCAACGTCAAAGGCGTCGGCCTGCGCATGCATGGCGAAGGCCCCAAGCGCATGCGCCTGCGTGCCACCGGGCCGGGCGAAGTTCGCGCCCGCCAGATCGAGACCGGGCACGATATCGAGATCCTCAACCCCGATCTGGTGATCTGCACGCTCGACAACGGCGCCCGCATCACGATGGAACTGACCGTCGAAAACGGCAAAGGCTATGTACCGGGGACCCAGAACCGGCCGGAAGACGCGCCGATCGGCCTCATCCCGGTCGATGCGCTGTTCAGCCCGGTGCGCAAGGTCTCGTACCGCGTCGAGAACACCCGCGTCGGCCAGGTCACCGACTACGACCGCCTCGCGATGCGGGTCGAGACCAACGGCGCCATGACGCCCGAGGATTCGGTGGCGCTCGCCGCGCGCATCCTGCAGGACCAGCTGCAGCTGTTCATCAATTTCGAGGAGCCGCGTCACGCGGTCGAGAAGGAGATCACCGGCGAGCCGCTGATCAACAAGAACCTCCTGCGCAAGGTCGACGAGCTCGAACTTTCGGTGCGCTCGGCCAATTGCCTGAAGAACGACAATATCGTCTATATCGGCGACCTCGTGCAGAAGACCGAGGCCGAGATGCTGCGCACCCCCAATTTCGGCCGCAAGTCATTGAACGAGATCAAGGAAGTTCTGGCCAATATGGGCCTCCATTTGGGCATGGAGATCCCGGCCTGGCCGCCCGAGAATATCGAAGAGCTGGCCAAGCGGATCGACGAGCCTTATTGAGTGACGGCTTAGCGGTCGGAAAGGTGCGAGAGGGAAGACCATGCGCCATCGGATGAGCCATCGCGGCTTCAGCCGCACTTCCGCCCACAGGAAGGCGATGTTCGAGAACCTCGCCGCCGCCCTCCTCAAGCACGAGCAGATCCGCACCACGCTGCCCAAGGCCAAGGATCTGCGGCCGATTGTCGAGCGGCTGATCACGCTCGGCAAAAAGGGCGGGCTGCATTCCCGGCGGCAGGCGATCGCCCGTTTGCAGGATAAGGCGCTCGCCGACAAGCTGCTGACGGTCCTCGCCGAGCGTTACGCCGCCCGGCCCGGCGGCTATACCCGGATCATCAAGGCCGGCTACCGCTACGGCGACGATGCGCCGATGGCGATCATCGAGCTGGTCGACCGCGACCCCGACGCCAAAGGCAAGGATTCCGGCCCGGTTCACAGCGAGGCCGAGGACGAGGAAGCGGCGGCATAAAAAAATGTCATCCCGGCGAAGGCCGGGACCCATTCTGCAGCATCTCGGGCGCTGAGAGGTGGATCCCGGCCTTCGCCGGGAATGCGTTTTTTAAGCTGGGGCGGCGAGGACGCCGCGGCGGATCTGGTCGGCTTCGATCGATTCGAAGAGCGCGCGGAAATTCCCCTCGCCAAAGCCCTCATTGCCCTTGCGCTCGATGATCTCGAAAAAGATCGGGCCGATCACCGTCTCGGTGAAGATCTGCAACAGGAGGCCCTGGCCCTTTTCCGGAGCGCCGTCGATCAGGATCTGGTCGCGCTTGAGCCGCGCCAGATCCTCGCCATGGCCGGGCAGCCGCGCGTCGACCGCCTCGTAATAGGTCTGTGGCACCGCCATGAACGCGACATCGCGCGCGCGCAACGCCTCGACGGTGCGGTAGATGTCACCTGCGGCGAGCGCGATGTGCTGGATTCCCTCGCCGTGATAGGCCGCAAGGTATTCGGCGATCTGCGATTTGTCGTCGGCGCTTTCGTTGATCGGGATGCGGATCTTGCCGTCGGGGCTGGTCATCGCCTTCGAACGCAGCCCGGTCAGCTTGCCCTCGATGTCGAAATAGCGGATCTCGCGGAAATTGAAGAGCCGCTCGTAAAACTCGGCCCACAGCGCCATGCGGCCGCGATGGACGTTGTGCGTCAGATGGTCGAGCCCGAAGAGCCCGACCCCCGGTGGCGCCCTATCGGCAATCAGCGGATGGAAATCGACATCATAGATCGTGTGCTCGCCATAGCGGTCGACGAGATAGATCAGGCTGCCACCGATCCCCTCGATCGCCGGGATGTTGAGCTCCATCGGCCCCAATTTGCCGTGCACCGGCTTGGCGCCGAGCTTGATGGCGCGGTCATAGGCCGAAGCGGCATCCTTCACGCGAAAGGCGATCGCGCAGACCGAAGGCCCGTGCAGCCGGGCAAACGCCTGGGCAAAGCTCTCCGGCTCGGCATTGACGATGAAATTGACGTCGCCCTGCTTGTAGAGCGTGACGTTTTTCGAGCGGTGGCGCGCCGCCGCGACAAACCCCATGCGCTCGAAGAGGGCAGCCAGTTGCGCCGGCTCTGGCCCGGTATATTCGACAAACTCGAACCCGTCGGTGCCCATCGGGTTGTCCCACAAATCGCCGCCGGTCATCGAATCCTCCACGCGCGCTCGGTCTCGCGATGGATGTGGTCGGCGTCACCGCGATTGCCAACCAGGCACCGGGCCATGAAGGTATGCGGTGCCTCACCGACGCGCGGCATCCGCGTCTTCCAGCAATCACGACCGGCGGTTGCAATCGACGGCAGCGATTGTCCCAAAGATCACGCGGGGTCGGATTCTCGGTCCTTGCTATCGCTCGTGGATCGAAGCGGCGGCATCGGCCCCTTGGGTGAGTCTTTCGCGGCAAGGTCCGCCGTCGGTGAGAACGCTTCACTCTCTTGGGTCCATAATCGCGTTCGGATACGTGTTCCTATCTGCGCGAGCAGGGGTTTTGCACCTTTCGTGATAATCTCGTACGTTGTCTCGCCATCTCGTAAATCCCCCGTTCCGACTTTCAAACTGCTCTCGGATGATTGCAGTTGTAATAAAGTCGCAGAGCTCAAACAATTTATCAGAAAGTTCGTTCTCAATAAAGATGGTATTCTTCATGAGAAATTCTGAGAACCCTCCACCTGCGACGCGCGTATCATTAATATCACGCCAATACACTAGAGAAAATGTAGTAACGGTTCCGGATCGGTGGGGTTAATCGTTTCAATTCATCCTTTTCCCAGTTGTTTAGTCTACACGAATCGACAAATTCGATGAATTGTTGATCTCCCATTCTTTCCAAGTTAGGATGTTGACTAAGACCAGCGGTTATTCTGAGGGTTTTATAATATGAATCATTTGCGAGAGACCATACTTGGGGTAAGATCTCAAATTCATGCTGATGCAGCTTCGTCATACGGTCGAAATGCGTGTTGATTCGAAAACGGAGATGTTCAATTTCCTGGTTTTGGCGATGCCTGAAGGCTTCTAATCGTTCAGAAAACCGGGTCTCTATCCATTTCGTAGTAAACAGGCGGAACATCCCGAAGGCGGCCGCAGCCGCGGTGCCTCCGATGGCCACAATGCCGCCGAGATAGGCCAGAATTTGCTGCAAGAGTTCCATATTCGCAGTATCGCAAACCTCCCCATAAAACGAGTGGTACACACTGCTGATCGGTTGGCCAATGTCGGTGTACTGGCGGATCGACAGCGCGAACGCAGGCCGTCCCGCTCACCCGGCGGTGCGGTCGAGCAGCATGCGGCCGTAGGGGACCATCGCGGCTTGGCGGCTGGCGGCGTGGTGGGTGAGGATCGTCATCACGTCGCGGCGGATCTCCTGCAATGGGTCGTTGTCGTAGAGCCAGCGGGCGCCGCTCAGCTCGCACAGGCGCTCCAAGGCCCAGCCGACCTGATGCTGGGCGTAGGTCATGTCGCGCCGGGCGCGCAGCGCCTCGGCCGCGGCGATCCGGCGACCCGAGCTGACCGCGTCGGTGCTGGCATCGCGCCCGGTGTGGAGCAGCAGGGTTGCCGCATCGATCGCGGCGGCGGCCTCGCCGAGGGTCATCTGGACGATTTCGGACTCGGCCACCCGCGTCACCCCGCGCGACACCCGGCCGGCCAGCGACCGGCACGCGAGATCGAGGGCGCGGCGGCCGAGCGCGATCGCGACCGGCGGCAGCGAATAGGACACGAGGAACCCGCGCGGTGCCCGCAGCACCGGATAATCGGGGTGCACCAGCGCGCCCGGCGGGGTGCCCGCAAAGAGATCGCTGACCATCACCGAGCGGTGCTCCGGGATGAACACGTCGCGCAACACCAGCGATTTGCTACCGGTACCGGCCAATCCCAGCACCTGCCAGTCGTCGACGATCTCGGTGTCGGCGAGCGGGACCAAAAGATAGGCGATGTGCCGCGGGTCGCCCATCTCGCCGAGGAAGGCGCCGAGGATCGCCCATTGCGCATGGTCGCAGCCGCTGGAGAACGAATATCGCCCGCTGAGCCGCCAGCCGCCCGCGACACGCTTGGCCGGCGCGCGCGGCGCCAAGGAGGACGAGGCGACCGCTTCCGGATCATCGCCCCAGACGTCGATCTGCGCCTCTTCGGGATACTGGGCGATGATCCACTGATGCTCGGCCAGCACCGCGTAGACCCAGGCCGAGGAGGCGCAGCCATAGGTCAGCTCCTCGACGATCCGCGAGAACAGGCTGAACCGCCCCTCGATCCCGCCGAACCGCCGCGGCTGTAGGATGCGCAGGATGCCGGCCTGGCGATACTCGGCGATGGTCTCCGCCGGCACCTGGCGCGCCGCAGCGGCCGCCGGCGCCCGCTCGGCTAGCCTGGGGACCAGCCCTCGCGCGCGCGCCAGCATCGCGCGCTCATCGTCCGGCAGGGCGCTGTCGTCGCCGGAGAGCGGGATGCGGTCAATCATGGAACGGCAGTGCGTCCTTCGAGACGGCGCGGAGCCTGTCCTCGGCGGCTCAAGCCGCCGCTCTGACCGGGATCGGCGGCTCGCCTTTAAGCATCAGCCGGTAGAGGTAGCGGCGCTCGTTCATGTCGTAATCGGGGTTGGCCTTGTGCATGACGCTGCGGTTGTCCCACAGCACCATGTCGCCGTAATGCCATTGGTGACGGTATTCGTATTTCTTCTGCGTCGCATGCGCCATCAGCTCGGCGACGAGGTCGAGCGACTCATTGTCCGGCATGCCGACGATCGATTCGATGCGCACCGGGTTGAGGAACAGCGCCTTTCGGCCGTTCTCGGGGTGCACCCGCACCAGCGGGTGGATCCCCGGCGGCGGCAATACCTTGAGGCTCTCCTCGTTCAGCGGCTTCAGCTCGCGCGGGCTGTATTTGCTGAGATAGACATGCACGGCCTTCAGCCCGTCGATCTTGCGCCTCATCGCCTCGGGCAGCTCGTCGTAGGCCAGGTGCATGTTGACGTATTGCGTGTCGCCGCCCCGGCTCGGCAACGATACCGGATAGAGGATCGTCGCCTTGGGCGGGGCGGGGTGGTTCGAGTGGTCGGTGTGGAAGGTTTCGCCGGAGATGTAGCGCTTGCCCGGCACGGTCTGCTCGTTCGAGACGTAGTACATCTGCGGAAAGCCGGGCACGTGCATTTCTTTTTTGTCGTGCGGCTGCAATTGCCCGAACACCTGCACCGCCTCGAGGAAATCTCCCGGCTCATATTTCTGGTCGCGGACAACGAGCACGTGATGCGTGACGAACGCGCGGTTGAGCGCCGCCCGGGTTTCCGGGTCGACCGGTTTGGTCAGGTCGACGCCGCGGATTTCGGCTCCGGTGTGCGGGCTGAGGGGCGTGATCGTATACGCCATGGCGGGGCTCTCCGTTCGACGGGGTTGCGGCGAATCTATGGGCTTTGCCGGGCGGCGTCAAACCCGCGCAGAGGTCATGCCTGGGTCGCGCCGGGGTTTCGATATCGTGTCGCATCACCATATTAGAGCGATGGCACGGACACACCCCCACGCCGAGGCGACCTACTCCGTGGTGCCGTTGGAAGACGGGACCTTTGGCGTCCAGGTCGCCATCCCCGAGACCTATCCGACGACGGTCCGCCCGTTCGCCAGCGCGGCGGAAGCCGAGGCCTGGATCGTGAAGCACAAGATCCAGGTCGAAGCGGGCGCCACCTCCGGCCAATGGTTTCGCAAGACCGGCGGCGGCCGGCGCGGGTGATTTAACGCCGACCGCGCCGGTCAGGAGACCTGCGCCAGTTCCTTCGCCCGCACCGAGTGGGCGGCGGCGGCGTGGTCCTTGGCCAATACGGTATAGACGGCCGGCAGCACGAACAGCGTGAACAAGGTGCCGATCGACATGCCGGCGACGACGACGACCCCGATCGAGAAACGGCTCGCCGCGCCGGCGCCCGAGGCGGTCAACAGCGGTACGAGACCCACCACCATCGCCGCGGTCGTCATCAGGATGGGGCGCAGCCGCACCCGCGCGGCGCGCTCGATCGCGCGGCGCCGGTCGAGCCCCTCGCCGAGCTGAAGCTGGTTGGCGAATTCGACCATCAGGATGCCGTGCTTGCTGATCAGCCCGATCAGCGTCACCAAGCCGACCTGGGTGTAGATGTTCATCGTCGCCAGGCCGAAAAACAGCGGCATCAGCGCGCCGCAAATCGACATCGGCACGCTGACGAGGATCACCAGCGGGTCGCGCAGGCTCTCGAACTGCGCCGCCAGCACCAGGAAAATCACAATGAGCGCAAAAACGAAGGTGACGACGAGCTGGCTGCCCTCCGTCACATATTGGCGCGCGTCCGACAGGTAGTCATGGCCGAACCCGGCGGGTAAATCGGCGGCCTGCTTTTCGAGGAAATCGACCGCCTGGCCCATCGCGACCCCGGGCATCGGCACCGCCTGGAATGTCGCGGAATTGAGCTGGTTGTAGCGGGTCAGTGCGTTGGGCGCGGTCGTCGTCTTGACCGTGACGAGGTTCGACAGCGGCACCTGCTGGCCCCCTGCCGAGGTGACGTAGTAGCGGGTCAGCGTCTCCTGGCTGAGCCGGTCGACGCGCGCGACCTGCGGGATCACCTCGTAGGAGCGGCCGCCGAGGTTGAAGCGGTTGACGTAGTTCTCGCCGACCATGAGCGCCAGCGTATCGCCGATCGCCTGCATCGTGATACCGAGGTCGTTGGCCTTGCTGCGGTCGATCGCGACCTCGATGGTCGGCTGGTTGAAGGCGAGATCGCTGTCGGTCACCATGAACAGACCGCTCTTGCGCGCAGCGCCCTTGATCTTCTCCATCGCCTGGAAGATCGAGGTGAATTCGCCGGTCGAATCGATGACCATCTGCACCGGCAACCCGCCGATCGAGGCGGGCAGCGGCGGCAGCGAGAAGACGAAGGCCTGCATCCCCTCGACGGAGGCGACCTTCTGCTGCAACACCTGCTTCAACTGCGCCGCGCCGCGCGAGCGTTCGCTCCAGGGCTTCAGGATGACGCCGGCGATGCCCTGGTTGGGCCCGAAGCGGCCGTTGACGACAAAGCGCAAATCGGCCTCGGGGATCGTGGTGAACGACTTGTCGAGCGCCTCGCCATAGGCGTCGCTGTAGTCGAGATTGGCGTATTGCGGCGCCTTGGTCAGCGCGAACAGCACCCCCTGATCTTCCTCCGGCGCCAGCTCCTTCTTGGTGTTGGCGTACATGAAGGCGAGCGTCGCGAACACCGCGACCGCGAAGAGCGCAGTCACCGGCCGATAGTCGAGCGAGCGCTGCAGCCGCCGTCCGTAGGCGTCCGCGAGGCGCGAGAAGCCGCGGTCTATGAGGCGCGCGAAGCGGCCTTGCGCCGACGTGCGGGTCAGTAAGAGCGAGCACATCATCGGCGACAAGGTCACCGCGACGATGCCGGAGATGATCACCGCACCGGCGAGGGTGAAGGCAAATTCGCGGAACAGCGTCCCGGTGACGCCGCCGAGGAAACCAATGGGGGTATAGACCGCCGCCAGGGTCAGGGTCATCGAAATGACCGGCCCGGCGATCTCGCGCGCCCCGATCAGCGCCGCCTGCGGCGCGCTCTTCCCCTCCTCGATATGCCGGTAGACGTTTTCGAGGACCACGATCGCGTCGTCGACGACGAGCCCGATCGCCAGCACCATCGCCAGCAGGGTCAAGAGGTTGAGGCTGAACCCGAGCGCCGCCATGATGATCCCGGCGCCGATCAGCGAGAGGGGGATCGTCACGACCGGGATCAGCACCGCGCGGAAGCTGCCGAGGAACAGGAAGATCACCACCACGACGATGACCACCGCCTGGCCGAGCGAGTATTTCACCTCGTCGATCGAGGCCTGGATGAACCGGGTCGAATCGTAGGCGACCTGCATCTTGACCGACGGCGGCAGGTTGCGCTGGATCTCGGGCAACAGCGCGCGCACCCCGGCGACGAGCGTCAACGGGTTGCCGGTCGGCGTTGCCTGGATGCCGATGAAGACCGCATGCTGGCCGTTCATCATGACGCTCGAGGTCCAGCTCTGCGCGCCGAGATCGACCCGCGCGATGTCCTCGAGCCTCACCAGCGCGCCGCCGGCGGATTTCACGACCATGCGCTTGAATTGATCGACATCGACGAGGCCGGTGCCGGCGGCGATGTTGGTGACGGTGAAGAAGCCTTTGGCCTGGCCCGGCGCCGACTGGTAGTTGTTGGCGCGGATCGCCGCGGCGACGTCGGAGGCAGAGATGCCGCGCGCCGCCATCTGCGCCGGATCGAGCCACAGCCGCATGGCAAAGGTCTGGCCGCCGAGAATATCGGCCGAAGCGACGCCGTCGACGGTCGACAAGAGCGGCTGCACCACCCGGGTCAGGTAATCCGAGATCGCCGCGCTCTGCAGCTCGGCGCTGGCAAACCCGATATACATGACCGCGGTAGTCTGCCCGGTCGATTTGAGGATGATCGGGTCCTGCGCCTGGGCCGGCATCAGGTATTTGACCTGTTGGACTTTTGCCATCACGTCGGTCAGCGCCTGGCTCGGGTCGTAATTGAGCCGGATATAGGCGGTGACGGTGCTGGTGCCCTGGATCGAGTTCGAGGTCAGGTAGTCGATGCCTTCGGCGGTCGCCACCGCCTGCTCGATCGGCGTCGTGATGAAGCCCTGGATCAGGTCGGGCGAGGCGCCGGGATAGATTGTCGTTACCGTGATCGTCGTGTTGAAGAGCCGCGGATATTGGCGGATCTGCAAACCGAGCATGCATTTCAGTCCGATCAGCAGGATCAGGAGGCTGACGACCAGCGCCAGCACCGGCCGGCGAATGAAGAGATCGGTGAATTTCATGCTGCTACCGGCTGCGAGCTGCCAATAAAACCGTTACTGCGGGGTCGGGTTGGCCGGCGGCGGCGGTGGCGGATTGGCGGTCACGACGACCGGTGCGCCGTCCTGCAGCTTGATCTGGCCGGCTGCGACGACACGATCGCCGGGGCTGACACCAGAGAGGATCGCCACCTTGCCTTCCCAGCGCGTGCCGGTCTTGACCGCCGTGCGGAACGCCTTGACGACCGGCTTGCCGCTCCCATCCTGGCCCTCCTCGCGGACCACATAGACGCTGTCGCCGTAGAGCGTGAAGTCGATCGCGGTCTCGGGCAGGACCACCCGGTCGGGTGCCGGCGGCAGCACCACCGCCGCGTTGACGAACATCCCGGGCAGCAGCGCTTCGTCGGGGTTCGCCAGCGTCGCCTGAACCATCATGGTTCGGGTGTCGGCGCGGATCTGCGGCTCGATCGTCGTGATCTTCGCCTTGAAGGCGCGGCCGGGGAACGCGTCGGCGGTCACCTTGACGTCCTGCCCAACCGCGATCTCGGCCCGTTCTGTCGACGGCAGCGTGAAATTGACGTAAAGCTGCGTCAGGTCGCTCAGCGTCACGATCGGCGTGCCCGGGCTCAGAAATTGCCCGAGCTCGATCTGGCGCAGCCCGAGACGGCCGGCGAATGGCGCGCGGATCAGCTTCTGGGCGATGATCGCCTCGGTCTTGGTGATCTGAGCGCGCGCCTGTTCGAACTGCGTCTGGTTCTGGTCGACCGTCGACTGCGCCGCGTTCTGACGTTGCGCCAGGCTCTGCGAGCGCTTCAGCGAGACTGTCGCCCAGCGCTCCTGCGCCTGGTAATTGGCGAGATCACCGCGCTCGGGGGCGTCGTTGAGTTGCACCAGCGTATCGCCGGCTTTGACGGTGGCGCCGGGCTCGAACAGGATTCCGGTCGCCAGGCCGCCGATTTCCGGTGTGATCGTCACCTGATGGACCGCGGCGAGCGACCCGATGCCTCCGGCGAAACGCGGCACCGTCTCATTCTTTGCCGTTACCGCGGCGATCTGCGCCGGCGGCGGCTTGTTGTTCGCGAAGAATGTCGCGATCGCCTGCGTGCGGTAGCGGTTGAATCCGTAGAACCCGCCCAGCACAAGCACCAGCAGGAGACCGACGATCAGGAGCCAGCGCACCGTCCTTGGTCGCTCCGAGCGTGGGCGGGCCGCGCCGGCGCGCTCGCGCGCAACAACATCGTCCGCTCCGGCATCGCCGGCTCTGGCATCCGGTGGGAGGAGAGGGTTGAGTTCGCCGTCCATGACCTGTCCTGGTTAATTCGCGGCCGATTGCAGCGCGCAGCCGGGGGCCGCGTCACCGGCCGCGATCGCTGCATCGCTTATGCCAATTCCGCGCAGGATGAAGGCGCTGGCCTCGCCGACGATGTCGTCGAGCGTGCCCACATAGGGAATGCAGCTGGGTTCCGGCAAGGCGGCAAGGGCGATCATCGCCGCGACATGCTGGGCGAACCAGAAACGGTTGGCTGGCGCGCCGCCCCGGGCGGTCGCGTCACCGGCAGCGATCGCCGCCGCGAGCGAGGCTTCGAACAGCGGGACCACCCGGCCACACACCGTTTCGAACAGCTCGCGTGCGTAATCGCCGTCTTCGAGAAAGCTGTGGAACAACAGGCGCAGTTGCGGATCGAGTTCAGTGCGCTCGGTCTCGCCGGCCAAGAGGAACCGGCGGACCATGAAGCGGACCATATGCACCAGCGTTGCCGTCGAGGGCTCCAAGGTGGCGAGCTTTTCGAGCGCAGGATCGCCTTGGCACCCGAGCTGCAGGATCTCCCGGTAAAGCAGCTGCTTTGATGGGAAATGCCGGAACAACAGTGCTTCCGAGATCCCGGCGGCTTCGGCGAGCTCGCGGGTTGTCGTGCCGGCGAAGCCCTTGCGCGCGAACAAAGGCACCGCTGTCCTGACGATCTCTTTGCGGCGCTCGTCGCTGTCGAGCCTGGTCATTGCCATGGGGCGGCAAAGTAAGCGCTTACTTACTTCAGTTCAAGCGCGTTCCGAGGGCCGCCGCAGCCGGTCGGCGCGCCGGCCGGGCAAACGAAATGGGCGGCCTCCCCTGCAGGCCGCCCATCACGCTGTGCGGTGCGGGCCGTCGCATTCCCCCTGTCGATGCGAGCCCAGCACCATCTCAACGCTAAGGGACTTTTCGCTCGGCGTAATGGGTGAAATGGACAGTAACGGACCTATCCCCCAGAAAGATCACTTATCCCCGTTTCATACAGAAGCTTATGCACCGGTCGGTCATCGAATTAGACGGCGATGTCTTCGATCATGCCGCCGGCGAGCCGGAAGATGCGGTCCTGCGGCACGCTCAGGCGCAGCGCGTCGGCGCGCGGCAGACCGGCGTAGAGGCCGCGCAAGACCCGGGTCACGACGCCGTGGCTGACCGCGATCACCGGGCCGTCGCCGGCCTCCTCGAGCCACGCGGCGATGCGCCGGGTGAACCCGTCATAGCTCTCGCCGTCGGGGGTTCGGAAATACCATTCGAACTCTTCGAACGTAGCGCCCATCCGCGAGCGGATCTCGGCGCGATCCAGCCCGTCCCACGAGCCGGCGGAAATCTCGCGCAATCGCTCGTCGAAGTGCAGCAGCGCGGTGCGGCCGAGGAACTCGGCGATGATCTCGGCGGTCCGCCGCGCCCGGCCGATCGGGCTCGCGACGATCTCGGCGGCGGCGGCCTCGGGTAGCGCGCGCAAGCGATGCCCGATCGCCTCCGCCTGGGCAATGCCGCGCGCCGTCAGTGGCGAGTCGCGCCATCCCTGGATCCGGCGGGCGCGGTTCCATTCGGTCTCGCCGTGCCGGACGAGAAAGATCGTCATCGCCGGATGCGGTACAGCACGTGACGGCGCTGGGGGTGACCCTCGGGGCGGCTCGGGTGGTCGAAATCCTCGGCCGGGTCGCGCCTCATGCCGAGCCTCTCCATCACCCGCCACGAGGCGCGATTGGCGGGCACCGTGTAGGCGACGATTTCGTTGAGGCCGAGCCGGAAGAAGCCATCGTCGATCGCAGCGCGCGCCGCCTCGACGGCGTAGCCCTTTCCCCAATACGGGCGCGCCAGACGCCAGGCGGCTTCAACCGCCGGCGTAAAGGGGAGCGTCCATCGCACGCAGTTGAGCCCGATCATCCCGATAAACCGGGCGTCGCCCGGAAGCTCGACGACCCATGGACCAAAGCCGTGCTCGTGCCAGTGCTGGTGCGATCGAGCGATCCAGGCGTCGACTTCGCCGGGATCCACGAGCGGGGGCAGGTGTCGCATGACGTCCGGATCGGCCGACATCGCGGCGAACGGCTCGGTATCGTCGTCGCGCCATTCGCGCAAAACGAGGCGCGGGGTGCGCAGCGCGACTGGCACGGCTATTTCTTTCCCGCGCCGCGCCCGCTCATCTGATTGAGAAACATCTCCTGCAGCTGCTCGAAGCCTTTGAGCCCGGCGGGCAGCCAGGTCTTCAGCATGGTTTCGGCGTCGAGCGCCTTCAGATTGGCGCGCATCCGCTCCTCGACCTCCTTCAACAACTGCTCCTGCATCGTGTCGAGGCTGATCTTCATGGCAGGTACCCCAGATACTTTCCGCGTCATTCCCGCGAAAGCGGGAATCCAGGGGCCGGATCTGAGCGCTTGCCCTGGACCCCCGCTTTCGCGGGGGTGACGATAGCCAGTGTCAAAGCCGATCGGCGACGGCCGCATGGTAGCGCCGCAGCGCCGCCAGATGGTCGGCCATCGTGTGGCCGGCGATGCGGCGGTGGTGGCGGCGGCTGAATGTCGTCGTCAGGCAGAGATGCGAGGCGCCGGCCCGTTTCCAGAAGCCGGCTTCCTCGGCCCAATCGGCTTCCGTCCCCGATCCCATCGCGACCCACACCTCGATCCCCACCTTGGCGGGGTCGCGGCCGGCCGCTTCGGTCAGCGAGCGCAGCCGGGCAAACACGTCGAGCGCGCTCTGGTCCGGCGGATAGGCGTTGGGCATCCAACCGTCGCCAAACTTGGCGATGCGGGCGAGCGTGCGCTCGTGATGGCCGCCGAACCATACCGGGACCCGGCCCGACGCCGGCCGCGGGTTGAGCCCGGCATCCTCGATCGTGTGCCAGCGGCCCTTAAAGTTGACGTGCGGCTCGGCCCACAGCGCCTGCATCACCGCGATCTGCTCTTCCGAGCGACGGCCGCGATCGTGGAAGTTCTCGTTGAGCCCGGTGAACTCGACCTCGTTCCAGCCGACCCCGATGCCGAGCCGAAATCGGCCGCCGCACAAGACGTCGAGGCAGGCTGCCTGCTTAGCGACTAGGACGCTCTGGCGCTGCGGCAGAATCAGGACGCCGGTCGAGAAACCGAGCTTAGTCGTGCAGCCGGCGAGGTAGCCGAACAGCACGAACGGGTCATGAAACAGGCCGCCGCCGGTGCGTTCCGGCTCCGGCGCGCTCGCCGGGTTCGAACCAAGCACGTGGTCCGGCCCTTCGAGAAAGTCGTATCCGATGGTTTCCGCCGTCTGTGCGAACTCGCGCACGACACTCGGATCGCCGCCGATATCGCCCAGTGGCAATAACGCGCCCAGTTGCATGATCACTCTCCCCGGCATATGCCGGGGAGAGATTACACCAAAACTCCGGTCAGGCTCGCGTCTTCACGAGCGCCCGCTCAGCCCGTGGGCTGTTCGACCGAGACCTCGATGCGGCGGTTCTGAGCCCGGCCCTGCCGCGTGTCGTTCGAGGCGACCGGGTGCGTGTCGCCGCGGCCCTTGCCCGAGACGATGCCGGGGTCGATGCCCTTGGCCACCAGGTATCTGACGACCTCATTGGCCCGCTTCGACAACAGGTCGAGGTTGTCGACGATCCCCTTGCTCGCCAGCGCCTTTCCGACCGGATGGTTGTCGGTATAGCCGTACACCACGATCTTGGCGCCCGGCCCCAGCGTTTGCATCGAGGGGACAAGCTCGTCGAGCTTCGCCCGGCCGGCGCGGGTCAGCGTGAAGCCGCCTGACGGAAACGCCAGATCGGCCGCCATCGTCAATAGCGTCCGCTCCGACATCGTCTGCGGCCCGACAATCGGGCGTGCCGGCGGCGGTGCCGGTGGCGGCGGTGGCGGCGTTGCCGCGCACGCCCAAAGCATCAGCCCGGAAACCAATGTGGTGACGGTTGCGATGACCCGGCTTCTAATCATGGGTTGATCTCCCGACGAAATGTTCGCGCGGAACATAATGTGGGTTCGGCATAAAAGGCGATTCTGTAGAACGCTCCCCGCCACGGAGAGCGTTCGCCTTTACCCCGGATGCCGCCGGGCGGCTTGGCTCACGCTTTGTCGAGCCAGATCGTGTCCAGCCTGACGACGTCGTAAACGCCAAAATATTCGTACGGGTTGTGGCCCTTCACAAAGTTGTACCAGATGTCGTTGATCTTTTCCCACGCGACCGGCAACAGCGGCGGGTCCTGCTCCATGATCGCTTCAGCCTGGCGGATCAGCGCGAGCCGCTTGGTGGCATCGACCTCCCGGTCGATCTGCGGCACGAGAGCCTGGAATTCCTTGTTGTCCCAGAACGAATAGTTCTGCGGGCCGTCCTTGCCGTACCAGGCATTGAAGTAGTCCGAGGGGTCGAGCAGCGCCGAGACGATCGCGCCGATCGCCAGGTCGAAATTGCCGCTTCTGGCGTCGTCGAACCACACCGAGTCGACCACCGTGCGCAGCTTGCATTCGATGTTGAGCGATTCTTGCAGCATTGCCTGGATGGCCTGCGACCACAGTTTGAAGCTGGCGATCTCGCGGACCATGTAGTCCAGCCCCTTGATGCCGTCGGCATGACCCGCCGCGGCCATCAACGCGCGGGCTTCCTTGACGGCGGCGGTCGGATCGGCCTGATAGCCGACCCGTTTGGCGAGTTCCTCCTTTGGTGTGGCAAACTCCGAGAACGGATAGATGAAACCACCGACCATCATCGGCGCGACATCCTTGACCACATCGACCAGGACCGGCTTGTCCAAGACCAGATGCATCGCGCGGCGCACCCGCGGGTCGTCGAGCGGCTTGCGCTTGTTGTTGACCCAGGTCGCCTGGACCACGCTCTGGTAGTAATCGGTCGCTGTCATCCCGGGGGTCGCCTTGGCTTTGCGTGCCGTGACCGGATCCGCGATGCGCACATAGTCGACCCGATTGGATAGAATTGCCGAACCCATTTCCGGTGAAAACGGTAGAACGTGATAGAACTCGATGCCGTCGAGATACGGCAGTCCTTTGTTCCAGTATTTTTGGTTCTTCTCCATGACCCATATTTCGTTCTCGACCCGCCTGACGCTGCGGAAGGGCCCAGTGCCGGGGTAGACCTCGACCTTGCGCAAATTGTAATTGTTGTCCTCAAGCGTCTTCTTGCGGACAATCACGTTCCAGCCGCTCGCGATCGCCGACATGATGAAGTTGACCGGGCGGGCCTCCGACAGCTTGAATTCGACGGTGTATTTGTCGCGCGCATTGATTTCGCTGACCGCCTTGAACAGGATGCTGCGCGGAATGCTGATCCCGGACGGCGGCTTGGCGACGCGGTCGAAGGTGGCTTTGACGTCATCCGCGGTCAGTTCGGCGCCGTCGTGGAATTGCACGCCCTGGCGCAGATGGAAGGTATAGGTCTTGGCGTCCTTGGCAACCTCCCAGCTATGCGCCAAATCCGGGATGATCGTCTTGCCGCTGTCGCGTGGGTCGTGCCGGATCAAATTGTCGAACATGCACGCCATGGTGCCGAGGTTGAAGATCGTGCCGGATTGATGCAGATCGAAATGCGGTGCGCGGTTGGGCATACCGACTCGCAGCACGCCGCCCCGCTTCGGGTTCGGCTCGGCCGCGGCAAGCTGGAACTTCGAACCGTCGAATTCGAGCGGAATCTCGGCCGCGTGCCCCATGCCCCAGCGCATTCCATAGGCGCCGGCTGCCGCGGCAGCGCTGCTTTTCAAGAAATCGCGGCGGTTCCACCACGGACGAGCGGTCATGAAGCTTCCCCCCTTTGGCTCTTTTCAGCACTGAGCACACCGTGCTCTGATAGTTTTTCGCGCGGCCAAAATATCACCGAACCCGCAGGTGTCACTGTTGAATGATTTGGAGACGATCGAGAGGGCGCCCGCAGCTCCGGGTGCGTCGCCGACAAGACCGCTGCTCGAGATCGACAATTTGCAGACTCACTTCTTCACCGCCGCCGGGGTGGTGCGGGCGGTCGACGGCGTTTCCTGGGACGTGCGCGCCGGTGAGGTCCTGGGGGTGGTCGGTGAATCCGGCTGCGGCAAGAGCGTGACCGCGCTGTCGATCCTGCGCCTCGTCGCCGACCCTCCGGGGCAGATTGTCGGCGGCTCCGTTCGTTTCGAGGGCGCCAACCTCCTCGATTTGAGCGAGGGTGAGATGGAGGCCGTTCGCGGCAACGACATCTCGATGATCTTCCAGGAACCGATGACCTCGTTGAACCCGCTGATGACGATCGGCCGGCAGATCAGCGAGGCGATCGTGCTGCACCAGGGATTGGCGCGGCGCGATGCAATGGGCCTGGCGACCGAGATGCTCCGTCGCGTCCATATCCCGGAGCCGGAGCGCCGGGTCCAGGCCTACCCGCACCAGCTCTCGGGCGGCATGCGCCAGCGCGCGATGATCGCGATGGCGCTGTCGTGCAACCCAAAGCTGTTGATCGCCGACGAGCCCACCACCGCGCTCGACGTGACGATCCAGGCCCAGATCCTCGACCTGATGCGCGAGCTGCAGGATACCTTTGGCACCGCGATCGTCCTGATCACCCACGATATGGGTGTGGTTGCCGAGAACGCCGACCGCGTGGTCGTGATGTATGCCGGCCGCAAGGTCGAGGAGGCGAGCGCCGACGATCTGTTCGAGCGTCCCGGCCACCCCTACACTAAGGGCTTGCTCGGCTCGTTGCCCAACCTCGAGGTGGCGGCGCGCACCGACGCCCGCCGCGCCCGGCTGAACGAGATCAAGGGCATGGTGCCCTCGCTGGCCAATCTGCCGCGGGGTTGCAGCTTCGCCCCGCGCTGCGGCTTCGCCACGGTTCAATGCCGGGCGGAATATCCGCCGTTACTCGCGCATCGCCCCGGGCACTGGGTCGCGTGCTGGCATGCCGACCGGCTGCTTGGGGACGCCGCGTGACGGGGCAGCCGCTTCTCGAAGTTCGCGATCTCAAGAAGCATTTTCCTATTCACACCGGGATCTTCTCGCGGGTTTCCGACCGCGTCTATGCGGTCGACGGGGTCTCGTTCCAGATCGCGCGTGGCGAGACCTTGGGCCTTGTTGGCGAGAGCGGTTGCGGCAAGTCGACGGTCGGCCGAACCCTCCTGAAGCTTCTGGAACCGACCGACGGGCAAATCGTCGTCAACGGCACCGACATCACCCGCCTCGGTTCAGCCGAAATGCTGCCCTACCGGCGGCAGATGCAGATGATCTATCAGGACCCCTACGCCTCGCTCAATCCGCGCATGTCGGCCGGCGAGATCGTCGGCGAGCCGCTGGTCATCCATCGGGTGGGTACCGGCCCGGAGCGGCGCGATCGGGTGGCGCATCTGTTCGAGCGGGTCGGGTTACGCCCCGAGCTGATGCACGTTTTTCCGCACGAATTTTCCGGTGGGCAGCGGCAGCGCATCGGCATTGCCCGCGCACTCGCCTTGAACCCCGAACTGATCGTCGGCGACGAGCCGGTGTCGGCGCTCGATGTGTCGATCCAGGCCCAGATCATCAACCTGTTGATCGACCTGCAGGACGAGCTGAAGCTGTCCTATCTGTTCGTCGCCCATGATTTGGCCGTCGTCGAGCACATCAGCCATCGGGTCGCGGTGATGTATCTCGGCCGCATCGTCGAGATGACCCACAAGACCGCCCTCTTCGAGACGCCGCTGCATCCCTACACCGAGGCACTGCTCTCGGCGGTGCCGATCCCCAAGGCACGGGCGAAAGCCCGCCAGCGGGTGATTTTAACCGGCGACGTGCCGAGCCCGATCAACCCGCCGCCGGGCTGCCATTTCCACGCGCGCTGCCCCTATGCGATGGCGCGCTGCCGCACCGAGGTGCCGGCATTGCGCGAAATCCTGCCGGGGCATTGGGCCTCATGCCATCTGCACGATGGCGGCGTCAGATTTCCGCTAGCCAAGCCCGCTGGGCAGTAGTTGAGTGCTCAAGTCGGATTTTGCAGGGTGACCCGCGTGCAACGCAGAGCACAATTTATTGCTTGACGGGCTTCGACGGCGTAGCCTCAACCCTCGCGATAGGAAAGCACGGCCGACGGACGTTCGATCCCTGACGGGAAGGACGTGCCGCGTTGAACTCTGCGCCCCGACGGGCCAATGGGAGGAAACAAGATGGCGTATGATCTGCTCATTAAGAACGGGCGTGTTGTCGACGGTTCGGGCGAGCCCGCATTCCAGGCTGACGTTGCCGTGCAGGACGGAAAAATCGTCGGGGTCGGCAAATCCAACGGCGCCGCCGCCAAGCGCACGATCGACGCGGCGGGCCGCGTCGTCGCGCCCGGGTTCATCGACCATCACACCCATTTCGACCCGCAGGCCGTGTGGGACCCCTATTGCGGCTCCTGGGTGCATAACGGCCACACGACGGTCATCGTCGGCCAATGCGGCCAGGTGATCGCGCCGGTGCGTCCCGGCGACGCCGAGTGGTATCTCGAATTTTTCTCCGACGCCGAGCAGATCCCCCTGCCGGTGCTGAAGGCCGGCGTCGATGTGACCTGGGAGTCGGTCGGCGACTATCTCGATGCGCTCGGCAAAAAGCGCGGCATCAACGTCGGCACGCTGATCGGCCATTCCGGCATCCGCCGCTATGTGATGGGCGAGGCGGCCGCCGAGCGCGAGGCGACGCCCGCGGAAATGGCTGCAATGCAGCGCCTGATCCGCGAGGCGATGTATGACGGCGCGCTCGGCTTCTC
>WNFD01004482.1_pt1 | contig 22095 bp, 20 predicted proteins | sample 5400491 | NCBI WGS metagenome assembly WNFD01 (sample SAMN13153343, study PRJNA577476) | soil metagenome | isolation source: 120 cm saprolite under Douglas fir tree site 2 hole 2 replicate 2 | place: USA:California | collected 2015-04-18
TGAGTACTTACCCCGGCAGCTTGCTGTCCTGAAGAGGACACCGCGGTTGGCGAAGAAGACTCTTGCGCTTCCGAGGGGGAACTCGTTTGAGCCAGGCCGGGAAGTACGAGCGCTAAACCTGCTAAGAAAACTGAACAACACTTCAAGGAAACTCTCATCTTTTTTCTCCTTCTATAGGGGCCCTTGGGAGAACCGACGCTGGTCGTCGCTTGGCGGCAGACTGTATGCCCTGCTTTTTCGGAACGCCAACGGAAAATAAGAATCCGCTGGATTCAAATTCTGAGTGGGCCGCAAAATTTCAATCTATTGAATTCAAAATGTGCGGTTGGCGAACACACGCGCAGTCATGCATGATGCGCCGACGAGCCAGGCAGTCTGACTGCTGCGGTAACCTCGAAACAACTCAGCGAAGGGAGAGTTAATGAAGAAAATTGAAGCGATTATCCAGCCATCGCGGTTTGATTCAGTAAAGGACGCCCTTCTCGAAATCGGCGTCGAGGGCATGACAGTAACTGAAGTGCGTGGTCATGGCAGGCAGAAAGGTCACACCGAGGTTTACCGTGGGCGGGAATACACTTTGGATTTACTGCCAAAGGTCAAGATCGAGATGGTCCTTCCTGACCAGCGCGTCGATTCAGCAGTGGAGGCGATCCTAAAAGCTGCGAAGACCGGCAAAATCGGGGATGGCAAGATCTTTTTGTCGACAGTCGGTGACGCGATCCGAATTCGCAATGACGAACACGGGGAAAGCGCGCTCTAGCACATCGTGACAACTGCAGCGAGTCCGGGTCTTGATCCAAAGCCGACTGAGGCGCGGGGTCTTGAGGACTCGTCGGAAGTGTTTTTCCAGTCCAAGGCGGAGTGCGAGTTAGATAGACAGAAGATACAGCAGGCGTTTCTCGACGGCGCGAGTGTACACGCAACGCTGGAGGCGTTGTGTGAAATGGCCGAGCGAAGTATTCAACAGGGCCTGCAGGCCGCATCTCACGTTCACAACCTGGAACCCGAAGGCCTCGCCGTTCTCGCGATTGGCGGGTTTGGGCGTCGAATACTTTTCCCCTATTCCGACCTCGATATTCTCTTCCTGTTCGAAAATGCTCGAGCGGAACAGAAGCTGGAGGCTGTTCTCGCAGAATTAACGAGAGCTCTCTGGGATCGAGGATTTCGAGTCAGCTCGGCAGCACGCACGCTGGATGAAAGCAAGCGCGTGGACCGAGAGAACGTGGAATTCCACCTTGCGATGATGGATCGGCGTTTCCTGACGGGTGATCCAACGGTTTATCAAAGACTTGAGCAGAAGGTCCTGCCACGCACGGAGAAGATTTGTCGGTCATTCTTACCTGAAGAGTTGACGAGGCTCACCAAGCTACGGCTGGCTAAGTATGGGAATACGATCTTTCATCTCGAGCCTAACGTAAAAGACTCGCCGGGCGGTCTGCGGGATTTTCACGTGAGCAACTGGATGCGCCAAGCTGCCGGGACAACGAGTAAAATCCGAGGTGCGGATATTATCGAGCGGGATCTGGCCTTGAATGCCGTAGATTTTATGAGCCAGGTGCGATGTTTCCTCCACTATCAAAATGGAAGGAACGACAATACCCTGACCTACGAGCTGCAGACTCTTGCTGCCGAACAGTCTCTAGGAACGAAGGATGGTCTGAAGCGAAACGCCGCCGAGTGGATGCGAATGTACTACCGACATGCGCGGACGCTGCATCACCAACTCCAGCGGTGCTTGAGCTTGCAATCGATCACAGCGCATACTTTGTGGCAAAAATTACTCCTCGCGGGGCGTCCTCCAAAGATCGAAGTCAGTCCAGGTAAACCATACGCCATCCGAAACGGCCAGTTTGAGATCCTCGACTCAACAGGGTTCTCCGATCGAACTGCAGTGCTGGCGCTTTTGACGGAAGCCGCTCACACAGGCTTGCAGGTGTGTCGGCACGCCGAACGCACAATGGCCTACTATCTTTTTCATTCAGAACTGCCCGCCAAGAATCAGGAAGTTTCCTGGAAGCAGTTGCAACAGATCTTGGGCGCCGATTATCCAGGCGTGGCGTTGAGACCGATGCAGCGATTGGGGTTACTTACGGAAGTCCTGCCCGAGTTTGGATTGATCGACTCACTGGTCATTCGCGACTTCTACCACAGGTACACGGTTGACGAGCACTCTTTGCGCACCATCGAGCACTTGCAAGCGCTCGCTCAAGCCAGCGAACTGCGCGACCTGCCATTCTCCGCTCTGTGGCGGACCGTGGAGAGACGCGACTTACTGGTTCTGTCTCTTCTGCTTCACGACGTGGGTAAGGGGATGCCCGTCGAGAATCACGTCTCGGGCAGCTTGAACGCACTGAAAACCGCGGCTCAGCGATTACAGCTCTCACCGGAGGACGAGGCCGAAGTGCGCTTCCTCATCGAGCAACACTTGGAAATGTCTGCGACCATGCAGCGACGGGATGTGTTTGACCCCGACGCGGTCCGTTCCTTTTCGGCGGTGGTGGAAACTCGCGAGCGTCTCCAGCGGCTTTGCTTGCTTACCTATGCTGACATTCATGCGGTGAATCCCGAAGCCCTTCCAAACAGTCTGGTAGCAGTGTGGATCCTAAGGACATGGATTATATTCATGTCCTCGATCAGGTGAACGGCGACTTTGTTTACACGAGCGATTCGGATTTCTTGAAAATGGGCGCTCGTGTCATGCCCTCAGGCCTCGACCGCGTCCTGCGAGATTACGCGCGTGCAACAACTGTCATTCTAACTGTCAAGCTCGGCTCCGGCTTTGCCATGGTTGTGGGAGGCCACGTAATTTATGCGCTTGGCACCATGATTGCCGACGTGGTGCGCAAACTCCCTCCGATCCTTAAGCTTTTGCTCGCGGCAGGGGCCGCAATTGCGCTTCTGCATCCCGACTCGCGCAAACGCGTCGTCGAAGTCACACAGAAGCTTTTGCGGAATGTCCGAGTCGGGGTCAAGTCTACTCTATCCTCCCCGGCAGTACAGTCCCTTGTCGAGGATGCCTCTCTGGCCGCCACGTCACGAAAAGCAGTGTTCGACGTACTTCCTCTGAAAAGAGGAACTCCCGCGATTGCATTCGCCCATCGAGTTTGCGAGAGAGCGGAGGGTCCGCTCTCGGACAAGGAGATCGCAGAACGAGTCGAAGCAAATGGTTACGTGACACGTTCTCGCAACTTCACGGGGTATGTTCGCCAGATTCTTCGCAAAGACTCAAGATTCAGCCTAACAACGGAAGGACTTTGGACACTCCGTGCTGGCATTTCTCGGCGCTAGGTTATGCGAAATCTACAGTCATCTCATCGCGCGCTTGATGCTCCGCCTGTTGGGCATTCTCAAGTACGCTTGATAGCCCCTCGACGACCTCACAAGATAGGCCCGTCCCTCAACCACAAAGCCATCCAAACTGTGCTTTACGGCATACGCCGAAAGGTCAGCTATCTCGTTTATGGATCCTCGCCCTTTGAAATTCAGAGAGGTGTTGCACAAGACGCCGAATCCGGTGCGTGCCTTGAATGCGATAAGCAACTCGTACAAATTTCGATTGTTCTCAGACGACACTGTCTGAATGCGAGCAGTCCCGTTCACGTGGGTAACAGCAGCCAGCCCGTCCGTTCTTGCACGATGTGTGTAAAGCATAAATGGACTCGGGTGATTGCAGCCAAACCATCTTGCAGCTTCTTCTTCTAAGCAAACAGGCGCAATCGGACGGAATTGTTCGCGCTGCTTAATCTCATTTAGCCGCACTCTGGTGCTTCCGCGGAATGGTGCAGCGAGAATCGAACGGTTACCTAGCGCACGCGGGCCGATTTCACATTTGCCGCTCACCCATCCGAGAATGAGGTCGTGAGCCAACATGTCGGCAATCATTTCATTGCTAGTTTCGTAGAGATCATACTGCGCCAAATCGAAAGAGCCAGATGTATTGAAATCAAGGCCAGCGTAGACGTTCCAATCGATCTTTGGATTCCCAGTCATATGAAACTGGGCGTCGATTGCGGTCCCTATAGCCGAACCAGAATCGTTAGCAACAGGTGGTACGAAGACATCAGGAAAGAGGTTAGTCTCCTTCCATTTGCTGTTCCAGTCGCAATTCAGACCACATCCGCCTGCAATGAGCAACGGAATTCTTTTCGTCATATTCGCCTTAGCGAATTGATAAAAGACATCGAACACCTTGTCGCTAAAAATACCTGCGAAGTTGCGAAATTCGGGATCTTCCACGCCCACGTTGTGGTACCGCAAATGGCTAACGTTCCCATGCGCGCTCAGTTGGAGGTGCGGGCAGTCCTGCAACAAAAAGTCAATCAGCTGTTTCTCGTCAGCTGAAGGAGTGCTGCGAGCTGAAAATGAAGCTAACGCCATGAGCTTCCCGGCGTCTGAAAACCGAGAAAAGGGCGAATTCTTAGGAAATGTTGGATCGGCCAAGCCGTAGAGTAGGGCATAGCGATGCCCAGGCTCATTCATGACATCTGCGAGTAATGTGATGTTCAGCTCAGAATCGATTTCGTAAAAAGCGCCAATCCCCCCCTCCCATGTCAACCCATAGCATTGTGTGCCCTTAGGCAGGTTTGACATGCCGAAAGCGCAAAGAAGGTGCGATCGTTCGTGCGAAGACGAGAAGTACACTATTGGCTTTCCCAGAAGGCGCCGTTGGCCAGCGACAATGTCGTTCTTCAACACGCCGCGGTACCCGGCAACAATGCGCGAGCCGGTGACGTTGTCGTCGCAAGGCCACCAACCGCCCGTACAGAGAACATCGGGCACTTCTTCGAGTTCTCCAAGGGTGTCAACGACATCATGGCTGCATAGAGGTGAGTGTCGGTAATGTGAGTTCTTCTCCGCCTCAATCGAAAACCGCAAACGGGCGTCCTTTAGATAGGCGATCGCCCCGTCATGGCCTGGGTTATACGAGAGAATATTCACGGTGCTGCGAGCCCTCCCTTGTCAACCGCGAGATCAACTCTCTTCTCTGCAGGGTGCGTGTCCTTCCGCCATGGCGTAAGGTATACTCTAAGTATATAGTTATATTATACAAGGTCCGACAGGCTATCGAGCGAGTGAGAGATGACCGACACTTCAGAGCACCATCGACGGCGCTCGGAATTCATCAGAAGGCTAGTCCAACAATCCGTAGGCCGGCTACCGATCAAGGCTCAGTACGTGCAACGTACGCCCAGAACTATCGTGCAGTTCTGGCACAACTTGCAACAGTTGCCCTGGGACGTCGAAGAGTGCATCGCGTCGTGGACTCGCTGGACCCCGAGTGGCTTCGCGCATCGGTTGTTCGACGAAGGAAGTGCCAAAGCGTTTATCGGTGCCTCATTGGATGCGCGCCACGAACACGCCTTTGAACGTTGCTACCATCCGGCCATGCAGGCCGACTACTTCCGGTTGTGCTACTTATTGGTCGAGGGTGGCTTCTATGTCGATGCGGACGATGTTTGCGTTGGTACCGATGTCGGCTGGCTATTCGATGATGGCCGGCTTAAAATCCAGCCGCTCTGCTACGACGTCACATCTGGAACGATGGTGGCCCCATCCGTGTTTCTTCGTAGTGATGCTTACGACTCTAACTGGATTTTCTATTTCAATAACAATCCACTGATTGTAAACCGAGGACATCCGATCATCGAACATGCGCTCCGGCAGGCGACTGATTTTCTCGAACTTGCCAACGACAACGTGCTGCCTGAGATTCAGGCGACGACCGGCCCGGGAAATCTTTCGAGGTCGATATTCGAATTTGGCACTACGTCTGGAGGTGTGGAGAGCGATCTGGTGGTATTGCGTGAATGGGATTCACTTGCCGTTTCAAGGTGGCCTTTGAGTCACCGCGCTGATGCCAGAAACTGGCGACTTTCCAATCAGCAAAGGTTCCGCCATAGTGGCGATTAGTCCACAATGAATCCTTCAAGACCGCTGAGCGCAGCCGCACGCTTTCTCCATTTCTTGTTCTTGCATTATCGAATGCACCTGCCGCGGCAGCGGTGCCTTTCGTTCGTGCCGCCCTCGGACCCCCAGAAGTCGGGCATCGGTCCGATCTTTGTTGTCAACTTGGATAGGCAACCGAACCGCTGGGCTGACATCCTTCGTGAGCTTGCCTGCATCCTGGACGCTGCCGGTAAGCCGCTGTCGGAGCGAGTCGTTCGATACTCCGCATGCGACGCGCAGAACGATTCGCAACAATTGCTCGATGGTAGCAACGTCGAGCCGTTCTACACGCTCGGCGACCAGTTGTTCGTCGAACCGCAACCTCTTGCAGTGCCTGACGTATTCGATCTGACGCGCCCGATTAGGATGAGCCAGGCAGAAGTTGCCGTCGCGCGCTCGCACATCGGTGTCTGGAGAGCCGTTGCGCAGTCCACCGCCTCCTATGCTCTTGTGCTTGAGGACGATGTCTGGTTCGAGCGTGGCTTTGGCCGAATCGTCGATCAGGCTTGGCGTGAGATGGAGGATACGGATCAAGCTGGTCCAGCCTTTGATGTCTTATACATGTCTTACAAGGAAGCGCGATACGGTGCGCCAAAGGAACAGGTTTCGAGGAACGTGTTTCGCCCAGAACGCGGGCTCTGGTATCTGTCGGGGTATGTCTTGTCAAAAAAAGGGGCTCAAACGCTACTTGGGCTCCTTCCTTGCCGCGGCCCCATCGACATCTGGATCAATCACAAGTTCGCAGAGATGGATGTGCGAGCTCTGCGCCGCCCAGTGATCAACCAGCGTCTCGACACTGCTTCAACAAACTCGTACTCGATTCTTCCGGCACTGAGCCGCATTGGCATCCTCGATGACTGCGGCACTGCGCTTTTCCATCAGCGGCCGGTTCATTTTCCTGTGTTCGCGTTTGGAGCTCCTGGATCGGGCTTGTCATCCCTCGCGTTGGCTCTTTCGATGCTTGGCTATCGTTGCTGCAGCGATCTCGACCACATTCCGGAATATGAGTTTGAAGGACTGATGGCCGGCCGCGCCCATCGCGTTTTCAATGCCTATGTCAACATAGGTTCACTGAGGCCGCATGTGCGCGCGCTCGCGTCGCGTTATCCGCGAGCGAAGTTCATCGTGATCGACGACGTTAAACGGACGAGTGACAAACTGTTGGACGCGTTGCAAGGGGCGGATGTGGTCCGTCTGCATGGTGAAAGAGCTTATTCGTGGTGTGCGCTTTGCGAGCATGTGAGGCTTCCTCCGCCAGCAACGCCGTATCCGACTGTTCGGGATATTGGACAGCGAAGATATCTGGGCGCTGTGGTCGATACGCTAACGGTCCGTCCAGCAAAGCGACTCCGGCACGATCGGTCACCGTGGATCGTAGAGCCGCACGCGGGGTGGACAGGAATCGGCGCGAGCCTGTCGGAGCGGTCGGAGGCGTTAAGGTCGCGAGTGAGCTTCGAGGATGATCTGGCGCGTGCCCATTCGGCGCGTTGGCTGCTACGCAACGATACGTTTCCCGGAAACCTCGGACTGTTTCGCCCGGCGAACGTCACCGCGGAATCGGGTGTCGGCCTCTCGCTCACAGTCATTCAGGAGCCGCTTGGCGTTCGAAATTTTAGCGCTGCCTCGATCTCGAGCCGAGGTGCTTTCCTTTATGGGCGTTTCGAAGCCACCCTGCAAGCGACGAATGTTTCAGGTCTAGTGACCGGCTTCTTTCTTCATCGCGATTCGCCGCGGCAGGAGATCGATGTTGAGATCACGGGAAATCGTCCAGACCGGCTCTTGGTCAATGTTTTCTATAACCCCGGGCCAGAGGGCGCCAAGTTTGATTATGGCTATCGGGGGACGCCCGTAGCCATTCCGTTGGAGTTCGACGCGTCGGAAGCCGCGCACCGGTTTGCAATCGAATGGGATCCATGCGAAATCCGGTGGTTCATCGATGGCGAACTAGTTCACCATCGTGCGGCATGGAACCCGACTCCCATTCCGAACCTCCCCATGACATTACATGTCAACACGTGGCCAACCCGCTCACGAGAGCTTGCGGGCCGATTGGCACTTCGCTCCCTACCCGCATCAGCCATCGTGCGCAGTATCGCTGTTGATGCGTTCGATGCGAGCGCCTACACGGCTCCCAGCGAGCGGCAATTCGAGGAACGGAAAGAGGCGAGAATCATGAGTTCAGGAGATTTTGGTGTCGTATGATCTCTGTGCGCGGAGCTTGGGACATGGGTAACCTGGGAACAACTTGGGAACAAACATTGACGAATACCGTGCAAAACCGTGATGCATGACATAGGAAAATGCTAGACGAACCAACTACTTAGCGTTTCTGCTCTTGCCTTGGGCACAGACGGCCCTTGATATGTTCCGAGACGGCCGCTCGCCCACCGGCACTTCCCAGAACCGGACTTCTGGACCGCTTCGCAGGACTGCAGCCAAGTGCCGAGCGAGCCCAACTGGCAGAATAACCTGCGAGTACACCGTGACCCCGACACAATCGAGAGAGGGATTTTCATTCATCAAGTGGCTGCGAGAATCAGCGGCAGGAGGAACTCTTGCAGGCGAAGGCTTTCTTTGAGCCCGAGCTTCTCGAGCTGAATGCCCATGCAATCCGTCCCGACGATTCGGACCACGCGCGCGCCTGAATGCAGGGGCGCCACGCCGGCCTCAACTTCAAGGCTGACGGTGACAAGGGTACCTAACGAAAAGACACGGTGTGACTGAACCAACGCGCCCCCTAGGCTGAGGTCCAGCGTGGTCCCCTCAAGACGATCATTGCCTGCTTCCATTGAGACTCTGCAGCGCAGCCGCACGCGTGTGAAGCGCCGCCGTTCCCGCTCGATCGAACCTTCGGCAACACGGATCAATTTTAGAAGCTTATTGCGCTCGACGGGCTTGAAGAGAAAAAACCCAACGCCAGCGTCGAAGGCACGTTTCATCAACGTCCGTTCTTCCTCTCCGGTAATCATCACGATGACCGTGGAGGCGTTAACGCGGGAAGAGCGGATTTGACGTGCTAGTTCCACACCATCTGGTGGGGGCATGCGCATGTCCAGAAAGACGGCATGATATTTCTCTCGCTTCAGAAGCTCGGTGGCGTCGGCACTGCTGGTTAGAAAGCTGGCGTCCATGCCGGCCGTGCGTAGGATTTCAGAGATAAGTTCACCGGTGAGCGGATCGTCGTCGACAACAAGAATCCGTGCGGGCAAGGTATCGCTCCTGTGGCGAACGCGATTCCGGCGAGGCTACGCCATGGTAGCAAACCTAAGAATTTATCCGCGACACTTTCGAGTCTTGCAGCCAGCGGTTTAGTTCTTCTCGAAGCAATTGAAAGTCGATTGGCTTTGAGAGGCAGGCTCTGCAGCCCGCCTGCAGGATCCCTTCCTGCTCCGTCACTAGGGCATGTGCCGTCACGGCAATCACGGGGATTTCCCCCAGTTCCGGTTTTTGGCGCATCCATGCGACGAGGTCGAGGCCGTTTTCGACACCCAGATTGATATCGAGTAAGACGGCATCGGGAAGCCGTTTCTCAAAAACCTCGTAACTGGTCTTCAGGTCTGCCGCCGGCCAGACTTCGTAGCCTTCCACTTCGAGCCAGTCGCAGAGGAGTTCGCGGTTGAGTAGGTTGTCTTCGACGATGAGAATACGGTATTTCAAGCATCCTCCAGAATCTGGGAGGTCACTACACGTTCCAGCTGCTTCATCAACGGTTCTCGCCACGAATGCTGCTTTCGAAAGAGCGATTCCGCGTGCGCGCGAACGTATTTTTCTTCTTCCTTGGTGAGATCCTTGCTCGTCAGAACAAACACGGGAAGATCGGCTGTGCGTGGGTCACCGCGCCATTCGGCCAGCAATTCTAGTCCGCTCATCTTGGGCAGCACTAAATCTAGAATGACCAGCTCGGGCAGAGCATGAGCGACGCGTGCGCGGGCCTCAGCGCCATCGGCGGCGGTGACCACGGGGTAGCCGCGCGCCGTGAGCAACTCTTCGATCATCTCGCGAGTGCTGGCGTCGTCTTCCACAACCAGAATAGCCCGCGCCGGCGCTGCTTTTCCTCGAGACCTGAGGCAGCGCTCCACAGCAGCTAGCAACGTTGCTTTGTCCACCGGTTTAACCAGATACTCGTCCGCACCGAGGGCAGTTCCGACGCCAGGCTGGTCCACGATAGTCACGACAATGACGGGGATCTTTGACGTGCGCCGATCATTTTTCAACTGCAGTAGAACCTCAAGCCCGTGGACCGGCTGCATGAGAAGGTCCAAAGTGATGGCATCCGGCTGCTGTTCAGCTGCCATTTCCGTGGCGCGTTCCGGCTGATCACATCGCAGGGTCTCATAACCAGAAGACGTGAGTTGCGACTGGATCAGTTGCCCGGTCGCCGCGTTGTCTTCAACGACGAGAATCCGCGGAGTCTTGCCGGCTCTGGGTGTAACTATGGTCGTCCGGGCGGGCTCATCCGGAGCGATTGCAAGGAGAGGCAGGAAAAAATAAAAGCAAGTTCCTTCGTCGGGCTTGCTCTCGATCTGCAGTTTGCTCCCGTGCAGTTCCACGAGACGCGCGGTGATGGCAAGTCCCAGGCCGGTGCCTTCCGTGGCGCTGCCCGTTTGTGCCAAGCGATAGAACGCTTCAAAGATCCGCCGCTGTTCTTCGGGTGCAATCCCCGGGCCATTGTCACGCACTTCCAACCTGACTTGTCCGCCCACCTGACGCGCGACCAATTTGATTTGGCCAACCTCCGGGGTGAACTTGATTGCGTTGCCAACTAGGTTCATGAGGACTTGCTTGATTCGAGTCGCGTCGGCGCGGACAAACAAACGGGGCTCGACCTCCTGGGTCAAGCACTGAGATTTCTTATCCGCCAGCGGTTGCAGGGCGCTGAGCACTTCAGCAAAGGCAGAAGCGATGCTCACATCTTCACGGACAATCTCCATTCTTCCCGCTTCAATTTTGGAAAGGTCCAGGATGTCGGTGATCAGCTTTAGCAAGTGCGTTCCGCCGGTATGTATGTGGCTGACATAGCGTCTCTGGCGATCGTTCAGCGTGCCGTAACGTTCGTCAGCGAGCAGGTCGGAAAAACCCAATACGGCGTTGAGCGGGGTGCGCAGCTCGTGGCTCATCGTAGATAGGAATTGATCCTTAAACTTACTGGCGCGCACTGCCTCTTCTTTCGCCTGGACGAGAGCTTCCTGAGCGCTCTTTTGCAAAGTGATATCGTGGAATACGACAACGCCACCCTGCAGTGCGCCATCCGCGCCTTTGAGAGGTCCGCCCGTAATTCTGAGTAAACGGCCATCCGGCACTTTCGCGTTGCGGGTGAAGAGTTCTTCTGCGTTAACAGTCTCGCCCCGCATTGCCCGCACCAAGGGCAGCTCGTTGGATGGATACGGGGTCAAGGCGTCAGGTAAATAGCTGCCATACCGGTCAGACCACTGGTCGGGTCTCGTGTCCGTCGCGCCGATGCCCAGGACCTGCTCCGCTGCCGCATTAAAGAGAACAAACTTCCCATTCGAATCGGCCACGACCACGCCGTCAGCAATACTTTCCAGGATCAATTGCAGGAGTTCTTTTTGCCGTCTAGTCTCCTCTTCCGCCAACTTCTTTTCAGTGATGTCCCGAAAAACGAGCACGACCCCGAACCCTTCCCCTGTGTCGGTGAGAATGGGCGCCGCGCTGTCTTCAATGTCAAACTCTTTGCCGTCCTTGGAGAGCAAAAGCGTATGGTCGGCCAGGCCGACGACCTTCCCCTCACGGAAGACTTTCTTGACAGGGTTTTCGACAGGGCGGCGAGTCTCCCTGTTCACGATGTCAAACACCAGATCCATGGACTTCCCACGGGCTTCGTCCAAGCTCCATCCTGTAAGGGACTGGGCGACGGGATTCAAGAAGGTCACGCCGCCGTTCATGTCCGTGGCGATAACGGCGTCACCAATGCTTGCAAGAGTGGTCGAGAACCACTTTTCACTTTTTGCCAGTGCTTCTTGCGCCTTTTTACGTTCGGACAGCTCCCGTTGCAGAAGCCCGAAACACAACACCAGCAGCGAAATGCTCACTAAGGTGCCGGCAAGGATGGTGCGCACCGACCTGGCCACGCTCTCGTTGGCCTTTTGCGTGCGAAGCTTTAAAAGATCCTCCTCTTCGTTTTTCATTTCCGCAACCACGGCGCGAATCTCATCCATCCAGCGTTTTCCGGAACCCTCCAGGACCGCCCGGTTTGCCGCTGCCAAGCCTTCATTTTTGCGGAGATCGATGGTTCGCTGAAGCTCTGTCAATTTTTTTTCGACCAGCGGCTCCAGTATCTGGATGCGTTTCTGCTGATTGGAATTGTCGGAAGTGAGACTCTTTAGGTCCCCGATTTTCTGGTCGATATTCTTAATCGCCGCACGGTACGGCTCGAGGTAGGACTCTTCTCCCGTGAGGAGATACCCTCGCTGTCCAGTTTCCGCGTCAACGAGCCGGGCCACCGTCTCATCAAGATTCCTTAGAACCTCGTAGGTGTGCTTCCGCCACTCGGAAGCTTCAGCGAATCGGGCCGTGTTCCGGTAGGATTGCCATCCAACGAATACCAGGATAGCCGTTGCTATTACGAATCCCCCAAAAACAAGGCGATTTCCCATTTTCCATTTCATCTTTCCACCGCCCTGCCACGGAGTCTTGGGAGAAGGCATTAGGTACCGGACCCTGCCGGATGCACCGGCTGATAGCCATGAACGACGGCCTCGAATTCGTCCAAGATGGACCCATCCCACCAGCCGCGCTTTACTTCTTCACGCATGATGGCCAGGGCCTTTTCTACGGGAAGCGCCTTGCGATAGGGCCGGTCCGTGGTAAGCGCGTCATAAATGTCCGTGATTTGAAGGATGCGCGCGGTGAGCGGAATTTGTTCACTTTTGAGACCATCGGGGTACCCGGAGCCGTTCTGCTTTTCGTGGTGGTGGCGAATGATCGGCAGGACATTGCGGAACGATCTCAACGGGGCGCAAATCCGCTCGCCCTCTATGGTGTGCTGTTCCATGATTTTTCGTTCTTCTGGAGTAAGCGGTCCGGGCTTCAACAGGATGTGCTCCGGCACGGCCAGCTTGCCGATATCGTGTATGAGACCGCCTCGGCGCAGAGCGACACGCAGGTGGTCGGGCAAACCCAGCTTTTCCGCCAGGGCCACCGAGTATTTCGAAAGGCGATCGCAATGCCCTTCGGTATAGGGGTCCTTCGCCTCGATTGACAGCGCAAGACTAAACAGCACGGTCTCGGCGTTGTCCAGTTCATCGGTGAATTGCTTCAAGCGCAGCAGGGAATACACGCGGGCCAGCAACTCCTGCTTATTCACCGGCTTGCTGAGGAAATCATCGGCGCCGCACATGATCCCGTGGATGCGGTCCGAATCGCTGTTCAGGCTGGTAAGCAATACGACAGGGATCAATCGCGTTTCCGGCTTGCACTTCATCGCCTGACAAAGTTCAAATCCGGTCGGGCGCGGCATCACGACATCCAGCAGCGCCAGATCAATTGAGCCGCTATTCACATGCTCTAGCGCCTGCTGGCCGTTTGCCGCACATTCGACCTGGTAACCCTCTGCGCTCAACAGAGTGGAGAGCAGTTCGCGATTGGCCTCGTTGTCATCGGCCACAAGGATGATTCTTTCAGGGCGTTCCGAGGCAGGCATACCGCCTCCTTAACCGTGACCTTAACCACACACGAAGGATTGCACACGTCAACTCTCGCCAATGGAAAGGAGAAGTAGTTCAGCCCCAGGCAGCGAATAGCCAATCCACGGCGCCTGTTTGTAAGTGTCTCAAATTCATAAGTGCCGTCCGCTTCACTTTCATAGTGCGGACCTAATCAGTAAATAGCCGAGTGGACTGATTGGCGGGGCGGACTTGTCCTATCGCAAGTGGCCGCGTCACGCAGCAGTGCCGTTCGACCTGCGCGCATTCTGGACTTATCGTCGGCCACTCGCAAATTGGCCCGAAACGGGGTTCGAGGAGATCGGAGCGCGAGCGGCGTTCCGTAGCAGCATATTTCCTCCAAGGGGACTTCTGGGCCGTACTGCGGATTGATGGGCACAGCCTCCAGTTGACACGGGGGTTTGGTATCCAGCTTTGAGCACGTGATCGGGCAAACTTAGACAGTCGATCTGGACATCTTTTTGCTCTGCTTCTGCTCATACATGGCAACATCAGCTCGGTCGAGAAGCTTCTCGAGGTGACACACTTGAGCTGCATCGCCTGGAACAATCCCGATACTGAAGGACAGGGGATAGCGTCGGTTCGGCTCCTCATTCCGATAGCGTAATTTCTCTTGAACTCGGCCAATGACAGTCGTAATGCTGTCTTCGGCTGCATCTGTGATGAGAATTGCAAATTCATCCCCTCCCATCCGCGCAAGGATATCGGACTGACGAAAAGAGTCCCTGAGGATGTTTGAGGTGTCCACTAAAGCACGGTTTCCTTCCTGGTGGCCGAAGGCATCGTTGATTTGCTTCATCCCGTCAAGGTCGACAAAGGCGACCAGGAATGGCTTTCCTGTTCGGTAGGCCAACTTCATATGATGTTCAGCCAGCGTGAAGAATCCCCTGCGGTTACTAAGTCCCGTCAAATCATCGATGAGAGCGAGGTTGAGCAACGCCAACTGCACGCGTTGCCGCTCCATGGCATAGTGGATAGCATGCCAGAGCACGGCGCCGTCGATTTGCACCTTAACTAGGTAATCTTGTGCACCCTCCCGGAGCGACCGGACCGCCAAATCACCATCATCAAGCACAGTTAGCACGACGAGAGGTGCCTCTGCGGCTGCGGCCCTCGTGCGACGTACGGTTTCCAATCCCTGGGAATCTGGCAGTCCCAAGTCCAGCAGGATAATATCGGGCTCGTTCTTCGCAAGAAACTCGAAAGCCTGCACCAAGGTTTGGCAGTGAGTGAATTCGAACTGTAGGTCGGTGATTTCTTCAAGAGCTACGCGTATGAGGCGAGCGTCCCCAGGACTGTCTTCGATGAGCAACATCTTGATTTTAGACGCGGGCATAGTGGAATCACCTCGGAGGAAGCTTGACCAGCGAAAGCCAGAAGCTCTCGATCGAATGAACAACGCGCAGGAACTGGTCCAGATCTACCGGCTTAGTGATGTAGCAGTTCGCGTGGCGGCTATAGGCGCGCGCAATGTCCTCCTCGGCTGCCGAGGTGGTCAGAACCACGACCGGAATTTTTTTTAGTCGTTCGTCGGCTTTGATGACCTCCAATACCTCGCGGCCGTCTTTCCTGGGCAAGTTCAGATCAAGCAAGATAAGGTCTGGCTGTGGCGAATTCGCGTACGAACCTTGGCGGTGCAGATACTCAAGAGCCTCCACCCCATCTTTCATTACTGTCAAGTTGTTCAACACCTTGCCCTCTTTAAAGGCCTCCAAAGTCAGGCGAGCATCACCCGGGTTATCTTCGACTAGCAAAATTTCAATGGGCCTCGTGCTCATTTTTGTGTCCTCTCCGCCCGTGGAATGCTAAATAAAAATGTCGACCCGCGCCCGTACTCCGATTCCAGCCAAATCTTTCCTCCGTGCCGTTCCACGATCCTTCTGCAAATGGCCAGACCGATTCCCGTACCCGAATACTCCATGCGCGTGTGCAGCCGCTGGAACATCTGAAAGATGCGCTCGAAGTATTGGGGCTCGATGCCGATACCGTTGTCTTGAACGGAAAAAAGCCACTCACTTGCCGTGGAGGTCGCACCAACGTGGATTTCGGGCGTGCGTTCGCTGCAATACTTAATGGCGTTGCCGATCAGATTCTGGAACAGCTGCGTAAGTTGTGTCGCATCCGCGAGTACCGCGGGAAGTGGTCCGACACTAACCAATGTCTTTGAGATTTTGATCGATTCCTGCAGGTTGTCCAAGGCGGTATGGCAGGCAGCCTCGGCCAGAGTGAAACAGGGTGTCTTCCCTCTGGTCGTGAGGCGGGAATATGACAACAGATCCTGAATGAGTTGCTGCATCCGCGCCGCGCCGTCCACGGCAAAGCCGATAAACTCATCGGCCTCAGCATCTAGCTTGCCTTTATAGCGCCGCGCCAGAAGTTGGGTATAGCTGGCGACCATACGGAGTGGCTCCTGGAGATCGTGCGACGCCACGTACGCGAATACTTCAAGGTCGGCGTTAGAGCGTGCAAGCTCTTCCGCTTTTAAAGCAAGTTTCTGTTGCGCTTCCTTTCGTGCAGTTACGTCGTGGACAAATGCAGCGAAGAAACACGTCCCATCACATTGGATGGGAGAGATAGCCAGTTCGGCCGGGAATTCGTATGCGTCCCGGTGCAAGACGGTAATTTCAATTCGTTGCCCCTCCCCTGTCGCTAGAAGGCGCTGAAGACTCTCTGAATGAGAATTCCGATATCGCTCAGGAATAATCAAATCGGAAAACAATTTTCCAAATACTTCGGGCCTGGACCATCCGAACGTAGCCTCTGCTTGCAAGTTCCAATCCGTAATCACACCGTTAGAGTCCATTGCAATAAACGCGTCAACAGCAGTTTCGATGATCTGCTGGTACCGTTGAGTCGAGTTAGTTGAAATCGCCACTTCGTGCATTGGTAGAACCTAGCCACAATCGACAGTTATAAAGACCAGCTTCGCGACAAGTACGATTCATAATCATTATACTTTTTATATACTCAGCTACTCATCTCTTTGAAGGGTAGGTATCTTACTGATTATTTCTGCGATCAACACACGAGCTACTCGTTTTGGGCTTCCAGCTAGGGCAGCGCCCCATGCGTCTGTTCATCGGGAACCTGCTCTCGATCCACAAACGGGGTTCTAGGAAGGGACAGCCGGGATTGGCGACGAGCGGTTGGCCATCCGAACGTTATTCAGCAATGGTCGCTATCGACTTTCTACTTCAAGTTGATCCGGAATCTGTTCGACGTCGGTGCCAATCCGTCCACTCGTTGGTTTCGGAATTCCGACGCCTAAATCCGGGAACAACGCGGGAACATTAACAGTTCCCTTCCCTTTCTTGCTGTGCTTTTGCGTTCCTTCGCGCTCCCTTAAGTCCTTGAAATTCCAGATCAAGGTGCTCTGTCACGGCAGAGGTCGCGAGTTCGAGTCTCGTCGTCCCCGCCATTCTTTCTAAAAGAGTTAATCCCGTTTTCGAAAGAATGGCATGGTACACAAAAAGGTACACATTAAGCGGCCCCCCGTGTCCCCATTGCCCTTTTCCCCTCTGGCAGAATCATCTCCACCACTTTCGCCTGCGCCCGCCGCTTCTTGCTGCTGACCGCGTGGGTGTAGATGTCCATGGTGATACTGCTGTTGGCATGACGCATGAGCGATTGCACGGTCTTCACATCTTCATCATTTTCCGCGAGCATGGTGGAGAATGTGTGACGAAAAACATGCCAGTTGATGTGCTTCGTTATGCCTGCCCGCACCGCAGCCGGACAGATATAATTCCGCATGACGGCTTCCGGCCACAATGGCTGTCGGCCTTTCATACGGGCACTGGCGAAGATCCAATCCTGCTCTTGGGCGTATGGTGTTTCCTTTCGCCATCGCAATAGATCAGTGATGATTTCCTCGCCGAGCGGCATTGTCTTTTCGCTCTCTTCTGTTTTTACTGGTCCCACGTGCTGGTGCCAAATCGACCTGCGGATATTGAGTGTTTTCTTGTTGAAGTCGATGTCACACCATTGTGTTGCGAGCACTTCCCCTCGGCGCATGCCGGTGGGAACGTCGAGGAGAACGAGAGTGCGTTCACGCGGCGCCAATTCGGCAAACAACTTTTGGAGTTCTTCTGCCGTTAATGGGACTACGATACGTTCTCTCTTGGCGCTCTGCCGGACCGCGCGAATGGGATTCGTGGTCATCCAACCGTAACGAACGGCATGGCTACAAATTGCACTCATGATATTGCGAATCTTTGCCTTTGTTCCGCGGCTGCGCCCAATTGTGCCCAGCCATTCCTCGACCTAAATCGCGATACCGCTGCTTTCCATGCTGTTCAAGAAATATTCGCCCCAACGAGGCACAATCCAACCGGTCAGATAGGATTTGTAGCCCTCCTTGGTCGAATAGGACTTTCGTTCGTTATTCTCTGAACCCAACTCCTTCAGGCGATAGTGATCCACCAGATCTCGAAACTTGCGAGGTGGACGTGCCTTCTCAGATGGGTCCAAATTAATATTCAACCGCAACGCATCGAGCTCGCGCCGTGCGTCCGCCTCGGTTCGCAATTCGCTCACCGGGCCGACTACAATTTTCATTGGTCGACGCTTGCCATGTGGATCGGTCTCTCGCCAACGAAAGAGCCAAACCAGATAGCCACTCTTGCGCTTGATTTTCGTAAGACTTCCCTTCTGGTACCGCACTCTCTTTCTCAAATCTTCCTCCTTTGATTCGGAGAGCACGGACGGCAAGACGAGTGTAAGCGGCTGCGCATCCACACGTCTAGTTCCGAAATAAGAAACCGCCACTGGTGGCGCTGTCCATCGCCAAGCGGATGCGCGGGAACGGTGCCATCACGCGCCATTCGTAAAAGCGTCCGAGGATGGAGTGATAAGAACCTTGCTGCTTCTGGCGCAGCTACATAAAGTTCTTCTAAGGCCGTGGGTGACGATGTTTGAAGAACGGTCCCCATAGGATTCGAGTTCTCCGCTTCACTTTTCTCCCCTGTGGTCCTGTGTGGACTTACTCTGCGAGAAGTCATGATCACGCGCACTACAAATAGAGAAGAGAATTTGTCATCGCGTGAATTTCTTTATCCAAACCACGAGTGCCTAGGAAAAGACACAGCTAGCCGAATAGCTGATTGCCATTGGGCTTGGCAGTGGATGACGTAAATGTAGTTTGGCGCTTCTCCTTGGCTGCGGTAATAGGACCGTGTTCCTCAGTTGATTCCTTACCATTCGCACTTGGGCGTTCCAACCATTCTTTGAATTCGGCATCCTTGTTGAAGACGAGCTTGAGCGCCTCGCTAACAACGTAAGACTCCGTTGAATCGAGAAACTCAGCGTACTTGTCCAGCTTGGTCTTCAGTTCTTCATCCAAGCGAACTTGTAGCGTTGCATTCTTCGGTTGCTTCGGCGGTGCTTTCAGAATTGACATGAACATTTCTCCTTGGTTGCAGGCGCGATTTAGTAATTGGCGCGTGCGAAGTTTGTTGCTCTTAGTCTTGAGCCGTGTCCCAATGCAGCTCTCGAAGAATTAATGGGCGGGAGCGACCTCGAAAAACTTTTTGGGCGGCTCGGAGCCGAAAAAGTGGGGTCGCTCCCGCCCATTTCCGACTTTTTTTGCCTGCTACTTTTGCTCCGTTCTCTGAACGCATCTTCCTTGCGACGTGTGTCTTGAGGAGTTCCGAAGGTGAAGAAGTTGCAATGACGGAAGTGCAGAGTAAAATTCTTACCTCCTTCACTTCGATCTCCGATAATTTCGCTTCCTGTCTCATCTCTCTTCCTCGGGACAGGAGCGAAATACTTGCATGCAACGAGTGTCTTGGGCTGGAGCGACCCGTGTGGTCTTTTGGCCACAAGCACTTGGCCAAAAGGGGGTCGCTCCAGCCCAGTTCGGTGTTTTCCTCGCGTCCAAATTCATCATGGTACGAAGGGCAACCTCTGTACTCCGTATAGCTTCGCATTGCCTTCGAGGCGAACGGATGGGTGAACGCGAGTGTGAACCGTGTCTTCCGCGCGCTGTTCACCATGTCCGCCTCTAAGCGTGCAGTGAAGATTGCTGAAAGTCCGATCGATCTCGGTAAACTTCTCGTGCCTTCTGAGAATTGGTGAGGCGGGAGCGACCCGGACGCACCGTGCGTCTTTATAATGGGTCGCTCCCGCCTCATCCGGGGTTTGGCCGCGTTCCGATTCCGGGCTCTTTCTGTGGGCATCGCGTTTTGTTTGCTGTACTTCGCTCCTGCTGACAGGTGAAGCTTGTGGTGAAGAGTCGCGTGAAGCTCGGGAGTGAAGTGCTCCTCGCCTGGCGTTGGCGTATTCGCTTCGCTCTTCGCCTGAAATTTTCTGTCGGGCAACTCTAGAAGACACCCATCCGGTTTCGACCCGGGGCGCTTGGTCGGGAAATGCTGCGGGAAGGACCGGAGATGGAACTGCTCCACTGACAGCTGGGCAAGGGCTGTCAGGTCCCACTCCGGTCGGCAGGCATGTTTCGGGGACGTTGTGGCAGGTAACGGAGGGCGATACACCAGGTTTTACCTCCATAGAGGGCAAAAGGAGCAATTTCTCCCCCTATGTATCTAATCAGCGGAGAGAAAGAAAAACGTGTCGCGCCAAATCGAAAATAGTTTGAATTTCCGCAAAAACAGGAAACTTGGTTCTATTTGCGGTGTCCGCGCCGTCTGTGGGAGTGCAAAGGCAATCCGAGACCACAGGGGAAAGAACATTCCCACATTCAAAGCGTAGGTTGAAGCTATCGCACCTTGGAATTGCTCTTCAGTCCTTGCGGAGCAAAATATGTCGGGCTGTCCAACGCCTACACCGATCTCTGGGCAGGCCTCGGTAGTCAAGTGGGACCGGGAGTCGCCTATAGCATCGTCCCAACCGTGTGCCGAAACGTGTGCCAGCCCACTCCGATGATGCCAACCTTCGCAAACGCCGGTTGGACCTTCTTTTTCAGAACGGCGGCAAGGTCCAGCGGCTTCTTCCCTTTGCGGCGACGAGATGGGAAAACGAAATCCCCAGGTCCGTTGTATTCGCTCTGCGACTTCCATTCCAGCAACGCATCTTTCAACGCCAGATGCATCGGCAACACCTTGGCCGACGCTTCCGTTTTTGTCGCCTTCAGATGCCCGCCTCTGCGCCAATAGTACGAGTGTTGAACGCTGAAGCTCATGCTGTCGAAGTTGTAGTCCGACCAGCGCAGGGCGCCGAGCTCCCCTCGACGTGTGCCCAACGCGGGCAGTGAACTCATTGATTCGCTCTGGATAGAGCGCCCGCCTTGTGCGCACGACACTCGATTCCAACAACTCCTTCCACCATTTCCAACTACTAACGTTTCCAATAAATGGGAGAATCTGCTTTTCGCTCCCCAGAAACTCCCGGACTCAACTTCGCTGGTCTCTCAAACTGTGGTGCAGGTCGTAAGTTGATGTTCTCCCATCTCTGTCGGCATCGTGCCATCCGAGCAATTGTTCGCAAAACAGCAGCAAAACCGCGAGAGGGAGTTCCATTTTTGCACTCAAAAACCCAAATAGGAGTCGGATTGTGCCAGTGCCGTCTGGCAATTATTAGATAATCTCCATATAAACAAGAAAGTTAAGTCTATATTGTGTTCTTGCTGTTTCGCTGGTAGCATACGTGCAAGCGGCTACTCTCGGGGCCCAGTGTTCCGCGAGATGCTTGCTTACCCCCTTCCTTAGACTCTTACTGCCTTGGTGTGAGAGTTCCAAAGAGCGACAACACCCTCTAAGCGCCGAAGGCGAAGCCTCGTCCAAAAGTGCGTCCTCAAAATCCAACTAAGCTCTTCGATCTTCCGCAGGACGCCCAGCGCCACTGGTATGCTGCCTACACCAAGCCATGCCACGAGAAGCGTGTCGCGGAGCATCTGGGAATCCGCGGCGTGGATTTTTTTCTGCCGCTCTACCGCAGCACTCGGCGTTGGAACAACGGCTGCAACGTCACTCTCGAAAGGCCACTCTTCCCTAGCTACGTTTTCGTGCACATCCTTTCGGGCGAGCGGCTGCGGGTGCTGGGATTATCGAGTGTCCTTTCCATTGCCGGCAGCAGCCACGAGCCGGCACCGTTGCCCGACGAGGAGATCGAGCGCCTTCGTTCGGGACTCCTGGAGGTGAATGCCGAGCCGCACCCGGTCCTCACGGTCGGAGAAAGAGTGAGGATCCGCCGGGGTCCGCTGGAAGGCTTGCACGGCATCGTCTCTCGTCAGAAGAATCAGTTCCGCGTGGTTCTCACGCTGGACCTAATCATGAAAAGCGTGGCCGTGGAAGTTTGCGTGGATGATACGGAACCTATCGGCAAGCCCGAACCGAGCTACCGCGCCATGGCGGCTTACGCGCACTGAAGAAGGTTTTTTGAAAACAGAGGAAATGGCGGTACCTGAAACTGCAGTTACAAAGGCCCCAACGCCGGACAAGCAGGCGGCGTCCATCGAAATCCCGGTGTCCGTTCCCCAGCAAGTTCCGCAGGCAAGCGCGGAAATATCGCTGCT
>WNFD01002503.1_pt1 | contig 22083 bp, 23 predicted proteins | sample 5400491 | NCBI WGS metagenome assembly WNFD01 (sample SAMN13153343, study PRJNA577476) | soil metagenome | isolation source: 120 cm saprolite under Douglas fir tree site 2 hole 2 replicate 2 | place: USA:California | collected 2015-04-18
TGGTGCGGTTAGCGTCCAGGAGTCGCTCGCCCAGTGCATCGAGGGCAGCCCGTCGATGGAAGATGAGGTTATCGCAATACTCTACCTGAGCAAAGAATAGACGATGCTGACAACCGGCTTGTTTCCGCTCTTGTTCGGTAAAGAAGGGGGTGAATCCGTTCAGCCACTTGCGGCCGCAGACGAGCAAATCGTGCGCGGTCAGAGAATCGGCGAGTTCTTGTAGCCGCTGGGGGTCGGAGCAGCGCAAGAAGGCGTTGGTGGTTTGCTTTGGTGGTTCGCTGGAAATCGAGTCCCTCCTGCCGCATGCGATGAGCTAGCCAGTGATGCTGGTGGAGACAGATACGGGCGGAAAAGGGGAAGTAGGGGCAGAGGCGGACGAACATCCGGCCCCAGCTGCGATCGTTGACATAAAAGTTATATTGCATGACCCAGCGCTGCGCCAATTGCAAATGCCAGCGGTTGTCCTTTTTGTTGCCAATGGCGGTCAGGATGCGGGCTGGTTCTCGTGCCTTCAGGATGAGGACCACCTGGTCGGGTTTGGCATGACGAAAGTAGGATTCGACAAAGTCGTCGCGTCGACCTTCGGGAGCTTCCAGGATCGGGGCATCCCATTTCTGGGAACGATTCTGCACCCAGTTGTGGAATTGCTCAGCGATTTCCCGCAGCACATCCCGGCTCACAGGGTACAGATTGCGATAGGTGCCGAAGAATCCGACTACCCGCTCGGGTTGCTGGAAAGGTTGAATGACGCCGTTGAGCAGAATCCGATCAAAGCAGCGATATCCGAACCGAATGCTATCCTGGTGATGCTCGAAGAATGCGTTCATGGCAAGCTCCTGTGTAGTGAGATACCAAGAGCATAGCTCCGAACCTTTCTTCGAGCACTCCTGACTGCTGAATCCAGAGGGATATCAAGGGCGAAGCCCTTGCCTAGTTAGCCTTCACATTTGGAGATGCTGTCAGGCCCGGTGGATTTACCGGGGACCTCTGGTAAAGTTCGCCTTTTGCTGGCTTGCTAATGGTCTCAACAGCGTCGCGCAGATCCTCAAGACCAAAATGCCCACAACGGGCACTCATCCGGACATTGTTGCCGGGGACCATCCAACGATCTTAGCGATCGCGTGCTGATCATCGTCGTGCCGCACACCTTCGGCGCAGCCCTAAACTTCAATTGTCATCTCCACATTTTGGTCTCTGCTGACGGTCTGCAGGAGTCACAGGGCCGTATCATCTCTCGGATACATTTCGCCGAGTTGCCGCTGATGCGACTTCTGCCTGCTTCAGCATGTCAGAAGAGCCGGGCATGTCTGAGACCATGCGCTGAGATGCGATGGAATGCGACAGACCTTGAAGAAAATGATTTTTGTTTTTCCATACATTAAACCGCCAAGTCTTACGCCTTCCGCGGCCTATCGGGTGTGCGGGAATATCTCCCTTGCGTGCCATCTCCAGAACTTGACGACGCGTTATCACAAGAAATTCAGCGATTACCTCTACGCTGACAAAGTGTTCAGCTAGCTCTGCGATGCTCAACAGGCGTTCGATCCAGAATACCGATCGAATGTACGGCATTAGCCCATTGAATCGGATCGGTGGCGGTGTTCACAATGTCACCCACGCCGATGGTTAATTTAATGTTTTGGGCAGCCACATTGGCCGTGACCCAACGAGTCTACGAATCAAGTATTTGCGGATAATACTGCGAATAATTTTGGGCATCGGGAAGAACCACGATCGTGAAGTCTCCAGGACTCTGTGCGTGCAAGGGGACGACGAAGAGAAGTGCGCTCGCCACTAAGCGAACCTATGCAAATTAATTTTTGTCGTATGAAACTGGCTAACTTGGCAGGACATGTCAACTCCTTAGACAACACTTTGGCAAGCGTTTTCCAGGGCCGATGCGGCCGCTGGCTGCTCCCACTAGCGAAGATGAGAGAATTCGAGAAGTTCCGTAAGAATCAGAAGATTGTCCGCACCTGCCGTGCCCGTCTGGCGCGTTTGAGCGGGCCTCAAGAGACTCAAAATGCTCGTGGTTGGGAGTACTCGTTCTATGCAGTGTTTAGAAGCATTTAAAGGTGCATGTTTCTGAAACGCGCATTCCCTCCAGGTAATAGGGCTCATAAACGATTTTATCTGGACGGAGGTACTCTGAACGAGATAAGGTAATGTTCCTCGGCATTACTTCAAGCGGGTTCTCCGGGGATACGGATTTCCGGAAACACCAAGCGAGCCGTTGCAGCCGCAAGGGGGGAGAGCAACGGAGTCGCAGGCGCTTTTTTTGCGCTCGCTTGCCACTTGGAGGTTCGGATGTGCGAAGGGGCTGAAGAGGAACGTGTACACGTGTCGTTGCTCGCGCAGAATCGACTTATGCGCGACGCGCTAGCTCGAATTTTTAGCAAACCGAATGACATAGCGCTGGTTGGTTCGTTTGGATTTTCTCCCACCCTCGTCGCGGAGATTACCCAGGCGAATCCCGATGTGCTGGTCATGGACTGGCCGGTAGTGGGTCAGTTTGAATTTCTGCGTAATGTTCAGCGCGCCCAACCAGGCATCAAGATCGTCTTGATTGGAATGACCGTCGACGAGGACTTGTTTGTCCGCGTGGTGCGCGAAGGTGTGCTGGGATACGTCTTGGAAGATGCGCACACGTCGGAAGTGCTGCATGCGGTGAGGGCGGTAGCTGATGGCGGAGCCGTGTCTCCTCCCCAACTCTGTGCCGCACTTTTTAACCACGTAGCCAGCCAACGCGCAAATGTTCCCAGTTTCCACGTCAAACTCAATTTAGGTCTGAGTAGCCGGCAGCAGGAACTTGTGCGGCTGATCGCGCTTGGTATGACTAATAAGGAAATAGCCCTCGAGCTTCAGCTCGCCGAGCAGACCGTGCGGAACCATGTCCATCGCATGCTTCGCAAAGCGGGTGCGAATGACCGGCTTGAAGTAGTAGAACTCTGTCGAATGCAGGGCTTGCGAGTGTAGACATAGGGTTCCACCATTCTTTCGTTCAACCAGCCTCCTTGTGAGGCTTTTCTTTTTACCCGCTGACCTTCTTACAACAGACACGTGTAACTTCCCAGCCGGATGCCGCAAAGCACAACGACTTTGCTGCCCTCCTGTAGCGGTGCCGGGAGCGGCTTCTGGGTGCAATCGATGGAGCATTTCCCGACCACGTAGCCCTTATGGACGTGGGAGTCGACATCGCTCCAGAGGAGGTCACGGACGATGTATTCCACTTTATTCTCGAACCCTGCTTGGCAACGATGAGTTCGTACCGGACGCATTGTCTCTATCTCTCCGTTCTGCGAGAGCGGGCGAGGTCTGGGCGATGATAGGGGACACGCAGAGGAGCAGTATAGCAATGGCGAAAGCGCGTGTTTGGGCCATTATCTGACCCGCCGCTCGCAAGCGATCCATAGGATTAGACACCGGACGGGAGATGTCGTTCCTGGGTGAGCCACGCTATTGAAAGAGTCCGGAGCGGGCGGATTGAAATTTGTCTCCGCTGAAGGTGTTTTGGGATCGGGTTTGGCTAGAGCGGAGGAACCAATCGGGCGTAGAATCCCGTTTATCGGACTCGAAACCCCGGTCGTGCTCGCAATTTGCGAACGACGGCGCTCGGTGAGCGCATCGGGATTGTGAGCATCTGATCAGACGTGGAGGGAACTGAAATGAACCCGACTAGTTTGTTGCGAGCTCTTGCCGTAGCGGCAGTTTCTGTCGCGCTCGCGGGCACGCCTGAATCCACTTTTGCCCAGCGCGGTGGTTTCCACGGCGGCGGGGGCGGTTTCCACGGTCGCGGCTTCGGTGGTCACGCCAGCGGCGGCTTTCATGGCGGAAGTTCTGGGGGATTTCACGGTGGCGGAGGCTTTGGGACCTTCCACAGCTCCGGCGGTTCCGGTGGCTTTCGCAGCCGAGGTTTCAACAGCTTTCATAACCGAGGCTTCGGAGGCTTTCATGGTCGCCGAGGCTTTGGCGGCTTCGGCGGTTACCCGTACTTCTACGGATTCGATTTTGGCTTCTGGCCGTACTGGGGCGCGTACCCCTATTGGTACGGATATGGCCCATGGTGGGGGCCTTACTATTACTCTCCATACGACTACCCTGACTCTCCTTACGACGCTCCGCTTGATCGTTATCCTCGTGATGATCGTCGTGATCGGGACAATCGCTGCCATCGGGACTATCGCCATCCCGACGACGGGTGTACCGACAGTTCTCCGGACACTTCCAAACCAAGCAGCGAAAATCCTCCCTCGAAGCCTTCGAATACGGTTGGTCCCGAAAGCTCTCCTGACCGGAATTACGTGACCGCTAACCTCGCAGACTACGGGACTGTTATTTCAAACGACAGGGCCACCCAGATGACGATCGCGACGGCGACCGACGTGGCGAGCAGACAGTCCGCGAATTCCGTGGAGCTTCCTTCGGAGATGCGTCCGGCGGTGCGGAATGCAATTGAAGCTCTACGCGCCATGCCACCCGATGCCCGCACGCGGCAACTTAACTCCGGTCGTTACGATGCCTTCTCGCCAGAGGAACGGGAATTTTTGAACAGCGCCTCGCAACCTCTACAGGCGGAATGACGCGGATGACGTGTCCAGAAAATGAAGCAGGGGTGGAACAGCATCAGTGGGTTGAGTTGAGTCCTGCACATCCCACCATTTAGTCGCCTGGTATCACCAGTTATCGCTGAAGCCGGAAGTGCGACTATTGGTTGAGTTGGTCAATCGCCAGGTTCAGGTCCAACACATTGATGCGGGGCTCGCCGAGAAATCCCAGTTGGCGTTGCTGAATGTGGCTTACGACCAGCGCGCCGACGCGGTCTTCGCTTAGGCCACGAACGCGAGCAATGCGCTGGACCTGAAAGAACGCGGCGGCCGGGGTGATGTCGGGATCGAGACCGGAAGCCGAAGTGGTGACCAAGTCGGCTGGGACGGGCTGGTTCGGATTTTCTCCTTTTAGGATTGCAGTGTCGCCCTTCACCCGGTCAATCAGCTTCTGGTTAGTGGGTCCGAAATTAGTCGCTCCCGAGTTAGCGGCGTCGTAGCCGTTTCCGGCGGCGGATGGCCGGGAATGGAAATACCTGTCGGAAACGAATGCCTGCCCGATGATGCGCGATCCGATAGGCCCGCCAGCACCTTGAATGAGTTGCCCGTTGGCTTTGTCGTGGAACAGCAGTTGCGCCAGCGCGGTCACCGTCAGCGGATAAATGATGCCGAGCAGGATAGTCGTGACGATCGTCATGAGCACGGCGGTGATGAGATTACGTTTCATAGTCATTTCTCCTACGCGAGGCCGATTCGGGTGATGATCAAGTCAATCAGCTTGATTCCGATGAAGGGCACGATCACGCCGCCTAGGCCATAGATCACCAGGTTGCGCCGTAAAAGAGATGCCGCGCCCATGGGGCGATACTTCACTCCACGCAGCGCGAGCGGAACCAACGCGATGATGATCAGAGCATTGAAGATGACCGCCGATAGAATCGCCGAGCCAGGGGTCTTCAATTGCATGATGTTGAGCGTGTTTAATACCGGAAAAGTTCCGGCAAACATGGCGGGAATAATCGCAAAGTATTTGGCGACGTCGTTGGCAATGGAAAAAGTGGTCAGCGACCCGCGGGTCATCAAAAGCTGCTTGCCGATTTCAACTACCTCAATCAGCTTGGTAGGATTGGAATCCAAATCCACCATGTTGCCGGCTTCTTTGGCGGCCTGAGTGCCGGTATTCATGGCGACCCCGACGTCGGCCTGGGCGAGGGCAGGCGCGTCATTGGTGCCGTCGCCGGTCATGGCGACCAGCTTGCCGTCGGCTTGTTCGCGGCGGATCAAATCCATTTTGTCTTTGGGTGTGGCTTCGGCGAGGAAATCATCCACGCCGGCCTCGCGCGCGATGGCGGCCGCTGTCAGCGGATTGTCGCCAGTAATCATCACCGTGCGAATGCCCATGGCGCGCAACTGGCTGAAGCGATCGCGTATGCCGCCTTTGACGATGTCTTTGAGGTGAATCACACCAACCGCCTGGCGATTTTCGGCGACGAGCAGGGGCGTGCCTCCGGAGCTAGCGATGTCGCGGATGGTGGCCTGCAACTCGGCGGGAATAGACGAACCGTTTTTTCCCAGATAACGTACGATTGCGTCGTTGGCCCCTTTGCGGATCTCGCGTCCATCCAGATTTACGCCGGACATGCGGGTTTGCGCCGTGAAGGGAACAAAAGTAGCTTCAGTCGCCGCTAGGTCGCGTCCGCGGAGGGCGTATTTTTCTTTTGCTAGTACAACGATGGAACGGCCCTCAGGGGTTTCGTCAGCCAGCGAGGAGAGCTGGGCGGCGTCAGCCAATTGGGCTTCGGTCACCCCCGGAGCGGGAATAAACTGTGCGGCTTGGCGGTTGCCGAGGGTGATGGTCCCAGTCTTGTCGAGCAAGAGGGTGTTGACGTCCCCGGCCGCTTCCACCGCGCGTCCGGACATGGCGAGCACGTTGTGCTGAATTAGGCGGTCCATGCCGGCGATGCCGATGGCTGAAAGCAGTCCGCCAATGGTTGTAGGAATCAGACAGACCAGGAGGGAGACGAGTACGAACACGGTCTGCGGCGAGCCAGAATAAATTGCGAAGGGCTGGAGCGTGACTACGGCCAATAGAAAGATGATGGTCAAGCCAGCTAGCAAAATGTTGAGTGCGATTTCGTTGGGGGTCTTCTGGCGCTCGGCGCCTTCGACCAGCGCGATCATGCGATCGAGGAATGTCTCGCCGGGATTCGAGGTGATCTTGACCTTAATCCAGTCGGACAGTACGCGGGTGCCTCCGGTCACTGCCGAACGATCGCCGCCTGCTTCGCGAATGACGGGAGCGGATTCGCCGGTGATGGCGGATTCATCCACCGACGCGATGCCCTCGACGATGTCGCCATCGGAAGGAATGAATTCGCCGGCAGAGACCAGCACCATGTCTCCGGCACGAAGCCGGGAGCTGGGAATTTTCTCCGTCTGGCCGCCATCGAGTAGACGATTGGCAACGGTTTCGGATCTGGCTTTCCGCAGGGAATCGGCTTGGGCCTTGCCGCGGCCTTCGGCCATGGCTTCGGCAAAATTGGCGAACAGCACGGTGAACCACAGCCACAGTGTGATTTGAAGGTCGAACTTAAGCGCTCCGCTGTGTTGGGAGACATCCCGCGCCAACAGTATGGTAGTGATGACACTGCCGACTTCCACCACGAACATGACGGGATTACCCGCCATCTTGCGCGGATTCAGTTTCACCAGTGAGTCCAGCGTTGCCTGCCGGACAATCTTCCATTCCCAAACCGCTTTTTTCTTGGTTGCCATTTCTACCTTTGGTCCTTAGTTAAGCAGTTAAGCCTGATTAAGCCTGATTTCTTGTTAGCCACCATTTTCGGAACGCCACACCCGACCACACGGCTTCCACCAGGCCGAAGGGCCATGCGCCCTGAAGGAATCCGTACGCCGATCCCAGCACGCAAGCGAGCGCGAATGCGAACACGAACCACGGGCTGCGTTTCTCCAAGGCGTAGAAGACGACCATTGCCGTCACCGCAAACAATCCGAAACCTGAAAGAAGAGTCATGCACGATCAATACTCCAGCTAGAAAGTTTTGCCTACTCCCATGAGCAAGTGCTCCAGAATCGGACCCAGACTCAGAGCCGGGAAGAACGTCAGCGCGCCGACGATCAGGATCACGCCGATCAACAGCGTGGTGAATAAAGGCGTAGTCACCGGAAATGTTCCCAGCGACGGCGGAACATATTTTTTCTTGGCCAGGTTTCCGGCGATGGCCAGCATGGGGATGATCATCAGAAAGCGCCCTATGAGCGTGGTTAGCCCGATGGTGGTGTTGTACCAAAGGGTGTTGGCGCTCAGGCCGCCGAATGCGGAACCGTTGTTGCCCGCGCCTTCGGTGTAGGCATACAGAATTTCTGAGAAGCCATGCGGGCCGGGATTCAGGATGGACGAAGTCCCAAAATCCTTCAGTACCGCGACACCCGAGAACCCCAAAATTACCAGCGGGAAGACGAGGGTGGTTAGCATGGCCATCTTCACGTCGTAGGCTTCAATTTTCTTGCCCAGATATTCGGGGGTGCGGCCGACCATGAGTCCGGCGATGAAAACGGCGAGGATGACATAAGTGACGATTCCATACAGCCCGGAGCCGACGCCGCCGAACACAGTTTCGCTCAACATGATGTTGGCCAGCGGAACCATGCCGCCGAGCGGGGTGTAGGAATCGTGCATGCTGTTTACGGCGCCACAACTGGTGTCAGTGGTGACCGTGGCCCAGAGGGTCGAGTTGGCGATTCCGTAGCGGACCTCTTTGCCTTCCATGTTGCCGCCGGATTGCAACGCGCTAGGCCGCTGATCAATTCCGGCGAGCAGCGGATTACCGCGGGACTCAGCCCAGTATGCGGTGGTGACTCCGGCGAAAAACAAAATGGCCATGGCGCCCCACACTGCCCAACCGTGGGACTGCCAACCAGTCATTCGCCCCAGGGTGTAGGTGAGCCCGCTGGCAATGGCGAAGATCGAGACAAGTTCGAACAGGTTGGTGATGGGCGTCGGATTCTCAAACGGGTGTGCGCTGTTTGCATTGAAGAACCCGCCGCCGTTGGTCCCGAGTTCTTTGATCATTTCCTGCGATGCGACTGGACCTTGGGCGATGGTCTGGGTCGAAACCGTATCGAACGCCGGCTTGCCGTCCGGACCGAGCACAGGTTTCCCGCTGGCATCCAGCTTCGCTACTTGCTGCGGCTCGATCAATTTCACCGTGTCATACGCCTTCAGATTCTGAGGCACACCCTGGTACACCAGGAACAAAGACCCAACCACGCAGACCGGTAGTAATACCCAAAGACAGCAGCGGACAAGATCGACCCAGAAGTTGCCAATCGTTTCTTTCTGCCGGCGGGCGATCCCGCGTATGAGAGCAATAGCCAATGCGATCCCCACAGCTGCCGAAGTGAAGTTGTGGTAGGCGAGTCCGGCCATTTGGGTGAAATAGCTCATGGTGGTCTCGCCCGAATAGGCCTGCCAGTTGGTATTGGTGGTGAACGAAGCTGCGGTATTGAAAGCCAGGTGGGGAGGGTTTACTCCAACTAACTTCTGCGGATTGAACGGTAAGTAATATTGCACCCGCTGGATCAGATACAGCAACAGCATTGGGACCACGCTGAACAGCAGCATGGCGATCGCGTATTCGGTCCAGCGCATTTCCTGGTCTTCGTTCACGCCGGTGAGACGGTAGATCAGACGCTCAATAGGTCGCAGCACGGGATCCAGAAATGTCCGCTCGCGGTTGAAGACCTTGGCCATGAAAACACCGAGCGGCTTGGTAACGGCGAGGACGAGGAGAAAAAAGACTGCGATTTGCAGCCATCCGTTGACGGTCATTTCAAAATTTCTCCGGACGCAGGAGTGCGTACATCAGATACACCCCCATCAAGACACTGACTGCAAGCATGATTAGCGATTCCAGGCTCATGAGCGGCTCCTCACTTCACGCGCTCGCAAAAGTGCACATACGCGATTGAGATCGCGAAGAAAGTAATGGTGGTCGCGACGAAAATTAAGTCCTGCATTACGCATTTCTCCGGGTCACAGCTTCCTGGTTCGTTCGCCCTGCTGTCGGGGATAAGTCTCAAGTTTGTGCATGTAGAGCAGGCGCGGCTGGTGTCGTTTGCGAGCGATTGTCTGTCTGAGTTTCAGGACCAAAACGCGCTTTGTTTGCGCGTGCCGTGCATCGCGCCAGAGTGCGAATCCAAAATAGATCAGGAACACGACGCCGCCTGCTGCGATGGCCGAGATGATTAGCAGAATTCCCATTTGCCTCCCGCCCTTTCGGCTTACCTCTTGCCTATTTATTCGATCAAGCGGGGCGTAAGGGTTGTTTAAAGAGTCCATAAAGAATTCGTAAAGATAGGGAGGATAGGGTTTCACTGCTTTCTCAGTTGCCTCGCGCCCTGCTCGAAGCGAAAAAATCCTCCCAGGTTCGATTTTGGGCTGCGATCAAGGCCACTTCGAAGCCGTGATTCTTGATGTGCATCGCGGGATGGAAACTCAGTTGAAATTCCAGCCGAGTTCGAGCAGAAGCAAGTGGTTGCCGTGGGAAGCGCCGGAATTCCCGATTTCGTACGCGGTGTAGGCCGTAGCCTTTGAACTGAGTTTGATGGCAGCACCAGGGGTGAAGTATCCAGCGCCATGATGTCCGGTAAACCAATCGGCGGCCAGCGTTACGCGTCTGCCGGCGGGTTGCTCGATTCCGAACTGGCCTCCGGCCTTGTTGCCGCTGGCAACCACGTTGGATGTGAAGTCAAATGCACCTAAGGTCACACGGGTCTGAGTCTTCATGGTTTTCGTAAATTCACCGTAGATGTAATTGCCGACGTTGTAGCTCCGGTTTTGCATTGGGACGAAGACGTCATCTCCGAGCATGAAAGCCCAGCCGTTCTTCCCGCCGTCGTAGGCCTTCCACTTAATAGTCGGGGTGGGAGTAGTCTGAGACGGACCGGGAGAGGTAATGCCGTTTACATTGATGCCAACGTCGACTCGGTGCCCGATTCCAGCGACTAAACGTGGCGTATAGCTTCCAGCGCTGGCGTCCCAGAGATAAGCAAAATCAAACTCGCCATAGACTTTGCCCTTATCAAGGATGTCGCCACTGGGAACGTTGAAGATGGTTTCCTGCGCCAAAGCCGGAGCTGCAAAGACCGTCGTCAAAACCAAGAATGCAGCTACCATGCGAAGATTCGTACTCTTGTTGTTCGTGAATCCACGTCTGGAAGGCAACTTAATAATCTCCACTCGTGGCCCTCTACGCTGCTTGTGCGCGTCGCGCCAGATTGCCACTAGAAAATAGAGTAGAAAAATGCAGCCGGCCAGCATGGCCGCAGTAAAGATCAACAAACCAATCACGCGCTGCCTCCACGAGAACCAGTTCGTTACGAACTCGGTTCTCATTTCAACAGGCCAGGCGTAAAGAGGGACTAAGAGCTTCGTAAGGGAGCCATAAAGAAATGTGGCGGCGGTTACTGCGAGGTCGTTCCTTCGGGTTCGAAGCGATAACCCACCCACGGCTCGGTCCGCAGATAAGAGGGCGCCTGCGCGTCGGCCTCGATTTTCTTTCGCAGTTGGCCGATGAAGACGCGGAGATATTCCGGCTGCTCGGTGCTATTCGCGCCCCAGACGGCGGCCAGCAGATTGCGGTGAGTGACAACTTTTCGGGGATGGCGGGCAAGATAAACCAACAAATCAAATTCCTTGGGAGTGAGCTTCACTTCGTGGCCGCGGACCTGAACCACATGCGCGTCCAGATCGATGCGAAAATCACCGTCTTCAATGGCGCCACCGGTTTCTTCCTCACGCGGAGAACGGCGCAGATTGGCCCGCACCCGGGCCAGTAGTTCGCTGATCCCGAACGGTTTGGTGACGTAGTCGTCGGCTCCGGCGTCCAGGGCTTGGACTTTTGTTCGCTCCTCTCCTTTTACCGACAGCACAATGATGGGCGCCTGCGACTTAGCACGAAAGCGGCGGCACAGTTCGAGGCCGTCCATGTTAGGCATGGAAAGATCGGTGATCATCAGGTCTGGAGTCCAGTCCTTGGCGATCTCGAGCGCGGTTTCGCCATCGTTAGCCACGCGCAGGTCGTAGCCATGAGCGTTCAGCGAAGTGCGCAGCACGCGCGTGATTTGTGGTTCGTCGTCCACAATCAGAATGCGGCGGTGGTTGGCCAAACGGCGATCGGCCGGGCTCATTTGGCCTCTTGCGTGACGATATGCACATCAATTGGCGGGGCCTGACGCAGGAATTTCTGGATGACCGTCAGATAAAGATACTTGCGCCAGCCTTCCTGTGCGGAACGTCCAAAAACCACATGGGTAATGTGCTTTTCGCGAGCAAACTCGGCCACACGTTCGGCGATGTTTCCGCGCGGCAGCCGCAATACGGTTGCGCCCAGATTCTCCGCGAAGCGGATGTTCTCTTGCAAACTGCGGCGATTGTCTGGTCCCTCATCGTGGGGCGAATCCACATAGACGACGTAGAAGTCGGCGTCAAGGGCGTGCGCCATGCGTCCGCCGCGCGCAATGAGATATTGCGCGACCGGATTGGAACTGATGCACACTGCGATGCGCTCGCACACCGCAACGCCGTGCTCCAGATGCTCCCGCGTCCAGTGCGCTTCCAGATTCTTATCCACTACCTGGGCGACTTGGCGAAGGGCGAGTTCGCGCAGAGCAATCAGGTTCCCCCGGCGGAAGAAACTTCCCAGCGCGCGGCCCGCCCGGTCGAGCGGGTAAATGTCACCGCGCTTCATACGAGTTTGCAGTGCTTCCGGGGTTAGGTCGGACATAACGATCTCTTCCGCCCGCTGCACCACCCAATCCGGCACCGTCTCGCGCACGTGCACCCCGGTGATGCGTTCCACCAATGGATTGAGGCTCTCGATGTGCTGTACGTTCACGGTGGAGAGCACATCAATTTTTGCATCCAGCAACTCAATCACGTCCTCATAGCGCTTGGCGTGTTTACTGCCTTCGATATTGGTGTGCGCAAGCTCATCAATCAGGGCGACCGCCGGTTTGCGCGCCAGAATCGCATCCACATCCATTTCGGTGAAGACGGTGCCCTTGTACTCGATCTGCTGGCGGGGAATCACTTCCAATTTCGCAACCAAATCGGCAACACCCTTGCGCCCGTGGGTTTCTACAACGCCCACTACAACATCCTCGCCACGGCTGTAACGACGGATGCCTTCGCTGAGCATGCTGTAGGTTTTGCCCACGCCGGGCGCGTAGCCGAGGAAGATCTTGAAGATACCTGCTTTTTTTTCGGGGGCAGCTTCTTCCAGCCACTGTTCAGGACTCTTTTGCACGAATCTATTGTCATCCGAGTCTCGGGCTTTGTCGAGGAAGTACAATTACGCCGTGAAACCTGTGCCAAGACTCTTCCTGAGGGCTTTTGTTTGCGCCGTGATCGTGCCCGCCATCGCGCTGTTCTATCGGCATGGCCCGCATGCTAACCCCACGACGGTAGCGCTTACTTTTCTGCTGGCGGTGTTGATCGTCTCGGCGAATTGGGGATTCTGGTATGCGGCGTCGGTGGCGCTGCTGGCCACGCTGGCATTTAACTTTTTCTTCCTCCCTCCCGTTGGCACTTTCACTATCGCCGATCCGCAGAATTGGGTCGCTCTCTTTGCTTTTCTGGTGACGGCGGTGATCGCTGGGCAACTCTCCGAACGAGCGCGGCGGGAAACCGTCCGAGCCAATCAGCGGCGCAAGGAGATTGAGCGGCTCTACGCGTTCAGCCAGCGACTGCTGATCGTTGAAAGCGTCCCGGAATTGCTGAATTCGTTGCCCCGGCACATTGTGGAAAGTTTCGGCGGAAAGGGCGCTGCGATTTTCCTGGCCGGACGGACGGATGTGTATCGTTCCAGTCCTGACACCCGCGAGATTGGGACGGAGCGGCTCCAGTCGGTAGCGGTTCGCGGCGAACCACTCATGGTGCCGGAAAACAACCTGGCCTTCGTCCCTATGAGGCTTGGAGTCAAAAGCATTGGCTCCATCGGAGTATCGGGAGTGGAGATTTTTCATGAAAGTCTGGACGCGCTGGCCACGCTGGTGGCCATTGCCATCGAGCGTACCCGCGCGGTCGAGAACGTTGGCAAGGCGGAAGCTGCAAGGGAAGACGAAAAACTCCGCTCTGCGATTCTCGATTCCATCGCGCATGAGTTTCGCACTCCGCTGACAGCAATCAAGGCGTCGGTCACCAGTCTTCTCTCCGGTGGCTTTGACGGCGCGCAGCAAACCGAACTGCTGACCGTGATCAATGAAGAATCAGACCGGCTGAACTATCTCGTGGAAGAGGCCACCCAGTTGGCGCGACTGGAGTCGCATCAGGTCGAACTCGACCGCCAACCGCACAAGATTATTGAGGCGATTGATCGCGCCCTCGAAGCAGGGAAGAAGCTATTCGCCACGCATCCGGTTACGGTGAGCGCGGACGGGAACCTGCCGCCGGTTGCGTTTGATATGGAATTGATCGTCAATGTGCTGCTGCAGTTCCTTGAGAACGCTGCCAAGTATTCGCCGCTGGAGGCGCCGATCCGGGTTTCGGCGGAAAACAGCGGCAATCAAGTTGAAGTCAGCGTAGCCGACCGCGGCCCAGGGATTGAAGAATTTGAACAAGCGCTGATCTTCGACAAGTTCTATCGCGGCAAGGATAATCGTTATTCGGTGCAGGGTACGGGCATGGGATTGGCAATCGCAAGAGCTGTGGTCGAAGCTCACGGCGGAAAAGTGGGAGTGACCAGCCAGATTGGACAGGGATCGGTATTCTGGTTCTCGCTACCTCTGTGAGCGGCAGGATGATCGCCTACCCTTCCCATTCTTTCGCAGCGCTTGCAACCTCATACCCTATGAGATTCTACCAACACCGAAACCTCTTGAGGAGGCTCGCCGTGCCGCGATTCTCATTCTTAGCCGTGTCGGTTTTCTTCTTCCTTGGTTGCCACGCCCTCGCCGATCAGGTCTCGTTGAAAAACGGCGACCGCCTGAGTGGAACCATCGTCAAGTCCGATGCCAGCACCCTCGTTCTCCACACCGATTACGCCGGCGACGTCTCTCTCAAGTGGGACGCTATCCAGGGCATCCAATCCAGCGAGCCGCTACATGTCGAATTGCAGGACGGCAAGACCGCGGTCGGACCGGTGGCCACCGCCGACGACAAGCTGGAGATCACAACCCAGAGCGGTACCGTGGAGGCGCCGAAATCCAGCGTGAAAACTCTGCGCAACGATGCCGAGCAGGCTGCCTACGAGAGGACTCTTCACGCCGGACTCCTGCAGGACTGGAAAGCCGGGTTAAACGTCGGTTTTGCTCTCACCGGCGGCAATAGCCAGACCGAGAACCTGTCCCTAGCATTTACCGGTATCCGCCAGACCCAGCACGACAAGCTAGGGCTTTACGCCAACTCGGTTTACGCCACCAACAATGCTCCCGGTGCCGTGCCGGCAACGACCGCCAACACTATCGGCGGCGGCCTGCGCTACGACCACAACCTCACCCCGAGAGTGTTTGGCTTTGTCGCCGCTGACTTCTTTTCCGACGCTCTTCAAACCTTGAATCTGCGCTCCGTCTTCGGTGGCGGCGTCGGCTTCCACGCCATCAAAAGGGACAGTACAACTTTCGACTTGCTCGGCGGCGTCAACTATACTCACGAGTCCTACACCGGGCTTAGCCGTAGTTTTGCAGCGCTCACTATCGGTGAAGAATTGATGCACAAGCTGGGCAAGAGCACTGTGCTCAGTGAGCGCCTGTATTTTTTCCCTGATCTCAACAGCGCCGGTGATTATCGTGGAACCTTCGACTTCGCTACCATCACCAAGATCAATAAGCGTTTGGGCTGGCAGAACTCTTTCTCCGACGTGTACGTCACCAACCCGCCGCCCGGCAAGAAGCAGAATGATCTAATCTTCACCACCGGCTTGAACGTATCATTTGGGCAGTAGCCAGAGGTGGGCAGGCCCGGGAGCGTACAAGAACGGTGTGCTGCTCCCCAGTTGAGCGTGTCGTTGGGTCTGGAACGCGGTGTCCTCCTGAGTCTCACTCCCAACTGGTTCAGAGGCGTGAGCATCCATTGCGGCACGAACCGATCATTAAAGATTTCAACAGGCATTGGGCATTTGGGTTTCTCCGACCATCTGTTTTCCCCACGATTCTCTTAATCGCCGCCATGACGTCGTGTGGCGGCGGATCTGCAACGCCCAGCCCTCGGTCCTCGGGCGGCGTGGCTGGCAGAAAGTGAGCACTCCCTCCGCCGCCAGCCAGATAAACTATGTTGCCTTCAATGGCAGCAACCACTGGTTCATTGTCGACCGCAAGCAGGGGTTTTATCGTTCCACCGATCAAGGTGCAAGCTGGACACAGATCAACTCTGGCTTAACCACTACGCTGGGCTGGACAATCAATGTGAATCCCGCAAAAGGGGGATCTCGTCGCCAGTACCTATTCTGGGCCCGTTATCAATGCACACTCGGTAACCTTTTATCGTTCCACCGATGAACGAAACACTTGGACCCTAATTCCCTCCGGCCATCTGAGCGCTGCAACGGCACAAACCGGGTGCATCTTCCCCGGCAATACAATCGTATGTGGCGGATATTGGGCGCCTGCTCCTGCCAGCGGTGCGTGGATCTCCACCGATGGCGGACAGACTACAACCAGCGCTTCCACTGCCACCTCAAATGGGGTGTGTATGGACTCGGCTTCAACCCCGTAACCCAAGACCTGTGGCTGGGCACCGAACAGCACGGCATATTCCGCTCCACCGACAATGGGTTTAGCTGGACCAGGCAATCTCCGCCGGCCACCAGCTTCGACCCCGCGCACGGGATACGAGATGGAAACATTTACGGAATGACGTTCGACCGTAACGGCAATGTCCTATTCGGTTCGCAAGGCGGCATCCGGAAATCTTCCAAGACCGGCAGCGGCTACACCTGGACGAACGTCTTGACCAACCACAACACTGCCGATGGGAAAGGCCTGGGGCGAGATGCGAACGGTAATCTCTATTACGGTCACAACCACGACCCCAACGATCCCACGGTCGTTTATCGCTCGACAGACGACGGAAACACTTGGAGCGCGTTCGATTCGGGGCTTCCTCCCTCCCTGGAAGCGCACCGATTTGTTGTCAATACTACCGATCGCAAGCTTTACGCCGTAATCGAAGACGGCAGCAGTAATAACGGCTGGCTATACTGCACGACCAACCCGGTGCAAATGGGGGCGAGTTCGCCAGTAAGCCAGGAGCACGATCCACCGCTGTCCACCCGCGCAAAAGTTGTGTATCATCTGCCCAACCAGATTCGTGGAGCGTTCCACGTTATTCTCGCCTCGGGGCAAACATCTTGCAGATGCAGCAATCCAGAAAACCTTTCGCAGCCGTAGCTCTACTCCTCGCATTCATGGCGGTACTCTCGGGCGGCGCAGCGCGGCAGGAGTCGGTCACAATTGATGAAGTAGCCCACATTGGCGCCGGGGTGAGCTATCTCCAGAAGCTGGACATGCGGCTGAACATCGAGCACCCGCCACTGGCCAAGGTGTTGGCCGCTCTCCCGCTTGTCGCCAACCGGGTGCACGCCGACTACTCGCATCTTTCCTGGACTTTCAGCGGCAAAAGCATTAATGAATTTTTGGGCGAGTGGGTTTTCGGCCACTGGCTCATCGCGCGCTGGAACGATCCCTATTCCACCGTCCTGTGGGCCCGACTGCCCATGCTTTTGATCGCTCTGCTGCTTGGCCTTGCCATCTACGCTCTCGGCTCGCGACTCGGAGGTTTTTGGGGAGGACTGTTGTGCCTCGCCGCCTATGTAAGCATGCCGGCGTTTCTCGCCTTCGGCCCGCTCGTAATCACTGACGTTGCCATTACTCTGTTTTGGGTTCTGGCGATTTGGCACCTCCCCGAGATGTGGCGCTCTCCATCTCGCGGCACCGTTGTCAGGTACGGCCTGATCTTGGCTGGGGCGTTTCTGTCAAAATTCTCTTCCGGATTGTTGTTCTTCGTTTTCTTCGCCTTCGCTTTGAGCTTGCGGTGGCGCGGCGTCGCCGAGCAGCCTACCGAGAAAGCTGAGCGGCGCGCATGGCGGCGGAGGGCATCGCGCAATCTGGCCAAAGCAACCCTTTGGGCCGCCTTGTTCGTTTACATTTTCTATTTTAGTTTTTCTTGGCACCAGCCCACAGATTCATTCAGCATCATCCCGCACTTTCCCGCGTCGCCATTGTTGCGCCGGCTCCTGATGCCGCTGTGGCTCTACTTGCAAGGCCTCATTTTGTTCGCGCTTAGCGCCGGCAGCCGGCCCACTTACATTCTCGGCCACGCCTATTCGCATGGCGTCTGGTTTTACTTTCCCGTGCTTTTCATATTGAAGTCTCCGCTGGCGTTTCTGCTTTTACTGCTGCTCGCAGCAGTTATTGCCGTCGCGCTAAAACGCCGTTCAGCGGGGCAGTGGTCAGCCCTGCCCAGCGGAATGGAACTTCATTGGCGCGCGGTGTGGGTTTCGCTGGTGGTCTTCGTCGCGGTGTGCATGGTGAACCGTCTGGACATCAGCATTCGCCATTTTCTGATCGCGATCGCCCTCCTGATCCTTCTCCTTGCCCCTCTGCCGCGCATGTTGCAGTCGCTGCGCGACACGAACTGGCGTGGCGCGCGTGCCGGAATCTGGATTACCATTGGCCTCGCAATCGCGTCCCTGGGCACCGCGGTCCGGGCTTATCCAAATTACTTTCCCTTCCTGAATGTGCTCAGCCTCGGACACCCAGGCTACCTGTTGGTGAACGACTCCAACATCGACTGGAATCAGGCCTTGCCGCAAGTCGAAAGCTTCGTGCAGCAACACGGACTGAGCCACGTTCTGTTGGATGAGTACGGATTCTCTGAGCCGGAGGTGTATGTTCCTCAATCCCAACTCTGGAGTTGTCAGGAGCCTCAGGTTTCCGACGCCGGCCAATGGGCGGTAGTCTCCGCTGGTAGCATCGCCGACGCGCACAATTGCCTTTGGCTGATGCGGCATCCACAGCAGCTCGTGATCCTGGCTGGCGGTAGCATGTATGCCTTTCATCTTCCCCAAATAATTCCCACCGCAGGCGAGCCCGATGGTCCACCCTTGCCGGACGCCTACCGATACTTGGGAGGCATGTCCCCCTTGGGCGATCCCCGCGCCATGTTTTTGAATTGCATTCGCGATCCTCAGCAGTTACAACCGACCATGGACCGCATGATGGCATTGGCCACCGCCGCCCAAAAGAAAAAGTAAATTTGTCCCAAATGGCCTGCGCAATTTCGCCGCCTCGAATCATGAGTGTCCGCCTTTAAACTCAGGCCTTTTCGATGCTGGCGAGCTGCGGGTGCCGGCGAGCGAACTGGTCCGATGTGTTGCAATAAGCTCACGTGGTTTTGTCCGACTGTATAGTTTGGGTCGACGAAGTGCCGAAACCGCCGGTGAAGCGTTCGCCGTCACAAAATGCCGAGAGGCTATCGCCGTTGAAAGGCGATCAGAGCAGACCTAGCAGATTTCAGTTCACAATCGATTCGCCGGTAGTGAATCCCATTATGTTCTGATTTGCTAACGTGTCTCAGGATCTCGATCGTCACGAAGACTACGTCAGCCTACAAATTGCAAGAGCACGCACGTCCTTCGAGTGCTTCTTTGCCTTCCTTGATCACAAATGGGAGCAATCCAAGCGCAGCGGTTGGATCGGCCCAAGCCGTGTGTGCCACTGCATTGAGGAGCAGTCCGGCGAGTGCGATCCAAGATAAATAGGCGCACAGGGAACTCTGGGCGGCGTCCGCCTGCAATGCGGAACTCTTCGTCGCTATCGCGAGTTGTCGCTTGCGCCGGCCAACCCTAGGCATGACTAGAGCCGCAGCAAAGAGTAGTCCGATTCCCACATAACTGGGCTCTAGTTTCGGTTCGGCAGCAATCAACGTGTAGAGCGAGCGGGCTGCAATATACGCCGCCAGCCCGACCAAAAGCCAGCCGGTAATTTTGCTCGCAAATTGTTCAGTAATCCAGCGAGGTGAGCGAAAGCGTGCGAGTACCACGGCGGCAGACATAAGCTCGATGGCACTGTCACCCCCGAAGGCTGTAAGCGCCACGCTGTGCGCCCGAATTGCGGCCATGAAAGCAACAGCAACCTCAATAGCCATCCAAATAATTGTGAACCACTGAATTCTGCGGATTGCGAGTTCAGTCTCGTCCGTTTGCGTGACCAGTGATTCAACCATGATGCATTTCTCACACCGGATGCGCGAATCCCTGATACGTGTAGGTCATAGGACGCGGTCCCGGAAGATAATTCGTCCTCAGCTCGACAATCTGAAACCCTGCTCCAGTAATAAGGTCGTCAATTTTGCGATTGAGGTGGCAGCCTCCACCGATCTTTTTCCACACTGGAGTTATCCGATCTTGCCAGACAACTACGCTGGGATCGCTGGAGCGGCCATCTTCGACAAAAATGAGACGTCCGGTCGGTTTTAGAACTCGTTTCGCCTGCTGAAGTGCCTCCGATGGGTTGGGAATGGAGCAGAGGGTCCACGTCACGACTGCTGTGTCGATACTCGCGTTTGGAAGTGGCAACGGTTCCTCAGCCGATTGCGGGAGAAATTCAACCTCTACCGGGCTCTTTCCCGCCCGGTTGAGCGCCATTTGCTGGAGTTCCACTGAAGGATCGACGCCGTACACGCGCCGGACTTCCGGCGAATAAAACGGCAAATTCAGCCCAGAACCGATGCCTACTTCCAACACCTCGCCGTGAGCGTGGGGAATCCACTCCGCTCGCAGCCGAGCGGTATCCTTATTCCTCATCGCTAGATCGATAAGACGGGGCAGGATGTATTTGGCGTAGAAACCCATCGATTTCCTTAAATGCCGTTGCGACGGTCTGTTCGCCACAAAGCGAAGAATCGGCGCTGCCGACTAGTAGCGCAGCGAAAAACACACCCAGGCCAGTTCGCGAAATATGAATGCACCCGAACAAACCTCGGGACCAGTCAATAGATTTCATCTTTCCTCCGCAATACAAACATCAGTTTGTAAGCGCACCAACGTGCAGACGCCGAGTGCGTTAGCAGTTCAGAGGAAAGGAGATCAGATCCTTAAGACGGTTGTAGCCGAATAAACCAGCCCAGGGGGCCGTGTGTGGGAAAAGTTGTGTTCGGGGTGAACATCAACTGCCAAACAGCAATCCTCGGCAACACAATCGGCTGCGCGTAGAGGTCAATCAAGGAATGATCGAGCTGAGAAAACGATGCTTTCAGAGCGTGGAAGTCGTTCGGAGCAGTCTGAATCTCGCAGCATCCGTACGACTTAGCCATGCCGGAATGGCCACACTGGTTCGCCATACGCTTGCAGCAATCCCGCTCCGCTGCCGTCATAATGGCGCCCGGTACGGTACAGGCCATAACCGGCAGCGCCGCCATTAGCAGGGCCAGGGCCGAAATGCCGACCTTCACCAGAAGCCTCACGCCCATAAGTCTATTCCTAACAGTTGTTAGAGGCAATCACTCGGCAAAGTTTTCAAATTACGCCGCTTTTCTGTCTGGGGTCGCAATCTGCCTCTATTGGATGGATAAGTTCGCAAACAAAGCCCCATCGGTTAGAGTTCATACCAAAAAAAAGAGGATCTGAGCTGTAGGTGCTGTCTGACACAATGCGCGAGACAACACCCAAAGATATTAGACAATAGACTTATATTAGATATAATCTAAATAGTTCATGGACGCCGAGGCGATTAAACGATCCTTGCAGGGCAGCGGGTTGCGGTGCACTCCGCAGCGCTACGCCGTCATGGCATGTTTGATGGAGCACCCGGGGCACCCCACGGCCATGGAAATTTTCAAAGCCGTGAATCGCGTGGATTCGCGCTCTTCACGGGCCACGACCTATAACAATCTGCGGGATTTGGTGAAGGCGGGGTTGGTGCGTGAAGTGGCCGTCGAGGGCCGCGCCGCGCGCTTCGATGCGAAAGACATGCGGCATCACCACTTCATCTGCGACCGTTCCCGTTAACAGTTTCGTATTTCATCACAGTCTTTTTTGTTAAGACTTTAAGGAGAAGGAACTCATGGAAACAGAACTCGCTAAACAGGAGCAACACGCATCAACCGAATCCAAGTGCCCGTTCAACCACAAAATCTCTGCACCCATGAACCGTGACTGGTGGCCGAATCAGCTGAACCTTCAGGTTCTCCATCAGCATTCCAACCTGTCCGATCCGATGGGCGAGGAGTTTGATTACGCCAAGGAATTCAAGAGCCTCGACCTGAATGCCGTAATCAAAGATCTTCATGCCGTGATGACAGACTCGCAGGATTGGTGGCCGGCCGACTTTGGCCACTACGGGCCGCTGTTCATTCGCATGGCGTGGCACAGCGCAGGCACGTACCGCATCGGCGACGGCCGCGGCGGCGCCGGAGCTGGGCAGCAGCGTTTCGCGCCGCTCAATAGCTGGCCGGACAACGTGAACCTCGACAAGGCGCGCCGGCTGCTGTGGCCGATCAAGCAGAAATACGGACGGAAAA
>WNFD01001714.1_pt1 | contig 22077 bp, 20 predicted proteins | sample 5400491 | NCBI WGS metagenome assembly WNFD01 (sample SAMN13153343, study PRJNA577476) | soil metagenome | isolation source: 120 cm saprolite under Douglas fir tree site 2 hole 2 replicate 2 | place: USA:California | collected 2015-04-18
CTCTTCATCCTGGCGATCCGCGAGCTCGGCTCCTCGCTGTTCCTCTATACCAGCGACACCATCGTGATGGCGGTGCTGCTGCTCGACTATTACGAGGGCGGCAATACCGGGAAGACCGCGGCGTTCAGCCTGGTGCAGACCGCGCTGCTCGCCGTGCTGATCGGCGCCGCCGGCTGGCTCTCGAGCACCCGCGGCGCCGGCAGCGTCGGCCGCGCCGGATGAGAGGAGGACAACATGGGAGGACGATCGATGAAACCGATGCTGACCGCGCTCGCGCTCGCCGCCGCGCTCGCCGCGCCGGCCGCCGCGCAGGATTTCGGCCCGCCCGAGCTCTTGGCCGCCGCCAAGGCGGAAGGCCGGCTCATCTACTACACTGCCAACTTCGCCGAGGTGGAGCAGGAGGTGATCAAGGCCTTCAACAAGCGCTTCCCCGAGATCCGGGTCGAGATGGTGCGCGCGCCGGGCGGCCAGCTCATCACCCGTGTCAAGACCGAGGCCGCCGCCGGCAAGCTCGCCGCCGACGTGGTCGACCATTCCGACCGCGCGCTGATGAGCGAGCTCACCGAACTGTTCCAGGACTACGCGCCGCCGAACGCCGCCGACTATCGGCCCGACGCGATGATCTCGCCCAAGCTCTGGCCGCGCGCCACCTTGGTGTGGTCGATCGCCTACAACTCCGCGCTGGTGAAGACGCCGCCGAAGACCTGGATGGATCTCACCAACCCGGCATACGGCAACAAGCAGATCGGCCAGGTCTTTGCCGCGTCGGGCGGCACCACTTGGACGCGGATCATGTTCGAGCGGCAGGTGCTCGGCGAGGATTACTGGAAGCGGCAGGCGGCGACCAATCCGGTGCTCTATCCCTCCGGCGCGCCGATGTCGGACGCGCTCGTGCGCGGCGAGATCACGATCGGCCCGCTGCTCTACAACGCCGTGTTTCCGAAGCAGCGCGACGGCGCGCCGGTCGAGATCTTCTTCCCGCCCGAGGGCGCGCCGGTCAACCCCTATGCCAGCGGCGTGCCGAAGACCGCCGCGCACCCCAACGCCGCCAAGCTGTTCCTCAACTGGTGCCTGTCGGCGGAGGGACAGGGCTTCATGATCAAGGAGCTCGGCAATCTCACCTCGCTCAAGACCGCACCGCTCTATCCGCGCGGCTTCGATCCCAAGGTGGTCAAGGTCTGGCTGCCGAATTTCGATCAATACGTGAAGCTGCACGCGGCCTGGGTCGAGGAGTGGAACAAGACCTACGGCTATCGGCAGTAGCCCGTATGAGACCGTAGCCCGCATGACCCCCGCGCAAGCGGGGGGAAATGCGGGGCGACCTCGCGGCAGGCGACGATCCCGGATTTCGCTGGCGCTCATCCGGGCTACGGGAAGCAGGAGAACCGGAGCGGCGGATGTCAGCGGCCCTCGACGTTCGCGAATTGCGCAAGGAATTTTCCACCGGCCGGCCGGCGGTCGACGGTGTCAGCTTCCACGTGCCGAGCGGGGAGATCGTGGTGCTGCTCGGCCCTTCCGGCTGCGGCAAGACCACGACGCTGCGCTGCGTCGCCGGCCTCGAGCATCCGACGGCGGGAGAGATCAGCATCGGCGGGCGGCTGGTCTCGGCTCCGGCGAAGGGCGTCGCGGTGCCGCCGCGCCTGCGCCAGATCGGCATGGTGTTCCAGTCCTACGCGGTGTGGCCGCACATGACGGTCTACGAGAACGTGGCCTATCCGCTGCGCCACCGCGGCGTCGGCCGCGCCGAGATCGCGCGCCGGGTCGCCGACATCCTGGCGCTGGTCGGCCTTTCCGAGTTCGCGCAGCGCTCGGTGGTGGCGCTCTCCGGCGGGCAGATGCAGCGTGTCGCATTGGCGCGCAGCCTCGTCTACGAGCCGCAGCTCCTCCTGCTCGACGAGCCGCTGAGCAATCTCGATGCCCAGCTGCGCCTGCGGCTGCGCGACGACCTGCGCCGCATCATCAAGCAGGCCGGGGTCACCGCCGTCTACGTCACCCACGACCAGGCGGAAGCGGTGGTGCTCGGCGACCGCATCGGCGTCATGCGCGACGGCAGGCTGCTGCAGATGGCGACCGCGGCCGAGATCTACAATCGCCCGGCCGACCTGTTCGAGGCGAATTTCACCGGCGCCTCGAACCTGCTCGGCGGCCGTGTGCTCGAGCGGGACGGCGAGTTCGGCACCGTCGAGGCCGGCGGCCACCGCCTCACCGCCTGGCTTCCCGCCGGCGTCACGGTCGGCGCGGCGGTCAAGGTCGCGGTGCGGCCGGAGAACGTGCGGCTCGGCGGCAACGGCGCGGCCGAGCCCAATCGCTTTACCGCGCGGGTCGCCGCCCAGCGCTATCAGGGCACGCAGACCATCTACGAGCTCGCCATGCTGGGGAGCCGGCTCGAAGCGCTCGAGCTCGGCACCAGCATGCGCCACGCCGTCGGCAGCGACATCGACGTCGTCCTGCCGCCGGCGCTGTGCTGGGCCTATCCGGCGCGCGCGACCGGCGACGATCACGGGTAGGGTGGGCAAAGGCGCGTCTTGGCGCCGTGCCCACGCGTGACATGCCGCAACACCGTAAAGCTTGCCTCGGCCTCTGCGCTATGGTCTGAGCTTCGACAATGCCGCTGGAAGGAAGGGACCGCGCTTGAACAGGACGCTATTCGCCCTCGTCGCCGGCCTTGTCCTCATCGCCACCGCGCCTGCGGCGGCACAAGCGATCACCGTCGGCGCCACCAGCAGCACCAGCGACGCGCCGATCTATATCGCGGACAAGAAGGGCTACTTCCGCGCCGAGGGCCTCGAGGTCAAGGTCGCGAACTTTCGCTCGGCCGCCGACATGGTGGCGCCGCTCGGCGCCGGGCAGATCGAAGCCGGCGCCGGCTCCGCCTCGGCCGGGCTCTACAACGCGGTGGCGCGCGGCATCCGCATCAAGATCGTGGCGGACAAGGCGTCCTCGCCGCCGGGCTACGGCGGCACCAAGATCCTGGTGCGCAAGGACCACGTCGAGAGCGGGCGCTACCGCGAGCTCACGGACCTCAAGGGCATGAAATTCGCGATGAACGCTCCGGGGGTGAGCAATACCTCGACGCTCAACACGTTGCTGAAATCGGCCGGGCTCAAATATTCCGACGTCGAGACCGTCGACATGCCGCTTCCCGATCATGTCGCCGCGCTCAAGAACAAGTCGGTCGACGCGGCCGCCTCGGTCGAGCCCGGCCCGGCGCTGGCGGTGCGCAACGGCGACGCGGTCGTGATCAAATCCGACGACGAGATCCTGCCGAACCATCAGATCGCGGTGCTGCTCTACGGGGAGGAGTTCGCGCTCAAGCGGCCGGCGGCGGCGCGGAGCTTCATGCGCGCCTATCTGCGCGCCGTGCGCTTCTACAACGGCGCGCTCGCCGACGGCCGGCTCGGCGGGCCGAACGCCGACGAGGTCATTGCCATTCTGTCGGAGGCGACGCCGATCAAGAGCCGCGAGATCTACAAGCTGATCACGCCGACCGGGATGAATCCGGACGGGCGGGTGAACAAGGCGAGCCTCGCCCACGATCTCGCGTTCTACGCCGAGCAGGGCCTGGTCAAGGGCGCGGTCGATCTCGACGACGCGGTCGACGGCTCCTTCGTCGAGGCGGCGCTTCAGGAGCTCGGGCCCTATCGGCGGTGACGCGAAACGCGCGATGCCTGAAGCGGCAAGCAAAGCTGCCGTCATTGCCGGGCTTGACCCGGCAATCCATCGCCTTGAGAAATATCACCTCCGACTCTCGCGAAGGAGATGGATGCGCGGGTCAAGCCCGCGCATGACGCCACAGATGGGCGTAAACTCATCCGGCTGATGGAGTAGCTCCTTGCTCGCCCGCACCGCGTCGATGCGCGACCGCATCGCCATGTACAATGCCAATGCGCTGAAGATCGGCGTGTTCGGCGCCAACTGCTCGTCCGGCCGCTCCGCCACCAAGGTGCCGGAGCGCTGGTCGGCGAGCTGGCCGGACTGCCTGCGGCTCGCGCGCATGGCGGACGCGGCCGGCATCGATTTCATGCTGCCGATCGGCCGCTGGAAGGGCTACGGCGGCGACACCGATTTTCACGGGTCGACGCTCGAGACCGTCACCTGGGCGGTCGGCCTCCTGGGCGCGACCAGCCGCATCACCGTGTTCGGTACCGTGCACGCGCCGCTGTTTCATCCCCTGATCGCCGCCAAGGAGTTCGTCACCGCCGATCACGTCGGCGAGGGTCGCTTCGGCCTCAACCTGGTGGTCGGCTAGAACGAGGGCGAGTTCGAGATGTTCGGCGTCACCCAGCGCGAGCACGACGAGCGCTACGACTTCGCGCAGGAATGGATCGACGTGGTCAAGCGCGCCTGGAGCGAGCCCGGCGGCTTCGATTTCGCCGGCCGCTATCTCAAGCTCAAGGGCGTGCGCGCCGATCCGAAGCCCTTCGGCGGCAGCCGGCCGATCCTGATGAATGCCGGCTCCTCGCCGGTCGGGCAGGCGCTCGCGCTGCGCAACTGCGATGCCTTCTTCGTGGCGACCGCGGGCTCGCGCACCTCGCTCGAGGGCAACGCCAGGAAGGTCGCCGAGATCAAGCGCGCCGCGCAGGACGTCGGCCGCGAGATCGAGGTCTACACCGTCGGCCAGGTGATCTGCCGGCCGCGCCAGCAGGAGGCGGAGGATTACTACCGACACGCCATCATCGAGAACGCGGACTGGGGCGCGATCGACGGCATGCTGGCGAACAAGAGCATCACGCCGCAGACCATCCCGCCCGAGGAATACGCCGCCAAGCGGCGCTATTTCGCGAGCCACGCGATCGGCGGCTATCCGTTCGTCGGCACGCCCGACCGCGTCGCCGACGAGCTCGCCGGCATCGGCAAGGCCGGCATGCGCGGGATCGCGCTCTCCTTCGTCAACTATCTCGACGAGCTGCCGTATTTCTGCGACGAGGTGCTGCCGCGGCTTGCGCGGCTCGGCTTGCGCGCGGCACGGTAAAGGAGGCGGTCATCATGAGCACGCAGGGTCTGGTCGCCGGCGGGATCGCGCTGTCGCTCGCAGCGGGAGCGCCGGCCGCGGCGCAGGAGCGCTCGCTCGACGAGATCAAGAACGAGGTGATGCGCCGCGCCGGCCATATCAATCCGTTCGAGGGCATCCGCCGCGCCGACGCCCAGCGCATCGTCGACGAGCTCACGAGCCTCGATCGCGATCACTGGGCGGCGTTGTGGTGCAAGGTCGGGCTCGATTACGAGCGCAAAGCCGATGCGCGCGCGAGCGAGGGCGCGCCGGGAAACGAGCTTGCCGAGCTCTACACGCTGGCGTTCGAATATTGCCACATCGGCCGCTATCCCGTTCCCAGCACGCCCGGCAAGATCGAGGCCTACCGGCATTCGCTGCGGCTGTTCCGCAAGGCCGCGAGATACTATTCGCCGGCGCTCGAGATCGTCGAGCTTCCCTTCGACGGCAAGACTCTGGTCGGCTACCTGCAGATTCCGGCCGGCGTCGCGCGGCCGCCGGTGGTCATGCATTGGGGCGGGGTCGACGGCTGGAAGGAGAACCGCCAGCGCGCCAGCGACTTCTTTCACCGTGCCGGCATCGCCACCTTGGTGGTGGACATGCCGGGCACCGGCGAGAACGCCGTGCGCTACGGCGATCCCGCGGCCGAGCGCACCTATTCGGCCTGGATCGATCACCTCGCCGGGCGCAGCGACCTCGACGGCAGCCGGATCGGGGTGTGGGGCGGCAGCTTCGGCGCCTATTGGGCGGCGCGGCTCGCCTTCGTCGAGGCAAAGCGCATCAAGGGCGCGGTGTTCCACGGCGGCAACGTGCATTACGGCTTTCAGGAGAAATGGCTCGTGCCGGCCTTCACCACCGGCGGCGCCACCTATCTGTTCGGCCCGGCCAGCCTGCTCGAGGCGCGCGGCCGCGCCATGGGCACCACGACCATGGCGGAGCTCCTCGCGACCGTGCCCGCGCTCTCGCTCCTCGACCTCGGCCTCCTCGACCGGCCGTCGGTGCCGATCCTCGGCGTCAACGGCAAGCTCGACGACCAGGCGCCGGTCGAGGACATTTATCTCCTGATGGAGCACGGCAGCCCGAAGGAGGCCCGCATCTATCCGCAGGGCCGCCACATGGGCCGCTCGCCCGGCATGCCCGAGGACGAGATCAGGACGATGATCGTCACCTGGCTGAAGGAGAAGCTCGCGAGATAGGATCACGCGAGCGCCGGCAAGTCAGTCACGAATCACGGTTTGCCCGTCACGTCCAGCACGGCGAATTCCGGCGGGACGCCCCAACGCACCGGCACTCCGCTCGTTCCGATTCCGCTCGTCACATAGAGATGTTGTCCCCGCTCCGCGACCAGTCCGTGGCTCCAGCGCAGCGGCGCCTTGGTGGCGTTTCGGACGATGCCGACGGCCGGAAGCCTGATCTGGCCGCCGTGCGTATGGCCGGCCAGCATGAGATGCGGACCCGCGGGCAGGTGCGCGAACCAGACCGGATCGTGGGCGAGCACGATGGTCGGCGCGGCGGGCGAGAGGCCGGCGAGCAACAGGTAGGATTCGTTCCTTGCAATATGAGCGTCCGGCACCCCGGTGATGTCGATTGCGTGATCTTGAAACCGGATGGTCCGGCGGTCATGGTCGAGCACGGTGATGCCGTGATCGCGCAGCGCGTCCGCTACGGCGCGCTCGCCGTAGACGTAGTCATGGTTGCCGAGGACCGCGAACCGACCAAGCGGTGCCTCGAGGTGCGCAAGGATCGCCGCGATGGTGCGCGGCGGCACGCGCCCGCCGCCGAACAGCTGCATGTTGACGTAATCTCCGCCGAGCAGCACGAGATCGGGCGCGACGCTGGCGGCTTCGGCGACGATCGTCTTGAGGCGCGCGACGTCGTCCGCATGCGACCCGGTGTGAAAATCGGAAAGAAAGGCAATGCGGAGCGCGCGCGACCATCGCGGCCACCCCGCGATCTGCAGATGAACATGACGGACGACGTGCCGCTGCGCGCGACTGATTCGCCTGATCCAGCCCTTGTGGCCATGCTCGTCGCGAAACGGGGGACGCGTGACGGCGCGGGTCAATCGACCGCGTGACCGATGCCCGGCATTGTTGCGCACCTACGCTCCTTCATGGATCCGATATGGCTCGGACCAATGGATTGCGCGAAATTGGGGGGTTAATTGGTGGAGCCAAGGGGAGTCGAACCCCTGACCTCTTGAATGCCATTCAAGCGCTCTCCCAACTGAGCTATGGCCCCACGCGGGACGCGATGTCGGGACGGTCGCGTCCGAGATACGTCTAAAATTATAGCGAGCCGATTGTAGCGAGCCGGCCTCGCCCTGACCAGGATGCGGCCTGCCGCAACCGGCGGCCGGCCGGGCAGTGTCCGCGGCGCGCGCCGTCAGGTCTCCTCCTCGTCCTCGACCTCCCCGATGATGTCGGTGACGTCCTCGTCGCCCTCCTCCTGCTCCTCGATGAAGGTGTCGTCCATGCCCTCGTCCTCGATCTCCACCTCCTCGCCGCCCTCGACCGCCTCGCCCTCCTTCTTGCTGCCCTGGGCTTCGGCGTCGGCTTCCTCGAGCGACACGAACTCGGCCTCGGGCGTCTCCGGCGCCACCACTTCCTCTCGCGGCGGGGGTACGGGCGCGCGGGCCGCGTGGTCCGGCCGGGCGCGCGGCGGGGGGGCGGCCGCAAGTTCCAGGGCGGTGTGGCACTTCGGGCAGACGATCGGATCCTTGTTCAGGTCGTAGAATTTCGCGCCGCAATTCGTGCAGAGGCGCTTGGTGCCGAGCTCGGGTTTCGCCACGGTCCGGATTCCTTGAGCTGGTCTGAAATGAGGTGCTTCACTTGGCGAGTCACGCTGCCAGTGTCAATAGTGCCGGCAAGGGCTTGGCGGCCGCCGCCCGCGGTCCGATTCCCGCCCGGGATGACGCACTTTCGGGGCCGTGCTAGGAGAAAAATCTCCAGCCGCCGAGGTCGATCGTGAGTCACGCCGCCCCGTCCCCGCTCAGCGCGCGCCGCTCGGGACCGCTCAACGGTCGCCTGCGCGTCCCCGGCGACAAGTCGATCTCCCATCGCGCCCTCATCCTCGGCGCGCTCGCGGTCGGCGAGACGCGCATCTCCGGCCTGCTCGAGGGCGAGGACGTGATCAATACCGGCAAGGCCATGCGGGCGCTCGGCGCCGGCGTGGAGCGGACCGGCGAGGGCGAATGGCGCGTCTGCGGCGTCGGCGTCGGCGGCTTTCGCGAGCCGGCGGCGGTGCTCGACTTCGGCAATTCCGGCACCGGCTGCCGCCTCGTCATGGGCGCGGTCGCGGGCTGCCCGGTCACCGCGACCTTCGACGGCGACGCGAGCCTGCGCAAGCGGCCGATGCGACGCATCCTCGACCCGGTGGCGCTGATCGGCGCGCAGGCCGTGAGCATGACCGACGGCGGCCGCCTGCCGATCACGCTCGCCGGTGCGCGCGACCCGATCCCGGTCGTCTATCGCACGCCGGTGCCCTCGGCGCAGATCAAGTCGGCGGTGCTCCTCGCCGCCCTCGCCGCCCCCGGGCGGAGCGTGGTGGTCGAAGCGGAAGCGAGCCGCGATCACACCGAGCGCCTGCTCGTCCATTTCGGCGCCGAGGTCACCGTCGAGGCGGAGGGCGCCGCCGGCCGCCGGATCACCCTGCAGGGCGAGCCCGAGCTCGCGCCCGCTGCGGTCGCAGTGCCGGCCGATCCCTCCTCGGCCGCCTTCCCGATGGTGGCGGCGGCGATCGTGCCCGGCTCCGAGGTGATCCTCACCGCCGTGATGACCAATCCGCTGCGCACCGGTCTCATCGCCACGCTGCGCGAGATGGGCGCCGACATCGAGGCGCTCGACCGGCGCAGCGCCGGCGGCGAGGAGCTCGCCGATTTCCGGGTGCGCCCGCGGCCCCTGCGCGGGGTCGACGTGCCGGCCGCGCGCGCGCCGTCGATGATCGACGAATATCCGGTGCTGGCGGTGGCGGCGAGCTTCGCCGAGGGCACCACCGTGATGCGCGGGCTCAAGGAGCTGCGGGTCAAGGAGTCCGACCGGCTGGCCGCCATCGCCGCGGGCCTCCGCGCCAACGGCGTCGAGGTCGAGATCGACGGCGACGACCTGGTCGTGCACGGCAAGGGGAGGGCGCCGGGCGGCGGCACGGTCGCGACCCACATGGACCACCGCATCGCCATGGCCTTCCTGGTGATGGGGCTCGCGAGCGAGCAGCCGGTCACCGTCGACGACATGAGCTTCATTGCGACGAGCTTCCCGGGATTCGTGCCGATCATGCGCGGCCTCAAGGCCGATCTTTCATGACGGCCGCAAGATTCGATGAGACAGCCGGTCCAATTGATGTGAAGGCGTTATTCAAGTGCTTTCTTGATGCCTTCGCTAACGACCGTTCTCACGGCTTTTTCGCCAGCCGTCCCGAGGGCCGTGGTAAGAAGTTGTAATCCGGAAGAACCGATAACAAGTGGACCCTTTTGTTTTGTTCCGGTGGCGCCGGTCGATCCTGAGTATTCTCCGTCATAGGGATTTGTCGTCTTCGCGGTCAGCTTGACGAAAACGAGATGACAGATTTTTTGGTGACCAGAAAACAATTGTATTTTCCCGGCGAAGTTATGCAGTACGATCGTCAGGCTGCCCTTGTATCCCGGGTCGACGTAGCCTTGAGACCAGGGGATGTAGCCGGCTCTGCCTAATGACGATTTCAGAAATAACATGCCGGCAAGATCGTCTGGTAGATGTACCTCTTCAACCGTTCCTATCAGAACGCTTGCGGCAGGCTTCATCACAAATTCTTCGCCCGGCTTAAGCACGGTCTCGGTACCGCCCTCAATCAATTGAATGCTGCCTATGCGAAGTTCATAGCTCGCGGGTCCCAGACATTTGTCCAAGTCCCCCTTTACAATGAGGTTGTCCGCTCTGATCCGTTTTTGGATCTCTTGGTAAGGCAAAACAGACATGTCGCTACCCCTCTCATGGTTAGTTGCATAATATGATAATCGCAATCGATGGACCAGCCGCCTCGGGGAAGGGTACAATTGGCCGCAAATTGGCGGAGCGTTACGGCCTTCGCTATTTGGATACAGGCCTTCTGTACCGAGCGGTGGCGAAGGGATTGTTGGACAGAAACTTGAACCTTCACAGTGAATTAGAGGCGGAAGCAGTCGCGAGAACGCTTAACCTTGAAGAACTCACAAATCAGGCCGATGCGCTAGTGAATTACGGCACGGGGGCGGCTGTGGTCGCGGCATTTCCGAAGGTGCGAACGGCACTCTTAGGGCTGCAGCGCGAATTTACGACGAAAATGCCGGGTGCTGTGCTTGATGGCCGCGACATTGGGACGGTCATTGCACCCGAAGCCAAGGTGAAGATCTTTATCACTGCTTCGCCGGAAGTGCGTGCGGCGCGGAGGGCGGGGGAACTCAGAGGTAGAGGCGCAAAGGTCAACGAAGCCGCGGTGCTCGCCGACATCCTGCGCCGGGACGAGCGCGACACGAGCCGCGCCGTCGCCCCGCTCAGGCCCGCCGCCGACGCGCACTTGCTCGACACCACGCATTTGGATATAGACGCCGCGTTCCGGGTCGCCATCGACATCGTCGAAGCCGTCCGAGCAGGCCGGAAGCGCGGCTGACCGCGTTTCCGCGATCGGAGGATGAGCCTGCTCCGCCCGCTTTCGTGATGGCGCGCCGGACCGCAATCATCGCGTCGTGCGCTCGGTCGCGGGGCCGGGCCGCCGCGGGCAGGCCGCACGCAAGGAGCGCGCGGCCGGCGCCATCCGGCGGTTGCCGCAGGTCAGACCTGCGGCGGGACCTGCGAACTTGGCGCACGCAACGTCATCGCCACCACAATGCGGCATCGACCGCACCCCGAGGAGTATTCATGGCCACCGCCACCAGTTCCGCCGCCCCGTCGCGTGAAGATTTCGCCAAGCTGCTCGACGAGTCCTTCGCCCATGGCAGCCCGCAGGAAGGCTCCGTCGTGAAAGGGATCGTCGTCGGCATCGAGAAGGACCTCGCCGTCATCGACGTCGGGGCCAAGACCGAGGGACGGGTGGCGCTGCGCGAGTTCGCGGGACCGGGCCGGCAGGCGGACCTCAAGGTCGGCGACACCGTCGAGGTCTATCTCGAGCGGGTGGAGAACGCGCTCGGCGAGGCGGTGCTCTCGCGCGACAAGGCGCGCCGCGAGGAGAGCTGGGGCAAGCTCGAGAAGGCCTTCAACGGCAACGAGAAGGTCCAGGGCGTCATCTTCAATCAGGTCAAGGGCGGCTTCACCGTCGATCTCGACGGCGCGGTCGCCTTCCTGCCGCGCTCGCAGGTCGACATCCGGCCGATCCGCGACGTGTCGCCGCTGATGAACGTGCCGCAGCCGTTCCAGATCCTGAAGATGGATCGCCGCCGCGGCAACATCGTGGTGTCGCGCCGCACCGTGCTCGAGGAGACGCGCGCCGAGCAGCGCCAGGAGCTGGTGCAGAACCTCGAGGAGGGCCAGGTCATCGACGGCGTGGTCAAGAACATCACGGATTACGGCGCCTTCGTCGATCTCGGCGGCATCGACGGGCTGCTGCACGTCACCGATATCGCCTGGCGGCGCGTCAACCACCCGACCGAGGTGCTCAATATCGGCCAGCAGGTGAAGGTCAAGATCATCAAGATCAACCATGAGACCCACCGCATATCGCTCGGCATGAAGCAGCTGCAGGACGACCCCTGGCAGGGCATCGAGGCGAAATATCCGGTGGGCACGCGCTTCAAGGGCCGCGTCACCAACATCACCGACTACGGCGCGTTCGTGGAGCTCGAGCCCGGCATCGAGGGCCTGATCCACGTCTCCGAGATGTCGTGGACCAAGAAGAACGTGCATCCCGGCAAGATCGTCTCCACCTCCCAGGAGGTGGACGTGCAGATCCTCGAGGTCGATCCGGTCAAGCGCCGCATCTCGCTCGGCCTCAAGCAGACCATGCGCAATCCATGGGAGGTATTCGTCGAGAAATATCCGCCCGGCAGCGTGATCGAGGGCGAGGTCAAGAACAAGACCGAGTTCGGGCTGTTTCTCGGCCTCGACGGCGACGTCGACGGCATGGTGCACCTCTCCGATCTCGACTGGAAACGCCCGGGCGAGCAGGTGCTCGACGAGTACAAGAAGGGCGACAGGGTCAAGGCCAAGGTGCTCGACGTCGACGTCGAGAAGGAGCGGATTTCGCTCGGCATCAAGCAGCTCGCGGGCGACCCCATGGAGACCGCCGGCGATCTCAAGAAGGGCTCGGTGGTGACCTGCGAGGTGGTCGAGGTGAAGGACGCCGGCCTCGACGTGAAGATCGTCGGCAGCGACCTCACCACCTTCATCAAGCGCTCCGAGCTCGCGCGCGATCGCGGCGAGCAGCGGCCCGAGCGCTTCGCCGTCGGCCAGAAGGTCGACGCCCGCATCATCCAATTCGACCGCCGCAGCCACAAGGTGCAGGTCTCGATCAAGGCGCTCGAGGTGGCGGAGGAGAAGGAGGCAATCGCCCAATACGGCTCCTCCGATTCCGGCGCGACGCTGGGCGACATCCTCGGCACCGCGCTGCGGCGCGCCACCGAGAAGCCGGACGAGAAGGACGAGAAGAAGGAATAGCCATGTCGCTCGATGCCGATACCATCGTCGATCGCCGCCGGATGCGGCGCAAGCTCACCTTCTGGCGCGTGCTCACCGTCCTGGTCGCGATCTGCGCCGTGGTGGCGGTGGGCGCGGCGTTGCGCGCGCCGGGCACCGCCGTGTTGACCGGCCGGCCCGGCGGCTCGATCGCGAGGGTCACCATCACCGGGCTCATTCGCACCGACCAGCAGCGCGTCGAGGCGCTCGACCAGCTCGCCAAGTCGCGCGTGCCCGCCGTGATCGTGCACATCAACAGCCCCGGCGGCACCACCTCGGGCTCCGAGCAGCTCTACGATTCGCTCAACCGGCTCAAGGAGAAGAAGCCGCTGGTGGTCGTGGTCGACGGGCTGGCGGCGTCCGGCGGCTACATCACCGCCATCGCCGCCGATCACATCGTCGCGCAGGAGACCTCGCTCATCGGCTCGATCGGCGTGCTGTTCCAATATCCCAATGTCGCCGATCTCCTGAAGACGCTCGGCATCAAGGTCGAGGAGATCAAGTCGTCGCCGCTCAAGGCCGCCCCCAACGGCTTCGAGCCGACCTCGCCGGAGGCGCGCGCCGCGATCGAGGCGATCGTCTCGGACTCCTACGCCTGGTTCCGCGCGCTGGTGAAGGCGCGCCGCCAGCTCGACGATGCGGGGCTCGAGCGCGTGGCCGACGGCCGCGTGTTCACCGGCCGCCAGGGCATCGCGCTCAAGCTCGTCGACGAGCTCGGCGACGAGCGCACTGCGATCGCCTGGCTGGCCAAGGAAAAGAACGTCGATCCGAACACGCCGGTGCGCGATTATCGGCTGCGCGACCGGTTCGGCGACCTGCCGTTCCTGCACACCGCCGCGGTTCGCGCCCTCGACGGCTTGGGCCTCACCGCGCTCGCGCGGCGGCTGGAGGAGTGGGGGGCGGTGCAGGCGATCGAGCGCCTCAACCTTGACGGTCTGTTGGCGCTTTGGCACCCTCCCGTTACGAATTAGCGGATCGGGCCCGCCAATTCCTCCGCACGGCCCGGGACGGCAGCACCGATGATCAAATCCGAGCTCGTGCAGCGCATCTCGGGGCAGAACCCGCATCTCTATCAGCGCGACGTCGAGAACATCGTCAACGCCATTCTCGGCGAGATCGTCACGGCGATGGCGCGCGGCGATCGCGTCGAGCTGCGCGGCTTCGGCGCCTTCTCCGTCAAGAACCGCCCGGCCCGCACCGGCCGCAATCCGCGCACCGGCGCCCATGTCGCGGTCGAGAAGAAGGCGGTGCCGTTCTTCAAGACCGGCAAGGAAATGCGCGAGCGGCTCAACCGCACGACCCCCTAACGAGCTTTCTCTCTCGAAATTTCCCGCGCTGGAGGCGCGCCGCCGGACCGGCGCCTGCGATAGTGTTAGACAGCGCGCGCGCCCCGCGTATGATGGGCCGGCTGCGAGGGGGATTGCATCATGGACAAGCGGGCCGAGGAACTGCTGCACGACCTGAAAGTCACGCGCGGCTGCCGGATCAACGCGGCCGAGCGGCTCAATACCCGGGTGCGGCGCATGGCGCTGCTGATCGCGGTGGCGGCGGGCATGGTGATCGCGCTTACCGTGCTGCCGGCGCTCTACAGGCTGCCGCAGTCGATCTCGATCGACCTCGCGGTGGTCACGCTGCTGATGGCGGTGGTGATCCTGGCGGTGTCGCTGTTCCAGTACGGCACCAACGACGCCGTCACCGCTGAGCAGCACCACCGCTGCAGCCTGGAGCTCGGGGAGCTGCTGCGGGAGCTGCGCAACAAGGCCGAGACCATCGACGAGAACGGGCTCACCACCGTCCGGGTGCGCTATGACAGCGTGCTGCAGAAATACAGCGCCGCTCACCACCCGCTCGATTTGACGCGCTACGAGATCGAGCACCGCGACGAATTCGAGCTCACCCCGGTCGAGACCGCGCGGGCCTATACGCGGCTCGCTCTGTCCGGCAACGTGCTCTACGCGCTCTTGATCATCGCGGTGATCGTGCTGTTCCTCTGGCTCCTGTTCGGCCACGTGCTGCCGGCGCGGATGTCGTAGCGCGAATTCCCGGGTCTCCATCCGCTCGGCCAAGTGGCCTCGCTCCTGTCGCCCGGGACACGAGAGGATAAGCGTCAGTTCTCCGCTTTTGGGGCGGCGGGCGGGAGCGGGCGCTCGCGCAGGTCGCTGGTGCGCAGGGCCGGCAAGCTCCGCGTGGCGGCAGTCGCGCCGGCAGCCTCGGGGCAGGCGCACGGCGCGGCGGTCACGAGGCGGACCGGCGCGCGGCCCGCGAGCGCGGCGATGCGGGCGTCGAGCGCCTTGAGATCGTGGGTCCAGGGCGCGAAATCGGGGGCGCCCGCGGCCAGCGCCGCCATGATCGTGCGCGCGGTGTCGAGCTCGGCGAGCGCGCGGCTGACCTGGCCCAGGCGATGATAAGTGCCGGCGAGCTTGCCGTGGCTCACCGCCAGGTCCCGGCGCCAGCCGGCATTGTCGGGATCGGCGGCGGCGAAGCGGGCGACGATCGCGAGATTGGCCTCGTATTCCGCGAGCGCGCCGTAGAAATCGCCGCGCGCCTCGAGCCCCGCGCCCATGCGGGCATGGCTGGCGCCGAGGTCGTACTGCCAGCCGGCATGGCCGGGCGCGGCGGCGGCGAGGCGGGTGACGATGGCGCGCTGCGCCTCGTACTCGGCCAGCGCCCCGGCGACGTCGCCGAGCGCGCGCCGCACGTCGCCGATACGCTCGTGCATCAGCCCGAGGTCGCGCTGCCAGCCGGCGCGGTCGGGATCGGCGGCGGCAAGCCGCGCGGCGATCGCCAGGCTCGAGCGGTATTCCTTGAGCGCGCCGGCGAGGTCGCCCTGCGCCTCCTTGACCGAGCCGAGCCGCTCGTGGCTGACGCCAAGCTCGTGCTGCCAATCGGGATTGCCGGGATCGTCCTCGGCGAAGCGCTCGGCCATGGCGTGGCTGACCCGGTAGCTCGCCAGCGCCTCCTCCGGCTTGTCCTGCAAGGCGAGCACGTCGCCGATCTTGACGTGCGCCGCCGCCAGCGCGCGCCGCCAGTCGGCATGGCCGGCGTCGGCGGCGATGAGCTGCTCGGCGATGGCGCGGCTCGTCTGGTAGCTCGCGAGCGCCGCCTCGAGCTCGCTCTGCAGGCGCAGCGCGTCGCCGATCTTCTGGTGCGCGATCACCACGCCGTAGCGCCAGCGCCCATTGCCCCACTCGTCGGCGGCGAGCCGCTCGCCGACCGCGAGGCCGACCTGGTAGCTCGCCAGCGCCTCCTCGAGCGCGCCGCGCTCGAGCGCGGCGTTGCCGATCTTGATGTAGCTCACGATCAGGTCGCGCGGGGCGCCGCCGTTGCGGGGATCGGCGGCGATGCGCTCGGCGATCGCGGCGCTGGCGCGGTAGCTCGCGTAGGCCTCGTTGAGACGGCCCATCGACTGCATTACGTCGCCGAGATCGTCGTAGGTGGCGGACAGGTCGCTCAGCCAGGCGGCGTTGCTGGAGGCCTCGGCGGCGAGCCGCTGCATCAGCCCTTCCGCCGCGACCGCGCGCGAGCGCTGCAGCTCGCCGGCGCCGAGGGCGGCGTAGTTGCGGGCGAACTCGATCAGCATCGCGGCCTTGCGGAAGCGCAGATGCGGGGTCTCGCCGCCGAGCTCGGCGAGTTCGTAGACGAGCTGCTCGGCCCCGGCCAGCAGCCGCGTCGAGACGCCGTGCAACGCGCCGAACTGGCGCGACACCGCCACCGCCTTGTGCGTGAGCGCGGTCGCGCCGGCGAGAGTGCGGTCGAGCAATGCCTCGTTATGGGACAGCTCGTAGCGCGCACAGGCGAGGCCGCCGGCGCAGCCGACGGTGAGCGCCAGCGCCGAGGCGAGGAGGCCGTGGCGGATGATCAGGCGGCGGCGATCCGCGGCGGCGCGGCGCTCGGCGGGCTCGGGCAGCGCCGGCTCGGGCGGCTCGGGCGCGGCGTGATCGGCGAAGTCGTGCTGCGCGGCCAAGAGGCGGTCAGGGAAAGGCTTTTCGTCGAGGCGCTCGCCGGATGGCAGCCGATCGGCGGAGCGCCAAGGCTCGGTGCTGCGGCTGCCGACAGGTTTCTTCTCGGCAACGGCGCCGTCGGAGAATTTTTCTTTGGCGATCTTCTTGCGACCGCGCGTCTTGTCGCCGCGCTTCTTGCCGTTCTGCTCGGGCGGCGGCGTGATCCAGGCCTTGCCGCGATGGCTTTTTCGAATCAACGCACGCTCGAGCGCAGTGAACTCAGCCACGCTCACTCTCCCACAGCCCAGTACTCACTAATGAATCGCAATCTAACACAGATTTGTTTCGCTTGGTGGTACGGATGCAGTACGCCGCCGAATTTTTTTTGTCGCATGCGCGTGAGCATGGCGTCGGTCTCGGTCCGCGAGGATGAAGCAGCTCACGCTCGCCGAAATTTCAAAGCTGCAACGGCAAGAGCCGCGCCGACATAGCTCGCGGCACGCGCGGCTTCGCTGCGGTCGGCGGGGCTGCTATGCTCCGTGGCGCTCGATCGATGGCGATTCCACATGGCGCGCTCGGCGATCACTGCGCTGATCTCCTGCATCTGGCTCTGCACCTGGCCCGGCGGCTCGTCCGCCCGCGCCGAGCCGGCCGCGGGCGGTGCCGATCTCAAGGACTCCGTCTGCCTGATGATCGAGGCGGCGGCGCGCGCGCACGATCTGCCGCTCGAGTTCTTCGCCCGCGTGATCTGGCAGGAGAGCCGGTTTCGGCCTGACGCGGTCGGTCCGCGAACGAGGAGCGGCGAGCGGGCGCGGGGCATCGCCCAGTTCATGCCGAGAACGGCGGCGGAACGCGGCGTGCTCGACCCGTTCGACCCGGTCGAGGCGCTGCCGAAATCGGCGGAATTCCTGCGCGAGCTGCGCAAGGAGTTCGGCAATCTCGGGCTCGCGGCCGCCGGCTACAATGCCGGTCCGCACCGCCTGCGGGAGTTCCTGGCGGGGAGCCGGCCGCTGCCGGCGGAGACCCGGCACTATGTCCTCGCCATCACCGGGATTGCGGTCGACGAGTGGGCGAAAGGCGGCGAGCGCGAGCCGCCGGCTAGTCCCGATTGCGCGACGCTGACCGCGCTCATCCACCGGGCGCCCAACACCTTCGTGGCGAAGCTCGAGGCGCGGGTGAACCTCGGCGCCGGCAGCCCGTGGGGCGTCGAGCTCGCCGCCGGCTTCTCGCGCGAGCGCGCGCTGGAAGCTTATGCCACCATAGCCGACCGTTATGCCGCGGTGCTGTCCGGGCTCGATCCCATGCTCTTGAGCTCGGTGCTGCGCAGCCGCGGCACCAGCCCCTTCTACCAGGTGCGGGTCGGCGCCGAGACCCGCGGCGCCGCCGAGGGCCTATGCCAGCGCATCCGCCGCGCCGGCGGCGCCTGCATCGTCCTGCGCAACCGCGCGGGGTGAGCCCCGATCGCGTGTCCCGGCCGGGGCGAGCTCACGTGTCCGGCGGCATGAATTCGGCGCGGATGCGCTCGGTATGCTCGCCGAGCGCCGGCACCGCACCATAACGGCGCGGTTTGCCGGCGACGCGGGCGGCGGGCGCGGGATAGCTCACCGGCCCGGACGGCGTGTCGACCTCGATCCGCCGCAGGTGCGGGTGCACGGCGAGCCGCGCGGTGTCGTTGACGCGGGCAAAGGCGATGTCGGCGGCCAAAAGCTTCGCGGTCAGCGCCGCCTCGTCGCTCGCGCCGAACGCCGCCTGCACCCGCGCGTCGGTCTCGGCGCGGCGGCGAACCCGCGCCACGTTGGTGGCGAAATTCGGATCGGCGGCGAGCGCCGGGTCGCCCAACACTTTTTCCGCCAGCACCCGCCACTCGCGGTCGCTCTGGATCGAGATCAGGATGTCGGCGCCGTCGGCGGTTTTGAACACGCCGTAGGGGGCGATCGAGGTGTGGGCGAGGCCGATGCGCTTGGGCGGCATGCCGCCCTCGTGCTGGATGAGCGGCACCGCCATCCAGTCCGCCATGGCGTCGAACATCGCGATCGAGATCAGGGCGCCGGCGCCCGAGCGCTGGCGGGCGATCAGCGCTTCCAGAATCGCCTCGTAGGCATTCATGCCGGCGGCGATGTCGCAGACCGAGACGCCGACCCGCGCCGGCGCCTCCGGGCCGCCGGTGACCGAGGCGACGCCGGCCTCGGCCTGGATCAGCATGTCATAGGCCTTGCGGGCGGCATAGGGCCCGTCCTCGCCGTAGCCGGAGATCGAGCAGATGACGAGGCGGGGATGGCGGCGGGAGAGCTCGTCGAGCGGGAAGCCGAGCCGCGCGATGGCGCCGGGCTTGAGGTTCTGCACGAACACGTCGGCTTTCGCCAGCATCGCCGCGAGCAGCGTCTTGTCTTGCGGCAGCGTGAGATCGAGGCAGACCGATTCCTTGCCGCGGTTGAGCCAGACGAAATAAGCGCTCTCCCCGTCGGGGCGCGCGCCGTCGCCGCCGGATTGCCGCCCGGGCGCGCGCGGAATCGCGAGCCGGTCGTAGGCGCGCGCGAAGTCGCCTTCCGGGCGCTCGACCTTGACCACGCGCGCGCCGGCGTCGGCGAGCCGGCAGCTCGCCATCGGCGCCGCCACCGCCTGCTCCAGCGTGACGACGAACAGGCCCGAGAGGGGAAAGGACATGGGGAATGTCTGTATGATGGGTAGGTCGAATCAGCGCGGCCCGGAGCGCTACGATCATGCCGAGTCCTCGTTCCGCGCGTAACCCGACATTGCAGCCTCCGGCAACCCACGGAAATGTCGGGTTACGCGCGGATCGGGCGCCGCGCTTGCAACGAGGGCTTCGGGCCGCGCCAACCCGACCTACCAACCATGCGGCGCCGCGTTACTTCGGAGCGGCGCTGAGCATGGTGCGGAAATCCCCGAGCAGGTCGTCGAACAGGCGGGCGGCGGCGGCCACGGTCTCGCGGGTCACTCCGCCGCGGAAGGACAGATCGTATTCGAGATAGAGGTTTCCGTTGGTGTCGAGATAGGCCTTGGCGTAGCGCTTCTCCTGGTTCCACTTGTTGGCGATGGTCAGCGTGTAGCTCGCCGACTTGGTGAGACCCATCGAATATTGGAGCGAGCCGCAGGTGCCGTCGTCCTCGCAGGAATACAGATAGACCACCACGGTGTAGCCGCCCATGCCGGTGCGGATGCGCGATCGGTTGTTCTCGGTCACCACCTCGGCGCGGTATCCGGCGTCGCGCAGGATCGCCGCCAGATCGGCCGGCTTGAACTTGCTGAACATCTCGGTCGCCGGTTCGGCGAAGGACGGCGCCGGCAGCACCGTGCCGACGGCAAGAGCGAGGACGAGAAGGAACCTGGGGCGCATGCGAACGACCTTCGCGCGAGACAAAAGGCGATTGGAATTGAAGCTTGCTTTTTCCGCCAGCGCAAGGGCGCAATCGGCTCGACCGGCGATCCCGAAATCCCCGGCCATGCCCCGAAATTACTTGTTTTTCCCGGCTCGATTGCAGGCGCGCCGTTGCTTCCGAGCAACCAGCAATGTAACTCTGTCATTCGATTCCGCGAGGGCCGCCCGAGGGGCGGGGTACCGGTTGTTCCATGGCCTATGTTTCCGGTTTCAGCAACGACATCTTCGTCAGCTATGCCAGCGTCGACAACGAGCCGGACGCGCAGGACGTGCGCTGGGTCAGCAGGTTCCGCGGCGACCTCGAGACGGCGCTGCGGCGGCGGCTGGGCAAGGACGTCGAGATCTTCTTCGACCAGGCCGGGCTGCGCGCCTACGACGACCTCGAGCAGCTGCTGAAGAACGCCCGCGCTTCGGCGATCTTCCTGGCGGTGTTCTCGCCGAGCTACGCGGAGCGCGAATGGACGCTCGAGGAGCTCAAGGCATTCCACGCGGTGGCGAAGGCGTCCGGCGAGGCGAACCGCATCGTCACCATCGAGATCCTGCCGGTGGAAGCGAGCCGCTTCCCGCCCGAGATCGAGCACCTCAAGCGCACCCGCTTCTATACCCAGGACAAGGATTCCGGCACCGATTTCCCGCTCACGTCGGCGTCCCAGCCCGCCCTCTACAACGAGCGGGTGCAGCAGCTCGCGCATCACCTGGTGCTGCTGCTGCGCGACATGCGGCAACAGCGGGAATCCGAGACGCCGGCCCAGCCCGACCGCGTCGCCCCCGCGCCCGCCGTCGCGGCGAAAATTCCGGCCGCCGCGCTGGCGATGGAGCCGGCGAGGACCGTGCTGCTCGCCCAGGTGACCGACGACGTCTATGACGAGCGCCAGAAGGTCGCCGCCTATCTCGAGGATTACGGGCTCAAGGTCGCCCCGGCGGGCGAATATCCGGAAGCGGGGACGCAGTTCGCCAAGTCCGTTAACGCCGACCTCGAGCGCGCCGACCTGTTCGTGCAGCTGCTCGGCCGCGCCCGCTCGCCGAGGCCGGAGGACCTGCGCGCCGAGGGCGAGCCGGCCAAGAGCTGCGCCCAGTTCCAGTACGATGCCGCGCGGCGCCGGGGCATCCCGATCCTGCAGTGGCGGCATCCCGACGTCAGCCCCGACAAGCTGCCGCCGAGCAACTGGGATCGGCAGCTGCTCGACGGCGCCGATGTCCGGGTGATGGGCCTGCAGGAATTCATGAAGGAAATCCGCACCACGGTCGGCCGCCTCAACCAGAAGCAAGAGGCGAAACCGGCGCGCGGCGACTTCATCTTCATCAATGCCGACCGCAGCGACCAGGAGTTCGCCCAGAGCCTGTTCAAGGCGTTCAACGACAACAATTGCTATGCGGTCGTGCCGATGAACGACGGCGCGGCGTCGGCCAAGGAGATCGAGGAGGATCTCGAGGCCAACCTGCTCGACTGCAAGGGCCTGCTCCTAGTGTACGGAAAATCGTCGCTCGCCTGGGTGCGCGCCCAGATTCGGCGCTTCATCAAGCTGGAGGACCGGCGGCAGGCGCCGCTGCGGCTCAAGACCATCCTGTGCGGGCCGCCGCCGGCGAAGCCGGACGTCGGCGTCTCCGGGTTCGAGCTGATCGACTGCCAGGACGGGGCCACGGCCGAGCGCGTGCAGAGGATCATCCGGGAGCTCCGGTTGTGATGGTGGAGGCCGGGTCGCGGGCTCCCTATCCGGGGCTGCGGTCGTTCCGCCGCGACGAGAGCGACCGCTTCTTCGGCCGCGAGGACTTCGTCAACACGATGGTGGACCGGCTCGCGGCCACCCGTTTCCTCGCCGTCCTCGGCTCCTCCGGCACCGGCAAATCGTCGGTGGTGAAAACCGGGCTGCTCGACTCGCTCGAGGTCGGCCTGATGGCGAAAGCCGGATCGAGCTGGCAAATCGCGGATTTCCGCCCGGGCAGCGCGCCGCTGCGCAACCTCGCCGCCGCCCTGATCGGGAGCGAAGCGCAGGCGGCGCCGAGCGATGCCGACCTCGACCTGCTGCGCGGCTTCCTGGCGCGCGGGCCGCGCTCGGTCATCGAATGGTGCCGCGACGGCAATCTGCCCGCGGGCAGCAACCTGCTGCTGCTCGCCGACCAGTTCGAGGA
>WNFD01001715.1_pt1 | contig 22076 bp, 14 predicted proteins | sample 5400491 | NCBI WGS metagenome assembly WNFD01 (sample SAMN13153343, study PRJNA577476) | soil metagenome | isolation source: 120 cm saprolite under Douglas fir tree site 2 hole 2 replicate 2 | place: USA:California | collected 2015-04-18
TCACAACCGAATGGAACGAATACTGCTCTACCAATCAGGCGAGGTAATTCGGGGAAAATGGCTGCTGTAGTTGGTGGCGCTACTGCCATGGGCGCTGGAGCTACAAAGGCTGGTAGCGCTGCCAGTGGCGGTGGCGGTCTACCTCCCAGCGGGAATGCTCCTGGCGGGCCAGGTGGTAGCGGCGTAGGCGGTACTTCGAGACGAACACGAATATTGCTCGCTATTTTACTAGGCGTACTCACTGTGTTGCTGATAGGTGGTATCACCATTGCTGCCATTCCGGGTGGGTTTAATAACATTACTCATATAATACCCGGCGCAACTACAACAGCTAAGGTGACAATTACTCCAGATAGTAAAGTTGAGTCAAATATTTTTCAGATCGTAGGCGTGACGGGCACTCCAAATCCAAGCATGCGCGAGGTGTCAGCACGTATTATCTCTGCTACATCCTCCCCGCCACAATCGAAGACTGTGAATTCGACCGGATCTATTCCAGGTCTTCGAGCGACAGGAAGTCTGACATTCTTGAATCTCTCTACTTCAACGATAACAATTTCTGGTGGTACTCTCACAGGCAATGATGGAGTACAGGTCTCATTTGGCGGCCCACTCTCGATTTCTACTAGTGGTCGTTCTGTTTTTGGTATTGCCAACTTAGTCGGAACAATTGGAAATATTGGACCACTCGATATCAACGGTTTCTGTTGTGGTAACAAAAATATCTTTGTAAGGAATCAGAATGCGTTTGGTGGAGGACAAAACCCACAGGCCAATGCTGTTGTATTGCAGAGTGATATTAATGGCGCGGCGGATGCGCTCACTGCATCGCTTACTCCTCCCACGCAGGCTGCTTTGCAGAAGAAGGTACTCCCGAATGAACAAGTTGTCCCCCATACGTTTATATGTAATAAATCTACTTTTACTGCCAATCATGGAGCAGGAGACCACGCATCCAGTGTAACTGTGACGGTGGCGATTACCTGCAAGGAAGAGGTCTATGATCAACAGGCAGCATTGACAATGGCTGCAGGCCTGCTCAAAACGAACCCACCCCCAGCAGCTCCTTTACCTCCATATACCCTAAATACCGATCCAGGCAATATCTTGACCCAGGTCACAAGAGTAACTGTGATTGATACCAAGGGAACAGTATCCATACTTGTCAGGGCTGAAGGCGTGTGGGTTTATCATTTTGATGATTCCACACTGACAGGTTTTAAGAATCACATTGCCAAGATGAGCGAGCAGGATGCCATAAAATATCTCAAGGGGCAGCAAGGGGTCAGTGATGTCATTATCGTAATCTCCAGTGGTACTGACTTACCGGATGCTGCAAATATTACTATGAAAGTAGCATACGTACCAGGACCAGGAGCAACCGGGTCACCTACACCGGCTGTACCCACACCCACATCCGGGTCACCGACGGGCAGTCCTACTGTAGCTCCCACTCATCTAACACCCACTCCCACTCAGGGATTGGGAGGTAGCTAGATAGATAGATAGATAGGAAAGACACCTGCGATGCCGACTCTCGAGGGTATGCAACTCGGAAACTATGATGTCGTACGGCGCATTCGCGCCGGAGGCATGGGAGCTGTCTACGAGGGACGACAGCGTTCAGCTTTTGGTCGGCGTGTGGCAATCAAAGTCATTCTAGGTAGCTATGCCACTGATCGCGAAATGCGGCGTCGTTTTGCAAGAGAAGCACGAACGATAGCCCAGTTGCATCACCCTCATATCCTGCCGTTGATCGAGTTTGGCGATGAGCAGAGGATTTTATACCTGGTCATGCCTTTTATCGAAGGCGGAACACTCACTGGTTACCTGCGACGCTTCCTGCCTGATCTTAGTGATGTTGCTGCTATCTTCTTACAACTCCTGGATGCCGTGGAGTATGCGCACGAAGAGGGTCTCATTCATCGTGATATCAAATCCTCGAATGTGCTATTAGAGGCTCGTCGCGACGGACCCCCGTATGTCTATCTTGCCGATTTTGGATTGGTACGCTATTCCGAGCAGATTGAAGGAGAGCAAATTGGCAAATCCATTCCCCTGGATCAGATACCGGGAACGCCCCACTATATGGCTCCTGAACAGACACGAGGCATTGTTACCACCGCAATCGATATTTATGCACTGGGGGTGTTGCTTTACCAGATGCTGGTTGGAGAACTTCCTTATGATGATCCCGATGATGTGAAAGTCGTAAAGATGCACCTGTATGCGCCGATCCCGTCTCCGTGTGATCGTGATGTGTCCATTCCTACCGAACTGGGAGAAGTGGTACGTAAGGCCATGGCAAAACGGGCTGAAGATCGCTTTGGCAGTGTAGCCGAAATGCGTCAGGTTTTTCTAGCGGCAATTGAAGGGTCGGTGCCCGCTGTCAAAGATGATAGCGACCTTTCAGAATTAGATGAATTTATAACTACAACTCCACCCGTCCGGCGCATTTCTGTGCCATTATCGCCACCAGAAACAGGGGTAGTAGCGCCTCAACGTAGATTGAAACACCATCGTGTTGCCTCTCACTTTCCGCCCAATGTGAATCAATCGATGAGGAAGAATGTGAGCCAGAGTCGTAAGCTTTTTACCCTATCGGTAGTAGCTGCGACATTGGTTCCTCTCACGCTTTTGGTCTTGTTACTCATGCCTAGAGTATCTGGCTTCAGCTTCTTTCCAATGGGATTTCCTGTATTTGGTACTGCGCCTTATGCCACCATTTCAGTGACCGTTCAAAGTAAAATGGTGCAAGACTCGTATCTTTTGACAGCTTCTCCGCAGATTAGCAAACCGAATCTCACCACACGGATCATTCCTGATCGTTCCGTCATCGGCACTGCACTGGCCAGTCGCACTATGGCATCGTCCGGTACCAAATTGATTCCTGGTACACAAGCAGGTGGGTCTGTTCTTTTTGATAATAGCAGTCAATCGGCATTCTCAGTACAAGCGGGGATCGTTTTTACAACAAGCATAGGTGTAGAAGTCAAACTTACGCAATCGGTGCTGGTGCCGCCACGTAATGAAGGACAAGATGGTACACTTTCAGCTTCAGCAGTGGCTGTTGTCCCTGGTGTAACAGGAAATATCGCTGCGAATGCTCTAAACACCATGTGTTGTGGTAATCATCTGACTGTAAGTAATCCCCAGTCTTTTAGCGGGGGAGTGGATCCACATGTTTTGCATGTTGTGACTCAGGCTGACATCGATAGCGTGAGAAATGCTCTGATTGCTCAACTTCAGAAACAGGCATTGCAACAACTTCAGAAACAGATTGCTGCGAACGAGGTTGAGGCTGATCAGCCTATGTATGTTACGAGAGTAGTATCTGATAGCGTTCCTGGTACACAGGTGGATGAGGTGAGGGTGCAGGTAAGTGTGTCGGCCAAGGCATTCGTATATAACCAGACAACTGCTCGCCTGGTTGCAGCTCAGTTGTTAATCAAACAGGCAACGTTACAGTTGGATAGTAATTATCTTTTGAAAGGGATACCGACTATTGCCAATCCTGTGGTCGTACAACAAAGCCAAAATGGGATCATTTATTTGAGTGTTGCGGCGCATGGACTCTGGATACATACGTTTTCCTCTCAACAAATTGGACAATGGCAGCAATCTGTAAAGGGTGCAACACCTATGTTGGCGAAGACATATATTGTTACCCAACCTGGAGTGGCAGGTGTTGAGATTCAACTACCCTTTGGTGCTGATCATCTGCCTGCTTCTGTCGATCAGATCAGGGTTGTGCTGGTAAATGTGTAGGGGTAGCTTCTCTCTTTTGTGTTATACTGGATGCCGTCAAAGAGTGTAGCGGCATAGTGGCCTGCACTGTTAGAAATATTCAAGGGGAAATGTGCAATGGATATGATGACAGAAGCTGCTCAAGGTGAGATGCATTATTATAACTCGATGCTTGATGCGATCGGCAATACGCCGCTTATTCGTCTCAACCGGGTTGCGAGTGATGTGCAGCCTTTGATCCTGGCGAAAATGGAGATGTTCAATCCAGGAGGAAGTGTCAAAGATCGTATAGGGCCAGCTATGATCGAATATTGTGAGAAACAAGGTTTATTACGTCCGGGTGGAACAATTGTTGAGCCTACCAGTGGTAATACGGGGCATGGTCTGGCCATTGCAGCAGCGATTAAAGGATATCACTGTATCTTTGTCATGACCGATAAGGTAAGTGAAGAGAAGCGAAGCCTTTTACGTGCCTATGGAGCTGAAGTGGTCATCTGTCCCAGTAGTGTGATGCATGATTCGCCTGAACATTATAAAAACGTAGCTCACAGGCTTGCAGATGAGATTCCGGGAGCCTGTTGTCCTGACCAGTACTCTAACCCGGCTAATCCGGCTGCACATTATGCTACAACTGGGCCTGAAATCTGGAGTGACACGGCAGGTCGTATTAGCGCATTTGTGGCTGGTATCGGCACTGGAGGAACAATCACTGGCACTGCTTGCTACCTTAAAGAACAGAATCCAAATGTAAAGGTGATTGGCGCTGACCCTCCCGGTTCGGTCTATTCCGGTGATACCCCGAAGCCTTACAAGATCGAGGGTATTGGGATGGAGCTATTTCCGCACAATTATGATCCGACGGTTGTTGATGAGGTCATTCGTATCGATGATCGTACTTCATTTTACTGGGCACGGCGATTGGCGCGTGAAGAGGGCATTCTAGTGGGAGGTTCAGCAGGTACTGCAATGGCTGCCGCTCTGGTCTATGCGCGTCGGCTCACATCAAACGATGTTATCGTCGTGCTTTTTCCTGACACCGGTCGTGGTTACTTGAGCAAACAGTTCAATGATACCTGGATGCGTGAGAATAATTTACTGGTGCAGGCAGAGACAGACGAACCTACTCTGCACGATGTGCTTACTCATCGTCGTACTCACTCGCGCACTATGCCTCTTGTAGTCAGTGTTGCGCCTGGTGATTCAATTGCAGACGCCGTTGAGTTATTGCGGCGTTATGGTATTAGCCAGACTCCTGTGATAGAGAAGGGACAAGTAGTTGGAAGTCTCACAGAGAACCTCTTGCTACGCCATCTTGCAGGTGGTGAGCCATTGGAATCGATGGTTGTTCGCGATCTTCAAGGTCCGCCATTTGCCGAGTTGCAGGCAGGTGCTCTTGCGCATGAGGCATATACCTTCTTCAGCTCAGGACAATATGCGGTGGCTGTGATGAATGGCGATGAATTAGAAGGTATTGTTACGAAGAGCGACCTGCTGGATTTTTGGGCGCATACAAGAAACCAGTAGTATATGGCTCAAGAGATAGCGCTCAAAACGAGCGCTATCTTTATGCCCCTTGCCGAACTATACAATCAGTCCTCCCGTAATGGTATATATTTCCTCTTTGAGGTGTCCACTGTCGGGAGCAGTAGCAATCGAAAAGACGGGGAAAGCCAGCCCATTGCAGAAGGAGGTAGAGATGTAGTCACCAACTTTATTTCTGCCCTGCGAGAGCCATGATAATGGCATGGGTCCGGCAAGTTGAATCTTTTGTGTCCAATGAACGCCGCCGTCAGTCGATGAAACAAATCCAGTGTAATACTCACAATTACTATCACAGTTTGTTGCATGATAGTAGTAGGTTAGCGCCAGGTGTGCGGTTTTACCAGAGGTATGCTCATCAACCCCCAGGCCGGGAACTACATGATCTATACCGCTACCGAGAGGATCGATGGGTATTAACTGCACTGGCGACCAATTGATGCCATCGGTAGAAGTTGACATAACAAGATCATCTTCGCCCTGACTCGCCTTATATAGAGTCGCATCTTCGCCTCCCCCTTTGGCATTACAGCTTTTTTCGAACTGGCAATCAACCCAAACAAGATACACTTTGCCAGTAGCGTCTATTCCGGCAGTAGGTAGAACGCTGCCTGTAATCTTAGCAGCCACTACCGTACTATTCCAACTGCTACCACCGTTAGTGGAGGTAAAAGAGAGCATGCGAGAAGTTGCATAACCGCTGATGGGAACGATCACTGTACCGTTAGGCTGAACAAGAGGCTGTCCTCCAAGTCCATGTGCTTTATCGAGAGTAGTCTGAGCTACTCCCCAGGTATACCCTCCATCGGTGGAAGTGCTCATCAAGATCAGACCACCCTTGTTGTCGTTGTCCCACTCGACATAACAATGTCCGTAGAATGCGCTCGTGGAGGTGTTGTCACAAACAATCCAGTCTTTGTCGTAAAATGTGCTGCCGCCGTTCACAACATCAAGCGGTTTGCTCCAGGTCAACCCTCCATCGGTGGAAAGATTGACGATAATTGCAGGGCTGGCAAGGGTGCTACCATTCCCAATAACAGCAACTGAGGAAATGATCCAGATCTTATGCACAGCATCATATGCGACAGACTGATCACTTACACGAGTATAAGGGCCGCCTGCGAATTGAGTTGTACCTGGTAAAAAGCCGTTTTTCCATGTGGAGCCGCTGTCTAAGGAAGTTGCCCAACCAATATTGGAACTCGCTGTATCGATGAAGCGGCCTACCTGGAATGCTGTAACAATTGTTGAGCCAAACGAGTATGTACCGGGCTCTAGCTCGGTCTGGTGCTGGCTGTTGCTGTTGGTATAAGGATCACTACTCAGTTGCAATGGAGGCCGATCAACATTGGGCATAGTAGGGGTAGCAAAAATTAACAGGCCTCCTCTTGAAGTGAAAGGGATGATATGTGTTGTTACTAGCAATAAGAGTAGAAGTGAGGGTGCAACTATGAGGACAGTGATTGTCAGCCGCCGGTGCTGGGTGAAATGGAACATGCGGGATTTCTCCTGATAGAAAGAGTAGTTCTCTTTATGAGAAGAAACGATTTCAACCTGCTATATTTGTGTTAGCGAGAGTGTGTCTATAATAACACAACAAGAAAGAACTGGTTCAAAAAGAGGGGGATGAAGGGGCGCAATTCATTGCGCCCCTTCATCTGATGAATATCCTATTACTCCACCTTCCAAACCTGCACCGTCGTATCCCAGGAAGCAGAAGCAATGAGTGGCCCTTCTTTCGCCCAGGCTACAGAGTTTACCATTTTTTGATGCCCAGAATAGGTCAGAACCTTGTTACCGTTGAAGGCATCCCAAACCTGTACAGAAGTATCGCCATCTCCCGAACTGATATTTCCACCAGCAGAGGCGATGAGTTTCCCATCGCGTGACCAGGCCACGGTGGCTACTCCATCATTATGACCGTTGTACTTGAGAAGCATTTTTTTTGTATTCGTGTTCCAAATGTTTACGAGATGTTCACCGGTTCCTTGACTACTGGTATCACCAGTTGATGAAGCAATATACTTGCTGTCAGGAGACCAGGCAACGGACTTTACATAATTAGAATGCGACAAAGTATAGATGGGCTTTCCTCCGTTCAAAGCATCCCATACTCTTACCGTTTGATCGAAACTTCCAGAAGCGATGTATTTCCCATCAGGAGACCATGCGACAGATTTTACCCCGCTGGTATGACCCGACAATGTGAATGCAGTTGTCTGGTTGAAAGGATCCCTGATTTGTATTAGCTTGTCGTAGCTACCCGTAGCTATGAGCTTCCCATCAGGAGACCATACGACCGAGTTCACCCCATCAGTGTAATCGTCGAAGGTGTAGATGGGATTTCCAGTTGTAGCATCCCAGACTCGAACAGTCTTATCATATAAACCACCTGCGGAGGCAATGTACTTCCCATCAGGAGACCATGCAACAGACCATACATAATCCTTGTGCCCGGTGTATGTAAACGAATGCCACCCTGAAACTGCATCCCAGACCTTAACAGTATAGTCGGCGCTGCCCGAGGCGATGCGGTATCCATCGGGAGACCAGGCGGCGGTAAGTACGGACCCTTTGTGTCCTGTGTAAGTGAACAAAGTAGTTGAAGAACCTCCACCTAATAATCCCGCGGATTTTGCTAACCAGATACCATTGCTAACTACAGTTCCAACCGCTACACCTGCTAACCCGAACAGAACTGCTCGTCGCGAGAGGTGGCGCTGGGAATGTGTAGTGGATACAACAGGTACATTCGTCAACTGCTGGTTATTGGATGAATCTCTATTTGAATAGCTATCTTCAAAAGTATCTGTTTGAAAGGCAGGAGGAGTGTTGTGGGTAAGATCTGCATGTGTCATCACAGCAGATAATGGCTGTGTGCCGATGGATGGAAGCGCTGACGCTTCTTCAAAAGAGATAGTTGAAGCAGAGGCAATAGGAGAAACTAGATTGCTAGCCTGCTGTAGGGCATTAGCAAAGGCTTGCACTGTCGCAAAGCGTTGTTGGGGTTCTTTTGCAAGCGCTGTAAGTAAAACCTCTTCGACCTCTGGTGGAATTGCAGAGTTCTTTATACGTATTGGAGGAGGAGGTTTTATCATATGCTGTGTGGTTATTTCGAGAACGGAACCTTGAAAAGGGCGATCTCCGGTTAACCATTCATATACGACAATGCCGAGTGAATACTGGTCGCTGGCAAAACGAGGTTTACCGTGAAATTGCTCAGGCGCCATGTATGGGATAGTACCGGCCATTTCCTTTGTGCTTTGGGAAATGGAACTTTGAGCAATCATGACAAAGCCGAAATCACTAAGCAGTACCTCGTTGTGGCGTCCAAGCAGCATGTTCTCTGGCTTGATATCGCGATGAATAAACTTTTGCTTGTGAGCATATTGCAATGCATCAGCTATCTGCGTAACATAGGAGATAATGGTTGCAAGCGAAAGGATTGTTCCTTTTGAGTAGCGTTGTCGTAATGTGCCATTAGGAGCAAAACTCATAACGAGGAAAGGAGTATGATCTTCAATGCCAAAGTCAATCACGCGGACGATATGGGGATGTTCCAGACGTGCAATTGTACGTGCCTCGGTGCGGAACTTCTCTACATCGCTACTTGTCAATTCGGTATGCAGTATTTTGATGGCCGCAGGAGTTTTCAAGTGAACGTGTATGCCGAGATAGACATCAGAAAAAGCACCACGTCCAAGATGGCGTACCAGTTGATAGTTTCCCAATTGTTGTGATATATGGTTGGTCATAATCATGCTCCATCTAGAGGAACTCCTGGTGAATCTTTCATTACGTTTGTACGTTGCAAAACGGAATTTTTAGCGGCAGTCTTTCTTTGCTTGAATTTTCAATGTGGTATGCTCTGTTCCGTATGCATTAGCATAATTGTGGTTGTTACAAAATAAGCCTTCATTTCAAGAGAGGTGAAACGATGTTAGCAGGTTATCCATATCCAGGTATCATGAAAGTTTGTTGTGGGTGCGGCAGAAGATCGACAGGCCACTGTACTAAAATCCCAGGAGAGGATAATCTATGCTTCTACATAAGTCTAAACTCAGCGCGTATACCGTGTACCTGATATTTTCAGGTGTCACCTCGCTTTCCGGTTCCCTGATCTCTACAGTCAACATGGTCTATCAAGTAGAGACAGCACGGCTAAATCCTCTGCAGCTTGTACTGGTAGGAACTGTACTGGAATTCGTTGCTTTCGTTTGCCAGGTACCAACCGGTGTGCTCGCTGATATATATAGCCGTCGCCTGGCGGTAATTCTCGGTACCCTTTTGTTCGGGATGGCTTTCGTTCTTGAAGGCTCATTCCCTCGATTCGATGTCATCTTAGTCTCGCAAATCCTGTTTGGTATAGGAGCTACGCTATCGGATGGGGCAGAGCAGGCGTGGATTACGGATGAAGTGGGAGAAATGAGAATAGGTCACGTCTTCTTACGTAGCACACAAGTAGGACTACTTGCCGGGTTACTGGGAGCGATCATTAGTGTTGGATTGGCCAGCATACGAATCAACATTCCAATTGTGATTGGCGGTGCTTTGTCGATTGGAGTTGCAGGTTTTCTACTACTCTTCATGCCTGAGAACAACTTCCACCCAATATCTAAAGCTGAGCGCCGAACATGGCGAGATATGGGCAATACTTTCCGTAGTGGTTTGCATGTTGTGCGAGGCAGACCCATTTTGATCACGATTCTCCTGATTGCGTTGTTCTATGGATTATATAGTGAGGGATTTGACCGCCTCTGGACAGCACATTTTCTCACGAATTTTACTTTCCCTACGTTAGGTCAGCTCAAACCGGTTGTCTGGTTTGGCATCATCTCAGTGGTGGGTACGCTGCTTACTCTGGGTGCAACCGAGGTTGTCAGGCGATGGGTTAATATCGCTCAACAGCGCATATTGATACGTGCTTTGTTCGTTATTAATTTCCTGGGTATTGTGTGTCTTCTCGTCTTTGCCCTGGCAGGGAACTTTTTTCTTGCTGTTGCGGCGGTTTTACTTTTCAAGGTTTTTCGAACTGTGAACGATCCTGTTTATACGACATGGCTCACACAAAATATTGAAGCGAAGGTGCGAGCAACAGTGATCTCAATGCGTGGACAGGTAGATGCTTTTGGGCAAATCGTTGGGGGTCCTCCAGTTGGGTACATAGGCACCACGTTTTCTATTCAGACAGCCCTACTGGCATCATGTGCTCTTCTCTCACCAGTGCTGTTCCTTTATGCATATGCTGCTCGAAAGGCCAGGGAAAAGTTGCCCCAACCGTCTTAGTTGCTTGCCAGGTGTGTGAGCTGGTATTTACATGCCAGGAGAGGGAGCAAGGGAGCGCAGGAGCGGTGAGAAATCGTCAGCGCTAATTCATATATTCTGCCTCGAATAGGTTAAACTACGTAGATGAGCTCAAATTACCGGAACTTTAGCTGGTTAAAAATACGTTGTTCTACAGATGTACTACAGCCTTTCTTCGCATACACTCTAAATGGTGAAGAATCACATTTCTTGTATCAGAACGAGAAGGGGGTTCTTTACAGAGAGGGATGTAAGCAAAGGAGAAAGGTTATGAATCCGAACATGCGGATCCATGAGAAGCTGGTGATCGAGCGTCACCAGGGATCGCAACATGACAAGAGGCAACATTCCCTCACATTGAACCAACGATGCAGTGAGATGAGCGCCACAGAGCTCGCTGCAAATTGTGTGAGAGAACTCAATAACTTTCGCCGGGGAGAGCCAAGTACCGAAATATACGGCGTCGAGCTGTTACGGCGTGCTACTGTACAGGGAGACCAGGAAGCATGGGCATGGACGCAGCAGTGCCTGGGTGAGCTAGTCCTTGGCTGGCTGCGTCGTCATCCGAAGAGAGAAGCGGCTTGTCATCTAGAGAGCGAAGAGAATTATGTAGCTCAGACTTTTGAACGATTCTGGCGGGCTACAGCGTTGACTCAACACATTAAATTTAACTCATTTGCTGGTGCATTACAATACCTGCATGCGTGTCTGAATGGGACCATATTGGATACACTGCGGACTTATTCACGGTCAAGAGAAATCTCGTTGCCGGAACCGGGAGAGCCAGGAGAATTGCAAGTTGAAGACAATCTTGAGAGCAGTGAAGTTTGGGATATCTTAAAAATGGTACTTCCCAATGGTGATGAGCAGAGGCTAGCATACTTGCTCTTTCACTGTGGTCTCAAACCCAGGGAGATTATGCGTTTCTGCCCACAGGAATTTAGTGACGTACGCGATATCTATCGTCTGCGCAACAACATCATGAATCGATTACTCCGCAACGCGGATCATCTGCGATGGAGATTAAGGTGACGAGGATAAGTGAGGCCAGAGACATTTTCTCTGGCTTAATTTCCGTTACTACTTACCAGGGGTTGCACATCCGTATCTTGTATCTTTTCAACAGTTGGTAATGCCTTGCGCCTCCGAATGTGAAACCAGTTGAAAAGGTAAGCAAGTGTCAACAGAACGAATAAAACGTTACGAGCCGTTACGATTTGAATGAAGCCGGGAACATAAGGTGTTTTGACAGTATCGATCATACGTGAATAGAAGTAGGGATAAATAATGATGGTTAGTAGTGAGATACTTCCCCAGGCAACTAGCCAGAACCTGTCAAAAGCTCCGCTGTAAGCAAGCAAAGGTATGACCCAGATTAAGTATTGCGGACTGAAAACCTTACCCGTGGCGATAAAAACAAGCAAGAGCGAAATAGATGTTTGGACTACGTCTAACTTTCCACGCCATTGCAGGAAAATAGCATAGACATAACCCACTACAAAAAGAAATTCTAAAAGGTTGGAAACGACTCCTCCAAGCGCGCTGACCATGTTGACGGATCCAAAAGACAACAAAATATGCACAGGGAATCCTATAAACGTACCTGGCCAGAGCAGCATACTACCGGTAGACTCGACCTGTAGGGGACGATTTGCAAAGTAGCTCACCTGACTCAATACGGCTCCCTTGAAGTCGAAAAGCGCGAAGAAACCTGTAATTGCGAGTACTACGGCAAAGAAGAACAATGTATTTTTCCAGCGCCAGTGTCGTATGCCTTGCAAGGTGTGCCAGAGGTCTCCTGGTAAAGTATTGAGTGTGTGTAACTTTGCTGGCATGTAGATGTTCTGTGTATCTTGCTGTTCTGCAATGAAAAGAGCTGGAAGGAAGAGGATTGGATATATTTTCAGTAAGAAACCGAAGGCTAATGCAATATAAGCAGTTGTCCAATGTTTGCGCTCGGCTGCAATAAGACAGAGAAGGGTAAGAGCTGCTGGTACCAGGTCAAAACGTTCTTGGGCTAGGGCCCAGGCGCCGATGAATAAATAGAATGCAAAAGCAAGTGCTGCTCCACGTGGTCCATATCGAAGAAGCAACCAGTAGATCAGCGCAGAAATCAAGGCCATCAATACCGCAAAGACCAATTGATAGTAGAGAAGTGGGACAAAGAGTGGCAGCGAGAAAATGAAAAGTACGAATGGTGGGTATTCAAGCGGTAGCATATGTAAAGGTGGCTGAGCCAGCATAGAGATGGGCAAAAATGAGCACTGAGCGGCGGGAAGTAATTGTGCTCCATTACTGCCCATCCAATAGGTGAGGGCATAACATTGATAGCGTGCTGGGTCAGTATTTAGCCACAAAAATTGCCAGGATGCAAAACAGAACATAAGAATGTTGACTGCGATAATTGGCATATAAGCAACAACTCCCTGGCGTGCCAGCAGGGTATTCCAGAACGTTGTCGGTGGCTTTTTTGTTTCACTAGTCTTCGTGACTGTCTCCTGTCTCGAAGTTGACATGCTCAACTGCCCGGTGCTAGAATCCCGTATAGTGAGCTTTTGCGCAACCTGCGTATTTTTTTTGCTTGTAGCCTACACCGTGCTATACGATTGGTCAAATGGGCAAGTAACGCTCATATGTATTTACAAGTAGCGTAAACAAAAGAAGAGTTATTTCGGAAGGATACTTACTCATGTCAACTAAAAGTCACAATGATTCAAAGACGCTAAAAGTGGGAGATATCGCCCCTGAATTTAAGCTAAAGACTGCTAAAAGGGATGAATGGCATTTAGCTGACTTTCGGGGCAAGAAAAATGTTGTTGTGGCATTCGTTCCCTATGCCTTTAGTAGTGTTTGCTCTACACAATTACCCTCCTATGAGGCAGAACTTGCACGCTTTAAGGATTTCAATACCGAGGTAGTTAGTGTGAGTATGGATAGTGCCTATTCTCTGAATGCCTGGTCTAAATCGATAGGCGTAACGTTTCCATTACTCTCTGACTTTTATCCGCAGGGACAGGTTGTAGATCAGTATGGCGTACGTAACCGCGGAGGGTTTCCCGAACGCGCTGTTTTCGTAATAGATAAAGTGGGAGTCATTCGCTATATTGAGGTCCTTGACAATCCAGGAGATTTACCAGATAACGAGGAACTGTTTGAGGCTTTACAGAAACTGTCCTAAGATATAGCTTTGGGTAGAAATTTCTTCTACCATCTTGGAAATCTTTTGCTGACATCGATTCATGAATCGATGTCAGTTTTTTCTCTTGACATTGGAATAACAGTATGTTATATTTATTATAGCAATTCGCTATTAACGTACATATGAGAACTGATTAGCTGTTATTGAGATATGAGTATGAATAGCAAGATTTATGGTATGATAGTTATGTGTTTTGAAAAGAGTAGAGTGATCAGGCGCGTTACTTTACAAACTGGAGGAAATTAGCCATGAATGCGCGCCCAGCAATTTTACTGATTATCGGTGCCAGTCCAGTCACTACCCTCTATACGCTACTGCTAGATCCTAATATAATCTTCCTATTGTTTATTGTTGCTATGATAGGAATATTCGTTGAGGTATCGCATCCGGGGGCGATCTTTCCAGGGGTTGTTGGTAGTATAGCCTTGATACTCTTCCTTTTTGGAGCCTGGTTTCTTTCTCCAAACTGGGCTGGATTGGCATTAATGGCTTTAGCTTTCGTGTTGCTTGTTCTCGATATCAAATTACCTGCACATGGCATACTGACACTAGGAGCTGTGGTCTCTCTTATCGCCGGTGCCCTACTCTTTTTCAATAGCGGTGGGCCCTCCCAGGGACTACAGGTAAATCCCATTCTTGTGTTTGCAATGGGTGGGCTTGTTGGCTTAATTGGTCTATATGTTGTCACTTTAATAGTGCGAATCGGGCAGCGATCTGTCAAAACAGGAACGGATAGTATGATTGGCGCTACCGTCATTGCGTCGACTCCACTTCAACCTGTTGGACGTGTGGAGTACAAAGGTGAGGATTGGACCGCAGTGCTTGACGATCCATCCACCTCTGTCGATCCAGGCACTGAGGTGCAGATTGTTGCCGTTGAAGGTTTGCTGGTACATGTACAACCTGTTATTGATAGACTCTCAGATTCGGCCCCTAGATACATTGAGGGGTCATAAAGGAGGAGTTCCATGGGAATCTTTGTGGCGCTTATCATCGTTGCTCTCGTAGTAATAATTCTGCTAATGCTCATATTCTCGGCAATTCGAGTAGTGCAGCAATATGAGCGAGGCGTGATTTTTGTGCTTGGAAAATTAACCGGTGCCAAAGGGCCTGGGATATTCCTGGTGCCACCATTCATCACGCGTATGATCAAGGTCGATCTACGTGTCGTCACATTAACAGTCCCACCACAAGAGGTGATTTCACGTGATAATGTGACAATAAAAGTCACTGCTGTTGTCTACTTCTATGTTGTAGATCCGGTTGCTGCTGTTGTGAATGTGATGAACTATATGCAGGCAACAACGCAGATTGGTCAGACAACCTTGCGTAATGTGCTTGGTCAATCGGAACTGGATGAATTGTTGTCCCAGCGCAACAAGATCAATCGTGAACTGCAAGCCATCATAGATGAGCATACAGAGCGTTGGGGTGTGAAGGTGACTGCTGTAGAAATCAAAGATGTTGAATTGCCGGCTTCGATGCAGCGTGCAATGGCAAAGCAGGCCGAGGCAGAGCGTGAGAAGCGCGCAAAGATCATTCATGCAGAAGGTGAACTACAGGCGTCTGCCCAACTGGCACAGGCTGCGCAAGTGATTGGCTCACAGCCCGCTACGTTACAACTGCGTTACCTGCAAACGCTGACAGAGATTGCAGTTGAGAAAAACTCAACTATCATCTTCCCACTTCCCATTGATCTCGTCGAGCCTTTGTTGGGAATTATGAAGCGTCGCGCAGGCGCAGATGCCAGTTCGGTTAATGGATATGAAGGGCGGCCTGCTCCGACAACTGACGGATACGAGGTACCTGTTTCCTCTATTCCCCCTAAGTCTGAGTAGAAGAGTTAGTTTGGGGTGACCACCCAACCACAGGGCGACCACCCCACCCAGGGCGAGGACAAGCCATCGCCCCTACTATGGACGGCCCTGGCAAGCCGCTTCGTAGCATAGTAGGGGCGATGGCTTGTGGTCGCCTTGCCCTCTGTGCAGCTATTCCATTCCTGACTGCTTGCTGCGTAAATACTCAGCACAGATATTATAGGTTTCCTCTGAGATCAGCCCCCCGGACATGTAGTGATTCAGCATCACATCGAGTTTCAAAATGCTTATCAAGTTGAATCCTCGACGTCTTAATCGCTCAGTTGCTCCGTGTTCACGGTCAACCAGAACAATTACATCTTTTACCTTTAGCCCATTCTCTTCGAGTAACTCGGCTGTTTCCAGGACGCTACTTCCTCTGGTAATCAGGTCATCGATGATGAGGGCAACATCGCCCATGTTAAAGCGACCCTCTATTCCACGTTTGCCTGTGCCCTCTGGTCGAACGCGCGCATATATCATGGGGATATTCGTTTCTAATGAATAGGCAGTTGCCAGCAGCAACCCCCCGACGGGGACGCCGGCGACAACGGCAAAGGGATGAACTCGCGCACGACGCAATGATTGAGCGAGGTTGATTTCTTGTTGCATAAGTTTGCTTGCAACACGCAATGCAGTTGGGTTACTGATAAGAACCTTGGGGTTGATAAAAACGGGGGAGCTAACTGCTGATTCGCTGACTGTAAAATTTCCGAATTGCACTCCGCCAAGATCGAATAGTGTTTGCGCCAACCACAAATTGTCCAGAGTCTGCTCTTTCGCCACCTCTCAGCATCCTTTCTCTTTTTGATAAGGCCTGTGCTTACTCAGTATATCATACCTTGCTTAGTCTTGGAAACAGTTACTGCCAGCCTGTAATCAAACTTGCATCAGCCGCCTTCGTATGATACGCTATTGTGCGCGAATAATGACGAAAAGAAGTATATTGCTAGTAGCTTGGTAAACATATATGCCGATAGTTAGTGCCATACAGGTTGGGAAGTCGTTTGGAGCTGAACGCATCTTCGCAGGGGTGAACTTTCAAATAAACGAACAGGATCGAATTGGTCTCATTGGTCCGAATGGGGCTGGAAAATCAACTCTGCTCAATATCCTGGCAGGTCGAGAAGAACCTGATGAGGGGACAGTTGCACTTGCGCGTTATACGCGTATTGGTTACCTGACACAAATTACAGATTTCCACCCAGAAAATTCATTACGAGAAGAAATGCTCACCGTCGTTGCTGAAGTGCGCAGGTGGGAGCGTGAGCTTGGCGAACTTGCACTCGAACTAGCCACCCCAGCAGCTCAGAATGATACTGTTTTACACGAAGAATTGTTGAACCGGTATGACGAATTGCAGACTCGCTTTGAGCATATGGGTGGATACACCTATGAAAATAGGATTGACCAGGTGTTGGATGGCCTGGGTTTCACGCGCGATCAGCAAGAAGCTCCAGTTATGTACCTGAGCGGTGGACAGCAGACCAGGGCTTCTCTAGCTAAGTTACTGCTGCAAGAGCCAGATTTGTTGCTTCTGGATGAGCCTACCAACCACCTCGATCTGGCAGCGCTTGAGTGGTTGGAAACGTACCTGTCAAGCTGGAAGGGCGCGATGGTTGTAGTTGCCCATGACCGTTACTTCCTGGACAAAGTAGTGGCACGTACAATTGAACTGGCCTTTGGCCGCATCGAGGAATATCCAGGAAACTACACAAAATACCTCCATTTGCGAGAAGAGCGCATGGAGCGTCGTACGCGCGAGTACGAGGCACAGCAGGCTCATATTGCCCATACCGAGGAGTTTATTCGTCGTTACAAGGCGGGCCAACGCAGCCGTGAGGCACGGGGTCGGCAAAAGCTGCTTGATCGATTGGAGCGCGTTGAACGCCCACAGGATTTTCCTGAGATGCATTTCGAATTCAATGCTGTTTTCGAGAGTGGTCAAGTTGTACTTTCAACTCAAAAGTTAGTAGTTGGCTATCCGCCTGCGGAACATCAGAGTGAACCTGCTGTGCTTGTTCATGTTGTTGACCTGGAACTATTGCGAGGTGATCGTGTTGGATTGCTTGGTCCCAATGGTGCGGGTAAAACTACGCTGTTACGTACGATTATTGGGGAAATAGCTCCAATCAGCGGACAAGTTTATCCTGGTCACAATGTGCGTATTGGATATTACTCACAGGTACACAGCGGATTGAATCCAGGAAGAACTATTGTTGACGAAATACGGCAGATGAGCGCCTTGAGTGAAGATGCTGCTCGCAGTTTTCTGGCTCGCTTCCTCTTTACAGGCGATGATGTTTTTAAGCCTGTTGGTGCACTCAGTGGTGGTGAAAGAAGTCGTGTGGCGCTAGCAAAGTTGACCCTGCAAGGATCGAATTTTCTTGTGTTAGATGAACCAACGAATCACCTCGACTTGCAATCACGTCAGTTTCTTGAGGAGATTCTGGGTGAATTTGAGGGTACATTACTCTTTGTCTCGCATGATCGCTACTTCATCGATAGCCTGGCGACCAAAGTATGGGTTATCGAAGATGGAGTGTTAATCCCATACGTGGGAAATTATTCCGAGTACCGTACACGCAAGCGACCAATCGTGCTGGAGTTCGCTTCTCCCCAGGTGAATATTGTGGATAAGCGTGTATCAAAGACAACTAAATCTGGTGGTTCTCCCTCCAGAGCGGGAGGTAAGAAAAGCACAAAAATCAAAATCCGCACTGTTGAGGATGTAGAACGCGACATTGAGAAGGCTGAAGCACGTGTGAGTGCTTTAGAAGAAGAACTGTCAGAAGCTGCTCGCAATGCTGATGCTACACAACTGACACAACTTTCGGCTGCTTACGAACAGGCCAGGGTAAGTGTGGAAGAGCTGCTTGTGGAGTGGGAACAATTGTCTGAAACTATATAGGGGCGCATCAGATGTGGCATTATTAGCGTTTTCGCCGCTTTCCAATGATGATTCCGCTAATCAGGCCACCCAGGGCCGCAAATAGTGGTAAAAAGGCGGCTGCAACTAGCCAGAAGCCGAGGAAGAGAACGGGTACGATGAGCGGAGGAAATGCGACTACTTTATTCGTAAACCAGTGATAGCCAAACCTGTATAATCCGCCCAATATACCGAGTGCTAGAAAGGTGATTACAAATGTGAACAAGAAACGTTTTATGCCATAGAGATAGGCTCCGCGTGCAGCGGTAACACATAAAATCGCCAGTGCTAAACTTTCTAAGAGGAAAGCAATGATAATTGGCAGCTGCGGTCTAACAATGAGAATCGAGGCACCTATTGCTCCCACAAACAGAGCAAGGATCTGAATAAGTGCTCCGATGAGGAAAGATTTGGCTCCACCTTGTTTCCCGGTCGAGGTAGTCGTTGATTCTGACTTTGCATCTTGCTCGAATAGCGAATTTCTTGCCAGGTTTGTCAGAATCTTGTCTCTGATAGCTAAAGCTTCTGGGTTGTTAGGATTGAGAGCGATTGATCGTTCAATTGCGGCAGAAGCTTCTTGAAGCTGACCCATATTTGCCAATAAGGCTGCACACATGCTCCAACCAAGGGCATTACTGGGATCTAGCTGTACCACCTGTTTTGCGACGGGTAAGGCATCTTGAAAAAAGCCAATAGTTCCCAAAATCTGTCCTTTGAGAATAAGAGCGTCGATATAGTCTGGCGCCATCTGGAGAATATTCTCGATGGTATTAAGCGCTTCTGTGATATTTTGCATCTGGACCTGTTGCCGCGCTTGATTTAAGAGCTTCAAACATTGTTGTTTGCGATTCTGCTCTAGAAACTCAATCGAAAGTTGTCCCGACGTTGAGGGCGACATCTGTGCGCCTGCAATACCTACAGAGGATTGTTGGAGATGCTCTGCAGGCTGATTGCTAATTGATGGTGAAACCAGTGGAGAATATTGAGCAGACGAAGAATGGGATGAAGTGGATATGTTTTCTTGCCCATTTAAAAGAGGTGGCATATCACCTACGAGCACGATAGGTCGCTGCTCATGTCCAAACACTTGTGGTTGATGCTGTTCGTCTAGAGAATTTGAGAGAAAAGTATGCAGGTTTTGCAGGGTAGTCTGCCCTGAGATGGGATCAATCGCAGGGCCGCTAAGACCCACAATCATATTGTAAAGCAATTTCCCAACGTTTTTTTCGCCAACTTCTGGTGCGTACTCATTTCCCCTGCACGAGCAATAAAGTAAACGACCCTGCTTTTGTTGCAATGCGTTTTGCAGCTTTGGACCAGGTAATGGCTTGAAATCGAATGGAGAAGTCCTGCGCATACTCCATATAAGGCCTGTTTGGAAACAATCGAGCACAAGTACTATCTGGGTTGCGCGGCTGCGGAGCACAGCTTTGTTAAAGAGAGAATGTATAGATAGACCTGTTGTGGGTTGCTGATAGTGTGTATTTGCAAAGGCCAGATATCCTTCTCCATTTGTTTCATCTAAAAAGGCATGCCCGGCGAAGTAGAGAAAAACGAGATCGCCTGGATCTGCTTCATTCAAACAAAGTTGCATGATCAAGGCTTCTGTAAGTTCAGAAGTGGCCTTTTCTCCCAGCAAGAGTTGTAATTCTGAGGGATTCCAATTGCCTCCACGGCTATTAGCCAGCCATTGTGCGAGCGCTCTGGCGTCATTTTCGGCGAATTGCAATGGTTGAAAAACTGGATGTTGGTATTTGTTTATGCCTATGATTAATCCCAGACGTTTACCCAAGTTGTGTCTCCCTGACAAGGTATTTCTTACTAGTTCCAATAGTGTATTTTACGCCAGCGGGCTGGGAATATGATAACCATGAAAAAGAAATAGGTACTTTTGGAGTGGTTAAGCAGGCGCAGAGAATGAGAGGTGGCTTTGTGATATACTCTATAAACCGCTCTTAAACATGTTTTATAAGGGAAATTCTGCGGATGCCTCGGATTATAGGAATTACTGGCAACATTGCCTGTGGCAAAACTGCTGTTGGACATATGTTGTTAGAGTTAGGTGCCGAACGCTATATTGACACGGATGCAGTAGTTCACAAACTTTACCAGAGTGGTCAAGCTCTTGCATTCAAAGTGGTTGAGGCGTTTGGCCGTGGCGTTGTCGCTTCTGATGGCAACATTGATCGGAAAATATTAGGAGCCATCGTATTTCAGGACGATGAAGCGATGCGGCGGCTCGAAGCAATTGTGCATCCAGCAGTTGGCCAGGCATTGGCAGACGAATTAGCTTCTGTAACCCCCTCCGGTATTGTAGTTATTGATGCTGTGAAACTTTTGGAGGGTGGCTCTGGCAAGCTTGCCCAGAGTAAATGGATGGTTGTGTGCCCGGAGGAACTGGAGTATGCGCGTTTAGTCGCCCGAAACCAGCTCAACCCGGAAGAGGCGTGGGCACGAATACGTGCCCAACCTTTGGTCGTTGATAGGCTACCACTTGTTGACGAGGTAATTGACAATAGTGGTTCTTTGGATGATACACGTAAACAGGTTGCAGCGGCTTACGACCGTTTTCGTAAGCAATTTCCTGCGTAGGCGAGAGGATACATGCATTTCACCTTATTTTTTCGGCGACTTGGCTTTGGATTATTACTCGTATGTACATTAGTTGCAGGTTGGCTCATGCATGGGATGATAGTAGCGCCAACTACTACTTCAGCAAAGCGTCCGCCTGGTGTAAATGCTCCGCTAAGAACAGGAACTGTACCGATCTCATCACAATTTGGAACTTCAACGAGTAACAACCCTGTGTCGGATTTTGCTTTAAATTCTATCAAATCAAATCAAATCAAATTAACAGCAGGGTTGCACCCAGGGCGTGGTCAAACTATTCCCGCAGCAGCCGAGGTGAATGAATTGCCAGTGAAAGATGTAAGCTTTTATAACTGGCGAGGAGAGGTGCTCTCAGGGTGGCTTGCGCTTATCACACCCCAGGCTCCTGTGATTATTCTTACCCATGGTACCCCTGGTAATCGCATGTCAATGCTGCAACGAGCAGCCTTTCTCTATAAACACGGTTACAACGTGCTGCTATTCGATTTTCAGAGCTATGGACGAAGCCAGGGTGTGCTATCTACACTGGGTATGGTGGAGTCGGAAGATATCCTGGCAGCAATTTCATTTCTACATGGACTGCCAGATACTATGTACAGTAAAATTGGCGTCTTAGGACTCTCGATGGGAGCGACAGCAGCAGTGCTGGCTGCATCACGTTCGAGCGATATTCTGGCATTGGTCGCTGAAAGTTGCCCAGTCGATGCGACCCGCGTCCCTGGAGATGTTCCTGACGAAGCGTCACGCGAAGCAGATCAACAGTTAGTGGAAGATGTATATGGCGTTGATATTACGCAAGCGCGTCCAATAGATTATGTAAACAAACCTGCAGGTCATGCCGCCCTCTTTTTTATAAATGGGGATGCAGACAATATTACTCCGTTGCCTGGGA
>WNFD01007424.1_pt1 | contig 22072 bp, 13 predicted proteins | sample 5400491 | NCBI WGS metagenome assembly WNFD01 (sample SAMN13153343, study PRJNA577476) | soil metagenome | isolation source: 120 cm saprolite under Douglas fir tree site 2 hole 2 replicate 2 | place: USA:California | collected 2015-04-18
AGGCCAGAGCGGGAAAACCGATGACGTCACCCGCGGCATAAATGTGCGGGACAGCGGTGCGGTAGTGTTCGTCGACGGCGATGTAGCCGCGATCGTTAATGGAGAGACCGGCTTTTTCGAGAGCGAGGCCATCCACGGCGGCGCGGCGGCCCGCGGCAAAGAGAGCGGCGTCAGTTTCAAGGGTTTTGCCGCTTTTCATGGTCAGGAGCACGCCGCTAGCGGAGTTTTCGGTTTTAACCGGGCGCTCATTGAACAAGAAATGCATGCCGAGAGCCGCGAGGCGGTTGCGGAGGCGATCGGAAACTTCCTTGTCGAGAAATGGGAGAAGCCTGTCGCGCCCATCCACGAGAGTAACGTCAACACCGAGGGCCTTGAAGATGGAGGCGTACTCGCAGCCGATGACGCCGCCGCCGATGACCGCGAGACTCCTGGGAATACGATCCATCTGAAGAAAAGTGTCGGAGTCAAAAGTATGAATGTCGTCAAAGGCGATCTCCGAGGGACGATGAGGCTTGGAGCCGGTGGAGATGAGGATGACATCGCCTTTTAACTGGCGTATGCCCTGCGTGCCGGAAACCGCAACTGTATGAGAGTCGACAAAAGCGGCCTGACCGCGCACCAACTCGATGTGATGGAGAGAGAGATTCTTCAGGATGCGCGCGCGCTCCATGTCGACAACTTCGCGCTCGTGGTGCATGAAGTCGTGGACGGTGAGATTTTCCTTCAGCGAGTAATCAATGCCGTAAAGGCCGCGTTGCTTCAGGCCCGAGAAATAGAGAGCGGATTCGCGCAGAGTCTTGCTGGGAACGGTACCGGTGTTGATGCAACTGCCGCCCATGTGCTCGGCGCGCTCGATGACAGCAACGTGTTTGCCAAAATAAGCCGCTTGGGCGCCGCCTTTTTCACCGGCGGGTCCGCAGCCGATCACAATGAGGTCGAAAGTGTCGCTGGAAGTCACGAATCCCCCCAGGAATGGAGCGCGGCTGGAGGTGCCAGTGTAATGCAGTTGAGTGTTCCGTGAACTGCGATCCGTGAATGGCTGGGGGAGGTTGACAGTCCCGACCCGATCGGGATCTTCGATCGACAGTTGAACGTTGAAAGGACCAAGAACAAGACCGAGTGCCCCCACACCCCCGCCATTTTGTATGAATATCAAAAGAAAAGACTTACAAAATTTGCAATTCGTAAGTAATTGATTCTAAAGGGCGCGTTCTTGGTTGATCAAACGGGCCGAGCGACGAAAATGCCGTCCCTAAAAAAAACAAAAGCGGGAGCAAGGCTCTCGCAGTCCAAGTAGAGTTTTCTCTAACCAGTATTGTACCAAAGGGATAATAAAAGTCAAGGAAAATTTTGAGTGGGATGTACTTTTAACGATTGGGAAACGCCACTAGAGACTTTCCAATCTCAAATGGTGGCTTGAGGATAGCTTGTACAGAGGCTGTCTTCGTTGACTTGGCTGTTGGCAGCACCTAAGATGTGCGGCACATGGCGGAGTACGCGAAGCTGAAATAATCGGTAGGACGCGAGACGCGCTTATTGGAGAGCGGATTCGGCGAGGCTGCGGAGGCGGTCGGAAACGTTGAGGAAGGCGCGGCCGTCGTGATAGGCAGCCTTCCAATTGTCCCCTTTGTCCAGAATCGGGGGCTTGCCGTCGGGAGCGATGTTCCTGTACAGGCCATGAAATTCTGAGTCAATTTGATATTCCTTGACGAAGCTCCATTGCTGTTGGAACGCTTTGAAATACAAGTCTGACTTCGCGCCGTATTTCTGGTGCATCAGCAGCAACGCATTCAACCCTTCGACCTCGACCCACCAGTCCTTGAGCTTTTCTTCGGGTTTGCCGTAGGTGGTGCCTTCGCGGTAGAAGCCACCGAGATTGGCGTCCCAGCCGTACGCCAGGGCGTGGTCCACGAGCATTCTGGCCATGCGCTCAGTGGGGGCGTCGTGGGCATGGCCGAGGGCCGCGGACGCTTCGAGCATTAGGTAAGCGGCCTCGACATCGTGGCCGTAGGAATCGTGGTCCGGAAATGGCCGCCAAGCATTGGTGAAATAGAGATTCATGGCGCCGGGCTCGACGCTGATTTTGTCGCGGAGAATCGCGAGCAACTCTTCCAGACGCTGGCGCAGCGTTTGATCCTTCCAGACCTCATAGAGCTGGGTGAAGGACTCCAACAGATGAAGATGGGTGTTCATGGACTTATAACCGATGGGGAAAAAAGAGACGGGCGATAGCTCGACTTTGCCGGACTCGGGATGGGCGATGAGAGGCTTGCCTTCGCGCGTGAGCCATTCAAAGTAGCCGCCGTTGTTTGCATCATGGGCATGTTCGTCTATCCAGCGAAAAGTGCGGACGGCAAGATCGAGAGCTTTGGGATCTTTGGTGGCCTGGTAGGCAGCGGCGGCGGCATAAAGGCAGAAGCTCATGCCGTAAAGATGCTTGCCATCACTGAAGTTGGGGGAGATTTGGCCAGAGTCATCCAAACCCCAATAGAATCCGCCATATTGCTTATCCCACAAAACATCGTTCAGATAGTTCAAGCCATGGTGCACGACGGGCAAGAATTGATCTTTCAATTCCGGCCGACGCATTACGACCTCCGCGGCGATCCACGTCATACGGGACTGGAAGACGGAGAACTTGCCGTGGCTGGCAGCGGACTTCCAATCGCGTGTGAATTCGGAGTGGAAGCCTCCGTTTTTCGTGTCGATCGTGCGTGGGAACCAGACGGCTAAGACGTCGCGGTGCAGCGCGGCTTCCACTTCATCGGCGAGCTTCAGATAGTTTTCTTTGGTGGGAGCGACGTACACGATTGGCGCTGCTTTGAGCGCGGACGGTTCAGGTGCGGCTTGAGGCGCGGCCGACGCGGGACTTCCCGCGCACAGCAATGCCAAGAGCAGGCCAATGCACAACCGCGAGTTCAGTATTATTCTCTTCATGAGATGCACCTGATTCAAAACAAAAGGAAAAATGGTGCCCGTGGTGGGAGTCGAACCCCTCGGGAAATTGATTCTACGTAGGTTATTGATTCTACGAAATAGCAAAAATGGAGAAAAACCATAAAAACGCCGAAGTGAGGTACATGGGAGGAGTTCGCCATGAACGCAGCTGACTGACCTTCCTTAAATCCCGGCCTCAGGTCGCTAACAGGTTGCGAATGACGAAGACAGCGTTGGCGGGACGTTCCGCCAAGCGCCTCATGAACCAGGGAAACCAGAAACTGCCATATGCGACCAGGACAATTGAATTCCACCCCTCTTGGGCCAGCCGACGCTGTTCGGCCCGTTGAATGCCATACAGCATCTGAAATTCCAAGCAATCCTTACTTAGTCCCCGGGATGCCGCAAACTCCGTGATGCGGCGAATGAGTTTCTGATCATGAGTAGCCATTGCCGCGCGCACACCCCTGGCTCTCGCTTCGTCGCCCAACAACTGCTTGGCTAACGTAAAGTAGTTCTCATCGACATCCTTCTTCCGGGGAAAAGCCACCTCCGGTGGCTCGTTGTAAGCACCCTTGACAAGGCGAATCGCAGCTCCGAGTGGAACTAAAGATGCCAAGTCTTGAGTCGTGCGGAAAAGATATGCTTGCAGACAGACGCCAACATTTGGATATACCAGCTTGGCTCGACGATACAATGTCAGCGTCGCGTCGACGTAATTGCTCGCCTCCATGTCGATCCAGACGACGCTTCGCGTTCCGGCGTGTTCGATGATTCTCGCAAGATTCTTGTAGCAGAGTTCCGGGTTAAGGTCCAAACCAAGCTGAGTCAATTTCACCGACACTTCCGTGCGTAATCCTTGGGAACGAATGCGGTCCAGCACGTCGAGATAATGGACGGTAACTTGCTCCGCTTCAGTGAGATCTGAAACGTTTTCGCCAAGTTGCGTGAAGATCGTTCCGATTGACTGTTCGCGTAGCGCAGCAGCGGCGGCGAGGGCGTCTGATACTGTCTCCCCGGGCATGAATCGTGACACGGTCCGTCGCACGAACCTGTAGCGAGGGGCCTGCTCACGCAACCATCGACTCTGTGAGCATGTAAGAAAGAAGGTTCGCATGATTCCCACGTGCAGTCCTCCGCTTTGAGTCTAGCAAAAACAGATATTGTATAATATATTCAAATTGTCTGGAGATTCCCGTGAGAAAACTACTCTCTGTCCTTCTGGCGATCAGTTCTTGTTTTCCAGTAATTGCCCTCGCCCAGGCGCGGAATGCTGCCCAAATTTCCAAAAACAAAATTGTAAAGGCCCGCCCTCTTCCTCTAAATGATGTGCGTTTGCTTGGGGGACCTCTCAAGATCGCGCAAGACCTGGACGCCAAATATCTCCTCGAGCTAGAGCCCGACCGTATGCTGTCTTTCCTGCGTCAGCGGGCCGGCTTGGAACCTAAAGCGAAAGGTTACGGTGGATGGGATGGCCCCGGCCGACAACTCACAGGTCACATTACAGGACACTACCTGTCCGCTGTGAGCCTCATGTGGGCCGCGACAGGTGACGTGCGCTTCAAGGAACGCGCCGACTACATCGTGAAGGAGCTCAAAGAAATTCAAGAAAAGCAGGGCGACGGTTACGTGGGCGCCCTTATGGACAAAGACGGCGTTGATGGAAAGATCCATTTTGAGGAATTGTGCCGAGGCATCATACGCTCAGGCGGTTTCGATCTGAATGGGCTTTGGTCTCCATGGTACGTCGAACACAAAATATTTGCTGGGCTCCGCGACGCTTACCGTTACACGGGCAACCGCGAGGCCTTGGAAGTAGAAATTAAGTTCGCCGGTTGGGCTGAGAGTATTCTCGCGAGACTGGATGACGAACAGATTCAGAAGATGCTTGCCACGGAATTCGGCGGCATGAACGAAGTAGCCGCCGACCTCTACGCGGACACCGGCGATGCTCGATGGCTGGCGCTTTCCCGCAAATTTCAACATCGCGCCATTGTCGATCCGCTTGCTGCCGGACAGGACGTACTTTCCGGCAAACACGGCAACACTCAAGTGCCCAAGCTTCTTGGGTCCCTCAAGCGGTACATTTATACGGGCGATGAAGCCGATTACAAAGCTGCGACATACTTCTGGGACCAGGTTGCTCTGCACCACAGCTTTGCCACGGGAGGCCATGGCAAGAACGAGTATCTCGGTCCGCCAGACAAGTTGAATGACATGATTGACGGACGCACCGCCGAGACCTGCGACGTCTACAACATGATCAAGATGGCGCGCGATTTGTTCTCCGTCGAACCCGACATACGCTACGCGGACTTCCACGAGCGCGCCTTGTTCAATCACATTCTGGCGTCCCAGGATCCAGAGGACGGCCGTGTCTGCTACATGGTGCCGGTTGGCCGGGGCGTCCAGCACGAATACCAAGACAAGTACGAAGACTTCACATGCTGTGTTGGTTCCGGCATGGAGAGTCATGCCCTGCACGCGTACGGAATCTATTACGAATCTGGAGACAAGCTTTGGGTAAGCCTGTATGCTCCGTCGACTGCGAACTGGCAATCGGCAGGCGTGAAACTGAAAATGAGCACAGACTTCCCTGCTGGCGAATCCGCTTCGCTGCAGATCACTTCTGATGCGCCAAAGAAATTCACGTTGGCGTTGCGGCGGCCCTACTGGGCAGGCACAGGCTTTAGCGTGAAGGTAAACGGCGAATTGCTGACGAATCTTCCGAAGGCGGGTTCGTATGTCGAAATCAGTCGCACTTGGAAAAAAGAGGATAAAGTGGAGTTGGTATTGCCGAAAACACTCCGAACGGAACCCTTGGCCGACAATCCGAATCGCCTTGCTTTGATGTGGGGCCCGCTGGTTCTGGCCGGAGACCTGGGACAAGAGAGAAAACGAGGCCCGGACAGAAGCACGGAACCACAAGCACCTGTGTTGGTCGCGGCAGCGCAGCCAGTGGAAAATTGGTTGAAACCGGTCACAGGCAAACCCGGGATGTTTCGCACATCAGGAGTGGGATTGTCCACGGATATCGATTTTCTTCCGTTCTATCAATTACCACGGCGTAGATACGCTATTTACTGGGACATGTTCACCCCGCAGGAATGGAAGAAAAAATCCGAGGCCTACGCTGCGGAAGAAGAAAGGAAAAAGAAACTGGACGCATCAACCGTGGCCTTTGCGCAACCCGGCCAAATGCAGACGGAACGCGATTTCAACCAGCAGGGAGAGGACACCTCCCCGGTCCAAATCGAGGGGCACTATGGGCGACGCGGGACGAAGTGGTTCTCTTTTGACCTTCCCATCGATGCCCCCCACCCAATAACTTTGATCGTAACTTACAGCAATGAAGCGCGCCGGAATGGAACCTTCGATATTCTCGTGGACGGAACGAAAGTAGGGCAACAAGCAACGGAACGGCGCAGCCCGGAACACGATATTCGCTTCTTTGACGTCGAATACTCTCTGCCGCCTCAGTTGGTTGAGGGAAAGCAGAAAGTAACAGTACGCTTCCAAGCTACCGACGGAAACGACATTTCAGGGGTATTCGGCATTCGAATGATCCGCTCTGACTCCGCGCGGTAAAGATTCCGGCGCACGAGGCATTCCCACTTGCGACCTAAACATGATTCGATGAGGATCGCCCGATTGTCTTGGGCCCTGTTCCCTCGACACTTCGTTAGACGGAAGGATTCCGAGTACATACCGACAATCCTGTAAATGCTTACACGATGCTGATGTACACTCGCCTTCGCCGAGGTGCCAGATCGCTATCCTGCTAGTGGCGCAGAAGATCGCGAGGGAGGAGAGGTAGAGCGTTGCTGCGTTGGCGAATCGCTTTACTCATAAGCGCGGCGATCGCGATTAGCTATTTGGATCGGCAGACGCTTCCCGTTGCCATCCGGGCCATCGAGAAAGACATTCCGCTCACCAACTACCAGTTTTCTTATCTTCAATCTGCGTTCCTGCTGTCTTACGCATTCATGTATGCGGAATGGTTTTCGACCGGTGAGCGAGCGACGGCAATGGGGATCATTAACGGCGGAACCGCGGTCGGGGCTGTGATTGCGCCGCCGCTGATCGCAGTCATCTTAAGCCACGCGAGTTGGCGATGGATCTTCTGTATCAGTGGCGGGATCGGGTTGCTCTGGACCATTTGGTGGAGATTCTCCTATTTCACACCGAGACAGACTCCCGATTCGAGTGGCGACCAACCGGATAAGCTACAATTCGACGGGAGCGCCGCAGACTGCGCAGAAGATCTTCGTTGGACGGGCTTGCTCCAGATTCGGGAGACTTGGGGATTGGTCCTTGCGAAGTTCCTGAGTGATGCAGCATGGTATTTCTATCTTTTCTGGCTTCCGAAGTATCTATATGACGCTCGCAGCTTTGATGTCAAAGCGGTTGGTTATTTTGCCTGGATTCCTAACGCAGCGGCAGGAATCGGCTGCCTCTTGGGCGGCTGGTTCTCAAGCTATCTTGTACAGCGGCGTTGCTCATTGGATTTGGCGAGAAAACTGGCGCTGGGCCTGAGCGCCATCGTGATGCCGGCCATAATTGCCGTGCCCCACGTTCCGGTTTCATGGGCCATCGCGATATTTAGCCTGGCCTATTTCGGACAGCAATCCTGGTCCACACTTGTGATGGTTCTCCCGACGGACCTCTTCCCGCGCAAGGTTGTGGGTTCCGTCGCCGGATTGGTCGGATTCGGGGGTGCCATGGGTGGAATCGTATTTGGACAGGTGGTCGGGTATTTACTAGACCACGGCTTCGGATACGGTGTCGTGTTTGCGCTGGCGGGGACATTCCACATCCTGGCCTTCGCGGTGATACTTGCCGCGGTTCCGACAGTTCAACCCTTGAGTCTGCACCGCAATTTGATTCGCTGAGGAGTCCGATGAGAATCAAGGAAATTCGCACGCGCGTCGTACGCTGGCGGGGCAAGACGGTTGCGCTGCCGCCGCACTTCTGCACCAATCCGATGGATTTGCTGGAGTTGTCCGAAACGTCGATGAGCACGTTTACATTTCACGAATGGCTGGTCGCGGAGATTTTCACCGACGATGGGCACGTAGGAATTGGAAACGCAGCTTTGGCGCCGCAGGCAACGAAGCGGGTGATTGATCTGTATTTGAAGCCACTGCTAATTGGCCAAGATCCTTGGGACCTCGAGTTCTTGTGGCAGCACATGTACCGTAAGACGATGGCATTCGGCCGCAAAGGCATCGGCATGGCTGCGATCAGCGCGCTCGACATCGCGTTGTGGGATCTTCTCGGAAAGTCCGCGAAGCAGCCGGTATATCGTTTGCTTGGCGGCAGAACCAAGACGCGCATTCCTGTTTACGCCTCCCGGCTTTACAGCGTTGAACTGGCTGAACTCGCTGCCGAGGCCCAGCGTTACAAGGACGAGGGCTACAAGGCGATGAAGCTTCGATTTGGCTGGGGCCCAACCGATGGCGCCGCCGGTATGCAAGGCAATCTCGGCCTTGTGCGCACGGTACGAGAGACGGTCGGCGACGGCATCGACGTGATGGCCGACGCCTACATGGGCTGGACACTGGACTACGCTAAACGAATGCTGCCTCTTCTCGAGCCTTTTCATCTCCGATGGCTGGAAGAACCTGTTATTCCCGATGACGTCCGCGGTTACGCGGAACTGAAATCCCAAGGGAGAATTCCAATCGCCGGTGGCGAGCACGAGTTCACGCTTTACGGTTTTCGCGATCTGTTGGAAGCCGGAGCAGTCGATTACATTCAGTTCGATACGAATCGCGTTGGCGGCATCACGCAAGCGCGAAAAATCGCCGCGCTTGCGGAGGCGCATTCCGTTCCAGTCATTCCTCACGCTGGACAGATGCACAACTATCACGTCGTGATGGCTAGCCTGAATTCACCAATGGCCGAGTATTTCCCGATCGTTGACGTTGAAGTGGGCAACGAGTTGTTCTGGTACTTATTCGACGGCGAACCGAAGGCAAAGGACGGCTTTGTCGACCTCGATGAGAATGTTGCGGGTTTGGGTCTTACGATCAATGAGACGACGCTCAAGCAATGCGAGGTCGTTGAATGACGCAGCCCGTTCAAATCAGGAAAGGCACGCAAGCTAGAGCGTTGAAGCGGGGCGCGGAACACGGACCGTTCAACTCAGCTGAACTCGCCAACAACTTCGAATCGACTCTCGTTCTGTGTTTGGATGACCACAGTGTCATTGCGAGGACCACGAAGAATCGCCGGCCGGCCGTTGACTCTGACTTTCAGTAATTTGTTCTGTGCGGGCAGCCGCAGTTTCACGTGCACCTCTTTGGGCGACCCAGGGCGGGCTAGCTCGACGGAAGCAGCGATGCTTTTCGCCGCAGGCATGGCCGCCAGTTTGAAATTAATTCTGCCCCAGCGCGTCGGCGCCCGATTGATTCGAATTTCTTTCCCGCTGGCAACCCAGTCACGCGGAACGCCTTTTGCCAAGTACAGCTTCTCTTCATCGGAATCTTCGAGAACGAGCATCCAGCGAACCAACAGCGGAATGGTTTGCTGCGCGGGAATGCAAAACAGCGCATTGTCTCCATCAATGCCAGCCACTTCTCCAGCAGTCCAACTCCCTCGAGTGTGGTCGTGGTAGCGGTGTGAGTAGAGGAACAACAGGTATTCTTCAACGCGGTCAAGCCGCAGCAGCATCTGCGCGTAGCCGTACGAAATGAAACCTAGAATATCGCGGCCCTCAGGATGCGGCCGTTCTACGTTGGCAACTACTCCGAGCGTCGTGGCGCCGTACGCACGCATGCAGTCGATTACTATGTTGGCCAGCTTGGCGGGCAGCACATCAGCCTGCAGCAGCTCGGCATAGGCGCGGTGTGCCCACTGTTGCGGGCTAGGCTTTTCTTTCTGCATCGATTCCCAAAACGTCAGCGTGGTTCCCGGGAGCGGCCCAATGTAGCGAGGATGCATGTCGCTTCGCACATTCTTTTCCATGCTCGCCACAAGCGCGTCCTGAAGTACCTTGCTGCGCTCCAGCCATTCGACGGCTATCTTTTCCATCGCCGGTGAGGGCTTCGACCGGTTAATCTCGCTCCACACTCGAGCGATGTCCCTGAGCCCCCTCGTAGAATATGCGTTGTTCGCGAAGTAAGGCAGCCACCAGGTCATGGGCTTCGGGGCCAGGCAAGAATCCGATTCGCTCCAGCCATGGATCAATCCGTAGCCGGGATCGTCCTGCGGCAAGTGCAGGCTTTCCTCGTGAAGCTCCACAAGCAAAGCCGCCGTCGCTACAATCTTGTCCCGATGTTGCAGCAACAAGCCGCTGTCGCCCGTATAGTTGAAGTATCGCGCGAGGAGCGAAAGCGTCATGCCGAACTGCGCTATTTCAGGCCCACGCATCTTGTTCACGCCTTGGGCGTCCACGAAATCCGTGAAGAAGTTGTCGATCACCGCTCGGGCCATCTCGAAGCGGCCCCATTCGAGATTCGCGTAAACACTCATCGTGAAGATGTCCTGAAACCCGTCGTACTCTGAGCCGTAGTAATCGCGGTCTACCGCCCCATATTTGGGATACACGCCGCCAGGCCGCACCATCAGCTCCTTGGCAAATGCATGTTTAGACATGTCGATCCAGTCATTTTCCGGTACGGAAGCCGCTGAGAAATCGCCCAGCAACTTCTCCCAGTAGCCGGTAAACGCCGCGAGCGCACGGTAGAACTGTTCGGGACTGGGGTCCTTGCGCCGCGGAGGGAAGCCCGGATAGCTGTGGCCGTAAACGACTCTTGTGATCTTGCCGTTCTCAACACGCGCCGTGCGATGCCACGTCTGGACGATGAACTTGTCACGCGCCTGCACGTCACCGAACACCACGACTTCGTCGTAGGCCGTTTCGGAAAGTGCCACCACCTTTCGCACCGCAGGCATCCAGCCACCAATAAGTCCATCGAATCGTTTGCGCGCCGCTTGGTTCGTGAGTTCGGAGAAGTACTGCACCGGATGGTAGGTTCTCGTGCCGCCCGCGGGGAACACCGGCATCGTGTCAAAGCATTCTTTCGTTCCCACTATCGTGTCCCAGGGTAGCCTCCAACCCGAGCGCTCCGGTGAGGACGATCCGAGAGGCGGAGCAGCTGACCTCACCTTCACCGGATCGGGATCACCACCATTTGCAAGAAGGCGCTCTGCCAGAAGATCTGCACCCGTTGTACCGATGTCTTTCAAGTCCAATCCAAGATAGGCTGGGTCGGCTTCAGCGAAGGAAGCCTCCGCGCTCTTCCGCAGAACGCGCGCCTCGCCCTTTGCGGACACAAAGGTAATTACTCCCTCGCGAGTCCGCAGGTCTTCGTATACCTTCCATATCGTCGCATCGATTTTGAATTCAGAAATCTGCGTGTGACCTTCGATATCCAGGCCGGCCCCCGAAGTCGCGGTCGCCTCGAAAGCTGTGCCGAGATTCGTCGTCTCTCCCGAATGCTCGCCGGGTTTGACACTGCCCGTCAAACAGCCAGTGGCCGCAGCCACTGCGGCCAGATCCTTCAAGAATTTTCGGCGCTCCATCTGCCTTCCCTTCCGGCTTTCATCACTGGTGAATCGTTTACAATTGGCAGCGAGCGTTGCCCTTGCCGTGGTGCTCCCTGGGGTGCAACTTGTGGACACTGCGAGGGGTCAACTGCTACACGCACGGTCGTTCAGGGATGCTGTTCGCGATGGCGCTTGATAAATTCCTTCAGGTACTCACCGGCGTCCGTTATATGTTTCCACAGCGCCGCAACGGCCAAATCCGGGTCTTTCGCTTTGCAGACATCGAGAAGCTCGCGGTGCGCCTCGCCGGCGCGGTGCAAGTTACGCGTGAAGACCAAATGGAGACGGGTGTAACGGTCGCAGTTGATGTTGAGTTTTTTCAAGAACGACAGCATGACGGGACGATTGGCGGGCTCGTAGAGTGCGGAATGGAAACTCCAGTTCCACCGGCCCCAGGACTTCACATCCGAATCATTCTCCAGAGACTGTTCGTACTGACGAAGGATGTCTGCAGCGCGCTGAAAATCTTCTTCCTTCATGTTTGCGATCGCGCAGCGCAGCATGTAGCACTCCAGGACCGCGCGCGTTTCGAACAACTGCATGATCTCGTCCGGAGAAAGAGCCGAAACAACAGCGCCTCGATTCGGGACTATGGTGATGAGACCTTCAGCCGCCAGATGGCTGAGAGCTTCACGGACGGGAATACGGCTGGTCTGAAATTCAGCAGCAATGGCATCCTGCCGAAGTTGTTCACCTTCACGCAATTCGCCGCTGAGAATTTTTTCTGTGAGCCTTTCGACAACAGCAGCAGAAAGAGATTGCCGAGGGATCGGGGCCGACTGTTTTGGGGTGACTGTCTCCATGATTGGGGTCGAAATCTGCAAACGTCAAGAAACTGGCAACTTCGCTTCACCAAGACCTACTCTGAAACAATCAAGAAACGAGATTCAGATTATTAAACCTATGCATAATTTACAACTGTCCTCGACTGAACTTACCATCAGCGCTCTCAAAATCCCCGACGACTTGCATTTTTCAACTCGCCGGATAATGCAGGCTCGGCTAGCTGTTATAACGTTGGGCAGCAACCTTAAGCCTTACTGAGTCAAGAAACCATGCCGAATCAAAGCGAACGGGGCCCGTCACCACAAAAAAACACTCACTATGGGTGTTGACGTTTCATCATGCATACAATATACATAATCCGGCCCGCGCGCAAACTCTATTTCGCCGCGCGCTAACTGCTGCCGTTACGGGCTTTTGCAGACGGCTTCTTTAAGGAGGGGCAGAAATGTGGATTCTCGGCTCTTGGCGGAAGGCTGGAATTCTTGCTTTGGGACTATCGACCGCGGGATTGTCTGCATATGCCCAGCGGCCAACTGCTCCACCTAAAGGCGAAGAGACTTTTCGATTTAGATTTGTTGGGCCGCGAGCGGGGAATCGGATTGCCTCAGCGGCTGGAGTGCCCGGCGACCCAAGCACCTACTATGCGGGCGCCGCATCCGGCGGTGTCTGGTAGTCCACTGATGGCGGTAACGGTTGGGAGCCAATTTTTGATAAACAGTCGGCCGCCGCGATTGGAGCGATTGCAGTCGCTCCTTCCGATCCGAGCGTAATCTGGGTGGGCACTGGAGAAGCCTGGGCAATCCGAGATAGCGATGTCATGGGTAATGGCGTGTATGTCTCTCTCGATGCCGGAAAAATATGGACGCACGCTGGACTCGATGACACAGGAAGGATCGGACGCATTCTTATTGACCCAAAAAATCCGGACATCGTGTTTGTTTGCGCGCTGGGCCGTACGACCGGGCCCCAGCAGGAGCGCGGCGTCTACCGCACGAACGACAGAGGCCAACACTGGGAGCGCGTACTATTCGCCGACGAGAACACGGGCTGCTCCGGCTTAACGATGGACGCTCATAATCCGCGAGTTCTATTCGCCGGAATGTGGCAGGTGGAAATGCATACCTGGGGAGAATTCAGCGGAGGCCCGGGAAGTGCAATTTATGTTTCGCGGGATGGCGGCACGAAATGGGCGAAGTTGGAAGCCCATGGGCTACCGAAACCACCACTCGGAAAAATCGACGTTGCAGTCGCCCCCACGAACTCTCAGCGCGTTTTCGCATTAATTCAGACGAAGGATCAGGGGTCTGTCTGGAGATCCGACGATGCTGGCGAGAATTGGCAGACTGTCAATTATCAGCGCCCCTTGATCGGACGCGCCGGATACTACATTCGAATCGCCGTTTCGAGTGGAAGCGACAATGAGGTACTTGTCGCGAATAGTAGTTTTTACCGCTCGCTCGACGGGGGCGAGGTTTTTCAGGAAGTTCCTTGGGGCGGAGACACTCACGATATCTGGATTGATCCGCTCAATCCAGACCGCTTTATCATTACCGATGATGGTGGAATGCACATCACCACGGTGCACGGGCGCGGATTCCACCGTGTCACTTTGCCCATCGGTCAGATGTATCACGTCGCGGTGGACGAGCAGGTGCCTTACTACGTCTACAGCAATATGCAAGATGGACCGAACATGCGCGGTCCCAACACGACGTCGAGTGAAGTTGGCGAATACAGATGGGATCGCAGAATGGGCGGCTGCGAATCGGGTTTCACGCTTCCTGATCCCTCAGACCCGAACATCGTTTGGTCCAGTTGTTATGCCAACGAAGTGACGCGCTGGGACGCAAGGACCAGAGCCGCACGGTCCGTAAGTCCCTGGATTCACACGCTGGATTCACCTCCCAACGAATTGAAGTATCGTTGCCATTGGACTCCACCGCTGGCCATCGATCCTTTCGATCACAATACTGTCTATTACGGATGCCAGGTCATCTTCAAGACGAATAACGGCGGGCAGAGCTGGACCGTTATAAGTCCCGATCTTTCCACGGAAGATCCGAGCCGCATCGTTTCGTCCGGTGGAATCGTGGGCGATAATCTTGGTCAGTTTTATGGCGAGGTCGTTTTCGCAATCGCGCCGTCCAAGTTACAGCAGGGCTTGATTTGGGCGGGAACCAATGATGGACAGATTTGGTACACGAAAAACGGCGGCACAAGTTGGACCAATGTCACCAAGAACATTAAGGGCTTGCCGGCTTGGGGTACGGTCACGAGCATCGAGCCTTCCCATTTCGATCCAGGCTCCGCGTACGTCAGTGTCGATTTCCACCTGGTCGACAACCGGGATCCCTTCATCTACAAAACCACCGACTTTGGAAATACCTGGACGCAGGTCATGGGAGGCCTGCCCAAGCATCCATTGGCGTACGTGCGGGTCATTGCGGAAGACCCCAACGTAAGAGGATTGTTATTTGCGGGTACAGGAAATGCGATTTACTACTCGCTTGACGATGGAGGCCACTGGGTAGCTTTCACAGCGGAACTGCCGCATGCTCCCGTTACTTGGGCGGTCGTGCAGAAGCAATTCCACGACCTGGTCATCTCCACATACGGGCGCGGACTCTACGTTCTGGACGACATCACGCCTCTCGAACAGCTGGTGCAAAAAGCATCTGACGCGCCGGTCCGGCTTTTTGAGCCGCGCCAGACTCTCCGATTGTTTCCCGGTGGACGCGCCCTAATAAACTATTCGTTGAAATCAGCGCCGAAAGAAGTCCCAAGAATTGAGATTCTTGATTCGAATGGCGCGTTGATCCGAAAACTCGATGGGCCCCGCCGTGTGGGAATGAATCGAGCTGAATGGGACCTCCGCTATGAAGCCCCTAAGCTAGTGGCGCTGCGCACTGCGCCAACCGAGAACTCTCACATTTGGGAAGAGCGGCGATTTCGCGGAACGGATGCAAGACCAATCCTCCACTGGGGCATCAAGGAAGCTGAAGTCGGGCCGCTTGCGCTGCCAGGGAAATATACGATACGCCTAACAATCGACGGCCAGACCCACACTCAGCCCCTCACGATCATCAAAGACCCGAAGAATCCCGCAAATGATTCGGACCTGGAAGCCTCTTTCAAGATGCAACTACAGATTCGGGATGATATAAGCAAGACCGCTGACGCGGTTAACCGGATCGAGTGGATGCGCAAGCAAATCAGCGTACTCGTTGCGATGGCACGCAGCGAGGCCAAGAAGGGGCGTGGCGACGAGAAGGATGGAGGTGACAGAGACCAACAAGACAAGAATCAACAAGACAAGGACCAGCCGGACGAGAGCAATGACAAGTCCAATCCGAACGCCGCGCTGCTCAAGTCACTCCAAGCAATGGATCAGAAGATGCAAAGTGTGGAATACAAGTTCATTTCGCAGGCCGAAGCACTAAGCGACGACAAATACTATTCCGCCGCCGACAAAATCTACCTCAACCTGATCTGGTTGAACGCCGAGGTGGGAACAGGGGGTGGAGATGTGGCCGGCGGCACTGGATTCGGTCCCACGGAAACGTCAACCACTTTACTCCAGATGATCGAGAAAGACCTTTCGGCAGCTGAAAACGACGTTCGAGCCCTAATCGAGAAAGATGTCCCCGAGTTCAACCGATCTCTGGTCGATCGCCGCTTAACTCCAATTGCCAGTTTCAACAATTCTGCGCCCGCAACCGAGGAGGAAGGACCTGCGCGGTAGCTTGCAGACGGTGCGAGGTGACTCTCAGGCCTCTCCGTGGTCAAGCAGCATAATCCTTCGTAGGGCGAATCAAGATTCTAACGTTGACAACGCCGGCGCTCTGCATACAATATCCATGATTCATACTCGCTGCCCGTTTCTTGCATCAAGCTCTCCCTCGTGGTGGGGGAAACAAGACTTCTCGGGCAGCAATTCTGGCTACGAGGTGGCTCATGTCCTCTTTTGTCCCTTCCCGTTGCAAGTCTAGTCTAGGTTCGTTCGTCCTTAGCTTTTTGATCGGTTTGATTTGTACACTCCTTGTGCCTCACACACTGACCGCCCAGGTTGCAACCACCGGAAAGATTACCGGCACAGTTGCGGATAGTTCGGGCGGGGCCGTTCCGAACGCGGCTGTATCAGTTAAGAGCACGGCCCTTTTGGTTCCCCGGAGCACTCACACGGAAGCGGACGGCAGCTACCTGTTCGACCTGCTCCCGCCAGGCACCTATGAGCTGACCGTCACGGCTCCTGGATTCAATACTTATAATCAGACCGGGATCGTCCTCACCGCGGGTTTCACGGCAACAATCAATTCAAAGCTACAGGTCGGCGAAGTCACACAGGTTATTAAAGTTGAAGGCGAGCCCGTGGTCGACCTGCAGAACAATCAGACCTCGACTACGTTTGACCAGAATCTCCTACAAGACATTCCGAGCGGACGGGATCCCTGGTCCACTGTCGCGCAGATGCCAGGCGCAACGGTGGGCACGTTCGATGTTGCCGGCGACAATAGTTATCAACAGTCCACAATGCAAGTGCACGGCAGCACGCCCGCGGAGCAAATCTATAGTTTCAACGGTTTGGACTTGAATTGGCCCGGCGCGAATGGCGGATACACCCAGTTCTATACCAATCACGATTCCTTCGATGAGTTCCAGGTCGTCGCCGACAATGCCCCCGCTTCCGTGCCTATCGGCGGCGTGTATATGAACCAAGTGACCAAATCTGGGTCAAACGAACTGCATGGGCTGGCGGCAATTTACTATTTAACTTCCAAGCTTCAATCTGGAGTCAAAGCCCCGCTCTATAACAGTAGCCCTGTCATTTCAGGTTCGCCGTTCGACATGACCAGAGACACTACAGCCAGTCTCGGTGGCCCACTCATGCGGGATAAGTGGTGGCTCTTCGGTTCTTATCGCCGTTACGACTTGAACCAGCGAATTCTCGCGGTGACGAACCAGGCTGGCACGCCAGTAAACGACATCAATCACCAGACGAATACTGACCTGCGGAGCGATTTTCAGGTAAACTCAAAAAACAAATTCAGCTTCATCTGGCTATACAACGAACAAAATCGATTCTTCCGGCGTGATACCGCCTATAACTACGTTACTGCGGAAGCGAGTTGGAAGCAGATTGAACCCGCCTACATCCTTGAGGGACTGTGGACCACGCAGATTACCAACAATTTCCTGCTGGATTTCCCCTCGCGTATCAGCCAGGCGTGAAGGCAACCGATATCAACGTACAAGACGTCGGAGCTAGAACGGAGACAGTCGCAGCGCCGTACCAGTTTGCAAATCCGGCTTGGGTACTGAAATGGTCAGCAGGTGGTTCCTGGGTCAAAGGTGGGCTCCACGGTACCCACAATTTCAAGTTTGGTTTTGAGAATGGCCTTTCCTACAACTCGTATATCTACAAGGTTAACGGGGGGATTAACGAGGTGTTAGACAGTGGCACGCCCATTGAAGTGATAGCCTACAATACGCCGGCAACCCAGAAGAACTACTTTCGGGACACCAGCTTCTACTTGCAAGATACGTGGACTGTGGCGCGGCGCATAACTTTGGACTTGGGACTCCGCTACGACCGATTCAATACTTACTACCCTGCGCAAAACACGTCGGACAAGCAGGCTTCCGGAAACTTGGTTGATTGGAATACAGTGTCACCGCGTTTGGGGCTGGCATTCGACGTGACGGGCAAGGGTGACTCCGTGGTGCGCGTCAGCTACGGACGCTACTACATTATGCAAGGAACCGGTCTGGCCGAGACTGTGAACCCGGTGGGGTTGGCGGGAAAATACTACACCTGGGATGACACAGGAGACCACGATAACGTTCCACAGCAGAATGAGTGGCTCCCGCAAGGGGCAAGCACAGTTCCTGTATTCGCGTTCGGCGGCTCTAGCACGCACATTAATCGGAATATGAGCCGACCTTATTCAGAGCAAGTCAGCGCTGGTTACGAGAAAAGGCTATGGAAAGATCTGCGAGTCGGCGTAACGTATTATTACCGCACGAAGAAAAACCTGTTCGGGCTTGAGAACACGCTGGTATCGCCCTCGGATTACACGCCAATCACCCAGCTACCAGACCAGAAAGGCGTTATGCAACCGATCATCAACGGGCTAACGGGTCAACCGATGACTTTGTTCAACTTCAACCCTACTCCATCGCGGCCGCTAGCATTCAACTTCCTGGTGACTAACATTCCGAAGCTGGATAACAACTCCTACCACGGAGTGGAATTCACCGCCGTAAAACGTCTGTCGAACAAATGGCAACTGCTTTCCGGTTTTACGATCCAGCGCCAGAAGGGCGTCTACGGACGAGGCTACTCCGATCAAGCATACGGCGACAACTTTACGGACCCGAATAACGACATCAATCGTAACAATAACTACTTGAATTCGGACGCCACTTATATCTTTAAGGTAGACAGCAGCTATGAATTCCCCTTGAAGATAGGCACGAGTATGAACTTCCAACACTACACGGGCCTGCCAATCCAGCCGGTGGAATTTTTCGGCGCGTTTGGGGGGTTCACCCAGGGCCCGGAGACAGTTATCCTCCAGCCGGCCGGGATCAAGCGGCTTCCCAGCGTCAACATGCTGAACTTGCGGCTCTCGCGCGAGTTCGCGGTGAAGGAGCGGTGGCAGGTGATACCGACCATTGACTTTTTCAACGTCACAAATAGTCAGACCTCCGTGGGAGAGAACAACTTCTTTGATCCCAACCCTGCTAACAATACTTATTTGAAGCCATTTCTCACTATCGACCCGTTCGTGACGCGGTTTGGTCTGCGATTCACGTTTTAACCCAGCTGGCCTCGCTTGAGGCCAGCACTTTCTTGTCCGGCGGGTCGGGCCTATCATCGTGCTCACCCGCCGGTCTCATGTTTGGAATTCAATTCTCAGTTTGTGTACCGTGAGGGCGTTATGTGGAGATGGAACATAGCGGTCGGAGCCATAGTCGCCGCGGCGCTGACGTTCGCGGCTTCTGCTGCACCTCAGAGCAGCCCGAAATCCTCAAGGCTGACCATCGAGCAATTGATCGACATCAAGCATCCGACCAACCCAGTGTGGTCGCCAGACGGCAAACACGTGGTGTTCACGTGGGACCGCGCCGGTGTTGCCAATCTGTACGTGGCCAACGCCGATGGCCACGGCCAGCCCGTTGCGCTCACCTCGTTTCCCGAAGGCCAAGTGGAGAGTGCATTCTGGAATGAGGACGGAGATACAGTGTATTTTCCGCACGACGGCGATTTGTGGCAAGTCCCTGTGGCTGGTGGTACTCCCAAGCCGGTATGGAGCAAGCCGGATCGCGGGACGGATATCGTCTCCTCGCCCAACGGCAAGCGGGTAGCGTTCGTGCGGAACAGCCCCGCAGCAGCTGAAGGGGCGCAGCACGGAAGCGACCTGATCATACGGTGGATCTCCGACGGAACGGAATCGACCGTCGCGCACAACGACGTGAGCATTCGCGGCATCGTTTGGTCCGCCGACGGCGCGTCCATCGCCTTCACCGGCGGTTCAAAGATCATCTATCACGACGAATCCCCTTCGTATTCCGGCGCGAAGCTCATCTATCGAATCTCAGAATATGTGCGGGGCCAAATGTATGCGTTGAGGCTCGCGGGCGGCAAACCGATCGCCATCGGCAAGCCCGGCGAGTACGGCGGTTTGGCCTGGGTCGACGCAACTCATCTCGTATTCGACGGGCAATCTGAAGACTTCAAAAAATACTTCATCTACATCGCCGACGCTGCCACGGGTTCCATGCGAGCCATTCATGAAGTAGACGAAGAAAAATTCTGGAGCATTCCCGACTGGGGCGAAGCGGGGGCCCAGCCGTGGCCTTCGCCCAACGGCAAATGGATTGCCTTCCTCAGCGATCAGGACGGCTGGGACCATATCTACGTGATGCCCGCGTCCGGCGGGGACGCAGTCCAAATCACGAAAGGACACTTCGAGGCTTGGCGTCCCGCTTGGTCGCACGACAGCACGCGCATCGCCTTCGACGCAAATATGGAAGACCGTCCCGGCGATCGTGTCATCGGCATCGCCAACATCGGCGATGATCCTTCGCACGCAGCCATCACCTACATCACAGCGGGGCCGGGGACGAACATCGAGCCACACTGGTCCGAGGGGGATGCGCGCATTGCCTATCAGCACACCGATACGCGCAACAGCGCGGACCTTTTTACTATCGGCACCAACGCCGGCTCGCAACCGGTGAGGTTGACTGACTCGATGCCCGCGGGGATCGACCGCTCAAAATTTGTCGAACCTCAGTTCGTGCACTTTTCCGGACCCGATGGCCAGCAGGTTCCCGGCTGGCTCTTTGTGCCGAAAAATCTGGACCGCACAAAAAAGCATCCGGCGATCATCTGGATCCATGGCGACGGGGTAAATCAGAATTACGACGGCTGGCACGTGCAGCGGAACTACGCCGTCTACTACAGCTTTCATCAGTACCTGCTGCAACAGGGTTATGTCGTTTTCGCTCCAGACTACCGCGGCAGCATCGGCTACGGAAGAGAATGGCGCAATGGCGTGTTCATGGACGTTGGCGGCAAAGATGCCAAAGACGCGTGGATGTCGGCGAATTATCTGAAGACCCTTCCTTACGTGGACACCGACAGGATTGGTGTCTGGGGCTTGAGCTACGGGGGATTCTTCACGCTGATTGCCATGACCGATCAACCGAAGTTGTTCCGCGCAGGTGTGGACGTGGCAGGTGTCGTCGACTACGTGATGTACTACTCCGATCCCTATCATGGCGACTGGACGGCAAGTCGCATCGGAACTCCGGAGCAGAATCCGAAAGTCTATGCGAACGCCTCACCGATTTCGCATATCGATCGCCTGGAACGCCCATTGCTCGTGCTTCACGGCACGTCCGACGTCAACGTCCCCTACCTCGAGTCCGTTTGGCTCATCGACGAAGCACTCAAAAAGGGTAAAGGTGATCTCGTTTCATTCATGATGTATCCGGGCGAATTCCACTATTTCACCAGAGCACATGTCTTGCTCGACGCGTGGCATCGGGTGGACGACTTCTTTGCGTTTCACCTGCAAGGCAGGAGCAAGGTTTCGCACTGAGGCTTTGGCCGCAAAGAATGGCATCCCGCGAAAGGTGGAACCGGAAATGAGATCGCGCTATAAGGCGTGCGTTCCTGCTGTCTTGGTTTTGTGCATGGCAGCGAGTTCAGGTAGGGCGCAAGGCACTCGGGAAGACTACCAGCGCGCGCAACAATTTCTTCCGGGGAACCTGCGCCATCGTGTCTACGTAGGGGATGTCACTCCACACTGGATCGCCGAGAAGAATCGCTTCTGGTATCGCAAAGCCGGCACGAAGGGGACGGAATTTATCCTAGTTGATCCCGCGCAGAACACCTTCGGCGCCGCATTTGACCACGAACGGTTGGCAACCTCTCTTTCGAAAGCGGCAAAGCGCGAGGTTCAGCCGGCAGAGCTTCCGTTTGATGCTTTTGATTACGCAAAGGACGGGAAGTCGATCTCGTTTCAAGTTGACGGGTCATCCTGGACCTGCCAGCTAGAAAACTATGAATGCAAGAAGGGGCCGGAGCCAGTTGCGGGACTGTTTGAAGAAGCCTCGCCCAACAAAGAATGGGTTGCCTATGTCAGTGAGCACGACCTCTATATCCGCTATGTTTCCACGGGAGAAATAGTCCGGCTAACGCATGACGGCGAGGCATCCTGGGACTATGCAACTGCCATTCCCTCGCTGCGGCCGATGATTGCGCAAGGGACTCAGGACGTGAAGC
>WNFD01002199.1_pt1 | contig 22063 bp, 18 predicted proteins | sample 5400491 | NCBI WGS metagenome assembly WNFD01 (sample SAMN13153343, study PRJNA577476) | soil metagenome | isolation source: 120 cm saprolite under Douglas fir tree site 2 hole 2 replicate 2 | place: USA:California | collected 2015-04-18
GATCGTGGTCGAGATGGATGAAATGGTTGGCAATGTAAGCCAGATCTTCCGGCGCGAAGTTGAACTGGCCCGAGATGATGTTCTCCCCCATCGCCTTCGCCACCGAAAAATTGCTGTAGAGCGACCAGTTCTCGACATCGTAGCTGGTGGTCAGCTCGATACCCTCGGCAAAGCCTCTGGCGTAATTGAATGGCGTAAGGATGACCGGGGCGCCGAACTGGCCCTCGTCGACCAGATTCTTGGCGATCTTGTAATAGGCGTCGACGCCGATCTTCAAGCCGGGCAGCACGATCTGGCTGGCACCGATATCGAAATAATGCGAGCGTTCGGCCTTCACCGGGCTGTCATCGGTGACGGAAGGCGCGGCGGTGGTATTGGCCAGCAGCGCCAGGGTCGGGGGCGCGACAAGCTCAAACGGCGGCGGCGTGAAATAGCGGGCGTACCCCGCATGGAAGGTCGTGGTCTCGGTCGGCTGCCACACGACATTGACCCGCGGGCTCAGCTGCTTCTCATGGGTGAACTGGTCGACGATGTCGAAGCGCGCGCCGAAATTGAGCGTCACATTCGGCACGATCTTCCATTCATCCTGGAGGTAGAGCCCGTAGAGCCAGCCGGTCTTGCCGCCGCCGTCGAGGATCGAAAACGGCTGGTCGGAGAGCGGCGAGCCGCCCTCCCCGACCGTCAGCACGCTCGAATTGGTCGCGAAGGTCGAGCGTTCGCCCTGGATGAAGTACCCCGCGCGCAGCGTGTGCTCCGGCGTCAGGCGATAGAGGCCGTCGCCCTGCGTGCCGCTGGCGATGCTGCGGCGGTAGGCGTTCGCGGCGACGCCGTTGAACAAGAGGTCGCCGATCGGGTCGGGCGCGAAATAGACGCTGCTGAAGCGGCTGAAGGTCGAGACCTGGAAATCGAGGTTCTCGAGCTTCTTCTGCAAGGCGAGGATCCCATAATGGGTGATCTGCCGCTGGTTTTGATCGAGGAACCCCGAGTTTAAGTCGCTGGCGCCGTTGACGGTCAGACCAAGCCCCGGCGACTGGCCCGGGATGTTGGGGATCTGCAGCTGGGTGTGGGAGGTGCCGAGGATTGCGCTGAGCCGCGTCGTCGGGTCTACGATGCCGGAAAGGTAGGCAAAGCCGCGACCCTGGTCGGTGCGGTCGTGGATCGGGTTGTAGCTGCTCGTTGGGTTCTCGATGCCGATCGCGTTATGGAGAAACTCGCCGGTCAGGAAATAATCGACCCGCCCGACCCGGCCGCCCCATTCGAAGCTCGGCTGCAGCCATTCGTGCGAGCCGCCGTACATCGACACCGACCCGCCCGGCTCGAGGGTTCCGGTCTTGGTCTGGATATCGATGATGCCGGCGGTGCGGAAGCCGTATTGCGCCGGCAACGCGCCGGTGATCAGCGCCACAGAGTTGGCGAGCCGGGTTTCCAGCGCCTGGCCGAAGACGTTGATGCCCTCGGGCAACTGCACCCCATTGAGGCGGTATTGCAGATTGGCGTGCTCGCCGCGGACGTGGAGCTGCCCGAACGAATCCTGGGCCACTCCGGGGGCTTGCAGCAGCAGCTGATTGAAGGGCTGGTTGTCGCCCTGCGGCTGGTTCTCGATTGTCGGCCGGCGGAATTCATAAAGGCTGGCGCCGAGGCTCGGCTGGATCTGGTTGCGCGCGACGTCGAGCTCTTTGGCGATCACGTCGAGTTCGAGCGCCAGCGGCGCCGGCCCCGACGCCGGAGGAGTCTGCGCAGACGCTGTAGTCGTCAGCACGGGACATAGGATCAGCGCGGCCGCACCGCACCGAACCCCGAGGAGAGGGGGGGACATCGGACACCTCGGATAATGGGGAGCCGCCGCGTCGCTGCGGCGGTCGGATCAACCTGGACGCGGTGATCTCAAGCCCGAGGGGGCGCGCGCGCCTGAAAAGCGCTTGGAAAACCCGGCCCTTGCCGGACAAGCTCGGGGAGGGCGAGCGCCGCTGTCGCGCCGCCCGGCAGCGACAACGACACAACTTCGCCGGGCGCCGTCCGCAGGTGGTGCAGCGCCTGGCAGACGTCGCAATCGTCTTCAGCCGTCGCCGGCGAGAGCGGTGCGCTACCCTCCCCGTGTGCGGCCGGTGTTGTCCCGTGGGATGCCAGCTCCAGCTCGTGGTGGTGCCAGCCGAACAGGATCGCCTGGAACAGGATGGCGAGGCATCCGAGAAGCGCGACCCGGCGACGCGCCGCGCGATCGAGCTGCTCGGTCACGGCTTCAGCGTCACTGCCGCGCCAGTCTCGATCAGCAAGCGCCGTCGCCAGGCCTGGGTCGCGGAGACGAAACTCGTCACCCCGACGCCGAAGACGGTGAACAGCACGAGCGCGAATGGCAGGCCGAGCGTGTCGAGGTTGTGGACGTGCAACGGCGTTGCGATCTGGACATCCGCTGCTTCGGGAAAGGCGAGCGCAAAGAAGCCGTAGAGGATGAAGGCGCCGCCGCCCCACGCCAGCGTCCGCGCCGCAGTCGTCAGCGCGATGCTGCGGATCGCCTCTCCCGGCAGGCCGCGGCGCGCTGCCCACGCGCCGAACGCCGCGCCGGCCGCCCCCTGCACGCACAACGTCCCGAGACCGAAGAGGAGGCCGGGAAGCCACCCCGTCGCAGCCGACGGCATCGCCGGGGCCAGCGTCGTGTAGATGATCACAGAAAAGGCGTCGAGCCCCCAGCCGGCGATGAAGCCGTGCACCGCCGGCATCCACGATTTGAGCTCGCGCGGCTGCGCGCCGCGTGCCTGACCCGGCCCCCAACCCGGCAGATGGAGATGCGGCAGCACCCCGCGTCCCATGACGAAGAGGCCGGCCGCGGCCATGACAACGCCGACGATCACATAGACGATCTCGTCGAGCCCCTCGAAAATGAACCAGTGCGCGAGGCCCAGATGGGCAAGCTCGCTCGCCAAGGCCTGCTGCGCGGTAAACGCCAGCGAGAAGATCAACCCGGCAAAGAGGCCGCGCCGGGTCGAATGGCTGCCGACCGCGTAGCTGAAGGTGATCGGCCAGGTATGCTCGTCAGGCGTAATGCCGTGCACGAGACCGAGCAGAAACGCGGTCACCAGATCGACCGTGAAGGTGACGTGTCCGGGGTCCCACAGATTGATCGACCCGATCATCGCGCGGCGTCGCCCGCTGGCGGGGCCGTGCGGCAATTCCGGCAGAGGCCGCTCAGGACCAGGTGATGGTCGAGGATGGTGCCCCCGGTCGCCCGCTCGATCGCGGCAAATTCCTCGTGCCCGATGACGCATGGCACCGGCACGAGCGTGTGGCAGCGCGTGCAATAGAGGTGGTCGTGATGGGCGCCGACCAACTCGAAGCGGGTGCGTCCATCCTCGACCTGCAGCTTGCGGGCGACGCCGCCGGAAGCGAGCTTTTCGGCGGCGCGAAACACCGAGGAAAAGTCGGTCACCCTGCCGTGCCGAGCGAGCCCCTCATGCAGCTCCTCGAGCGTCCAGGCATGGCGCTCGCCGCCCCCCATCAGGCCCACCATCGCCGCCGATATTTGTGCTTTGCGTGCCACGGCGCGGACTTTAGTCGGGTGCCGCGGATAAACGCAAGCGACTTGCGCAAGTTATTTGCGGAATGAAATGCGCCACGACCCCCGCATACCCGCTTCCGACCCCTAAGCTAGGCTCAGGCGAAACACCCGGGTGACGATGACGGCCGGGCTAACGGCTCCTTTCACTGTACTTGCTCCGACGGTAATTCGTTCCTGCGCCCGCCCGCTATGGCGTCGGTGCGTCGGCCCGCAGCAGGCCTTCTTGTTTCAGCTCCGCCCAGAGCGCCGACGGAATCATGTGACGGAATGCGGCAACGTTCTGCCTCACGTGTTCAGGCGACAGGCCGCCGGGGATCACCGATGCGACCGAGGGATGGCCCAACGGGAATTGCAACGCGGCCGCCGCGATCGGCACGCCGTGGCGCGCGCATACCGTCTCGATGCGCGCCACCTTCGCCAGCATCATTGGCGTCGCGGGCGAATAGGCATAGCGCGCACCTTGCACCGCACCGGTCGCGAGGATGCCGGAGGCGAACACCGCGCCGACGACGAAACCGATTCCCTTCTCGGCGCAACGCGGAAATTCGCTGTCCAGCACCTGCTGATCGAGCAACGTGTAGGGCAACGCGACAAGGAAGAAGTCCACGTCGATCAGGTCGAGGAAGCGCGGGATCATGCCGAGTTCGTTGATGCCGGCGCCGAATCCGCCGATCCGCCCGGCTGCCTTCAGGTCCACCAGCGCCCGCGCGCCGCCATTGTGCAACTCTGTCAGCAGCGCTTCGACACGCTTGCAGGTCCGGTGATACTGGATGTCCAGATCATGGATCAACAACAGGTCGATGCGCGGCAGGCCGAGGCGTTGCAGGCTGTCCTCGAACGAGCGCATCACGCCGTCATAGCTATAGTCGAACCGCACCTGGAATGGCAGCCCGCCGGACCATGTGCCGCGATCGTAGGTCTCGGCGTGATGCACCGCGTGCATGGTGCGACCGACCTTGGTGGACAGCACGAAGTCGCGTCGTCGCTGGCGATAAAGCGCGCGACCAAAGCGGTGCTCGCTCTGGGTCAGCCCATACCAGGGCGCCGTGTCGTAGTAGCGGATACCCGCGTCCCAGGCCGCTTGCAGTGTGGCGGCGGCCTCGGCTTCGGGGATGACCTCAAACAGGTCGCCGATACCGGAGCCGCCAAAGCCGAGTTGCGTGACCTCGACCTGAGTGAGGCCAAGGCGCCGGCGGACGAGCGGGTCCATGGGTGTGCTCCGTTGTGCCGGAGGATAGCCGCCCGATCGAACAGCCGACCAAATTCCAACCGGCCGTCAACCTCAAGACCGCCCCGGCATTCGACCTCACCGTGCCGCAAGCGCTCCTCACCCGCGCCGACGAGGTGATCGAATAGGACGTCGGCCCGGCGAGGTCACGAAGATTGGACGGTGGTGACTCGTATTTCCGCTGGGTGCCGGGTCTCAAAGAACCAAGGTGCGGAGGGTCTATTCATCTTCTCGCCAGTGGCCCCAACACTCGTGCCGCAACCGCTCACGAATTTCCTGAAACCGGGTTCCTATTTGATCGCGCTCCCATGGCGGAGCGAATTGCATGCGATAGCGGATCTGGTGGAGGCGCTCGCGCATCCGCTCGCAATGCTCGCGCCGTCCTTGCCATTCCTGACCGTAGCCGGGGCCGCCCTGCCAACCTGGCCATTGAACTTCGACGATTTGGCGGTCGATACCGGCTTCCATTTTCAGCGCGCCGGCCTCGGCCGGGGCCAACAGCGCGCTCACCGTCAGAAAGCCGGCAGCAAGAACGGTCACCAAGCTAGGCATGACGCTCCCCTATCTATCCCACACACGGCGAGAACGGTCGAGCGAGCTACGCATTCCAGGGGTCGGCGCGGGATGCAGGAGGTTGTTGCCGCCGTCACGCCGTGGCCTCGGTCGTGGAGCAACGCGATCGCTCGCTTCGCTCGCGCCTCGAATATCCCCCCGCTCCGCGGGCGGCAATGCCGCGTACATGACCATGACCTCGCCCAGGAGTTCCGGGGTCACCGTTATCTTGTCGAAGCCGCTAAGGAAACCAGACGCATACCGCCACCCATACGCAATCTTCCAAAAGTTGCGCGTTTAGCTTTCGCGTCTTTCAGCAGCGTCGAGGTGCTTGAGCGCAATGATCAGGACCGCTCTCTTGGTCGGATCGGAGAACTGTAATGCCTCCTGTTCGATTTGGCTTGCAAGCTCCTCCCGAAGTAGCCAGTCATCGGATACCGAGAGGTCACGCCGATCGTCGTCGAACTCCGCCAGAATTTCCCGTAGCTTTGCTTTCCAGGCGCCATCCGATGTCGACTGTCTCGCGAGCCGCAGAATGCGGCCATGATATCGCCCATAAAGCTCGGTCATTACCGTCAAGCTCCGTCCTTGCGGCAGCGCGAACCGCTATCGCTTCTCTACGACGATGGCTTTAACGCATTGACTATGATCCGCCATAATGCATCGTCGATATTTCACGTATCATATGTCAAGATCAATGTTGGAAGATTTTTTGCCGGACGGATTGACCGTTTGAATTGGCTGGGGTACCCATAGAGAACGCAGGTGGGCTCGATCCGCCTTGGTTCGCCGTCCTGCGTAAATGTGGTGAGCCGACCCGGTACGAGCTTTGCGCCAGTAGAAATGCTCGAATTTACCATCGCGATTCTGCTGTTGGTCTTGGGTGGTCTTGCGGCGGTCATCCTCCGCCCACGCTCGTCCATGGCTCAGGCGGTTGGCCAGATCGGGGCGATCTCCGGATCCGCTGTGGGACTTTTTGTCTCCATACGCGCGCTGGTGACGGGCCAGGTCGAGGCGATGTCAGCGACCTGGCCGATGCCGGGCGGGGGCCTGCATTTCGAAATCGACCCTCTGTCGGCGTTTTTCCTGCTTCCGGTCTTCGGGCTTTCTGTCGTGACCGGTCTTTACGGCCGCAGCTATCTGGCCGGTGGCAGTAGCGGCTCAGCAGCGACGTGGTTCCATCTGAATTTGCTGACCGCCGCGATGGCGCTAGTGATCACGGCGCGCGATGGGCTCCTGTTCCTCTTGGCTTGGGAGATCATGGCGCTCGCCCCGTTTTTCCTCGTCATCTTCGACGATCGGGACGCGAGCGTGCGGCACGCGGCCTGGACCTACCTCGCGGCGACGCACTTGGGCACCGCCTTTCTTTTGGTGCTGTTCGTGATGGTCGGCGGTCTCGCCGGGACCTCGGATTTCTCGGGGTATGCCGCCGCTCTGAGAGGCCACCCGACGCTGTCCTCCCTGGTGTTCCTATTGGCACTGATCGGCTTCGGGTCGAAGGCGGGGATCGTCCCGGCCCATGTCTGGCTTCCCGAGGCACATCCGGTGGCGCCGAGCCATGCCTCGGCGCTGATGTCGGGGGCAATGATCAAGGTCGGGATTTATGGCCTCGTCCGCATCCTCACCATGCTCGGAACCCCGCCGCCGTGGTGGGGCTGGCTGCTGATTGCCGCCGGCGTGTCGAGCGGCGTGCTCGGGGTGCTGTTTGCCCTCGCCCAGCACGATCTGAAGCGCCTTCTGGCCTATCACAGCGTCGAGAATATCGGGATCATCCTGCTCGGCATCGGGCTGGGCATGCTCGGGCTGGCCCAGGGAATGACCACCCTTGCGGTCATCGGGTTCGCCGCGGGTCTCCTCCACATCCTCAACCACTCGATCTTCAAGGGGCTGTTGTTTCTCGGCGCCGGTGCGGTCCAGCACGCCGCAGGGAGCCTCGAACTCGAGGAACTCGGCGGGCTCTTCAAGCGGATGCCGTGGACCGGAACGACGTTCCTGATCGGCTCCGCCGCGATCGTCGGGCTGCCGCCGCTCAACGGCTTCGTCAGCGAATTCCTGCTCTTTTACGCGGGCTTCCTCGGGCTCGTTCAGTCGACGGTCAACATCGCGGTGGCCGGGTTGATCTCGCTCGTTGCCATGGGGCTGATCAGCGGATTGGCCGCGGCATGTTTCGCCAAGGCCTTCGGCGTCGTGTTCCTCGGCTCCGCGCGCAGCCACGAGGCGGGTGAGGCGCACGAAGCAGCCGGGCCGATGTGTGCCGCGATGGGGGTCCTGGCGCTGTTGTGCGGGGCGATCGGCCTCGCCGCACCAGTGGTCGTGTCGTCGCTGGCGAGCGTGGTGGCGGGGGCGAGCGGGCTGCCGGACGGCCAGGTGCGCGCATCGCTCGCGACGGTTGCCGCATCGCTGAGCATGGTGGTGGCGGTCTTCGCCGTCCTGATCGTCGTCGCCGGGCTGGCGTGGGCGGTTCGCTCGCATCGCCTGGCCCGCGCCGGAAACCGGCGAGCGCCGGTATGGGGTTGCGGCTTTTTGCGGCCGACGCCGCGGATGCAGTACACCGCGTCGTCGTTCGCCGAGCCGCTGACGACGCAGTTTCGTTTCTTCATCAGAAATCGCGAAGCCCTGGTCCCGCCGAGCAGCTACTTCCCCGCTGCGGGGTCCTATGCGAGCGACAGTGGCGACCCGTTCCTGCGGCTGATGTTCGTGCCGAGCTTTCGCTGGTTCAGCGCGGTGGTCAGCCGCATGAATGTCGTGCAGCACGGCCACACCCACGTCTATGTCCTCTATGTCGCGGCGACGCTGGTCGCGCTCTTGATCTGGGGGAGCCTCTGAGCCATGCCGCACGCTCATTGGTTTTTCTCGCCTCTGTGCGCGCTGCTGCTGGCGCCGCTCCTGTTGGGACTGATCAACCGGACCAAGGCCTTTGTCGCCGGCCGGCGCGGCCCGCCCCTCGTCCAGCCCTATCGGGATGTCGTGAAGTGCCTGCGGCGGGGGGCGGTCTACGGCGAGGTGACGAGCTGGCTGTTCCGCCTGGGACCGGTGGTGAACCTCGCGACTCTTCTGGCCGCTCTCATGATCCTGCCGTTTGGCGGCGTCGCGGCGGTTCTGAGTTTCCCCGGCGATCTGATCGTTCTCGCGGGCCTCTTTGCGCTCGGCCGGTTTCTTACCGTGCTTGCCGCGCTCGATACCGGCTCCAGCTTTGAAGGGATGGGGGCGAGCCGCGAGGTTCACTTTGCCGCCTTGGCCGAACCGGCCCTCCTGGTTGCGCTGGCGGTTCTGGTCCGGGTCACCGGCGCGCTCTCGCTGAGCGAGATCTACGGCGCGGTCACGATCGCCACCTGGGCTCGCGCCCTTCCGGCGCTCGCCCTCGTCGCGATGACCCTCGTCGTCCTCGAGCTCGTCGAGAACACCCGGATCCCGGTGGATGACCCGACCACGCACCTCGAGTTGACGATGATCCACGAGGTGATGGTGCTCGACCACAGCGGCCCGGATTTCGCCTATATCCAGTACGCCGCCGCGCTGAAGCTGTGGAGCCTCGGTGCGCTGCTTGTCGGTTTGGTCGTGCCCGTGCGCAGCGGCAGCCTGTGGCTCGATGGCGGGGCGGCTCTTCTCGGCATGGTTGGCCTCGCGGTCGTCATCGGATTGGTCGAGTCGGCGATGGCGCGCTATCGCCTCACGCGCGTGCCGCAATTCATCGTCGGCGCCGCGACCCTCTCGGTTGTCGCGTTCATCGCCTTGCTGGTCTGAGCAGATGCCCGCCGCTCTCGACGCCATCCACGCGATCGGCCTGGTAACCTGCTTCGCCCTGCTCGGGACGAGCCGCATCGGCGCCTGCATCCGCTGGCTTTCGCTCCAGGGCATCCTCTTCGGCCTGGTGCCGCTGATTACCCATGCTGACGGGCTCGGGCTCCGGGTGATGTTGCTGGCCGGCGGCAACATCGCGTTGAAGGGGGTGATTTTCCCTTGGGTGCTGCTGCGGTTGCGGGCGCGCACCCTCTACCCCCGCGAGGTCGAGCCATTCGTCGGATTTGTCGCCTCGATCCTGTTTGGCATCATCGCGCTGGGGCTGTCGGTCTGGCTCGCGCTGGAGTTGAAACCGGCGTTGCCGCACGCGCCCTTTCCGATGCTTGAGACGGCGGTCTTTGTCGCCTCCATCGGGCTCTTCATGATCATCAGCCGACGCAGCGCGCTGATGCAGGTCATCGGCTATCTGATGCTCGAAAACGGAATATTTGTTTTCGGCGTGATCACGGTTGTCGAAACACCGCTTCTTGTCGAATTGGGGGTGTTGCTGGATGCCTTCGTCGCAGTGTTTGTCATGGGGATAGCAATATTCCACATCAACCGGGAATTCGGGTCGATGGACGTCGATCAGCTCAATGCGCTGAGAGGCTGACGCGTGTTCGCGGACTATTCGATATTCGCAATGCTCGCGGTGGCGATGCTGGGGGCATTGGTCTCTTTGGCGCTGCCACGACCGCGCCATGTCCTCCGGCTGATTGTGGCGATATCGGCGGTCGAGCTCGCGCTCGCGGCCAATTTGTGGGCCAGCGTCCTCGCCAACGGCTTTGTGACGGCGGCGGATGAGTGGTTTTACGTCGACGCCTTCTCCGCCTTCTATGTAGTCGTCCTCGTCCTCGTCTTTCTGCTCAGCTCAACCTTCGCCGGCGTGTATTTCGCCCATGAGACCGGCGAGCACAGCTTCACCCTCCCGGTCGCGCGCCGCTTTGGAGCTCTTTGGCTTGGCTCGCTGACGGCGATGATGCTGGTCCTGGTGTCCAACAACCTCGGCATCATGTGGGTCGGGATGGAGGCGACGACGCTGTTGAGCGCCTTCCTGATATCGCTGCATCCGAGCCGCCTGTCGCTCGAAGCGATGTGGAAGTACCTGATCATCTGCTCGGTCGGGATCGCCTTTGCCTTCATCGGGACGATCTTTGCCGCGACATCGATCCAATCCGCGGGCGGCGTTCCGGCCGACGCCCTGTTCTGGACCAAGCTGTCGTCCCCCAACGTAAAGCTCGATCCGACGCTGATGCGGTTTGCCTTCATCTTCATTCTGGTCGGCTATGGCACGAAAACCGGGCTCGCGCCGCTACACTCATGGCTGCCCGATGCGCACAGCCAGGCGCCAACCCCGGTATCGGCGATGTTCTCGGGTTTTTTGCTGAACACCGCGCTCTACTGCATCATGCGCTTTGTGCCGCCGGCGCGGCATGCGTTGGGAGCCGATTTCGCCGACGGGCTGCTGATCTTCTTCGGGACGCTATCGATCCTGGTGGCGGCCGGGTTCATCGTCTTCCAGAGCGACGCGAAACGGCTCCTTGCCTATCATAGCGTCGAGCATCTCGGCATCATCACCCTCGGGTTCGGACTCGGGCCCCTCGGCACCTTTGCGGCCCTCTTCCACACGCTCAATCACTCGGTGTGCAAGTCGCTCGCGTTCTTTGCGGTCGGGCGTCTCGGGCAGCAGGCCGGCAGTCACGACATGCATATGCTGTCGGGCGCTTTGCGTGCCCATCGGCTGTGGGGGATCGCCTTGCTCGGCGGCGTCCTGGCGCTGATCGGCGTCGCGCCATTCTCGGTCTTTATGAGCGAATATCAGCTATTGCGCGCCGCCGCAGGAGGCGGCGCGTGGCTCGTCCTGGTGCTGTTTCTCGCCGCGAGCAGCGTCGTCTTCCTGTCGGCATCGCGGCACCTGATCGACATGGCTTTCGGCGATCCGATATCGGCCGTGCAGGGCGCCCGCGACGGTAATCCAGCCGCTCTGATCGTCGTGTCGGCGATGGGCCTCCTGTTGCTGCTGGGGCTGTGGATGCCGCTCTGGTTTTCGGGCGCGCTCGGGAGCGCCGCCGCGGTGCTGGGGTGACGCGCATGATCAAGACCAGCAATGCGGTGCCGGTGGCGACCACCGCAATCCCCGTCTCCGAGAGCGACGCGTTCCGAGGCGAAATCCTTTCTGCAATCGACGAGGGCTGGCGGCTGCTGCTCCTCGTGGGCCTGTCGCAGGATGCCGAGGGCACGCGGCTGTTGGCGGCGCTGGCCGACGATGCGCGCGGTGGGATCGGCCTCATCGCGACTGACGTCGCGAACAGTTATCCGGCGCTGACTCCCGATTGTCCCGCCGCGCATTACTTCGAGCGCGAGATCTACGAGCAGTGGGCGATCCGCCCGGAAGGGCACCCCTGGCTCAAGCCGGTGCGCTTTCCGCGCGGTGGCCCGGCCATCGAAGAAGTCGATTTCTTTGAGGCTTCCGGGGCCGAGATCCACGAAGTCGCGGTCGGCCCGGTGCATGCCGGGATCATCGAACCCGGGCATTTTCGCTTCAGCTGCCACGGCGAGCGCGTCCTCCATCTGGAAATCTCGCTTGGTTATCAGCACCGCGGGGTCGAGCAAGCTTTGCTTGGTGGCCCCGACAAGCGCAGCATCCACCTCGCCGAAACGATCGCCGGTGATACCACCGCCGGTCATGCGACCGCGTATTGTCAACTGGTCGAAGCGCTGTCTGCCACCGTCTGCTCGCCGCGCTCGCTCGCTCTGCGCACCGTCGCGCTGGAGTTGGAACGGATCGCCAACCACATTGGCGATCTGGGTGCACTGGCGGGCGACGTGGGCTTTCTCCCAGCTTCCGCCTATTGCGGCCGGCTCCGCGGCGACGTGCTGAACCTGACCGCCCTATTCTGCGGCAGCCGGCTGGGCCGCGGCTGGATCCGGCCCGGCGGGGTCGCTCACGATCCGACGGCCGACATCCTCCGCGAGGTGAAGCAGCGGCTTGGCGGCGCCGAGCGGGACATGCGCAATGCGGTCGAATTGCTGTGGAAATCCTCGTCGGTCAGGGCACGGTTCGAAAATACCGGGATCCTCACGAGGCAGGCGGCGGCCGATCTGGGCATCGTCGGCCCACCGGCACGGGCAAGCGGCATCGACCGCGATTGCCGCCGCGACTTCCCGACGCCGGCCTATCCCGATCGCCATCCGGCCGTCACGGTTGGCGAGAGCGGCGATGTCTTCGCCCGCGCATTCCAGCGCTGGAAAGAGATCGAAAGCTCAGTAGCCTACCTCGCCAGGGTCCTCGATCAGCCTGACGCTGGCGATCGGATCACTCCTGTCGCAGCGCTGGCCCAGAGCAGCCTCGCGCTGTCGCTCGTCGAGGGCTGGCGCGGCGAGATCGTGCATCTGGGCGTGACCGATGAAGCCGGACGCCTCGCTCAGTATAAGATTCTCGACCCCTCGTTCCGCAACTGGTTCGGGCTTGCGATGGCGATGCGCGGCCAGGCGATCTCCGACTTCCCACAGTGCAACAAGAGCTTCAACCTGTCCTATTGCGGGCACGATTTGTAGAAACGGCAGGGAATCATGTTCAAGGCGCTGCTTGCCCGCGCTCGGCAAGGCTCCCGCACGGCGAATTATCCGGCGCATGACCCGGCGCTGCCGGCGCTGTTCCGCGGGCGGCCGGTGCTCGACCCCGAGAAATGCGTCGATGGCTGCGCGCGCTGCGTCGACATCTGTCCGACCGGTGCGTTGCGGATGTCCACCACCGGGCCGGAACTCGATCTCGGGCGGTGCATCTTCTGCGGCGAGTGCGCGGCCGCCTGCCCCGGGAATGCGATCACCTTCACGAAGGATTGGCGGCTTGCCGCGTCGGAACGCGGCGGGCTGGTGGTAACCGGCGATCGCCCGGTACAAATCGACGCGGCAAGCCGGAAGCTGCGCAGCCTACTGGGGCGGTCGCTGCGGTTGCGCCAGATCAGCGCCGGAGGCTGCAACGGCTGCGAAGTCGAGGTCAACGCGCTCGGCAACGTCGTCTTCGACTCCAGCCGCTTCGGGATCGAATTCGTTGCCTCGCCGCGGCATGCCGACGGCATCCTCGTCACCGGCCCGCTCACCGAAAACATGCGGGAGGCGACGCTGCGAACCTATGAGGCCGTCGCCGAGCCCAAGCTGGTCATCGCCGCCGGCGCGTGCGCGATATCCGGTGGCCTATTCCGCGGCCACCCGGAGGTCTGCGATGGGATTAAGGACCTGCTTTTGGTCGATCTATACGTCCCGGGCTGTCCTCCCCACCCTTATACAATTCTGGACGGATTATTGCGACTACTGGGCCAGCTTTGACCAGGACAGGTGCAAAATGGCAATTTTGATAGTGGAAGCATGAGCTGGAAATCACGTATGATGTGTAAGTCGTAAGCCCTGAGAAATTCAGCGCCTTTGTTGGAGAGGGATGTTGCTCACCGCGGCGCAGATGAAGGCGGCTCGCGTGCTCGTCGGGATGGACCAGAAAGCGCTGGCGGCGGCTTCCGGGGTATCACTGCCAACGATTCAGCGCATGGAAGCGAGCAACGGCACTGTTCGCGGGGTCATCGAGAGTTTGACCAAGGTAATGGCGGCTCTTGAGGCTGCCGGCGTGGAGTTTATCAACGAAGGTGCGACGAGTTCGGGTGGCGGCAGGGGCGTGCGCTTACGCCGCCCATGACCAATCGCGAGTGGTTCGCCCCTCGAACCCGCCGGCACGGGTGGTGCAGGTATCCCGGGAAAACACAGATGCCGCGGCGCGGTGCTTGCGCACGCGATGTCTACGGGCAAGGTGGCGCGCAACGTCGTTCGCGAACGGAGCCGCGAAACCCGGCGACAGAACCGGATAGACCGGCGCCATGACAAGCGGCTGCAAGTTGGGGTCGACATTCCGAGCAAGGAAGACATCCGAGCCATGCTGACGCACGCGCAAGGGCGATGGCGCCCATTGATCGTGACAGCGGTCTTCACCGGCCTACGGGCGAGCGAGCTGCGCGGGCTGCAATGGGGCGATGTTGATCTCGAGGCAGGGCAGCAGTTGACCGTGCGGCAGCGTGCCGATCGCTGGGGCACGATTGGTTCGCCCAAGTCGCACGCCGGCAAGCGGACGGTGCCGCTCGCGCCGATGGTGGTCAATGCATTGAAGGAATGGTGGCCGGCCTGCCCCGAGGGCGCGGCTGGGTTGGTGTTTCCGAACACCAAGGGAAACGTCGACTCGTTGCCAAACATGCATCGGCGCGGGCTCGGCGCCTTGCAGATTGCCGCGGGGATCGCCACACCAGGCAGGGACAAAAAAGGCAAGCCGGTCATGAAACCGAAGTACGGGCTGCATTCGCTCCGCCACGCCGCGGCGAGCCTGTTCATCGAACAGGGCTTTTCGCCAAAGCGGGTACAGACGTTGATGGGCCACTCGTCGATTCAGATGACGTTTGACACCTACGGTCATCTGTTCCCGGCCGCCGACGACGATCGTGTCGCGATGAGCCAGTTGCAGGCTCGGCTCGTCGGCTGATCGCCCACTCTATTGCCCAGCGGCTGCCGCCGCTCAGCATATAGCGGATGAAAGCTGCTGCATTGTGGCGACCGGCATCCGGCGCGGCATACCGGCGTCGCGATCGGCGAATCGGTAGTTATCACTCTCAGGCGGCCGGTGTCGGTCTTGCGATCGTGCGGAGTGGCCGAGCGGCTGAAGGCGGTGGTGTGCTAATGCGTGAGCATCGCTACCGCCCCATGTGCCCGCGTCCCCAATCGTAAGGGTTTCTGAGGGCTCAGGCTGTCCGCCGGCGTATTTTCTCCCGCTTGATGTCTGCCCGTGCCCCGCTGTCCGGTGCCAATTTGGGTGCCACTTCGTAGCCCAGCCAGCGATCATCCGCTGCCGAACCCAAACAGGTCATCAGCAGCTCGCGCGAGCGTCGACCGGTTATGCCCCCAATGCGGTCCTCTCATATCTGCTCCAGAACTGACGCGTTACGGCCGCCTTGACAGCCATTTGGCGGAACGCGCAGTTGCTTGCGGCGGTCAGGCAGGCAGACGCACAGCTCCTCGACCCCACCCTGTCCACCTCGCGAACGCGCGCCCACCGAGTTCCATTGGCGGGCTCCCGCGAGCACTTTACAACGGTACGGCTGGATCGTCCGGAAACCACCAAAATTCGATTGCAGTCGGCATAGCCAGGATGGGTTTCCAAATTCAGCGGCCCGAACCTTTCGCGAGCTATGACAGATCGTCGAGCAACGCCTTTGCCGCTTTGAGATCGGCGGTCGCGAACCCTTCGGTAAACCGGTTGTAGACCGGCTGGAGGAGTGCCGTCGCATCGGCGGAGCGACCGTGAGCGCTCAGCAGCCGGGCAAGGCTCGTGGCGCAGCGCAGTTCCCAGGAGAGCGCGCCTTGCCGGTGCGCCCAGTCGAGCCCCTTCCGGAAGTGATCCTCGGCCGCCGGAGTGGCTCCGGACGCCCCTTCCAGCAGGAGAAGCTCGCCCTTAATGCGCAGCAACTCGGCATTCACCCAGCGTTCTTCAGTGCGTTCAGATCGCTCCATCGCCTCCTCGATCGTGGCGAGTCCGTCGGCGATCTGCCCGGCACGGCCCAAGGCTTCTGCCATCTCACTCAAGAAAGCGAGGAACTGTAAGGCGGACCTGGCTTCGCCGAGTTCGTCCAAGCCGGCGCGCAGCAGCTGCAGTCCCGTAACGAGATCACCGCGCCTGATGACGAGTACTGCCTGGTGGCAGCGGCTCCAGGCGCGAAAGAGCGCCAGCGCATGCCTTGTCGAATCGCCGAGCAGCATTTCCACGTAATGCTCCACCGCGGCCAGATCACCCCTGGACAGCGCGATCGGGCATGCCGCCAGGGCGAGCGCGATACCCAGCGACATTGCGTGATTGGTCGCCTGAGCGTCCGCCACGCTGCTTTCGGCGGTCCGCATCGCCTGATCCGGCAACCCCTGTAGCCACAGAACCCTTGCAAGGTAGACGCGCGTCGTCACCCGCTGGTCGGTCTGGAAGCGAACCATTTCCGACCTCTGCGCAGGAGGGAAATAGTGAGCGAGCACCCGCTCGAGATGGTTCCGCGCGTTGGCCAAATCGCCCATGTAATGCTGCGATGTCCCGATCATTCGCTCACCGATCCACCGATCGCTCAGCTCGGACCGCGTCGCCGCCAGAGCATGGAACCTTTGCGCCAGGGTCAGAGCGACGCCATGGTGGCCGCCGCTGATGTGATGAGAGGACCACAGGCCCCAGACCGTGCGCAGCTGGTACTCCACGTTACCGAGGCTCACGGCAATCTCGAGGGCCTTTATCCAGGCTGCGCGGATTTCGGGAACGCCACCTCTGGTGTACGCCAGCGACGTGCCCAGCGCGGCGAGGAGTTGCATCTCGCGGCGCGCGTCCCGGCCGGCACCGGCACCGATAGCGACGAGAGCCCGCTCGACCCGGCCGCGGCACTCCTCCATTAGCGACAAATGCATCCACAAGGGAACCGCTGCGGCAGTCAGCGCTACGCCGATCGACGCGTCGCCACCGGGCGAAAACGCCCAGTCGAGTGCCGCGCGCAAATTGTCCATTCTCGGGCCGTAATCTGCCAGCCATTCGTCGGCTGGCCGCGTCTCCGCCTCCACCTCGGCGCCTTCAAAAAGATCCAGATAGCGTGCGGCATGGCGTCGCGCCACCACGTCGACCTCGCCACCTTGAACGAGCTTCTCGAGCGCATAAGCTCGGGTTGTCTCGAGCAGCCGATAGCGGACGATTGCGCCGCCAGCGTCCGCGGTGACGAGCGATTTCGCGACTAGGTTGGCAAGGCAATCAACGACCTCCGACGCCGCAATCGCGCCATCCGCCGCTACCGCACTCGCGGCCTGCATTGTGAAGCCGCCAGCGAAAACTGCCAGGCAATTCAGCACTACGCGCTCGGGTTCGGTCAAGAGCTCGTAGCTCCAGTCAAGCGTCGCTCGCAGCGTCTGATGACGCGGCATCGCCGTGCGATAGCCGCCCGCGAGGAGTCGGAAACGATCGTCGAGCCGGGCCGCAAGGCCCTCAATCCCAACGGCCGCCGCGCGCGCCGCGGCAAGCTCGATTGCCAGCGGGATGCCGTCGAGGCGACGACAAATTCCGGCGATTCCGGTCGCGGCGCGCACGTCGGACAGGAACTGTGGCGCGGTCGCGCGGGCCCGCTCGACGAACAGCTGGACGGCGCCGTAGCGAAGCGGGTCCTCGCCATCCGGGCTGCCCTCTCCGGGGACAGCGAGCGGCGGTACCGGATAGACCCACTCGCCCTCGACCCGCAGCGGCTCGCGGCTGGTCGCGATCACCCGTATTCCGGGGTCCGCTCGCAACAGCGCCTCGGCCATTTGCGCCGCAGCGTCGACCACATGCTCGCAATTGTCGAGCACCAGCATGAGCTGCTTCGAGCGCAGCGCGTTCGCGACAGATAGCGGCGATGCCGCGCCTGAAGCGAGTTCGATCCCGAGCGCGGTAGCGACGGTGACCGGAACAAGCTCGGGATCCGACAGCGGCGCCAGCTCGATGGCCCAAACTCCATCGGCAAATCTTGGCAGCAGGTTGCGCGCGGCCTCAAAGCCGAGCCGGGTCTTGCCGATGCCTCCGGCGCCGGTCAGGGTGACGAGGCGGTGGGAGGTGCTGAGGTCCAGGACCTCGTCCAACTCGGCGTCGCGGCCGATCAGCTCGGAAACCGGCTCCGGCAGGTTTGTCGGCGGGCGGGATGGCGCGGGCGTCGGTTGAAGGCCCCCCGCACTTGTCTGCGCATCTGGCCTCGCCGAGAACGTGCGGATCTCGCCAGTGAACTGGTACCCGCGCCCGGAGATCGTACGGATCAAGTCACGGTCCGCTCCGAACGCTCTGCGTAGCGCAGAGATTTGATGTTGGAAGCTATTCTCCTCGATGATTCGATCCGGCCAGACGCGGTTCATCAGGGTGTCTTTGCTGACGACAGCCCCCGAGGCTTCGATCAGCACCAGCAGAACGTCGAACGCGCGCCCACCGACCTCCAACGGCCGGCCATCGGCGATGAGTTCGCGCCGGTGTGGCAAAACACGGAAACGGCCAAATTCGATCGCCGCTGGCGCTTGGGCGGGATCCATAATGGGCAATCGTAGAATCAGTTACTCGAATATCGAACATCTAATTTCCGAAAATTTCCGATTTTTTCCGATCCGGACGCGTATTGGCGGTGCGCCGGAACACTGGGACGTCGGACCTCCACCGCCCCAAAAACCATGGTTGCGCCAGCGGCTTTTACCCTTCAGATCGACTGCCGCGGAGCCATCGTCGACGTCATCAGTAACGTCAAAATCCACCCCGAGATAATAACTCGGGCAATCCCTGAGTCTGGCTTGGTCAGCTCTCTTCCAAACTTCTCAGAAGTATTCCGGCAGTGCCCAGGACTTACCAATCGGCACAGCCTACTTATGGGGACGCGGACCCGGCAATGACGGGACGCGTTCCAGCAGGAGCACAGGCAAATGGAGACGGTCGGTTTTCTTGATGCCTTCCCATCCGCGCTGCCCGCCGGCTGGGACACGCGGCGCATCGGTAGCGCCCTGAGCGGCGACGCAGGCCAGGCCGACAGCGACTTCTCGACGACCTTGCTGGCGATGGCCGGTCACGATTTGCGTCAGCCGTTACAGGTCATCACCAGCGCGCACGAGGTCCTGGCGCAAACCCTCGACAGCGAGGAGCAGCGCGAGGAACTGATGCAGGCCCGGAATGCGACGGCGCAGCTGGCTGGCATGCTCGGCCAACTGGTCGAGGTTCTAGAGCTGTGTGAGCTATCGGGTGATGACCTGCATGTTCCGGTACCGCTGCGCCGCATTCTCGAGGATCTCGCGGCTGAGTTCGCCGAAATGGCGCGGCGGAAAGGGATCACGCTCGTCGTCACGGCGGCGCGCGGTACTGCCATCAGCAACCCGGTTCTGCTGACCGGCATTCTGCGGAACCTGATGCGTAACGCGATCGACTACACGCCCGCCGGCGGCAGCGTGTGGGTCACTTGCCGCCGTTGTGGCCCGGAGCTGCGCATCTCAGTGCGTGATACCGGTGTCGGCATCCGCGCTAGCGCGCTCTCGGTGATATTCGGCGCCTTTCAGCGGGCCGATCAAAGCCGGACGGACGGTCTCGGGCTCGGGCTCTACATCGTGAAGCACGCGGCCGATCTGCTCGGGCACCGCGTCGAAGTCCGCTCGGCCGAGGGGCGCGGCTCGTGCTTCAGCGTGGTGGCCAACGCAGCTCGGTACAGCGCGCCGGCGCCAACCCGATCAAACGCGATTTCATGGCGGCGCGAACTCTGCGCCACGTCCAGATCGTAAAATGCTTGTGCCCCGCGAAAGTCGTCACAGGGAGAGCTAAACATGGCCAAGACCGTAGCGGATCAATTCGCCGATACGCTCGCGGCAGCCGGCGTCAAGCGCATCTACGGCATCGTCGGCGACAGCCTCAACGGCCTCACCGACGCAATCCGCCGGCAGGGCAAGATCGAGTGGGTCCATGTCCGGAACGAGGAAGTTGCCGCGTTCGCCGCCGGTGCGGGCTTTTCGATTGCCATCGCTCGCGCGTGCCGGTGCTCGGCATCGCCGCGCAGATCCCCTCGTCCGAGATCGGCAGCGGCTATTTCCAGGAAACGCACCCGCAGGAGCTGTTCCGCGAGTGCAGTCATTATTGCGAGCTGGTCTCCGGAGCCAACCAGATGCCGCGCGTGCTCGAAGTCGCGATCCGTCAGGCGGTCGGCAAGCGCGGCGTGTCGGTGGTGGTGATCCCAGGCGACGTCTTACTGCAGTCCGCGGTCGATGCCCCGGCGCCAAAGCCCGACGGCTTGCTTCCGCGGCAGCCGGTCGTGGTGCCCGCGAAGAGCGATCTCGACAGGCTCGCGGCGCTGCTCAACGGTGACGCGGGGGTGACAATCCTCTGCGGCTCCGGCTGCGCCGGCGCACATGCCGAGCTTCTGGCGTTGGGCGAGCGCCTCAAAGCGCCGATGGTGCACGCGCTCCGCGGCAAGGAGCATGTCGAGTGGGACAATCCCTATGATGTCGGCATGACCGGGCTGATCGGCTTTTCGTCCGGCTACTACGCGATGCTCGACTGCGACGTGCTGTTGATGCTCGGGACCGATTTTCCCTACCGCCAGTTCTATCCGCACGGCAGTGGCATCAAGATAGCCCAGCTCGATTTGCGCCCGGAGAATATTGGTCGGCGTGCGCCGGTCGACCTCGGCGTCGTCGGCGATGTGAAGGCCACGCTCACCCCGCTCGTGCCACTTCTCCAGCAAAAGGCCGACGGCAGGCGTCTGGAGCAAGCCCGCGCGCATTATGCCAAGGCGCGTCGGGCGCTCGACGAACTTGCGGTCGGCGCTGCGGGCAAGCACCTGATCCACCCGCAGCAGATCGCCAAGGCGATCAGCGACCAGGCGTCGGTAGATGCCGTCTTCACCTGCGATGTCGGATTACCGACGGTTTGGGCGGCCCGCTATCTGGCGATGAACGGCAAGCGGCGCCTGCTCGGCTCCTTCTTCCACGGGTCGATGGCCAACGCGATGGCCCAGGCGATCGGCGCGCAATCGTCGTTTCCCAACCGGCAGGTAATCTCGCTCTCGGGCGATGGCGGGTTCTCGATGCTGATGGGCGACTTCCTCAGCCTCGTGCAGCTCGACCTGCCGGTGAAGGTCGTGGTGTTCAACAACGGCGCGCTCGGCTTTATCGAGCTCGAGCAGAAATCGACCGGCTTTCTCGATTTCGGCACCGAGTTCAAAAACCCGAACTTCGCGGCGATGGCCGAGGCCGTCGGCATTCGCGGTATCCGGCTCGAGAGGCCGGACGATGTTAATGACGGGCTTGCCGCGGCGCTCGCCCATAAGGGCCCGGTGCTGGTCGACGCCGTCGTCAACCGGCAAGAGCTTGCCATGCCGCCCGCGGTCACGACGGAGATGGCGAAGGGCTTCACGCTCTTCATGGTGAAGGCCGTAATGAGCGGGCGAGGCGATGAGGTGATCGACCTCGCCCGCTCAAACCTCTGGCGTTAAACGGCAGAAATCCCATGGACCTGACGGCACTTCTTCTGTCGCGAGTGCAATTTGCGTTCACGGTGTCGTTTCACATCATCTTCCCGTCATTCACGATCGGGCTGGCGATGTGGCTCACCGTGCTCGAGGCGCTGCATCTCGCGACCGGCCGACCGACCTATCGCGTGGTCTTCGAGTTCTGGCTCAAGATCTTCGGCGTCGCATTCGGTCTTGGTGTGGTTTCCGGCGTCGTCATGGCGTTCGAGTTCGGCACCAACTGGAGCGAGCTGTCGCGGATGTCGGGACCGATACAGGGGCCGCTGCTGTCTTACGAGACCTTCACCGCGTTTTTCCTTGAGGCGAGCTTCTTCGGGATTCTGCTCTTCGGCCGTCCGCGCGTGCCGCCGTGGTTCTACCTGTTTTCAACAGGGATGGTGGCTCTAGGAACCACGCTTTCGGCCTACTGGATCATGGCCAACAACAGCTGGATGCAGGTGCCGGTCGGTTATGTCGTCGAAAACGGCGCGTTCGTTCCGAACGATTGGGTGAAGATCCTGTTCAGCCCGGTGCTGTGGGTACGATTCCCGCACATGCTGCTCGCCTCATACATCACCGGCGCCTTCTGCGTCGCCGCCACCGGAGCATGGTACCTGCTGCGTCGAGAGTTCCACGCTGAAGCTCACATCATGCTCCGCATGGGACTCTCCCTCGCCGCCGTCCTGCTGCCGGTACAGCTGTTTTTCGGTCACCTCGTCGGCGAATACGTCCATGATTACCAGCCAGTCAAGTTTGCCGCGATCGAAGGTCGTTGGCACGATGAGCAACCGGCGAGCGAAGTACTGATCGCGCTGCCCGATCCGGGATCGGAGACGAACCGTTACGCGATCAGCATTCCGATCCTCGGCAGCCTGATCGGGAGCATGAGCTTTACCTCCAAGG
>WNFD01001719.1_pt1 | contig 22042 bp, 21 predicted proteins | sample 5400491 | NCBI WGS metagenome assembly WNFD01 (sample SAMN13153343, study PRJNA577476) | soil metagenome | isolation source: 120 cm saprolite under Douglas fir tree site 2 hole 2 replicate 2 | place: USA:California | collected 2015-04-18
CAATCCGAGTCAACGACTTCGTCAATCGTGGCCCGGAATTCGATGGGCTATACGTGTACCAACCCGTGCTCGAGGCATGTTGTCGCGTCATCGGTCAACCATTCAAACTCAGTACAATGCACGCGAGGACCGTGCGACCATACTCCCGGGCACAGAATCTTCATGTGGACTTCAGACGCGAAGTGGATGGCTGGCCGATGGTAGGGTTCATTATGATGGTGGGTGAGCTTCGCAGCGACAACGGGGCCACTCGGTTTGTGCCGGGTTCACACAAATGGCTCACAATTCCGCCTGACTTTCCGAAGGACACATCTGCGGACTACGAGGGCCACACATTGGCGTGTGGCCCGGCGGGTTCAGTCATTGTTTACAACGGGTCAGTCTGGCACGGACACACGGCAAACCGGATCGGCGAGCCTCGGCGTTCAATCCAAGGCGCGTATATCTCCCGAGATGCCGAGCCGGCCGTCAACCAGGCTGCGCGCATACGTCCGGAGACTCTCGGTCGAATTGGTCACCTCGCGAAGTACGTGCTAGCCGTCTGACACGTCGTTGGACCGGAGCGTGCGACCGTGTTCCGCAACTTGCTCCCTTGATCGTCGAGAAGTAACAGATCGTTCCTTTGAAGGAGTGTAGTTCGGTTCCAGGTTACAAGACAACACTATGAAACCGTCAAGCTTACGCTTCTCGCTGGTGCTGGCACTTTTTCTAGCACTCACCGTTTCCGCACAGACTACCGACAACTATCAACCCGGTCCGGATTCAATCCCGCAGCCCGGCGTGCCAAAAGGCGAGATACTCAAGTTCACTTTTGCTAGCTCAAAGATTTTCCCCGGCACGACACGCGACTACTGGGTCTACGTGCCCGCGCAATACAAGCCTGATAAGCCCGCCTGTGTCTTCGTATGCCAAGACGGCATTCGTTATCAGGCGCCCACCGTCTTCGACAATCTTATCAACAGAAAAGAGATGCCGGTTACCATTGGGGTGTTTGTCGCGCCCGGCGTGGTGAAAGCAACTGACGCTAATGCCGCGCTCGATCGCTTCAATCGCAGCTTTGAATACGACGGCCTCGGCGATGACTATGCACGCTTTCTGCTCGAAGAATTATTACCCGAAGTCGAAACAAAAAAGACGTCCGATGGGCGGGCGCTAAAGCTTTCTCACGACGGGAATGACCGCGCAATCGGTGGCGAAAGCAGCGGCGCCATAGCCGCATTCACCGTGGCGTGGGAACGGCCCGACGCATTCACGCGAGTATTCAGTTCGATTGGGACCTATGTCGATCTGCGCGGCGGCATGCGTTACCCAACTCTGATTCGCAAGTACGAGCCAAAACCCCTTCGGGTTTTTTTGCAGGACGGTTCGAGCGACCTGAATATCTATGCCGGCGATTGGTGGATGGTGAACCAAACAATGGAGCGCGCCTTTCAGTTCGCGGGCTACGAGGTGCAGCACGCCTGGGGCGATGGCGGGCACACCGGCAAACACGCTACCGCGGTGTTCCCCGACGCGATGCGCTGGCTTTGGAAGGATTGGCCGAAGCCCGTCACGGCGGGCCCATCGCAGAATGCCACGCTGGCCAGCATCTTGCTTCCGGGCGAGCAGTGGCAGTTGGTAGGCGAAGGTTACAAGTCGACCGAGGGCCCAGCGGTCAACAGCAAGGGCGAGGTTTTCTTTAACGACATCGGTAGCAGTAAGATTTATAAGGTGGGACTGGATGACCAGGTGAGCCAATTCATTGCCAACTCCAGGAGAGGCAGCGGCCAGGCATTTGGTCCTGACGGCCGGCTCTACGCGGTGGCTGGCGGCGACCAGGAAGTAATAGCCTACTCCACCGACGGCAACGCGAAGGTAATCGCCCGAGGGTTCGTGGGCAACGACATCGTCGTAGCCCACAACGGCAACATCTACGTCACCAATCCCCCGCCGGACAATATGAACGAACCGAGCAAGGTCTGGTTGATCAAATCAAATGGCGAAAAGACTGTCGTCGACACAGGTATCAAGTATGCCAACGGCATCACGCTCTCGCCTGACCAAACACTGCTCTACGTCGCCGACTACCGATCGCACTGGGTCTACAGTTACTTCATCAAGCCGGACGGAACGCTTGATTTGAAACAGCGCTACTACTGGTTGCACGTGCCGGACACTTCCGACCGCAGCAACGCAGACGGAATTCGAGTGGATCGCGATGGACGCCTTTACGTCGCTACGGCGATGGGGATACAGGTCTGCGATCAGGCCGGCAGGGTGCAGTGCATTATTCCCACGCCGAACCGCCGGCCTTCCAACCTTGCTTTCGGTGGGGAACATTTCGATACGCTTTACGTTACCTGCGGCGACCGGGTCTACAAACGCAAGCTGAAGGTTACTGGCGCCAACGCCTGGGACAAACCGAACAAGCCTCCAGCGCCTCGACTGTGATTCTCGAATCGCGTAAGACTCAAGGTTGTTGACTATTTGTCTCGACCCATGGAACGTGTCGCGCTGGAAGATCTCATTGATAAACTTGCGGGTCTCCACCAATACAATGCTTGCCAGAGCTTCAGCAGTCGACGTTTTGAATGAAAAAGGCGAGTTCGACATTGCCGACGTCCGGCGCCGCGGCTTGGGTTACTTGGTCAGCGCAATAAAGACGCGCACCGTCACCTACCCCAACGGCACAGTCGCAGTTACCCGCGAGTTCAAAATGGAGAACCGCAAGGGCTTTCTCGAACTCATGGGCACTCATCACGATCTCTGGAACCCTGTAATCAAAGATCCGGATGCTGTTCTCGCCAGCATCCTTGGCTACGCGAGAGGAGCGTTGCCGGCGAAACTAGACGAGCCAGATGCGATCGACCTCGAGTCAACCGAGCTGCCGGCGGATGTAGCCTTGGATACCAACAGAGAGCATGACTTGGAAAAGCGAACTGAATCGGAGGCCGGGGAGTTGGACGACGAACTTAACGCGAATCAGCAACTCACCGATGGGCGAAGGTTGGAGCGCCAAGTCTCGGCGACCTACGAACCAACGCCCCAAGAGTTCCCCGTTTCAAATCCGCTGACACCCTCGAAGGTGGAGTTCGACGAGAAAGCTTCTGTCGGGAACACCCTCAAGGGGTACAGGAAGCTCAACGGCGAGAAAGCAGTGACCCGTAAGGACAATTCAGTCGAAGCACCACAGAACTACGCGCCTGTCTCAGGCTCCAGGACACTTCTATGATTGGTTCTCAGAGGTACAGCCGATGAATCAGAAATCGCCCAATTCAAACGAGCCGCGGCCGATCTCCGACGTAGCGCTGAAGCCACGAACGGCTTACTCAACTCATCCGCGAGTACAGAGAGCATTTCGGAGGCTGGTAAACTGGAAGAAATACGAGGAGCAACAGCGCCAACTCTCCACGAAGAACTCGAAAACGTAGACCCACCCATGATTGATGGCAAAAAGGTGGTTTCGCCGAGGAAACCAGAACACCAAGCCTTTCTGTTGACTTCCATTTCAGATTGGAATAGAAGCAAGGCACCAAACGCATAGCTTACCAGCATTTCGTCGGGGGTAGCGCTCAACTCGCGACCGTTAGGTACTCGGCAGCAGAGGAGGAGTCAATAGATCCAGACACCACACTGGAACGCCTCAACTACTTTCAGGGCCAGTTGCTCTCTGTTTCTGACCTGACGGCTGAACAGGAGTACTTCTTGGCAAAACATCGTCGCCATAACCGGTACCTCCACGGTTGGGGGGTTGTGAGCGGACTCAAAGTAACGATGCCGGATTCCTCGGAGATTGTTGTCGAACCCGATGTGGCAATCGACTGCGCTGGAAACGAGATCCACGTGGGCGCTCAATTGAGATTGAAGATTCCAAAGAGTCCGGATGTGCACTTCGTAGTTCTTCAATATACCGAGACCAAGACTTCCCCAGTACCGAACGTCTTAGCTTCCGCACCCACAACAGCCCAGGAACTAATGTTCACGAGGATCAGAGAGGGATTTCTCATAGACATCGCGGACGCTGATCCAGCATCCGATCATAGAAGGAACGGAACGGGGACACCTGGCTGTGGCCGTCTACACCAATTGTGCATCGCCCGTCTCAAGAAGGGCCTCCACAGTTGGAAAGTCGAGCTAAGAGGGCGCCGGCGGAAACGATGATGAGGGCCATTGGATCCGACCGGCTGCGAACAATTTGAAAACAGGCAATCTTCGGAGCGCACGAAGTCGTAGCCGCGCCGACAGGCAACAAATTGGACGCGAGCGGCGGGGGCGTGTTTCGCAAGATAATTGGTCCGGCGATGCTTGATTTGATTCGCGCCGCCGCGTCAACTCAACCGTTGGGCAGCTTCGCCTTGTGGAGAATTATTACCGACCGTTTAGGAACAATCGACTTATCGTGGCGTTGAGCCTTATGGACGGTTCATCAAGATTCTCTGACACTAAAATGGAGGCAAACATGAGCGTAAAACTTATGCTGATGTTCTTTGTGATGTTCTTGGGTGCATTATCAGCGCACGCACAATCCCCCGTAGAGGAAGTCGGCGACGAGAAGGAGCCGAAACTGCGCGTAGAATTGCTGCAGCTTGTTAGAGATGATCAGAACGTTCGAGCGGAGTTTGACCAGTATCGGAAGCGCCATGATTTGCTGGGCATCGACGAGAAAGCGCTTAATGAGAAGCTGAATAAAAATCCAAAATTAAAAGAAGGATTTCAGGTGCTCTCGCTCCGGCTACAGGAGAGTGAAGACGCTAGACTTTTTCGCGTGAAACAAATACTTGTGAAGTACGGTTGGCCTGGCCGAACTCTGGTGGGCACTGAGGGCGCGAAGGCTGCGTGGTTGCTCGTGCAGCACTATGATAGAGATGTGACATTCCAAAGGCGCGCGTTGGAACTGATGAAGCTTTTGCCAAAAGGTGAAGTCGAGAATACGCATATCGCGTATTTGACTGATAGTGTGTCCCTCAGGGAGGAATTTAACCAGAATCAAGTCTATGGGACGGTGTTGACCAACGAAAACGGGAAATTGGTCCCGAAGCAACTCTTTGAGGGAGTGAATGTTGATAAGCGCCGTGCCGAACTGGGGCTACAGCCTTTAGCTGAGTACATCCGCAGGCAAACTGAGGCGCTCCTACCAAGACGGCCGGCGCAAAAAATCGGCGATGGCCCAAAGCCGGAATTGCGCGCCGAATTGTTACAGCTCGGCGCGGATGATCAGAACATTCGGGGAGAGTATGACACGTATCGCAGGGCGCATGGCCTGTTTGGCATTGATGACAAAACCCTGAATGAGAAGCTGAATAACGATCCGGAATTAAAGAAGGGCATGTTGTTTATCGCCTTGCGGATGCAGCTGGCTGACGATGTTAGACGTATTCGCATGAAGCAGATAATTGTTAAGTACGGTTGGCCTCGGCGAACTCTGGTGGGCACTGAGGCCGCGACGGCTGCCTACCTGATCGTTTCGCACTCTCAGGATCTACCTCTTCAAAAATTGAGTTTAGAATTAATGACGAAATTGGGAACGACCGAAGTTGAGAACACGCAGATTGCGACTTTAACTGATCGGATTCTTCTCGCCGAAGGTAAGAAACAGCGGTATGGGCAAATGTATAGCTTTGCTGCGGACGGAATGCCTATTCTGAAACCCATTGAAGACGAAGTGAATGTTGATAAGCGCCGTGCCAAGCTTGGGCTGCAGCCCTTAGCTGAGTACCTCCACCAGGAAAGTGAGAGATTCCTGCCGAAGCGAAAGAAGTCGTAATGATGTCTTATAAAATGGCAGAACCGGCTGGCTGAAAAGATATAATGGAAACCTCGATGCCTTTAAAGCGCGTTACCCCAGTTGGCATGGCTCTTTTGAATGACGACGATGCCCAACAACTTCGTTGGACGCGAGCGGCGGGGGCGTGCTTCGTAAGATAATTGGTCCGGCGATGCTTGATTGAGTTCGCGCCGCCGCGTCAACTCAACCGTTCGATTGCTTCTCTTAACGATGAATCCAATCCGCCGAAACACTCTATTGGTTGCATCCCTGGTCGTCGTTTGCGCGCTAGTCTCCTTCGTCTGGATCTTTCAGAGGCGCTCTGGCCCTCTCGACACGTTTCCACGTTTGTATGCAGCGGTTCAATGTTCGGATTCGTCTCATACGGCTGCTCTTTACCTTCGGAAAACGGTTTGGGTTTGTCCCGCTGAATGCGTTGAAGCCCTTGTTCAAGTTCGTGATGCTCAAAACATAGTTGTGTATAACGAGCGGTTAACAACCCTCGATACGTGGCGCGACATTACGGAAATTGATCCCCGTTTACAGTGCACGGACTCGAGCGTTAAGGTTACCGGGAGGCAACCGGATTTCGTTCGCGAATTTGATGTCGCGGAACTGAAATTGAAATAATCTATCGGCGCAATCGAACAAATCGTTGGACGCGAGCGGCGGGAGCGTGTTTCGTAAGATAATTGGTCCGGCGATGCTTGATTGAATTCGCGCCGCCGCGTCAACTCTGCCGTTGGGCACACTCTCTGATATGCAAGAAGCCGGAACCACGACTTGGAAAAAACGAATCGATCGCCCGCTCGGTGTGTACTTAATCACAATTTACGATTTCTTGGTTGTAGGACTCATACCATTACTAACCTTCGTTTTGTTCCTTCGCAACTCAGATACTGAAAATGTCGTTGCCCGCAACCATGTTGTCGGTCGGATTACGTTGTCGTGATGGCTACCTCAGTTTGGGCTTGCGTCGGTGACAACACTGGTCGTTGGTTGCTACTGTCGGCGGTCACTCTGACTGCGGTCATGTGGATCATAAACGCGGTGTTCATTCTCTCTAATATGGATCTTTCGAGCCGCGAAAAACCCAGCGTAATTGGTTTCATATCACGCGGCATTATTTCCCTGGCGCTGAACTGGTGGTATTTCAATCGGAAAACCACAGTCGCTTATTACAAACGCGATGGGCCTGCTGCCTGACGTGTGCCCAACAAATCGTTGGACGCGAGCGGCGGGAGCGTGAACTGCAACGATGAATGCTGAACGCGGAAGGATGAATTGAAATCGCGCGCCGCGTCAACTCAACCGTTCGGTGGCTTCTCGATGTGAAGGGAGTCATGTTAAAGAAAACAATATCTCTAATTGCGCTATTACTCGTGATAACTTGCGCGGCACTTCCTGCCGGCAGCCGAATCTTCCGGAATCCCAAAGAGCGTCCGCGACGGCCGCTGGCTCAAGCCATGCAAATCGCGGACGAAGCGCAGAATCTGAACGAGGTCTCTCCCAAGAATGACAAGACGTTTTATCATTCAGACGCTGAGTCGCTCGACAGGTGGCTCGATTCTGTGCGGCGGCAACACAACCTCCCAGCTTTGGGTGCGATCGTATTTCGCGCTGATTCGGTGCTGGCTCGAGGTATCGCGGGTGTGCGGCGCGCAAACGCCCCTGACCCCGCCGAGTTGTCGGACCGATTCCAGTTGGGCTCCAATACAAAGGCGATCACCGCCACAGTGGTCGCAACACTCGTTGAGGAAGGAAAGCTGAAGTGGACGACGACGCTTGCGGAGGTATTCCCGGATCTGCGCGACTCGATGGATGTTGCCTTCCGCGGTGTGACGATGGACCTGCTGCTCTCCCATCACGCCGGCATTTCACCGTTCAAGGATACCGATGACCGCGACTTCAAGAGCATTCCCCGTCTCACTGGAACTCCCACTCAACGGCGCGCCTCGTTCACGGCGTGGGTGCTGCGAGGCAAACCCGCAGGTCCCATTGGTGCGAAGGGAATGTACTCGAACGGCGGCTATACAATTGCGGCAGCTGTCGTCGAGCGGCTGACGGGAGAGAGTTGGGAATCACTCGTGCGCAAACGTGTATTCGGGCCGCTCGAAATCAGTGGTACGTTCGCATGGTCCGATAGCGCTGACCCGAACCAGCCGTGGGGTCACTATGAGATACGGGGCGGCCTGAAACCGATCGATCCACGAAACCCCGATGAACGGCTTCCGCCGATCATCTGGCCAGCCGGTGCGGTGGAACTCTCGCTGAACGACTACGCTCGATTTCTTCAAATCAACTTGCGCGGCCTCCAGGGTCGCGACACTCCGCTGCTGAAGTCGGCGACCATCAAACACCTGCATACTTCGCCAGTATCTGCAGCCGACAACTATGGGCTCGGCTGGGGCGTGCAGGATTTCGACGGGGCTCCCGCGAGCGTCCACACGGGAAGCGCCGGCGCGTTCTATGCAGTCACTATCATTCAGCCAACACGCGACCTCGGCGTCGCCGTGTTCACGAACGCCGGCGGTGAACGCGGTACGGCAGCGGCTACGGATGCGGTCAAAGCCCTCATCCGGCGGTTCGCAAAGTCGGGGTAGGGGCGAGTTGCTAACACCGTCCGCCGAACAAATTGTTGGACGCGAGCGGCGGTCCTTGACGTTCGAAGGATTCATTTGAGGCGCACGAGCGAAAATCTACATCCTTGGAGGGTGGATAAAATGTCAACTCAGAGAATCTTCGGAGGCCAGACAAAACCCGGTGCAACCGACTGGCAACAGTTTGGTGACCCCGCCGCCGGTGACTCGGGTATTTTTGTTGATGTCGATACCAGCAGCGGTAATTTCTCGACGACGCCGATATATCTCGCATCACTGGGCGGGTCCAATGATCACTGGACCGTTACCGGGACCAGTTCAATCTACAACGCTACTCCTTACGGATTTAGTGGCTCGCGCAATGAAGAGTCAAATCAGCGACTTCTTGATGCCATCAAGCGCGGAACGTGGGGGGCAGTGCAATCTCTCCGCCGGGAATCGCATGAGCCGAGTGATACTTGCTGGCTGCATGGTGACAACTTCTGCCTTTCTACATTGCCTGTAGCGGAAGCATCGTCTGCGCCGGATTGAGATTCTTAATTAGGAACGTGCCCAACATGGCGTTGGACCGGAGCGCGGGGCAAAAAGCTGACAGCTATCAGCTAATTGCATTCGCGCCGCCTCAGACGTTGTGCGCTTTCTTTTGATAATGTGGTAAAGCTAATTTGCAAACGAATATGAGAAATCTCAATCTGTTAGTTGTTGTTGCGCTTCTGGCAATTCTGCCTTCGTTTCAAAATCGTGCGTTGGCGCAAAGTTCGCCGATTGATACAACACTCGCATCTCAATATTTTCAAGAAGCTCAAGCCGTGTGCAACCGAGACAACGGCAGACTATGGGGCGTGTCCTTGTGCGCTCCGATGCTTCTTGTTGACCGAAAGACGCGCACGGTTGTCGCTAATCAAGCCGACAAAGAGGGCATCTTGACTAAAGACGGAAATGTTTTCGTCGGACAATTACCCGCGAAGGTGAACATCGCAAATACGGCTACCGAATGGGCTGGCGTGAAATGGACGATGGTTATATTTCCGCTGCCCGAAGACAAAATTCGCCGCGCTAATTTGATGGCGCACGAGATGTGGCATCGTGTTCAAAACGACATCGGCTTTCCGAGTTCCGGCGCGGCAAACAATCATCTTGACTCGCGGGATGGGCGCATGTGGCTGCAATTGGAGTGGCGTGCGTTAGCGGCAGCTTTGATGAGTCGCGGCAAACAGCGTCATCGAGCAATCGCGGACGCGCTCTTTTTTCGCGCTTACCGGAGAGCGGTATTCCCGCAAGCCGCGTCAGAGGAGCGGGAAATGGAGATGCACGAAGGCTTGGCGGAATACACAGGCGTAAGACTAAGCGGGAGTCCGAATTTGAATCAGTATGTAGTTGACAAAGACCTCAAGGAAGCCGCGCAAAAGCAAACCTTCGTGCGGTCTTTCGCTTACGCTTCGGGTCCGGCTTACGGCATTTTGTTAGACGAAACAAAGACAAATTGGCGTAACAATCTGAAGAAAGAAGATGATTTGGGAAGTTTGTTGCAAAAGAGACTTTCCATTAAATTGCCCCAGAACATCGAACAGGCGGCTGAATTACGCGCGAAAAATTATGACAGCAACAAACTCCGAGCTTTCGAGACGGAGCGTGAAAACAATCGCCAAAAACTCCTCGCAGAGTATCGCGCTAAATTAGTTGATGGCGCAGTCTTGGAACTGCCCATATTAAGAATGAGTATGCAAATGAATCCGGGTACTCTCGTGCCGCTTGAACCGATTGGAACAGTTTACCCGGACATCAGAATTGTTGACGCTTGGGGCATTTTAACAGTCACCAAAGGTGCGTTGATTAAATCGGACTTTTCAAAGATTTACGTTTCAGCACCGAGCAGTTTGAGCGCACCGTCTATACAAGGTGACGGTTGGACGCTGGAACTAAACGCCGGATGGACTGTAGCAGCGGGAGAGCGCAAAGGCGACTACGTAGTGAAGAAGTTGGAATCGTGATGTTCGTCGAAGGCAATTTGGTGAACGCATGAGGCCGCGCACAAAGATTCGTTGCAGGTGAGCCGCGATTGCGTGTCCTTCATCAAGTCTCTCTGCTCTCAGGTTGTCGCGACTCGCGCGGCCACCTGAACTCAACCGTTCGACCTCTTCGTCAGGCAAATCCAGTAAGCGATTCTAATGTCGTCATTTTTGTCACAAAAACAGGGGTGGGTGGTGTTGATAGAGAAGAGAGTTTTTTGAGTTCTCAAAATTAAGTTCCGCTAGATTTACTGAATAGGAGAAAATTTGTGAGGAAAATATGGGTTTTATTAATGCTGACAGTAATCTGCGGCGCAACTGTTCTGACTACATTCGGTCAACAGCAAACCACCGCCTCGCAGCCGCAGCAATACTACGACATCCCTATCAACATCGAATCTCCCGTCCAACCCATTCCTGTAAAAGGCGCGAACGGAAAGTGGTATCTGGTTTATCATTTGTTCCTGACCAATCTAGGATTTTCCGACTTGACGCTCAAAAACGTTGAGGTTTCGGACGCGACACGTAAAAATGTTTTAGTCCGCTATGCGGATAAAGAGCTTGCAGAGTATTACCGTTTTAGAACGCTGCTTCCCACTCCGCCGCGCTCGGAGATGCCGAACAAACAATATCCCAGACAGATTTCGAGCGGGCGCACCGGAGTTCTTTTCTTTTGGTTGACGGTTGATTCTCCCGCTGCGATTCCTGTGAGTTTGAAGCATCGCTTCGTTTTCGAGTCGAATCCACTCATCAAATTGCTTCGCGGTTTTGTTTCCGACCGAGAGGGCGGCGAGATGATTTTAGACGATTACAACGTTTTGGTTAGCAACGCCAAACCCGTCGTCATAGGCGCGCCGCTGTCCGGCGGCGACTGGCGGTGCAGCAACGGTCCAGCTTACAACTCAAATCATCAGGTCTTAACCATCAGAGGCGGAAACGTCCGCATTGCACAGCGATTCGCCTGCGATTTCAATAAAGTTGACAAGGAAGGCAACATCCTGCCGAATCCTTTTCCCGACGAGATAACGAACAAGATGTTCTACGGCTACGGCGCGGAAGTTCTGGCAGTAGGCGACGGCAAGGTCGTTTTCGTCAAAGACGGCATTCCAGAAAACGTTCCGCAAGCGTCGGGAGAGATAAAGCCCGCAGTGCCGCTAACGCGCGAAAGCAATGCCGGTAATTGGATTGCGATTGATTTAGGAAATAATCGCTATGCTCTTTACGCGCATCTGCAACCGAACAGCATTCGCGTTAAAGTCGGAGATAGAGTCCGCAAGGATCAGGTCATCGCGCTACTCGGAAATTCCGGCAACGCCGTCGGACCACATCTGCATTTCCATATTGGAAACGAATACCGAATAAACGGCGGCGATTTCAACGGGAACGAAGGTTTGCCGTTTGTCTTTGAGTCATTTGTAGTCGGTGGACAAAAACATAGAATGGAAATACCAATTAACAATACCGTTATGCAATTTCAGTAGAAATGTTTGTTGCGGAAAAACTTTCTATTCAGGCGAGGTCTAACAATTCGATGGACGTGAGCCGGAAACAGTTACTTTCGTGTTGGTTACGTTGTCCGTATTTGCCGCTGTTTCCGCCCACGTCATCTCAAGGTTCGACGCTGCGGGCTCGCGAATGAGCGGAACGAAGCTTAGTGTCAATGAGCAAGGGGAACCTATGAAGAGGATTATCTACGCACTGCTCCTCATCTCATTGTTGGGTGGAACTGTCGCCGCTCAATCCGCGGACTTCAGAAAACTGCGGCGCATGTTTCTGTATGATCGAAAGATGCCGCTTGATGTAAGAGAAATTGGAGTTGAAAACAGAGACGGAATTCAAGTTCATGACATTTCCTACGCTAGTCCAAAAGGCGGACGGGTTACGGCTTATCTCGTCGTTCCTCCCGGTAAAGGTAAATTCGCCGGCCTTATCTTCATGCACGTGCGTCCGGGAAGCCGAGCTATCTTTTTAGACGAAGCCTTATCATACGCGCGCATGGGCGGGGTGTCCTTGCTCATTGATGCACCATTTTCCCGTGCTGGAGAATCGAAACGAGACTTTGACCCGACGGTCACGCATCCTGAAATCGACCGCGATATTTACATCCAAACAGTTATTGATTTGCGTCGAGGCGTGGACTTACTGCTCTCCCGTCACGACATTGACCGAAAACGAATTGGCTTCGTCGGGCACAGCTTTGGCGCACATACTGGCGTGTTGCTTGCGAGCGTAGAAAAACGCATCAAAGGGTATGTGATTATGGCAGGCGGTCCAAGCTTGACTGAGTTCTTGCGTACCAGCACGGTTCCGGGCATTGTTGAAGTGCGTAACTCGCTCACGAAACCACAGCAGGAAAACTACTTCACGACGTTGGCTACGGTTGACCCAATAAACTATGTCCCTTATGTTGCCCCCTCAGCATTGTTCTTTCAGTTTGGTAAACGAGATACCAACCCAACAGAACAAAGCGCGGCTAGATACTTTCAAGCCGCAAGCAATCCAAAGTCTGTCAAATGGTATGACACAGGACACGCTCTCAACGATGAAGCGCGCCATGATCGGGCTCTGTGGCTGCAAGAGCAATTGGGCTTGGGCAAGTTGGATTAGTTTCTGTAACGGAGCGTCGAACAAATCGTTGGACGAGACCGGCGGGTGCGTGTTTCTCAACTAGAATGATTTCGGCTGAGGGCGCTTTGATTCGCGCTGCCGCGTCAACTCAGCCGTTAGCTGGCTGATTAGTATTTCGCCTTCGAGGTGGTTTATGTTGAAAAGAATACTTCTCTCCCTCGTTCTGATGGTCCTGTTTTGCGCTTGGCCGATCCTTAGTGCACAACAGAAACCAAATGTGGACCGCAAGATTTATGAAGCTATCCGAGAACATGAGCCGGAGTGGGGACCCGCTGGTGTAATAGATAACTCACTGGGTGGTTATGTTCTCTTCCCTGGGCCAATGCCAAAGGGAACAATCGGTCTCGGGGACATTTGGTTGATGCGTCGAGGGGACGAGATTCGGCACGCGGTGCAGTCTGGAGAGGTCATCATCATCCATTTGTACGAGGTCGCATCACCGACAGAGGCCGCTCAATGGCTTAATCGTCTCACCGAGGCGAGCTATCTCAACGACTTGCGAAGGCGAGGATGGGAAGTCACGAAATACGAAGTCGCAGATGAGGCATACGTAATAGAGTATGACGGAGAAAGAAAGAGCTCCCCAAACTCTTACGGCTACTTCAGGAAAGGCAAGATAGTAGGTGAGATCAGTGGCAAGGAGTTAAGCGTCGTGGAGCGGTTCACGACGCTCATCAGCGCACAAATGCCGGCCAGCTAACAAAACGTTAGACGCGAGCGGAATCAGCGGGCTTCTAATCGAGAAGGAGTCCATCGCGCGGTTCCTTCCCGCCGCGTCAACTCAACCGTTATGCTGCGTCGCCTTTGGAGGTAAAAATATGACCATCTCGATTCTTGCCACTGTGCTTCGCGCGATGTGGTTCATTGGCGAGATGGCTCATGCCTATCATCGGAAGGTCACGCCTGCCAAAGATTGGGACAGGTCATCTTTGAAAATCCTGAAGTTGGCTACACTAGCTGTACCTGTCGGGGTCATTGTAGGCTTCACTGATGTCGGACATATCCACACCGAAGGCAATTTTCTGGGAGCAGTCGGATTCGCCCTGATGCTTGTAGGTATCTCTATTCGATGGGTAGCGATTCACACTTTGGGCAGGTACTTCACCCGCACCGTCACCATCATGGATGGCCACCGCATTATTCGCAGCGGCTTGTACCGGTATCTGCGTCACCCTTCTTATGCAGGATACTTGCTTGGGAACCTTGGTTTAGGAATGGCGTACTCAAATTGGCTCAGTATCGTTATTATTTTTGTGCCTACTCTCGCCGCGTCGCTTTACCGCATCAGTATTGAGGAGGATGCGCTGTTGGAGAATTTCGGTGACGAGTATTTTGAGTACGCCAGAAGCACAAAGCGTCTGATCCCGAAGGTATATTGAGTGGTTTCATTCCCGGCAGCATAACAAATCGTTGGACACGAGCGGCGGAAGCGTCTTTCGTAACTAACTCGGTGCCGCGAAGGGTGCTTTGAGTCGCGCCGCAGCGTCAACTCAACCGTTGGGTTGCGCTTTGTGCCGACGCGCGGAACAATAAGAGACTGGATCAAAGATTTAACGCTGTGCTCAGTTTCTTTAAGAAGTGAACAGAACCTCAAAACTTGCAAGGCTTATATGCCTACTGATCGTTCTCGGCGCATTTTTCTGCTTCGTTGCAGGCATTGAGTGGCGACGGGCGGAAGCGCAGGCAACCAACGGCAGGATTGCGTTCACCAGCGACAGTACCATCTACACGATAAACCCTGATGGCTCAGGCATCACACAACTGACGCCCAGCGGTAGCGGTACCTTCGATCGTTTGCCAGCTTGGTCGCCTGATGGAACAAAGATCGCTTTCGGCCGCACAACATTTCAGATAAGCGCTCCCGAGATTTATGTGATGAACGCTGACGGCAGTAACCAAACGCGTATCACTACCAACTCCGCCAGCGACCGCCAGCCGTCATGGTCGCCCGACGGAACGAGGCTCGCTTTTGTCAGCAACCGGGACGGCAATGACGAAATTTATGTGATGAACGCTGATGGAAGTAGTCAAACCAGGCTTACCAACAATGCGGCTTTTGATTTCGACCCGGCATGGTCGCCCGACGGGACGCGGATCGCTTTCACCAGCACGCGCGATTTTCCGGGCATCACGGGAAATATCGCTAACGGTTTCGAGCTCTACGTGACGAATGCCGACGGCACTAATCCTGTTCGACTGACCAACAACTCAACCTCTGATAGTGGGCCGTCATGGTCACCAGATGGAACGCGGATCGCTTTCACATCGCAACGTGATGGTTTGCCGTTGGTTTATGTGATGAATGCCGACGGCAGTAATCAAATCAACATCACTCAGAGCACCACACTCGACTCAAGTGACCCTGAGTGGTCGCCTGACGGTTCGAAGATTGCGTTTACGAGCTACAACCGTGTTGGCCAGACCAATGCTGACGACATCTTTTTGATGAACGCTGACGGCAGCAACATCACGCGTGTCACAAATAGCTCGTTCGACGAACACGATCTTTCCTGGCAACCTCTGGTTTCGGTGCCGACGCCAACGCCTACACCGTCACCGACGCCAACTCCGACTCCGAAGACCATTCAATTCAGCGCGGCAGGCTACAGCGTGAGCGAAACCGGGCCGCGGGTGGACATAACTCTGACTCGCAGCGGTGAGACGACCAGCAGCGCTTCGGTGAACTTTGCTACCGTGGATTCTGCTGGCCTGACCAATTGCAACGTCTTTAATGGCGTTGCTTCGCCGCGCTGCGATTACGAGAACACTATCGGCACTGCTACCTGGGCGGCCGGTGATGCAACGTCCAAAACTTTCTCGATCGCCATCATCGATGACGCTTACGCCGAAGGTACCGAGACTTTCACCATCGGTCTCAGCAATCCAACCGGCGCTGCGCTCGGTTCCCCGAACACGGCAACAGTAACCATCACCGACAACGATAGTAGCAACGGCCCGAACCCAATCGACAGCACAAACTTCTTCGTCCGCCAGCAGTACATAGACTTTCTGGGTCGCGAACCCGATCCGCCCGGCTTTGCCGGTTGGACTGCGACCATTAACAATTGCGCTCCCGGTGATACGAACTGCGACCGGATCCACGTCTCGCAATTGTTCTTTCAGTCGGCAGAGTTTCAGGATCGCGGTTATTTCGTCTATCGATTTTATCCGGTGGCTTTTGGCCGGAAGCCTGACTATGGAGAGTTTGTGCCAGACCTGGCGAGTGTCAGCGGTTTCCTTGATGCCAATCAGCTGGAAGCAGCGAAGGTTGCCTTCATCGCCGGCTTCATGGCGCGGCCGGCATTTGCGAATACATACAACGGACTGACGAATCAACAGTACGTGGATGCGCTCTTGAACACGGCAGGGGTGACGCTGACTAACCGGCAAGCGATGATTGATGGCTTGAATAACTCAACGCTGACGCGGGGGCAAGTGCTGAGGCAAGTAGTTGAGAGTACGGAAGTATCGACGAAGTACAACCATCAGGCATACGCAGTGATGGAATACTTTGGTTATCTCAGGCGACAGCCGGACAGTTTTTATCTGCAATGGATAGCAGTGTTGGATGCAACCAACGACCCCCGTGGGATGGTCACGGGCTTTGTTACTTCGCAGGAATACCGGAATAGATTCGGACCGTGATCAGACGCCTAAGTAGCGCGTGACCGTGCGCGTACTTACGCCGAGAGCGGTAGCGATCTCATCCATGCTCAGGCCCTTCCTCTTCAACTCACGTGCCCTCCCTGGCTTTGCCTTAGTGCTACCTATCGTGCGCCCCGTATAAACGCCGCGAGCCTTCGCTGCTGCGATACCTGCCTTCTGGCGTTCCCTGATATTGCCGTGCTCAATCTCAGCCAAACCCAATAGTAACGCGGCGATGGTGCGACCGATCACGCCGTTCAGTTCGAGTTGTTGCGTCACAACTACAATCTTCATTCCCTTCTCTGCCCAGTCAGCCAAGACATTGACGCCATCACGCAGATTGCGACTCAAGCGATCCAGCTTCCAGATAATTACAGTTTTGACCTTGCCGGCGAAGACATCGCCTTGTAAGCGATCGAACTCTGGTCGCCGCAACTTGGTGCCTGTTTCAGTATCGGCGTACCACTCCACCTGCTTCGAAGAGATGCCGTTACTCTTCATGTACTTTTGAATTTCGGCGCGCTGGCTGTCGTGCTTCTGGTCCGCAGAACTCACTCTCAGGTATGCTCCAATCATATAAGGCCACCTCCGAGCGGAACATATCACAGATAAGGACATTTAGGGTGAACTATTGTTGTCCTATGGACTGCTGGCAATGATCTGACCTTTTGTTCAGGAAATCCAGTGGTTTTCGTCACGGTCTTGGCGCTACCCTATTTGGCAGGTTCTAAGCCGTCACATCGAAAGCGGTATCTTTACCGATTCTTGTCGTTTCAACTGCCCATCCTCAACCGTGCTTCGCTCTTTTCAACTGCGACAAGTCGGAAACTAAAATTAACGCCCCGGCACCAAGGCGCTGCCCAACCGCGAGCCGACGCACGCTTATAGATAGGAGGCGAACCAGACAATGAACCCCGCGCGACTCGATTCATTTGCGGTACTCGGTTCTCCTCACCAGCCACTTCACCCCACACGCTGCCATCTGACGGAGCACCATTGTAGTTTACGTGGTAGCGATCCTCGCACCACTCCTTGAAACCAACGACCATGTTGTACAAACCAAAGGCGTTGGGCCTTGGCCTTTTCTCCTCGATGGGTCGGATACTTTGTCCGCGAGGAGAATCGCCGTAAATGTCCATCGCATAAACGTCGGCAGTAACGTCTCCGGTAAGTCCAGCTCGGCAGGCGTACTCCCATTCAGCCTCACTCGGCAGTCTATAGTGTACTTCCAAAGCTCCTAGATCTCCGTCTAACGAGGCCGCCTTTACGTTCAACCTGCGTATGAATTCTTGAGCGTCATTCCAGGAAACGCTGTGGACTGGATAAAGGTCACCGGTAAAATCAGTCAGACTACTTCCCATGATCTGCTGCCATTGAGATTGAGTCACAGGATATCGCCCCATGAAGAAGTCTTCATCGATTGTTACGTTATGAATCGGTTTCTCATCCTTTCTTAGATCAGAACCCATCCCAAAACTGCCCGCCAGTATGTTGATAAACTCCATGCCGATAATGTTGAAACCCGTGAACCGTCCCTCGGCCAGTTCCCTGGCAAGCGCTCTTAGCTCATCCCAAGGGTCGGCTTCCGCAACCGAGCCAGCCAACGGGTGCAGCGTGTTGACGTCAAGCTCTGTTGAGCCGCTCCCTCTCTTCACAAGATCGTCCATTCCTCTGCGGACAAGGTCGGCTGATCTCGTGGTCAACCCACGAGCCGATTGTGGAACCAATGCCTGGTCATGCGTCCTTTGATCGTCACTCAAATCGCTAACCTCGTTCGAAGAATTTCCTCCAATCGGTCCTGTGCATCACCGATCTCTTCCTGAACGTATCCTTGCATTTCCTGCAATAGGTCGCGACCCTCGGTCCAAGCTTTTTCGGCATTGAGCTTGAGCTTGTACAAGTCAGTTGCCGCAAGAGCCTGGATTTCGTCTTCGATGGATTTGAGGCGCTGCTCGACTTGGGCTATCTTGCGAATGAGACGTCTCCATTCTGCTTCGACGCCTTCGCCTTTGACGGATTCAGGGCTGCTCTCCCATTGATTCAGGATCTCACGCAGGGATTCTTCATCGCCTTCTTTGTATGCCTTGTTTACCCTCGCCATTAGAATCTGCAGCCGGGCGTACTCGGCCTCATTAGCATCGGAGTGCTTATCGGAATGAACTTTGTTGGCCAATTCACGGTACAAATTCTTGAGCGTTTCCGAACGTTTGGGCAGCGGCCCTTGTTTGCTCGCGGACTCTGTCGCCTGTGCAGATTCTTCCGCCTGGGCGCGGGCACGTTCGGCTTGCTCGCGGGCCCTCTCGTCGTTCGGATGGAGCCGGGCCTTTGCCTCGGCAATTTGCGCTTCGACTTGATCGAGTTCGGTGTATCGCGCCCCAACGATTCTCAGGTACCGGGCTTCAAACTCTTGCAAATCTAACTGCAACGTCGCTAGTTCAAGTTCACGCTGGGCCAAGATGGCTTCGAGCGGTGCAAGCTCCGCACGCTTCTTCGCCAATTCGCTTTCTTCAGGGGTAGGTCTCTTGAAAGGAATAGCTCTTGTCACGGCTGGATCGAACGTAGCCAGCGCCGCTAGATCGTTCCAGAATTCTGTGACGGAGCCGTACCTGTGACCAACTTCGTGAGCGGTGGCCCGCTTTAGAACTTTCAGACAGTCCTGCGCCCACGGTTCCGAATCCGCCGGAGATGGAAGACTGGTAATCTGTTTTCCGTCAAACTCGAAAGGCACCCGACCGCAGAGCATGGTGTAGCAAGTTTTTGCGAGCGAATAGATGTCGGCTGAAGCAGTGAGGGGGCCCATGACTTCAGTCATGAGATGTGGCGAGTGCTCTGGTGCGGAATATGTTGCGGTGCCAACTCGTGTGATCGGCGTGTATTCCGCGCCCCTAGTCTTGGCGACTCCAAAATCGGCAATCTTGATCGTTCGCCAATCGGCGCTGAGCAAGAAGTTGTCAGGCTTCAGGTCGCGATGTATGACGCCGCATTCATGCGCGTGACTCAGACCATCGCAGATTTGCTTGAAGTAATAAAGGGTCTCCGCAAGCCCAAGGATGTGCTTTGGTTTTGTGCGGGCGTAATTCATTAAATCCCGGCCGGCCATATACTCCAAGACGATGAAACTGAAGCTCCAGCCTGTCACATCCTCCCCATCACCTTGATCGAGAACCGAGACGATGTTCGCGTGCCGAATCTTGTTAAGGATTGCCCTTTCGTTCTGAAACTTCTCGGCGAGCATATGCTCGAGTTCCGGATAAGGAGTCCCCTGAAGGTGGCTATTCAGAGCCTTGATGACAACGACGTTTCCGCTATCACGATCGCGAGCAACAAACACTTCGGCATAACTGCCGGAGTTAATCCGACCTCGAATCTCATACCGATCCTTGAGGACTGCTCGCGGTAGGTTGAGTTCAAACATTGTTTGGGCCTAGACCGTAGTGAAGTGGTGCAGTGATTCCACCGCCTCAACGCTCGGCTCGAGGACTCGCCTCTCGTGCCTCCCGCTGTGTTATCCTTCCAGTTACGAAAATGAATAGGGCGGCTTCACCACCAACGTGATGCGCTCTGTCTGGAGTTCAGTAGCTGAGTTCCAGGCTGACTTTGAAAACTCGCCCAATATACTCCCAACTGGGAGTCTCCGTAAACAACGCGCTGCTATTTCGTCAGGAGGACAATCCTGATGGGATATGCACGACCTCAGCCACGCCGATTGGCGTCGAAGCTTCGCACGCTCAGAGTTAGGCTGAACCTGACGCAGCAGCAGATGGCCGAGCAGGTACGCCACCGTCGTTCACCCGTTTATCCGGGACATGTTTCCGAGTTCGAGGCTGGTCGCCGGGAACCATCACTTCTAGTTTTGTTGAGATACGCTCGAGCTGCAGGAGTAAAGGTTGAAACGTTGATTGATGACGGGCTGGATCTGTCGGATTAGACAAGTCGCGGTCGTCGACCAAATGGCAACGAACACTCACCCCAGCGTTGCCTTTTTGTCACTTCAAAATTAAGGCCGAAAAGCCGAAGCCAGCCTGTTATCCGTCTGAGACTAAGACGCTGGGAGACCGTCTCAGGGCAAGGCGGCTGGATTTGGGTCTGAACCAGAAAGATGTTGCTGCGCTGATTGGAGTAACTGAGGATACGATCTGCTACTGGGAGAATGGGCGGGTTGAGCCGTCGCGGCAATTGATGCCCAAAATTTTGGAGTTCCTCGGCGAATTGACCGAATGAATCACAATGCGTAGATTGTCCACATAGCGCAGCGGATTATTGTAAGCGTACTGATACTTGTTTAGAGATTGCGGATTTCTTAGGTTTGCGTAGAAGGTAGGATTGTCCGAGGCGTCTTCCGCAAACGAGTATAACTCATCCGGCCCACCGGTGAACTCGTCAGGACTCGTGAAGCAACCCTGTATCGATGAGTAGTATCTGGCGAGGAAATAATCAAGTCCGGTTTCATTATCCCGTTCTTTTTGGGTTAAGAACGTGTAGTTACTCCTCGCGCACCCGCCCGCGCGAGTCCAAGCTGTCAAAGAACTGTTCAGCGGCTAAAGAGAAAAGCGGCGGCCCGAAGCGCGGGCAAGACGCTGAATGACCCTAAACATTTAGCAACGATTCGTCGAACCACACATCAACATACTCTCCTGCTATTAGGAATCGATAACCAGGGGGCAATCCCAGGAATTTCAGTGCTTCCGGACAGTACTCAAGAAGATGCTGAGTGTGTAACGGGGCAAAGAAATCAGGGTCTGCGGAAAGCTTTTCCCCTCGCCATATATACCAACCGTTGGTGTCGCCCTGCGATGGATGTCTTAGACCATTGATTGGTACGAGTCCTTGCGTCTGCAGCGCGAAGCCTAACTTAGATTCTGGTTCAGGAGGTATACATTGCTGATCATAATCTTGGCAAACGAGGCGCTGCTGTTCTACGAAGTCTTGGTACGTCATAAGTCGAGGTTTATTTGATTTCGAAAAGCTTCGCTCTCTGTTGGCGACCCCACTGGCCAAGCGTCGCTCCCTGCCGACCCGAACAAGTCGGACATTGGGGTCGGACCGCCGAAAGCGACCTCATCCGAACTCTGTCAATTGTACCAGTCAAATAGTGTTCTTTGACTAGGGGTGTCTTGTGATCGGCAAACATCCTCGCGGCAGTTTGGCGGCAGGTAGAACATGATAAGCCTTGAACGCTTGCCCGCTGGGCTGCTGTCGTGGCCCCGGATGGTCTTTCGTAGGGCACAGTGGCGCGGATTGTTTGCGACGTAGTCTCGCTTGCCCGCATCTCTTGAGTCATAGCCGCCGTGCGACTACTATCGACCATTGCAGCGCCGGTCGCGTTGGCACCTCGTGCTCCCTCAATAAGTGCGACCACCTGGACCGCAAACATGGCGCCCTTTTCGCCGGGAGTACTGGGCTCGAAAGTTGGCAGA
>WNFD01001720.1_pt1 | contig 22042 bp, 22 predicted proteins | sample 5400491 | NCBI WGS metagenome assembly WNFD01 (sample SAMN13153343, study PRJNA577476) | soil metagenome | isolation source: 120 cm saprolite under Douglas fir tree site 2 hole 2 replicate 2 | place: USA:California | collected 2015-04-18
TGCGTGAGGACGCGCTCGCGCGCCTCGACCCCCGCCAGCAACACCGTCTTAGCGTTACCGCCGGGACTGAATATCCCGCCTTTGAACCCGAGGTCGAACTTGCCGCTCGCGAACCGATAGGCGCCCTCGAACGCGGTACCGCCGCCGTTAGGGAAGCTCAACAGCAGTCCGATTTCCGAGCGCGTGAACGCCCGGTAGGGCGCGTTGAACGTCGTCGTCCCGGTGGCCTGCGCGGCGAGAGTCGTCGCGCCGGCAAGCAGCGCCCCAACCACTAGAGATGTCAGTCGGTGATGCATCGACACCCTCCTCTGAACGTGGTGGCTCCGTCTGCGTCCCACCGTACCCGGAGGGTCGTCCGGCGTTCCCACCGGACGGGCCCGTGACGCGCGCGTACCGCCGTGCGTCACGGGCCCTTATTCGTGATGCGGCTCACATCACGTCAGGTTGGGCGCTTAGTGCCAGAGGGACAGCCCGACCCGCCCACCGATCCGGATGGTGGCCGGGAGATACGCGGTATTCTTGGTGTCGTAGCGGAAGCCGAGCTCGTAGCGCCACGCCGCGGAGCCGAACGGCTTGCGCCAGCCGACGCCCCCACCGAATGAAACGTTGGTTCCGCTGGCGAAACCGTTGTTCACGAGCACCACACCAGCCCCACCGGTCAAGTACATCCCGGAGCTGTGCCCGGTGGGGCTCATTGCATAGAGTCCGGCGACGCCTAAGCCAATCATGTCACGCGTCGCACCGCCCCAGGTGGTCAAGCCCAAACTGACTCGCGGCTCCCACATCAGATTGCCGCGGGAGTGGAAGCCTACGCGAATGTCCAGCGGTGTCAGTAGCTCGATGCCGCCGCTGGTGCTGACGCCGTTGACGCTCGAGGGCTTGGCGTAATCGGCCCCGAGGTCCACACCGAACTCGTGTTGTGCGCCGGCGTGGGCGTCCGTGCGCGCTGTGGCCCGCCGTTGCGCCGGGGCGAGCGAAGGGAGGACTGCGAGTCCCACGACCACCAGGGTGCTGCCGATGAGGTTGCGCATGCGACACCTCCAACAGGGGGTGAACGTGCGTGTCAAGGGCGCCGGGAAGTCGCTTAGTGCCAGAGCGAGAGGCCGATCCTTCCACCGATACTCAGCGTGTTCGGCAAGCCCTTGCTCGTGTTCTTGAACTTGTACTGCACAAACGCCTCAAGCCGGATGGCGCCCGACTCGTACGGAGAGCGGGTACCGATGCCACCGTTGACCCCGAACTGGGCGCTGCTGCCCATCGCCGTGACATCCTTCTGCAGATCCACAGCGGCACCGGCCGTCAAGTACGTGCCTTTCTTGTGGTTCTTGGCGTACAGCACGTTGACGTCGGGGGTGAACACATAGCCGCTGCTGGTTCCCGTCGCCTTGCTATCGAACAGAAACGCGAACCGAGGCTCGAACATGAGCCGACCGTTGCTCACGAAGCCCAGTCGAACATCGACCGGAGTGACGATAACGAAGCTGTTCAGGCTGGTGCCGACAAACGACTGGTGGACGTAGGAGGCCGACACATCTACACCAAACTCGTGTCTGGTGGCACCGTGCTGCGCCCCCCTCTCCCCCCCGGCGCCCTGCGCCGCAGCGATGAGCGGTGTAGCCAGCAGCACTGTCGCGAGCAATCCACTCCTGAGCAACCTTAGCATTCTAGTGCCATCCCTTTTCGGATTTCCTTCGGGGTTTTCCGCCCGCCCAACAGCTAATGGCTAAGTCAAATCCTGTCAAGAGATTTCACGACAAACCCCGGCGGGCCGCCTTGGGAGGCAGGCCCGCCGGGGCTTTGGGCGCAGCCCAGTTTGGCTATGCGTCAGCTACCTAGATGGGAAACCGAACGCCCACCCGAATCGGGATGAACGATGTGGAGCCACCGCTCGTGCTAACGCTCACGAACTTTCCCTCAACAAAGAGTCGGTTCCCGCCGGTGCCGAGCTTGAAGGCCGCGCCCGCCCCACCGCCGAAGCCAATCTTCGTCTCGGAGCCGGACACGCCTGAGACATCGACCTTGACGTTATAGAACCCCAGCCCGCCCAGCACGTACGGCCTGATCGGATCGCCCCCCTTGCCGAATGCGTAGACCACTTCGGCCAGGCCGCCCATGATCTTGGTCGAGTGGGCGGTGACGCCTGACTTCTCGCTCGTCTGGCTGTAGCTCAACTCGCCGCGAATGCCGATCATCCCACCCGTGAGCCAGTACGTCACGTCGGCCCCCGCGAGCCAGCCCAGCTTGTCGGCGTCTTTATAAGTGCCCATAGGCAACAGCAGCCCGGCGCCGATCCCGATCCGAATGTTGGAGCCCCCTCCCCCTCCGCCTCCCCCCCCCGCCGCGCGCCCCGCTCGCTGGGCGGAGACCGCGGAGCCGAGAAGCATCACGACAGCAACCACTAACACCGTCCGCATCATGCGCTTCATGTTTCCCCTCACTTGTGGTATGGTCGAAACGTCCCGATTTGGGAAGGCGCGGTACACTATAACAAACAAGCCCTTGAAATGCATCACCTTGCGCCTCGTCAGGCTCTCGACCATGGCTCGGCGGCATCCGCGACCACGCGGACCACGTCCGCGCGGACCTGGAGGAAGCCTCCGGCCACGCGGAACTGGCTTGTCCCCCCTTCGTGCTGCACGGTCAGGGTGCCCTCCCCCAGGAGGGTCAGGAAGGCCGCATGCCGCTGCAGGATACCGACTTGCCCGTCGTAGGCAGGGGCCACGACCGCCACGGCCTCCCCCTCGTACAACGGTCGCTCGGGGGAGAGCACTGTCACCCGCATCAGGCCGACGCCAGGCGCTTGGCCTGCTCCACCACCTCGTCGATCCCGCCGACCATGTAGAAGGCCTGCTCGGGCAGTTGGTCGAACTCGCCTGCGACTACCCGCTCGAACGAGGCGATCGTGTCCTCAAGCTTGACGTACTTCCCCTCCAGCCCCGTGAACTGGGAGGCGACGAAGAACGGCTGCGATAGGAACCGTTGCACGCGGCGGGCGCGGGACACGAGCAGTTTGTCCTCCTCGGAAAGCTCGTCCATGCCGAGGATCGCGATGATGTCCTGAAGATCCTTGTAGCGCTGCAGGATACGCTGCACCTCCACGGCGACCTTGTAGTGCCGCTCGCCCAAATACTGCTCGTCTTGGATGCGCGACGAGGAGGCCAGGGGGTCCACGGCAGGATAGATGCCGAGCTCCACGATCTGGCGGGACAGCACGACAGTGGCGTCGAGGTGCGAAAACGCGGTCGCCGGTGCCGGGTCGGTCAGGTCGTCCGCCGGCACGTAGATCGCCTGCACCGAGGTAATCGACCCCTTCTTGGTCGACGTGATGCGCTCCTGCAGCTCGCCCATCTCCGTCGCCAGCGTTGGCTGGTAGCCCACGGCGCTCGGCATGCGGCCAAGCAGGGCTGACACCTCCGAGCCCGCTTGGGTGAAGCGGAAGATGTTGTCGATGAAAACCAGCACGTCTTGGCCTTCGACGTCGCGGAAGTACTCGGCGACCGTCAGCCCTGACAGCCCGACGCGCAGCCGGGCGCCTGGCGGCTCGTTCATCTGGCCGTAGATCAGCGAGCAGGCGCCGAGCACGCCGCTTTCCTTCATCTCAAGATAGAGGTCGTTCCCCTCGCGGGTGCGCTCTCCCACGCCGCAGAACACAGAGCGCCCGCCGTGGCCCATTGCCACGTTGTGAATGAGCTCCATGATCACCACGGTCTTGCCGACGCCCGCACCGCCGAACAGCCCGATCTTCCCGCCCTTGACGAACGGCGCGATCAGGTCGACGACCTTGATGCCGGTCTCGAACACTTCGGTCTTGGGCTCCAGGTCGACGAACTTCGGCGTCTCCCGATGGATCGGCCAGCGTTCAGCCGACGCGGGGATCGCGGGACCCTCGTCCACCGGCTCGCCCAGCACGTTCAGGATGCGGCCCAGCGCCGCCTGCCCGACCGGCACCGAGATCGGGGCGCCGGTGTCCAGCACCGGCATCCCGCGGACCACGCCGTCGGTCGTGCTCATCGCCACGGCCCGCACCTGGTTGCGACCGATGTGCTGCTGCACTTCGGCCACCAGTCGCACCCCCGGTTGCTCCACCAGGAGAGCGTTGTAGAGCTCGGGAAGCTGCTCGGGCTCGAACTCGACGTCGATGACCGGCCCGATGACCTGGACGACTTTGCCCAGGTTCTGTTTCGTCTTGCCCGCCGTCGTCTTAGGTGCTGTCTTCGTTCGCGTCGCCATTGGATTCCCTTGTCAGCTGTCAGCCATCGACCATCAGCAGCAGGTGAGCCTTCAGCCCTGATGGCTGATGGCTGACCGCTGATGGCTAGCCTCTCAGCGCCTCCGCCCCGCCCACGATCTCGGCCAGCTCCTGGGTGATCTGGGCCTGGCGGGCCCGGTTGTACGTGCGCCGCAGGATATCGAGGATGTCCCCGGCGCTGTCGGTGGCGTTCTTCATCGCCGTACGCCGCGCGCCATGCTCGGCCGCCGCCGTCTCCACCAAGGCACGGAACACTTGGTTCCGCACATACAGCGGTAGCAGCTCTTCCAGGATCGCCTCGGCGGACGGTTTGAGGATGTAATTGGTGGCCGGTCGGACGCTCGGACGGTCGCTTGGTCCCCTCCCCACGGCGTCCGAGGCTCCAACCGTCGCGCTGTCCGACCCCGGTGGAGCGACGGGGAGGATGCGGAGAGTCGTCGGGGGGGTGGACATCGCGGAGTTGAATTTTGCGAACACGACCTCGACCGCGTCGAGCTCGCCCGCGGCGAAGCGGGCCATCAGGGGCGCCACGAGCTCGGCCGCGTGCGCCGCGGTCGGCTTGTCGCCGATGTCGCTGCGCTGCGAGGCGATCGCGCGGCGCGAGAACTTGAAGAAGCTGATCCCCTTGCGGCCCACCAGGTGCAGCTCGACGGTGGACCCCTGCCCTTCCGTTTCCTGCAGCCGCCGCCGTGCCTCGCGGATCAGGTTGGCGTTGAACGCGCCGCACAAGCCGCGGTTGGAGGTGATGAGCAGCAACGCCACCCGGCCGACGGCATCGGGCGCGGGCTGGCGCAGCAGGGGGAAGCGCTCGGCGAGCTCGGGCGCGTACAGGCTGCCGATCACCTCGGCCAGGGCGGTGGCGTACGGGCGCGCGCCGACCACGCGGTCCTGGGCGCGCTTCAACTTCGACGTGGCCACCATCTCCATTGTCTTGGTGATCTGGCGGGTGCTCTGGACGGATTTTATCCGCCGGCGAAGCTCTCGGGTCTTGGCCATCAGCGAGGGGGGGTGCCGATCGCCTTGTATTCCTCGATCGCCCGGCGCAGCCGCGCCGTCAGATCCTCGGACAGGGCCTTGCGGGTGCGCAGCTCCTCGTCGATCTCGCTGTGCTGCGCCGCCATGAACTCGTGGAACCCCTTCTCCCACGCCTGGATGCGCTCCACGTCGACGTCGTCGAGGAACCCGTTGGTCACCGCGAAAATGATCGCCACCTGCTGCTCGACCGGCATCGGCCGATACTGCGGCTGCTTGAGAACCTCGACGATGCGCACACCCCGGGCCAGCTGGCGCTGCGTGGCCGGGTCGAGCTCCGAGCCGAACTGCGCGAACGCCTCAAGCTCGCGGTATTGCGCCAGATCGAGCCGCAGCCGGCCGGCGACCTGCTTCATCGCCTTGATCTGGGCGTTGCCGCCGACGCGCGACACCGAGATCCCGGCGTTCACGGCCGGCCGCACGTTGGAGAAGAACAAGTCGGTCTCGAGGAAGATCTGGCCGTCAGTGATGGAAATGACGTTGGTGGGGATGTAGGCCGACACGTCGCCGGCCTGGGTCTCGATGATCGGGAGCGCCGTGAGCGAGCCGCCGCCCATTTCATCGGACAGCTTCGCCGCCCGCTCCAGCAGGCGGCTATGCAGGTAGAAGACGTCGCCGGGGTACGCCTCACGCCCCGGCGGCCTCCGCAGCACCAACGACAGCTGGCGGTAGGCGGCCGCTTGCTTGGAGAGGTCGTCGTAGATACAGAGGGTCGCCTTCTTCTCCTCATACATGAAGTACTCGGCCATGGTGCAGCCCGAGTAGGGGGCGATGTACTGCATCGGGGCCGGCTCGGAGGCCGAGGAGACGACCACGATGCTGTAGTCCATCGCGCCGTGTTCCTTCAGCCGCTCCACCACCGCGGCGACCGTCGAGTTCTTCTGGCCGATCGCCACGTACACGCAGGTGACGCCCTGGCCCTTTTGGTTGATGATCGTATCGATCGCGATCGCCGTCTTGCCGGTGCCGCGGTCCCCGATGATCAGCTCGCGCTGCCCACGGCCGATCGGGATCATGGAATCGATCGCCTTGATCCCGGTCTGCAGCGGCTCCTTGACCGGCTGCCGCTTGATGATCCCGGGCGCGATCACCTCGACCTTGCGGCTCGCGCTCGTCTTCAGGGGACCGAGGCCGTCCACCGGCCGCCCCAACGCGTCCACCACCCGCCCGACGAGGGCGGGGCCGACGGGGACCTCGAGCACCCTGGCGGTGCGGCGCACCTCGTCTCCCTCGCGGAGCTGGAGGTAGTCGCCGAAGATCACCGCGCCGATGTTGTCTTCTTCGAGGTTCAGGGCGAGGCCGGTGATCTTCTCCCCCGTCTCCGAGGAGGTGAACTCGAGCATCTCCCCCGCCATCGCCGAGGTCAGGCCGTAGATCCGGGCGATGCCGTCCTTCACTTCCAGCACTGTGCCGACCTCGCGAACGTCGATGTCGGCCAGGTCGGCGGCCTGGATTTCCTTGAGGAGGATCTCTTTGAGCTCGCCCGGTCTCAGGATGGAATCGGTGGCCATGGGATCAGGAGTTGGAGTTTGTGAAACTTATCACAAGAAGCCGAAAGTCGAAAGGCGGGACGCGGTTTCACACCCGCGATCTCGTCCTCCCGCGCAGGAACCTGACCAGCACCCCCCGCGGTCCGAGCGTCCGGAGCTCCTGCGGGGTTGCGCCGGCCACGCGTCGGGCCGCGCCGGCAAGGTGGCTCGGCGAGGCGTAGCCGAGGATGTGGACGACGGCGCGCACTGTATAGCCCGGGTTGCCCAATAGATCGGCGGCACAGGCGGCGCGGGCCAGGTCGATCACCCGCTTCAGGTTCGGCGCACCACCGGCCGCGAACTGGCGCGAGAGATACTCCCGCGTGATTCGCAGCGCCGCCGCAATGTGGCCCGTCTTGATGGGCTGCGGCGCGAGCCGGAGGACCTCGTCCCATGCGGCCCGCTGGAGGGGATCGGTTAGCCGCAGCAGACGGGGCGCGTCCGCGAGAGCGGCGCGGCGCGTGGCCTGCGCGGTACGCGCGGACACCCACTCCCCCGCCACGGCGTTGTCCACGCCTTCGACCAGCACTCCCGCGAACCCCGCGGCGTGGCACGACGCGAGCAGGGCGCCATCCTCCGGCTTGAACGCCGAGAGCACGAACATCGGGATGCGCGGGAACCGCGCCGGGAGGCCCACAAGAGCCTCGTCCGCCTTGATGTCGAGGACGACCGCGTCCACCAGCCGCTCGGCGAGCAGCTGCTCGACCGCCAGCGCCGTGCGGCACAACCGCACCGTGCCGACGCGGCGCGGGTAGCCGCGCTGGACCGCGCGCCGGGCTTCGCGTCGTGGGTGGAACACTGGCACGATTGCCGTCACGGGCTGCCGCCCCCGGCCTGCGCGGGCTGCGATAGGGCCCGCACCATTTCTCCAGCGCGCCGCAGCACGCTGCGGGCATTGTCGTACGAGATCGTCTCCAAAGCTTGCTCCATCGGGTGCCAGGCGCAGGCGCTGATGCCTTCCTCCGCCTGCGGCACCGGCTCGCCCTCACGGGACTCGAACAGGAAGAAGTGGCAGTACTTGTGGATCGTCTTGCCGCGGAAGCGAAAGTACCAATCGATCACCTTGATCGGCCCCTGGAGCACCAGGTCGCCGAGCCCGGTCTCCTCGGCCACTTCGCGCCGGGCCGCTTCCGCCGGCGGCTCACCGACCTCGAGGTGGCCCTTGGGAAAGCCCCAGTTGCGATAGGAGTCGCGGATGAGGAGATAGCGGACCTCGCCCTCGCCGGGGGGCGGGCCGCGCCGGAACACCACGCCGCCGGCACTGGTCTCGCGTTGGGCGCGAGGGTGGGAGCGCTTCATCCGTACGCTCGTCGGTTCGCGGATGCCCGGAACGGGGAGTGCGGAATGCGGAATGCGGAATTATCGAGGCAGATTACGGGCTTGCCCCGCGTTTCCGAGCTCACCTGGTCATTCCGCATTCCGCACTCCGCGTTCCGCAATTGTTTCTAGAACACGCTGAACTGGAAGTATTTCCGCGGATTCACCTGGATGTCGGCCAGCAGCTGCCGCAACTGGATCATCGTCAGGGTGGTCTCCCGGTACAGCGTCGAGTCCGACACCAGCAACCCCAGGGTGCCGGTGCGGTTGGCGATGCGCGACATCACCGTGTCGGCGGCGACCAAGGTGCGCACCAGGCTCTCCTGGTTGCGGTGCGCGGCGTCCATGAGGTCGCGGAAATCCTGTGATGCTTGGTGCAGATCGTGGCTCGCGGCGGCCGAGTTGTTGAGGATCGCGGCGAGCTGGCCCTGGTTGGTCGCGGTGTCGACGCGGCCGAGGGTGGCCTGCAGTCCAGTCGCTGCGCGGCCGAGCGCGTCGGAGCCCTTACGCAAGTTCGTGCCGACGGATCCGATCATGTCGGCCTGCTCGTTCGTGACGCGGACGAGCCGGTCGGCGATCTGTCCGAAATCGCGGATCGAGCGTCGCAACTCGACCACCGCCTCGGAATCGAAGGCCGTTTGCACCCGAGCGGAGACGGTGGCGATGTCGGTCGCGATGCGGCTCGCTTGCGCAGTGAGCTGGCCGATGTCCGGAAGGGTCGCCCCGGGCCACTTGCTGCCTCCGGCTGCCTGCGCTTCGGCGATGGCGGCTCGCACGTTGGGGTCGTTGGGGAGCTGGTCGACGGGCACGAGGCTCGCCGCCCACTCCCCGAACAGAGAGGCGGACGCGGCGATCACCGCCGGCCGCTGCGGCAGCCCGACGCCAGAGTACACCTTCAAGTCCGCCTCCACCCAGCCGCCCGGGGCCAGGCGGATCGCCTCGACTCGTCCCACCCGCACCCCACGCAACACGACGGGATTGCCTACGGAGAGGCCGCCGACGGTTCGGAACCGCGCGGTGCGGGCCGCTTCGGTGCTGCCGAGGTGGAAGTTGGAGAGCCACAGCGCGCCGGCGACGACGGCGGCGAAGGCCGCGATGACGGCTAGTCCGACGGCGAATTCGTTTTCCCGCTTCACGCGGCCCGGCCCTCGATGAATTGCCGCACGACGGGATCCTCCGTCTCTTGGATCTCCTGCACGGTGGCCACCTGCCGGATGCGCCCCTCGTACAACATGGCGATGCGATCGCCGACCGCGTACGCGCTGCGCAGATCGTGGGTCACCACCACGCCGGTCACCCCCAGGTGCTCGCGCGCCCGCACCATCAGCCCGTCCATGACCGCCGATGTCACCGGGTCGAGCCCAGTGGTCGGTTCGTCGTACAGGAGGTACTTCGGGCGTAGCGCGATGGCCCTGGCGATCCCCACGCGCTTACGCATCCCGCCCGAAAGCTCCGCCGGTAGGCGCTCGTCGCTGCCGGTGAGGTCCACGAGGGCCAACGCCTCCCGCACCCGTTCGGCGATCTCGTCGTCGTCGAGGTTGCGGCGGCGCAGTCCCAACGCCACGTTCTCGGCGACGGTCAGGGAGTCGAACAGGGCGGCGAACTGGAACACATACCCGATGTCGCGGCGCAGCGCGGTGAGCCCCGCGCGGTCGAGCGTCGACACCGCCCGGCCATCAACGATGACGTCTCCAGCGTCGGGGTGCAACAGCCCCACGACGTGCTTCAAGGCCACGCTCTTGCCTGTCCCCGAATACCCGATAATCACCATCGTTTCGCCGTCCTTCACGGTGAGCGTCACGCCGCTCAGCACCGGTTTGCGGCCGAACGATTTCTGCAGGTCGCGGAACTCGATCACAGCAGCACCACCGCCCAGAACGCGTCGAGGAGAAGAATAAGCACGGCCGAATAGACGACGGCGTGGGTGGTGCTGCGCCCGACCCCTTCGGCGCCGCCGTAGGTGGCGAGCCCGACCCGGCAACTCACGAGCGCGATGGTACAACCGAACGTGGCGCTCTTGAACAGGCCGAACCACGTGTCCTTGAACACGTAGAAGAGCTTCAGGCCCTTGATGAAGTCGGGCGTCGAGAGGTGCAGTAGGACCAAGCTGGTGAGCCAGCCGGTGCAGACGCCAATGAGCATTGATAGCGCGACGATCACCGGAAACATCATCGTCGCGGCGAGCACCCGCGGCAACACGAGGTAGCTCAGCGGGTTGTAGGCGAGCGTCTCGAGCGCGTCCACCTGCTCGGTCACCTTCATCGTGCCGAGCTCCGCCGCCATCGTGGCGCCGACGCGGCCGGCCAGGGCGAGCCCGGTCAGCACCGGGCCGAGCTCGAGCATCATCGTCTTGCCGACGAGGGTGCCGACGAAATAGAGGGGGACGGTGCCAGTAAAGGTGTAGGACGCCTGCAGGGCCAGGACAATCCCAGTGAAGGCGGCGATGAACACGGCCACGGGGAGGGAATCGACGCCGATGCGGCGCATCTGGCCGACGAGGAGCCGGCTCCAGGTGCCCACGTCGGCGGCGGCGCGGCCGAGGTCGGCGATAAAGTAGCCCCACCGGCCTGCGCTCTCGATGGCGGCGACGGCGCCGCGACCGATGGTCCTGATCACGGAGGCTAAGCTAGTGTCACAGGAGCGGAGCCGCCAAGTAAGGCGCGCAGGGGCGGCTGCGCGCGGTGGAGAAAAGCAACGAGGGGCCAGGGAAGACCCCCTGACCCCTCATTCCTCAAACCTGCTTCGTCTACGCGGCAGCGGGCCTCAAGCTCACGCGGCGAAACTTGCTAACGCTTTTCCGACGTCCCCGTCGCGCAACCGCTTCAGCGCCCGGTCCCGCAGCTGGCGCACGCGCTCGCGCGTCACGCCCAGCATGCCGCCGATCTCCTCCAGCGTGTGCTCGCGCCCACCGTCCAACCCGAAGTACAACCGCAGCACCTTGGCATCGCGCCGTTGCAGCGTGCTCAGCGCCTGCTCGATCTCGTCTGACAGGAAGCGGTCCATCGCCTGGTCTTCGGTGTCCGGAAGGTCCTCAGCGATGAAGCGCTCGATCAGCGAGCGGTCGCCATCGGGATCGAGCGGCGCGTCGAGGCGCACATCGCCCGTGTTGAGGGCGGCGAGCGACTGCACCACCTCGAGCGACAGCTTGGTGGCGTCGGCGATCTCCTCCGGGGTCGGCTCGCGCCGCAACGTCTGGCGCAGGTACTCCGCGGTGCGCACGATGCGCGACAAGTCGGCGGTGCGGTTGAGCGGCACCCGCACCGTGCGTCCCTGGCGCGCCAGGGACGCAAGAATCGCCTGGCGGATCCACCAGACCGCGTACGAGATGAACTTCACGCCTTGATCCGGGTCGAACTTCCGGGCGGCCGTGAGCAGCCCGACGTTCCCCTCTCCGATCAGGTCGGTGAGCGGGAGACCACGGTTCTGGTATTTCTTGGCCACGGAGATGACGAAGCGCAGGTTGCGCTTGACCAGCTCCTGCATCGCTTCCTGATCGCCGGCGCGCACCTTGCGGGCGAGGGCGATCTCCTCCTTCTGCGTGAGCAGGGGCGTTTTGCTCACCTCGTGGAGGTATTGGTCGAGGATATCGCGCTCGTGCTCGTGGTGGCCGAGGCCGGAGAGCAGACCCCGACGTCGGCCGCGGGGCTTGGCGGCCTTCGGGGAGGCGGGGGCCGGGGCCTTGCCAGCGTGGGCCGCCGTCGCCGGCTTGGCAGCCGGGCTCCGGCGCGCCTTCCGGGCGGGGGCGGCCCGCTTCGTCTTCGGCTTCGCGCGATGGGGCATGGGGTGCTCAGTTGTCAGCTTTGTGATACGCCGCACAAACGGAAAAGTTCGTAAAATCGCTTGACACCGTTGGAACGCCCGGGTAACATCCCGTGTTCCCGCCGGGCCGTTAGCGCGGGGGCGCAATATAGCGGGGGCGTAGCTCAGTTGGGAGAGCGCGTGAATGGCATTCACGAGGTCAGGGGTTCGATCCCCCTCGCCTCCACTCGGTCGGACGTCGGAGCTGGTAAGGCGGTGACGGCGCGGTAGATGGAAGCCCACTGAGCGGTTAGATTTGCAGCGCGCGCGGGAATAGCTCAGTTGGTAGAGCACAACCTTGCCAAGGTTGGGGTCGCGGGTTCGAGTCCCGTTTCCCGCTCTCCTCAGGCGGACGGCGCAAGGCAGCGAATACACGGTCCAACTGTCAGTCCGTCCGACAGTCCGACCGTCAACGTCGCGGGGTGGAGCAGCCTGGTAGCTCGCCGGGCTCATAACCCGGAGGTCGTGGGTTCAAATCCCACCCCCGCTACTGGAAATTGCGGATTGTGGATTGCGTATTGCGGATTGACGGCGCCACGCCACCACCAATCCACAATCGCCTATCCGCAATCCGCAATTGCGTTGGGCGGTTAGCTCAGTTGGTTAGAGCGCCACGTTGACATCGTGGAGGTCACTAGTTCGAGTCTAGTACCGCCCATGCTCGGTCGGACGGTCGGAGGGTCCGGCGGTAATGCGGTCACCGCTGGTCGGTCCGACAGTCCATCGTCCGAGCGTCCGACAGGCGTCGCGCCCGTAGCTCAACTGGATAGAGCGTCTGACTACGGATCAGAAGGCTGGGGGTTCGAGTCCCTCCGGGCGCATTCGGTCCGACAGGTTGGACGTCGGACGGTCAGACTGGAAGGGGCGTCGACTGGCGACGGCCAGGGCGGCGGCAGGAGCAGTGAAGTTTGTTCGGTTAGACAGTCAGACCGTCCGACTGTCCGACCGTCGCGGGGCGTAGCGCAGCCCGGTTAGCGCGCCTGGTTCGGGAGCACGCTCCAGGAAGCCGCCCGTTCGCCAAGTTGGTGAAAGACCACCAGGTTATTGGCAGAGGGTGCGAGCGTCGAACATGACGTTCGCACCCTTTGTGCTTCCATTCTTGCACACATTCTTGCACACCCCCTTGGGTCCCATACCGCCGGAAGGCGATCTTCACCAAGATCCGCGCCGAGGTTGGCATAGTCCAGCTCTAGGCGGAGCACTTGGTCTAGTAACAGGACCCCGACCAGCACGCAAGCGATGAAGGCGAGGACGATCGAGGCAACGTCACGTGCGGCTCTTTTGAACCGCTTCCCGTTCGCCGCTGCTCACCGCAACGGATGGCTATGCGCGCCGGGCATTCGGTCTGGAGATTGTCTTAAACCACAGCGTCGTCCCAGGGCAGGCGAAGCGATTCGAGTTTGTCGAGCGGGAAGCCGAACAGCCCGTCAGCGAAGAGCCGGGGCTCCAGGAATTCCTTCAGGATCCTTCCCTCAGCGGCACAGCGACCGCGCAGGAAGTCGAGTTTCTCAAGCAGATGAGGCTCAAGCACACGCGGCCGACGCCCCTCTACTATTGCCGGGAGTTGCAGAACCTCAGAGATCCGCTCCATTGTCGCACCCCATAGTTGCGCCGCGTGATTGCGTCTCAGGCCGCCCCGGTTCCGCGTGGTTTGCGGGGCAGGATGTTCAGCCCCATCGTTCCTAGGTGTCGAGGGACTTTACCTTCGGGCAGACCTACACTCGGGGGGAGATCCGTCAGGCTCTCGGCGGCGACCTCTCGAGCTACCTCCCGCACCGAGACGGGCGCGTCGTGTGCGGCTGCTTCAGGCCCGACCTCAACCCCGACGCCCCCGACGTCATCCTGCCCGGCCGCGGTCCTAAGATCGAGCGCTGGGCGCGAGTCTTCGCAACGCAGCCTGACTTCATACCGTGCTTCGTGAAGGCGGATGGCAGCGCTTGGGAGTACGTTGGTCGCTTCTGCGTGCGTCGGGTCATCTCGGACGCGGCCGAGCTTAGGGCGAGGGCGAGGGCCGCGTCCAGGCCGCCGGGGGACCTCTCGATGGTCCTGTACCTACGGGGTCAGTAAAGCGAACATCATGCCCCACCAGCTTTGCCGCTCAGATCCATTCGACCTCGAACCCGCGCTCGCGGAACCAGTCCTCAACCTCCCGCTCGCCCTCAAACTGAGGCATCTCCACGAGCTCACCAACAAGGTGGCGAGCCGCGAGCTCCTCCATCTCGTAGTCCTTCATCCCGTCCCGACTCGACCACACGATCTCGCCCGCGTTCGGATCGAAGAAGGCGCGATCGTTTGGGTTCGCTCCAGGCGAGCGACGCCCGACGATCCACGGCGCGTAATCAGGATGCCAGAGGAAGATCCCATCGGGGTCTCGTTGCAGCCTCAGCGTCTTCATGCGACGCCTTCGGTCCGCCGGCGCCGGAGCTCGGCGTGCTGGACCTGCATCGCTTCCATCACGCGGTCGATCAACGCCTGGGCCGTCTCCCGGGTGCGCGGCATCGCGAGAAACTCCGCGTAGTCCACGGGCGGGCCACAGGACACATAGATGCGCTTGAAGATCCGCGGGACGTAGCAACCGACGGGAAGTACTTCCTGCATCCCGTCGATCGCGACGGGAATCACCTGGGCCCGGGTCGCAAGAATGAGCAGCCCCGCTCCCGCTCGCCCCGGTCCTACGGAGCCATCCCGCGACCGGGTGCCCTCCGGAAAGAGGGTCATTACGCCGTGGGGTAACACCTGGATCATGCGGTGGAGCGCGTGCAGGTCGCGACGTCCCTCCCGCACCCAAATGCACTTCCAGTTGTCAGCCAGCCAGGCCAGAATCGGGTTTTTGTAGAAGTTCTCGGCCGCCGCTGGATTCCACGGCATCAGGTGCGGCCGGAGCCAGGACTGGGGATAGAACGCCGCCAGGCCGACCAGGAAGCTGTCGAGCATGGATTGGTGATTCGAGAGCAGGAGCGTGTTCCGCTCCTCGCCGACGTTGCGGCGGCCGCTGACCGTGGTCCGGTTGAGGACGAAGAAGAGCACCCAGAACACGGTTACGGTCACGTTCGTCACCAGGTAGGACGTAACCGGCCAAAGGAGCTGGAACAGCCGTCCTCGGTGTGGAGCAAGCAGCCCGGGTTGACGCCCGGGAGGGCCGGAGTCTCTATCAGACTTCGATGGCCGCTTCTCCGATGAGGCGTTGGCGGGCATTCCCGTCACGGGATTATACCCCGCAAGTCAGGCGATCCTCTTATGCACCTACGAGGGCCGTGGTGGGCGCGCAGTGTGAGAAGGCAGGTGGCGTATATCTGAAGCGACCACCTCCGGCACGGGTTCCTCGCCCGCGAGCCAATTCCGGACTTCAGTTGGGCTCACTCCAAGCTTCTGAGCGAGTCGCACTTGCCCGCAGGCGATGCGCTGTAACTCGCGCTTAAGTTGTGCGGGAGTCAATGTCTCCTCCGATAGTTGGGCGGACCGTAGAGTCTCATTGCCCGCCCGTGGCAGGGAGATTTCCCGCGGGCCGCACCGTCTGAAACGGCGGCGGGGGCGCGAAGTACTGCTCCGCCTCCGGGTCATACAGCTCATGGTCGGCAGGCACGGCCTCGAAGCCATCAGGCGTCTTATCGCCGCTCAGCGTCCGGCAAAGCGCGTCCAAGTACGACGAGTGACCATTGATCAGCAACTCAGTGATTCGCTTAGTCTCGGCGAGCGCACGGGGAGGCAGTACGCCACCTAGGTACGTCTGGATGACCCCGTCTCTGCGCAGGACGCCAGTACCCGGTGTATGGGGAACCAAGGCCATGGGTAGGACCCTGAGGACCCTCAGGTGGTCATCCAGCATGAGAAGGGCCAGACAAGTGGCAACCGACCGACGACACGCCTTCGGCGCCGCCGCTACAGGTCGGGCGACGCTCAGCAACCAGAACAACTCTGTGTCGGTGTGCAATCGCCTTACAATGCCGCTCACATCACCCGGTGTTGATTCGGAGGCGAGGGCGATCACGAAGCGAAAACGTAGGCTCGAATCCGGCATGGCGGCGCTGAAACTAGACTCATTGGGCCCACCTTGGCGAACAAGGTGCAGGGCATTCACGCGGGGCCCCTGCGCGAGCCCACGCGGCTCGCTGGGATGGCGGCTCGGGAGGCAACGCTCGTAGCGCCGTGACTCTACGCCGAGGCCTGGCCGCCGATTCACGACTAGGGCTGGCGGCCTCCGAGGACGGCCTGCAGTTGGCGTAGCACCTCCCCCAGCCGGGACAGCTCTTCGCCGTAGCGGGCCCAGTCTCCGCTGCGCTGCGCCTCGACGGCGCGCTGGTACAGCTCGGCCGCCCGGCGGGCGAGATCTGCGGCGCGCCCGTTGCCGGGACGGGCGGCGCCGGTCGGCGTGGCGGCAGCCGTAGCTGGCTCGACCGCGCCACCGAACAGCCGCGCCAACCCGGCCTCGAGCGTCTCCTCCATGACCACCCGGTTCTGGTGGGCCACAACGACGCGCTTCATCTCCGGGATGCGCCCGCCCTCGGCCCGCAGGTAGAGCGGCTGCACGTAGATGAGCGACTCCTCAATCGGGATGACCAGCAAGTTGCCGCGGATCACCTCGGAGCCGCGCTGGTCCCACAACGAGATCTGGCGAGAGATCTCGGTCTCCTGGTTGATCCGGTTGACGATCTGGGCCGGGCCGTAGACCAGGCTCTGCTTGGGGAAGCGATACAGCACCAGCCGGCCGTAGTGCTCCCCGTCGTTTCGCGCCACCATCCACGAGGCCAGGTTGTCCTTGCCGCGCGGCGTGAACGGCACCATCAGGATGAACTCCGCCTGCCGCTCCTCAGGCAGCCGCATCACGATGTGGCGCAGGAAGGGATCCGGCTGCTCGCCCGGCCGCGACAACACTGGCTTCTGCCACTGGTCCTCCCGGTGGTAGAAGATCTCCGGTGCGGCCATGTGGTAGGTGGCGTACATGTCGGTCTGCGCCCGGAACAAGTCCTCAGGGTAGCGCAGATGCGCCCGCAGGTTGGCAGACATCGCGTCGAGCGGCCGGAAGATCCCGGGGAACACCTTCGCCAGGGTGAGCACCAGCGGATCGCGCGGGTCGGCGAGGTAGGCCGTGACGGCGCCGTCGAAGGCGTCGATCACGACCTTCACGCTGTTGCGCATGTAGTTGGTGCCGTCGGCGAGCGGCTGCGCGTAGGGGTAGCGGCTCGTCGCGGTGTAGGCGTCGAGGATCCAGCGGAGCCGGCCCGAATCGGTGACGACGAGGTAGGGGTCGTTGTCGAAGGATAAGAACGGCAGCGCCGTGCGCGCCCGCAGCCGGATGTTCCGGATGTACATCGCGCGACTGTCGCTCGTGATGTCGCTCGACAGCAGCACCTTCAGGGACCGGAGGTAGGTCGCAAGCACCAGGCGACGCAGCAACGAGCCGACTCGGACACCCCCGGTTCCGGCGTAGGAAGTGAAGATGTTCTCGTCGCCGGAGGGGTAGTCGAACTCCCGCTGCGCGGTCCGGGCGACCACCCACGAATCAGTGAGCTCGCCGAAATAGAGCTCCGGGCGCGTCACCCGCAGCGACACGCTGGACGCGGGCGGTAGGTCCTTGATGAAGAGGACCGGCAGTCCCTCCTGCGTGACCTGGTTCACCGGTCCGAGCGTGAGTCCCATCCCGTGCGTGAAGGTGAGCCGTTCGTTGATGAACGTCCGCGTGGGGAGCGAAGCCGAGTTCAACTCGCGCGGCGAGAGGAGCACCTGACGGTACTGCCTGTCGATCCAGTAGCGGTCGTCGTCCACCGAGACGAAGTCGTAGTAGGTGCGGATCTCCTGCAGCTGCCCGAACGTCTGGAGCAGCGGGTCGCGGTCCCACAGTCGGACGTTGTCGATGGTCGGCCGGTTGGCCCGGATGTCCCGCTCGGTGAGCTGGGCCTCGCCGGTGAGGTCGCGCGTCACGACGCTGTCCAGCCCCCAGGCCCGCCGCGTCGCCGCGATGTGGGAGGCGAGCTGCGGCGTTTCCTTCACCAACTCGTTCGGCGCCACGACCAGTTTCTGGACTATCATCGGGTAGAGAGCGACGCCGAGCAGCGATACACCAAGGTAGAGCCCGACCGCGAGCAGGGTGTTGCGGGCCAGACCGCGGCTGCGGGCTCCCGACAGTACGAGAGCTCCGCTCGCCACGGCCGCGAGCCCGGCGAGCCGCAGGCCTGTGAGCTGGGCGTGGAGATCGGCGTAGCTCGCTCCCACGAGCGGCCCGGTGGTGGAGTACAACAGTCCCGGAAGCCGGACGAAGTACACTCGCAACGCTACCTGCACGAAGAGCAAGGCGATCAGCACCGCCAGGTGCAGGCGGGCCGACGGCTCCACCGTGACCTGCCTGCGGAACACGACGATGTCCCGGCGCAGACCGTACAGCACGATGGTCGCGAGGAGCGCGAGCGTCGTGACGGCGATGACAAGACCGATCGCGCCCGCGATCACCGGCACCGTGAACACGTAGTAGCCCACGTCGCGACCGAACACGGGATCCGTCACGCCGAACGGCGTCCGGTGCAGGAACTGGAGCACACCAAGCCAGCCGCCTGCGGCGCCCAGGCCGAACAGCAGCGCTAAGCCGAGCGCCGTCGGCAGGGCCAGGCGGCGCAGCAACCGGGTCACATCCACGGCGGCGGCCCCGGAGCTGAACTGGACGACCAGCGGGTTCGGGACGATGCCGCGCTGGGCGATCCGCAGGTTGGCGTAAAGGAAAGCGAATACGAGACCGCCGACCGCCACGCCGAGCACCGCCTCGGCCACCAGCCGGGTTGTGAACACGCGCTCGTAACCCAGGGCCTGGAACCAGAGCCACTCGGCGGCGAACTGGACCAGATTGGAGAGGAACAGGAAGAGGGCGAACAGGACGACCAGCACGACGAGGCCCAGGCGACGCCGCCGACGAGGCGGCAGACGGGCCACGCTTGGTGAAGCGCTCATGAAAGGTAAACTAACACAGGAGCGGGGGTGCGAGTCGCGTATCCTGGCCGGCCGCGCTGCTAGCTTTCTAGGATGCCGAGAGACATTGACGTGGTAGGAGTCTGGAACGGAACGCCGTACCAGGTCGCGTCGGTGAGCAGCACCGCTAACCTAGTGATTGTCGCCTGCGGTCCTGCGGGCAGGCACACGACGTACCCGAAGAGCGGCCACCGGCACACGAAGGACCCGAGCTCGGGCACGAGCACCTGGCACGAGCGGCAGGTTCTCTCTGACGTCACACTCGCGCAGCCCCTGCAGGTCATCGCGTTCTCGGGCGCCAAGCCGCCCGCGTGGGCGAAACCGTATGCGACCCGTCCGTCGCATGACAGCTTCACCTTCCAGGCGCAGGCGGACGGCCAGGTACGACTCGCCCTAGTGGCAGTGAGGGAAGCGGACGACGCGGTCCTTGTCGTGACCAAGCAGGCCGCGACCGCGCCCCGGCTCTTTCGCCGGTACGCGCCGAACGTGCTCATATGGACGGTGTCATCCAACGCCGCTCGCTGACAGGTTGGAAATGAACTAGGGGCCGGTCGGACCTGACCCCTGTAAGCGGTGCTCTACCTCATCCGGCGCTCGAGTGTAAGTTGCTGTGGTAGAATAACATACGTCAATAGAAGAGGTTATGTACGTCCATTCGCCGTAAGTTGTCTTGATTTGTGCGGCAGATTGCCGTACAGTACTTGCTAAGGGTTTAGGAGGGTAATATGGCAAAGGCGGCACTCAAGATCGGTAACAACAGCCGCGTTAGAAAGCAGCAGCGTCTCGAGGCTCGAGTGACTCCGGGTCAAAAGCGGCTCATCGAGCGTGCAGCGGAGTTACGGGGCACTTCGGTGACAGCGTTTGTCGTGGATAGCGCGCAGGAAGCGGCGACGAGGACAATCACCGAGTTCGAGATGTTGAATGTTCAAGACGAAGCGCGCGAGCTCTTTGTAAATGTGGTTCTCAATCCACCTGAGCCGAACGAAGCTGCCCGGGTTGCAGCGCAACGCTACAAAGAAGACGTGGGGCGTTGATTGGCCGCCGAGCCACAGAGGCCCAGATTCGTCATTGAGCCGCTCGGAACGAAACACCACCGGGCGGCTTTTTCATGCGGTGTACCAGCAATGGACGCCTACCTCCATAAACAAGCAAGACAGGATCTCAAGAAACGAGTGGCGGCTCCCTTCGTGATCACACCGGACGGCGAGACCATCGCTGGTTACTACACGCTTTCGCAACACGCAGTGAAGCTAGACGCTGTCCCCGACGAGTTTGCGAAGAGGCTGCCGAAATACCCGATGGTGCCGGCAACCCTCATCGGGCGTTTAGCCGTGGACAGCAAGTTTCGCGGACAGGGCCTCGGGGAGAAACTACTCATGGATGCTCTCAACCGAAGCCTCAGATTGAGCAGGGAGCTCGCGTCAGCAGCGGTGATTGTCGATGCCAAAGACGATACGGCCGCTGCGTTCTACAGGAAGTATGGGTTCATCGAATTTCCCAAGGTTGAAAGGCGGCTCTTTCTCGCTATGGGCACTGTTGCCCAGCTCTTCGACGCCTGAGCGCTTGAACTGGACCCCGAGGAGTGGGCGTCCAAGGACCTCGCGTCGGCGTGGCTCGAGCGGGCCGAGCGACTGGCAGGAATGCCAAAGCAGGACGGAAGTCTCTGGCATGCTTATCGCCGGGCCTGGGTGAGGCCCGGAAACGTCTCCCTGACACCGACGTGGCAACAGCAGGCGGTTGGTGGGTGTGGCGGTACTCAAGACCTGCTACCAGCGGCCCGACGACGTAGGTATCTTGGCCGTGGTGGAAGGGGGCCGGGAGCTTCGGGAGCAGCACGGATGAGCTCTCATTCTTGCACACACCCCCCGTTTTCAGAGGTCTAAAGGATGGGTCTAACGACTTGAACTGATTCGACTTCGGGGCGTAGCGCAGCCCGGTTAGCGCGCCTGGTTCGGGACCAGGAGGCCGGTGGTTCAAATCCACTCGCCCCGACTGATAACCAAATGCTCGATAGCCAGTTAGGGCTGTCGAGCATTTTGCTTCGAGAGAACTCCCCCTAATTGGCTCCCATAGATTGGCGGTGACGGCGCACCAGTTATGGCTTGGGTGCGTGCATCTGGGGATCGTCCGCCGGATTGACGTAGATCAGCGCAAAGGGCCCCATGGAACTCACCGCCACGATCGTGGTCCCCTGCGCAGTGGCGAAGTGATGCATCGTGGCCGGAATTGTCCCCTTGTCGCCGACTCGCATGGGTTTGGTCTTCGCGACATCGAAGACGTCGCCCATGCCGTACAGGAACGTACCCTGCCTGACTTCAACGGTCTCCTCGGTGGGATGGAAGTGCGGCTGTAGGCGGTAGCCGTCCGGCATCCTGAGTTCGACCACGAAGGGCGCTGCCTTGCCCGGATCTCCGCTGACGACCGCCATCTCCGCTCCCTTCGGGAATACGGCGGGTGCTGGCCCCCAGTGGAGGTCAGTCGGTTGGACCGTGGGCTTGGCTTGTCCCAACAGAGCGCTGCTGGCGAAAACGAGGAGCGCGCAAGGGAGCGTCGAACTGTGCATGGAGACCTCGCAGGATAAGGTGGTGGACGGCCTTCAATGGTACGTTACAGCGACAGGCTTGAGAAGCCAGGCTTGTGCGTGGTCCAACCACGGCGCGCTGCCTTTGCCCTCTCCAGCCTCGGGACCGGGAGGTCGGTGGTTCAAATCCACTCGCCCCGATGTGATTAACTAGGTTCTTTCCGGTCACAAGTGTAACAGTTTATTCCGAGCACATAGGTAACACTTTCGGGCCAAAGGGATTCTCGATCGGTTCGACCCGACACGTCTCATCGTCGAAGTAGCCGAGGTCGTAGTGCATGAAGGTGACGAGCCAGACGTGCTCGCCCACCTGCAGCACCCCGACGTTTTGGCCCGCAAACACGACACTGAGATTGACCTTGTGCCGCTGGAAGCAGATGCGGCCGCACCGGGTCACCGTGACCGTGGCGTCGTGGTAGGGATAGGTGAGCTCCTCGAGGCCTCGATAGACCCGCGGGGAGCGGGTGTAGACCGCCGCGGGCACCCGCATGCCCAGCGCCTGATGGGGGCGCTCCTCGTTGTAGCGCTCGACGAAGGCATCGAAGCGCGCCTGCTGCTGGAGCACGTTCGCCTCGGGCGGGC